>Ga0081539_10003971_pt1 | contig 17100 bp, 15 predicted proteins | sample TabmetS4T2R2_FD_71023 | JGI IMG/M metagenome (GOLD analysis project Ga0081539, IMG submission 71023) | Tabebuia heterophylla rhizosphere microbial communities from the University of Puerto Rico - S4T2R2 | ecosystem: Host-associated > Plants > Roots > Rhizosphere ...
CCCACTTCTTGCCGGCTTCGTACTTCCCCTTCACCCACTTCTTGCCCGCCTCGTACTTGCCCTTCACCCACGCGGCGCCCTTCGACATCGCCTTGATGATCGGCGACGCGAGCTTCAGGCCGCCCTTGATGACGGCGTCCACGATCTTGCCGACCGGCTTCTGCACCGTCTCCAGGATTTTCTTGATCTTCTCCGAGATGCCGCCGAGGCCGAGCAGGCTGGCCAGCCCGCTGATCACCATCGGGACCGCCTTGGCCAGCGTCTGCTCGATGAGGCCCGCGACCTTGCCGACGCCGCCCGACGCGATCGACTCCACGCTGTCCAGCACCGAGCTGACGAAGTCGCGCAGCCGCTCGGCGTTGTCGATGAACCACATGACGGCGTCGTAGATCATCTTGCAGGCCTTGATGAACGCCGCCGCCGGGTTGAGCAGCGAGATCAGCCACGTGATCCCCGCCGTGATGACCTTGGTGATGACGAAGTCCCGAATCTGGGACATCACCATCTCCTTGAGATCGCTCAGCTTCTGAACGATCCACTTCCACAGGCCGCCGACACCTTCGGTCACGAGGATCTTGAAGACCTCCACCGTCTGCTCGATCTTCTGCATCACCGGCTCCGGGATCACCTTGGTGATCCGAGCCCGGATGGAGTTCCAGGTCAGGCCGAGCAGGGACAGGACCAGCCGCACGATCCCCTTCAGGTCGAACTTCTCCGGGATCTCGATCCCGGCGTCCGCGAGCGCCCCGAACAGCCAGCCCTGCAACCCCTTCTTGAGGTGCTCCACGATGTTGCCGGCGAAGTTCTGCACCCCGGTCTTGACCGCATTTACGAAGTTCGAGAGGAACCCGATCGGGTCCTTGATGATCTTCTCGACGGCGCCGGCCGCCCGCGACAGGACGCCGAGCAGCATGTCCTTCAGCTTGAGAATGGTGGTGATCGCGCCGCCGACGGCCTCCTTCGCCTTGTCCCAGAGGCCCTTGTTCTCCTCCTGCATGGCCTTGATCTCGTCGTCGACGGCGTCGCGCGCCTCGACGTACTTGCTGGCCAAGTCCTCGACCAGCGCCTGGGACTTCTCGTCCACGCTCGCGTCGAGTTGCTCGAACTGGGTCTCGATGGCGTTCGCCGCCTCGCGCCCGACCCCCTGCAGGGCCGGCGACAGGCCCTTCACGTATGCAGCGATCTCGGCGCGGCCGGCAGCGATACGGTCCTTCGCCCGGGTCAGCTCGCGCCCGACGACGTCGGCCACCCGCGCGATGACGACCTGCATCCGCTGCTCGTAAAGCTTCCGGGACTCCTGGAACAGCTGGTTCGCCTCGGCGGGCAGGCCGGTGAAGAGGTCCGCGGTCCACCGCGCCCAGCCGGTCACGCCGGAGTACCGGGCGTCCTTGTACTTCTCCATCCGCGCCTTGTGGTCTGCGGTGAAAGCCGCCTTGGCCTCGCGCTCGCCCTCCTCGAACGTCGTGGTGACGAGTCCGTCGAGGTCGGTGAGGATCTTGGTGACGTCGGTCTTGGTCTTGTCGAAGATCCGCTTGATGTCCGCCGTCACCTCGGCGCGCTTGCCCTCGTCCTTGGCCTGGGTCGCCGACTGCTGTCCTGCCACCTTCCCCTGCGTCTGCTGCTTGGCGGCGGCCATGCCCGCCACGGCGGCCGCTCCGGAGTCCTGCGCACCCGCCTTGGCCTCGCCAAGCTTCTGCTCCTCGGCCTGGCGCAGCTGCGCGGGGGCCTTGGCGGAGTGCGCCTCGCCGGCCTTCTTGGCCGCGACCGCTTCGGTGAACTCCGGTTCGTTGGACTTGGCCAACTGCTGCTCGGTGACGCCGGCATCGGCCATCTGCTGGTCGGTCTCGCATTTGCCCGCACCGAGCTGGGTCTGCTCGGCGGGCGCCTTCGGCGGCATCGCCTTGGCGGCGTCCACCGGGGGCAGCGGCTGCGCCGGCTTCGGCGGGATGGGCGTGACCGGCTTCTCGACGGCCTTGGCCGTGTCCGGGGTTTCCTGGGTCTTGTCCGCCAAGGGTTTCGCCGAGTCGCTCTTGCCCTGAGTGACCTTGCCCATCACCTCGTTCTTGATGGTGTCGGCCTTGCCGGACGAGGCGAACTTGTCCGCCTCGTCGAGGTTCTTGGGTGCCTGGGCGGCGACGGCGGCGTTCACCGCCGCGATGAAGGCAGCCTTGTCGAACGCTGCCGGTTTGGTGGCCCCCATCTCCTCGGCCTGCGCGGCCTTGGCCTGCGCCTCTTTGTCGTCCGCGGGCGCCTTGGCGGCCGCCTGCGCGGCGTTCGCCTCCTTGCCCGCGGGCGGATGGCTGGTCGCCGCCTTCTTGGCGTTCGCGACCTTCCCCGTCACGGCGCGGAATCCGGGGTCCTGCGCGGGAGCGGCGGGCGCCGGCGGCGTCACCGCGGGCGGACACGCGCCACCCTCCAGCCGCTGCACCGGCGGCTTCGCAGCCGTCGACCGGGACGCCGGGGCACGCCGTGCAGGGGTTCGCGCGACGGCGCTGCGGACTGCGGCGTTCCCCACCGTGGCCTGCAGGCGCAGCAGCGCCGGCGGCGCCAGGGCAGCCCGGGCCGGCGAGGCGGCGGCGGAAACGGACGGCGTCGCCACGGACTGCTGGTCCGACGCTGTCTCGGCACTTCGCGGCGCGTCGCGGTCTGCCGACACCCCGTCGCCCGCGCGCGTCAGCCTCGGCATACAGCGAGCGTCCCGGCCCGCGCCCGCTCGGGGAATCAGCCGGGGCGCACCGTGAAGGGCGGATCTGGCTGCCCGAAAGGGCGACTACGGGTGCCCGTGGCGGCGTCCGCCCGGCCGTTCCTGCGGGCGCCTGCCGGCGTCACGCTGACCTCCACGAGGCACGAGGAGGACTCAGCATGCCGACATACCTGGCGCCAGGCGTGTACGTGGAAGAGGTCGACAGCGGGTCGCGACCCATCGAGGGCGTCGGCACTGCTGTGGCGGCCTTCGTCGGCCTGGCCGAACGCGGACCGTTTAACACTCCCACCCTGGTCAGCAACTGGACGCAGTTCACGACGACGTTCGGAAACTTCATCGCGGGCACCTACCTGGCGCACGCCGTCTACGGCTACTTCATGAACGGCGGCGGCAACTGCTACGTCGTCCGGATCGGCGACGACGGCAGCAACGGCTCAAAGGACGGCGGCGACCGCAAGGAGCTGGCGTCCGCCCCCCAGGCAGCGCTCGGCGGCCGGCTCAAGGTTGTAGCGCTCAACGGCGACGCGAAGCCGGGCGACATCGAGGTCGAGATCACCCAGGCGGGCGGCGACGCCCCCACCGACGACATGTTCAAGCTGCTCATCAAGCAGGGCGGGCAGGTCGTGGAGGAGTTCGACCGGGCGACCGTCACCCGCGGCAAGCAGAACGTCGCGACGATGGTCAACGCCTCGTCGAAAGTGATCCGGATCGAGGACACCGGCACGGGCACGATGGACAAGCCCGAGCCCGGCACCGTCGCGCTGGCCGCACCGCCGCCGCCGGCCGCCGTGCCGACCCGCACGCTGACCACGGACGACTACGTCGGCGACGTCGCCGACCGCACCGGCTTCGGCGGCCTGGAGGCCGTGGACGACGTCACCATGGTGTGCGTCCCGGATCTGATGAGCGCCTACCAGCAGGGCGCGATCGACCTGGAGACCGTCCAGGCCGTGCAGCTCGGCATGATCGCCCACTGCGAGCTCATGGGTGACCGGGTCGCCATCCTCGACCCGCCGCCTGGCCTGAACGCGCAGCAGATCAAGGAGTGGCGGGTCGACAAGGCGCGCTACGACTCGAAGTACGCCGCTCTGTACTGGCCGTGGATCAAGGTGTTCGACCCTGCCACCGGCAAGATCCAGTTCGTCCCACCCGGCGGCCACGTGGCCGGGGTCTGGGGGCGCAACGACGACGCGCGCGGCGTGCACAAGGCCCCGGCGAACGAGGTCGTTCGGGGGGCCGTCGAGCTGGAGACCCAGATCACCAAGAACGAGCACGGGCTGCTCAACCCGGTCGGGATCAACTGCATCCGGGCGTTCCCCGGTGGCGGCATCCGGGTCTACGGCGCCCGCACGCTGTCCTCCGACCCGGCTTGGCGCTACCTCAACGTGCGGCGGCTCTTCAACTACCTCGAAGAGTCGATCCTCAACGGCACGCAGTGGGTGGTGTTCGAGCCGAACGACGACGCCCTCTGGGCCCGGATCCGCCGCACCATCGCCGCCTTCCTGGTCAACGAATGGCGCAAGGGTGCGCTGTTCGGGCTGACCCCGGACGAGGCGTTCTACGTCAAGTGCGACCGGGAGACCAACCCGGCCGAGGGCATCGACGCCGGGCAGGTCATATGCCAGATCGGCGTCGCGCCGGTGAAGCCGGCCGAGTTCGTCGTCTTCCAGCTGACCCAGTTCTCCGGCGGCACCAGCCTCGTCGCCGAGTGACCGAGTGACCCACCGGAGGTAGATCCACATGGCGCTTCCCGACCTCGACAGCTCCGTCGGCCACTCATTTGGGCTGGAATTCGACGGCATCACCATCAAGAGCATCACGGAGGTGTCCGGGCTCAAGATGGAGCAGGACGTCGTCGAGCTCAAGCAGAACGGCCCTGACGGCAAGTACGTCATCAAGAAGCTCCCCGGCCGCTGGAAGGCGGGGGAGGTCACGCTGACCCGTGGTCTCACCGGCGACCAGAGCTTCGAGAAGTGGGTGAAGGACTCGCAGTTCGGCAAGATGACCGACGCGCGCAAGGGCGGAGCGATCATCGTCTTCGACTACGAGGGCACGGCGATCAAGCGATACAAGCTGACCAACGCCTGGCCGAAGAGCCTGGAGATCGGGTCGCTGAAGGCGGGCGACACCAGCGTCCTCACCGAGAAGCTCGTCATCACCTACGAGCGGCTCGAGGTGGAGTGATGCGCCGCTCGCACGGCGTGGAGCTGGAGGAGCGGCCGGGGGGAGACTCCCCGGCCGCTCCGGCCAGTGCGCCGAGTCTTGTGGCGGAACCGCTGCGCACCGAGTTCGCGTTCGAGCTGCCGCGCGGCTATGTCGACGGCGCGGGCACCGTGCACCGGTCCGGCGTCATGCGGCTGGCCACCGGTCGCGACGAGCTCGTGCCGCTGCGGGATGACCGGGTGCGCGAGAACCCGGCGTACCTCACCGTCGTTCTGCTGGCCCGGGTGGTCACCCGGCTCGGCACGATCGAGGACGTCCACGCCGGCATCATCGAGAACCTGTTCGCCACGGACCTGGCCTTCCTGCAAGACCTCTACCGCCGGGTGAACCAGGAGGGGCACACGAGGGCCGGCGTGACCTGCCCGGCCTGCCAGCACACCTTCACCGTCGACGTCGCAGGGAGTCGCCTGGGGGAATCGTGACGTACGCGCCCGACCGGCTGCACGAGGAGGTCGCGTACATCGCCTACCACTTCCACTGGGCGCTGGATCCGGTGCTCGACCTGGAACATCCGGATCGGCGCCGCTACGTGGAGGAGATCGCACGCATCAACACCCGGATGCAGCAGGGGAGGTGAGGACATGTGGGGGTGGCCGTTCGGGCATCGGCGCTCGGTCGATCAGGGACGCGAGCGCGCGCCGGTTTCGCCGTCCGCGGCCACTGTCGCGCCACCACCGGCCGGGTGGCGGCAGGTGCCGCCGATTCAGCGCGCCGTCGCGGGGATGTCGACGAACGCCGAGTTCGGCGACTTCGCCCGCAACCTCACGACGTGGCGAGATCCCTCCCTCCTGGGCGAGCTGGATCACGGTGTGAGCCCGGATGCGCCGTCCGGGTCCGTGACGGGACTCGCCGATGTCGTGTCGTCGCGTCATCCGCAGTACGGAGCCGGGCCGGACCTGGTGCTGCGCGCGCTGCCATCCCGGGCCGTTCGGGCGCCCTCGGTGCAGCGGATCACCGCGGGCGCGCAGCCGCATGGGGAGCCGCACGTGGAGTCTCTGGGGGCGGCTTCGATGACGATGGAAACTTTCGGACCATATAGCCCCGAGAGTTTCCATCATCCTGATGACGGCCCGACTGACCCGGGCGACCGCCCGACCACGCCCGTCACCGCTTGGGAGCAACCGCTTTCCGTCCCGCGGACGTCGGCGGATAACCCGGCAGCCCCGCCGGTACAGCGGACCGCCGAACTTTCCGCAACTGCAACACCCACCGGGTCTGCCACACTGCCGAGGCTCGGCGCCTGGGTTCCGCCTTCCCCGAGCGGCAGCCGATTCGTCTCGGCGCCGCCGCTCGACCTGCCGCCGACGCAGCTGCCGGTGATCGGTGCGCCATCCGGCACGCCGTCGCCCGAGCCGGTCACGTCGCCCGAGCCGGTCACGTCGCCCGAGCCGGTGACGTCGGCCGAATCGGTGACGTCGCCCGTATCGGCTACTGAGCCGCCGATCAGCGTTGCCGTCGCCCCGCTCACCGAGCAGATTCCCCTCACGGTGGAAACTTTTGGGGCTGATAGCCCCAAAAGTTTCCACGATCCTGAGCCAGGCCCGGCGCCCAGCCCGCCTTCGCGCCGACCGGGCCTCGGCGCGCCGCTGAGCGGCCCACCACCGATCCGGCAGCCGACGCCACCGCCCATAGCGCCCCCAGCGTCACGCGTCGCGACGCCCGAGCTCCAACGCACCGTGGATCCGACCTTGGTCCTCCCCCCGGCCTCGACTCCGGCTTCGGCTCCGACCTCGGTCCTCCCTCCGAACTCGACTCCGGCTCCGGCTCCGACCTCGGTCCTTCCCCGGACATCGGCCCCGGCGCCGGCCGCCACCATGCCCACGACATCCCCGCTACGCCCGACTCCCGCTCCACCCGAACCGCCGGAACACCCCTCGCCGGCCAAGGTGCAGCCACTGCTGGGGCAGCACGCCGACTCCCCGTTGGGTTTGCCGAACTCACCTAACGCATTGGGCGAGGCGGGCACGCCCGCCGTCCCCGACGTCACGTCCGAGCCATCGCTGCCGCTCGCCTCACCCGTGCAACGGACCATCGTGAACGCCGAGCCGCCACGCCCTTCGACCGAATCCGTTGCGGACTCGTCGGTTCACGAGGACAGCGCACCCACCGACCAGCCGCCGGAACTCTGGTACGAGCCCACCCCGGGCGTCGGCGTCCCCCTCCTCGGCGGAAGGCCAACTCCGGCAGCGCTTCCTCCCGCCCTCACGAACGTCGCAGCGCCCGCCGTGCAGCGAACCGTCGAGAGCGAGCCGGCGACGCCAGTCCGGTGGGCCCAACCCATGATTGTGAAAGAAACGAGCGCTCCTGGCCCACGGATCTTCCACGATCACGGGGTGAGACCGTCGGTGCAACGGTTCGGCCTCCCGAGCCTGCCGAAAGCACCAAGCCTGCCGAAGGTGCCGAGCCTGCCGAGCGCGCCGTCGATGCCGAGCCTTCCGTCGATGCCGAGCGCACCGTCGATGCCGAGCCTTCCGTCGATGCCGAGCGCACCGTCGATGCCGAGCCTTCCGTCGATGCCGAACGTGCCCTCGATCCCCAGCCTGCCCAGCGCACCGTCCATGCCGAGCCTGCCCGACCTCCCGTCGATGCCCTCGATGCCGAGCCTGCCAGCGACCCCGTCCATGCCGAGCCTGCCGTCCGCACCCAGCATTCCCGGGATGCCGAACCTCCCACAGGCGCCCGGGATGCCGAACCTGCCGTCGCTATCCGACGTCCCGGGAATGCCGAGCCTGCCCGCGATGCCGAGCGTCCCGTCGATGCCGAACCTCCCCGCCATGCCGAACGTTCCCGGTGCACTGGAGACAGCTCAAGGCGCCGTGGAGTCCGCCGCAGCCCCCGTTACCCAGGGAGTCCAGTCTGCCGTTGGCGCCGCACAGCAGGGCGCGACGCAAGCTGTCGGCGAGGCCGCCGGCGCAGTCACGGGCGCAGCGACCGGGGCAGCGGGCGCCGCCGCGGGTGCGGCCGGAGCAGCTGCCGGTGCCGCCGGCGCAGCAGCCGGCTCAGCGCTGCCCAGCATGGACGAGCTGGTCCGGCGGCTGTTCGACCCGCTCGCCGCTCGCCTCAAGGCAGAGCTGCGGCTCGACCGCGAGCGCGCCGGCCTTGTCACCGACCTACGGCGTTAGGAGTACCCGATGGACGATCAGGACCCGGCGGTCAGCGTCTACTTCGACGTCTCCATCGACGACAAGAAACTCGGCGCCTTCAACAGCTGCGAAGGCCTCGGCGTCGAGGTCGTGCTCGAGCAGCGCGAGGAGGGCGGCAACAACGGCTTCGTCTGGCAGCTGCCCACTCGGCTGAAGTACAGCAACATCAAGCTCAGCCGGCCGCTAGGCCCGGACACTGTCGAGGTCGCGAAGTGGTTCGCCAGCATGACCGGCGGTGTCACCCGCCGCACGGCGACCATCGTGGCGAAGCGCAGCGACAACTCGGTGGTCGCGCGCTGGTCGCTGGCCGACGTCGTGCCCGTCCGCTGGACCGGCCCGAGCCTCGGCCTGGACTCCCCGAAGGTCGCCACCGAGACGCTCGAGATCGCCCACCACGGCTTCCTGCCGAGCTGAGGGGAGCCGGGACATGGGCAAGGGCCTCGCGCTGCATTCCGCGGCCGCCTCCCCCGCCGCGGGAGCGCCGGACAACCTCGCCCACGCGGCGCTCGAGCTGTATGACGCCAAACCCGCGGGCGGCGGCGGCAAGCCCGGCTCGCCGCGCGGCCGGATTCCGTTCCAGTTCAACCCGAAAGAGTTCTCCATCCAGAAGTCCGCGAAGTGGGAGCGCAAGCCGGCTCGCGGCGCCAAGAGCGCCGGACCGCCGGAGTTCAAAGGCGCCGATCCGTGCAAGCTCACTCTGGAGATCTTCTTCGATGCCACCGACACGATGGACGGCAGCGTCGTCGAGCGGGTCGAGCAGCTGTTCGCGTGCACCGTGCCGACGCCGGAGAGCCTGGGCAAGAAGAAGGCCTCGCCACCGCTCGTCGTCCTGCACTGGGGCAAGGTGACGAGCTTCGCGGCCTTCGTCACCCAGGTGCAGGCGAAATACACGCTGTTCAAGCCGGATGGCACGCCGATCCGCGCCACCTGCAGCGTCTCGCTGGAGGAGATGCCGGGCGACCCGCTCGGCCAGAACCCCACGTCCGGCGCGCTCGCTGCCCGGGCGCTGCACACGATCGTGCGCGGCGACAGCCTCGCCTCGATCGCCTTCCGCGAGTACGGCGATCCAGCGATGTGGCGGCGGCTCGCGGAGTTCAACGCGATCGACGACCCGATCCGGCTTCAGCTGGGCTCCTCGCTGCTGGTGCCGACCATCGAAGAACTCCTCAGTCCGGGGGCGTGACACCGTGGCCGAGCCGCAGATCAGCAACGCGTTCAGCGTCTCCATCGACGGCACACCGCTGCCGGCCGATCTGGAGCCGTTGCTCGTGTCGGCGCTCGTCGAGGACAGCCTCAACCTGCCCGACATCGTGATCCTGCGGTTCCGTGACGCCGATCGGCTGGTCCTGGAGAAGTCGAAGGCGAAGATCGGGGCCAAGCTTGTCGTGTCCGCGACCAGCGCGGGATCGTCCACGCCGGAGCCCCTCATCACCGCGGAGGTGACCGCGCTGGAGGCGGAGTTCGACGCCACCGGAACCTTCACCGTCATCCGCGGCTACGACCCCGCGCACCGCTTGTTCCGCGGCCGCCGCACCGAGACGTACACCCAGGTCACGGCCTCCGACGTCGCCACCAAGGTGGCCCGCCGAGTCGGGCTGACAATCGGCACCGTGGACACGACATCCACCGTCTTCGACCACGTGACCCAGGGCGGGATCAGCGACTGGGACTTCCTCAACGGGCTGGCCCGCGAGATCGGCCACGAGGTGGCGGTCAAGGACGGCAAGTTCGAATTCCGGGCTCCCAAGCCGGCCGCGGATGCACCGGCCACAGGCAGCTCCGGCTCCGAGCCCCTGATGCTGCGCCAAGGCAGTGATCTGCTGCGCTTCCGGGCCCTCGTCACCTCCTCGGAGCAGGTGAAGGAGGTGCAGGTCCGGGGGTGGGACATCGCGGAGAAGAAGGCGCTCGTCGGCACCGCGCCCGCGAAGACCCGCAGCGCGGTGCTCAATGCCTCCGGCGTCACCCCGGCAGACCTGGCGAAGACGTTCGGCGACCCGGTCTACGTCGGCACCGATGTTCCGTACCGCAGCCAGGCCGAGGTGGACGCCGCCGCCGCGGCGATGGCCGAGCAGATCGCCGGGGCGCACGCGGAATTCGAGGGACTCGCCCGGGGCAACTCGAAGATCAAGGCCGGCGCCGCGATCGCGATCGACAACGTCGGCTCGCCGTTCGACGGCAAGTACGTCGTCACGTCCTCAAGCCACATCTACGACCAGGCCAGCGGTTACAGCACCCGGTTCGCGGTGACTGGCCGGCAGGAGCGGTCGCTGTTCGGCCTGGCTTCCGGCGGGATCGGCGGTGGACGAGCGCTTCCCGGCGTCGTCGTGGGTCAGGTCAGCGACGCCCGCGATCCACAGAACCTCGGCCGCGTGAAGCTGACGTTCCCCTGGCTGTCCGACGACTACGTCAGCGACTGGGCGCGGACCGTCCAGCTGGGCGCGGGCAAGGACCGTGGCTACTTCGTTCTCCCCGAGGTCGGCGACGAGGTGCTCGTCGCCTTCGAGCAGGGAGACATCCGGCGTCCCTACGTCGTCGGCGGGCTCTACAACGGCAAGGACACCCCCAAGCAGGGGCCGATCGATGCCGTGGACTCCGGCTCCGGCGCGATCAACCGGCGCTCGGCCATATCCCGGCGGGGGCACCGGATCGATCTGCTGGACCAGGAGGGGCAGAAGGACGGCGTCTCCATCACCACCGGCGACAGCAAGCTCAGCTTCGTGCTCGACGCCGCCGGCACCGCGGTGACGGTGCACAGCGACGGCACCGTGAAGATCGAGGCCAAGAACGGCATCGTCGTCGACGCCGGCACCGGCAGCCTCGAGCTCAAGGGCAAGGACATCTCGCTCAAGGCCGACACCGGGGTCACCGTCGAGGGCGGAACCTCCGTGAAGGTGAAGGCGGGCAGCGAGCTGAGCCTGACCGGCATGACGGCGAAGGTCGAGGGCAGCGGGCAGGCCGAACTCAAGGGTGGCGCGACCACCACCATTTCCGGCGGCCTGGTTCGGATCAACTGAGAGTCCGGATCACCTGATGGCCCGGATCACGTGAGGGAGCGCACAGATGCCACCAGCAGCCCGCGTGGGCGACCCGACCGGACACCCCGGCGTGATCGGCCCTCCCGGCGTGCCCACCGTGCTGATCGGCGGGATGCCGGCGGCCACGGTCGGCACGCCGCACATCTGCTCGTTCCCGCCGCCTGCCGTCCACCCGCCGACGGCGATCGTCCCGCCCGGCTGCCCGACGGTCCTCATCGGCGGGATGCCGGCCGCCCGGCTCGGTGACATGGCCGGCTGCGGTGCACCGATCGTGATGGGCTACCCGACCGTGCTGATCGGAGGCTAGCGATGGGGATGGAGTTCGTCGGCGCTGGCGTGGCCTTCCCGATGCGTCCCGATGCCACCGGCAGCGTCGCGCTGGTCACCCGGGAACGGGAGATCGAGGAGGCGATCCGGCTCGTGCTGGGCACCGCCCCCGGCGAGCGACCGATGCGCCCGGAGTTCGGCTGCCGCATCTCCGAACACGTCTACGGCCCGGCCAATGCCGCCACCGCGGGCCAACTGGCCTACGAGGTGCGGGTCGCGTTGGACCGTTGGGAGCCGCGGGTCGACGTGGACGACGTCGAGGTCGGCTTCGACGCCACGGACGACGGCGTGCTGTACCTGGACGTCAAGTACCGGATCCGCGGCACCAACGACCCACGCAACCTGGTCTTCCCGTTCTATGTGATCCCCGAACACGAGGCGATCGGCGGTACGACGGAACCGCTCGCCGTCACCGCCCACGCCGTCCCCGTCGGGAGCTGAGATGGTCCTGCCCGCGCCGTACCTGGACGACCGCGACTTCCAGAGCCTGGTGGACGACGCCAAACGCCTGGTGCAGCAGAACTGCCCGGAATGGACCGACCACAACGTCAGCGACCCGGGCGTCACGCTCATCGAGGCCTTCGCCCAGATGGTGGATCAGCTGATCTACCGGGTGAACCGCGTCCCCGACAGGCATTACGTGAAGTTCCTGGAACTGATCGGCATGCGGCTGTTCCCGCCGACGGCTGCCCGTGGCACGGTCACGTTCTGGCTCGCGGCGGCGCAGCCGGCGACGGTGCTGGTGCGGGCGGAGACCGAGGTCGCGACGCCGCGCACGGACACCGACGACCCGGTTCTGTTCAGCACCACGGCCGACCTGTCCATCGTTCCCTGCGAGTTCAGCCGGGTCGCCACGGCCGGACCGGACAACACGGCGGAGGACCGCACGGCGTTCCTGGAAACCGGTCAGCAGGTGCCCTGCTTCTCCGAGACGCCGATGGTCGGGGAGTCCCTGCTGATCGGCCTGTCCGACGCCGTGCCATCGTGCGCCGTGCTGCTGCGCGTGGACTGCCCCGTCGGCGGTGTCGGGATCGATCCGCGCAACCCGCCCCTGGTCTGGGAGGCGTGGAACGGCAGCGGGTGGACCGAGTGCGACGTCGAGCGGGACGAGACCGGCGGCTTCAACCGCGCGGGCGACGTCGTCCTGCATGTCCCGGCGACCCATCAGCAGTCGCTGATCGCCCGCGGTCGGGCTGGGTGGCTGCGCTGCCGGATCCTGCCGTCCACACCGGCGACGCCGGGCTACACCCGGACGCCGCGGATCGCGAGCATCCGTGCCATGACAATCGGCGGCACGGCGGAGATCGTCCACGCCGAGTCGATCCACAACGAGACCCTCGGCATCTCCGACGGCACCCCGGGTCAACGCTTCCGGCTGGAGCGCCGCCCGGTCGTGCCGTGGGAGGAGCCGAGCGTCCTGGAGGTGACCGACCCCAAGACGTCGGTGACGACGTCCTGGATGCCGGTGCGTGACTTCTCCGGCTCCGCGGACGACGACCGGCACTACCAGCTCGACGCCGTCTCGGGCGAGGTGCTGCTGGGCCCGGCCGTCCGCCAGCCCAGCGGTGCCATGTACCAGTACGGCGCGGTGCCGCCGAAGGGCGCCGTCCTGAAGCTGACGACGTACCGGGTCGGGGGCGGACGCAGCGGCAACATCGCTCGCGGCGTGATCCGGGTCCTCAAGACCAGCGTGCCGTACGTGTCCCGGGTGGAGAACCGGCACCCGGCCTCCGGTGGCGTCGACGGCGAGACGATGCCGAACGCGCGGCTGCGCGGGCCGCTGGAGCTGCGGGCCAGCGGGCGCGCCGTCACTGCGGACGACTTCGAGGTGCTGGCCCGCGACGTCGCTCCCGACGCGGCCCGGGTGAAGTGCCTGCCGGCCACGGAAGACGCCGCGGTCCCCGGCGGGGTGCGGTTGCTCGTCGTCCCCCGCGTCGTCACCGACGACGTCGGCCGCATCGGCTACGACGACCTGCGCCGCCCGCCGGACGAACTGGTGCGCCGCATCGGGGAGCACCTGGACAGCCGGCGGCTGGTCGGCACCCGCTTGGTGGTGGAGCCGCCGGTGTACCGCGGGGTGACCGCGGTGACCAGGCTGACGGCCGAGCCGGGCGTGCGCGTCGACAAGGTGCAGCAAGCCGCCCTCACGGCGCTGTACGGGTACCTGTCGCCGCTCGACGGCGGGCCGGACGGCGGCGGCTGGCCGTTCGGCCGCCCGGTGCACGCCTTCGACATCTCCGGGGTGCTGTCGCGGGTGCCGGGGGTGTCGCTGGTGGAGGACCTGCTCCTCTTCCCGGCGGACCCGGAGAGCGGGGAGCGAGGTAACCCGGTGCCGCGCATCGACATCGGCCCGCACGCGCTGGTCTTCTCCTACCAGCACCAGGTGCGTGTCCAGTGAGAGGCGCTGTCACGGACCTGCTGACGCCGCACCCGATCGGCCAGACGCTGCCCGCGCTCTTCCTCGAGGACGGGTTCGCGCAGCGGTTCTGCTCGGCGTTGGACGACGTGCTCGCGCCGCTGATCTCGGTCCTGGACTGCTTCCCGGCCTATCTCGACCCGCGCACGACCCCGCCGGACGTGCTGGACTGGCTGGCCAGCTGGATGGGCCTGGACGCCGCCCGCGAGCTGCCCGAGGAGCGGCGCCGGCGGCTGGTCGCGCGGGCCGCCGAACTGCACGCCTGGCGCGGCACGCCGTACGCCGTCCGCGAGATGGTGGAACTGGCCACCGGACACACTGCCGAGTTGGAGGAGTCCGGCGGGACGATGTGGTCGGTGCGCCCGGGTACCCCGCTGCCCGGCAGCGCCCGCCCCGGCATGCTGGTCCGGGTCCGGACCGGAGGCTCGGACGGCAACGGCGCGGTGGACCACGACCTGCTCACCAGGTTGCTCACCCTCGTCGCACCGGCGCATCTGCCGTGGCGGCTGGAGATCCTCTAGCCACCTTCGGCGTCGATCAAGCAATCCAGGGCCGATCAAGCAATCCGGGCCCGGGGTCAGCGGTGATCGAGTGTGCGCTTCCACGAGGACTCGCCGCGCGTGTCGCCGACGAAGTGCACACTCGAGGCGGTTACCGGGCGGGGTGCCCTGTCAGGAACAAGACGCCGAGGGCGGGCCTTGACTACGCCGGGAGCCCGCCCCAGATTTCGCCGAGAGCCCGCCCCCGATTTCGCCGAGAGCATAGAACGAAACGGTTTCGTACACCCCGTTGGTTGGTGTAGCGTACGGAACGGTTTCGTTTCGTTGACGTACGAGAAGGGAGGGGGGAAGCTTGGACTCGATGGCCGCGGCGCCCAAGGAAGATCGCCGTGTCGCAATTTGCGACGCGGTCTTCGAGCTGCTCGGCGAAGTCGGATACGACCGCATGTCGATGGACGCCGTGGCTGCGCGGGCCCGCGCCAGCAAGGCGACCATCTACCGCAAGTGGCAGAGCAAGCCGGACTTGGTGACGGCCGCCCTGCTGCAGCGATTTGCCGACGCCAGGCAGACGGCCGACACGGGTTCGTTGCGCGGTGATCTTGTCGCCCACATGAGCCTGGGCTGCGAGATAGCCGGCAGCGAGGACGGCGCCATCATCGCGGGTCTGATGACCGCGGCGGCCCGCGACCCGGAGCTTGCGGCGACCGTGCACACGTGCATCTACGCAACGAAGCGTTCCCCGTACGAAACCATCCTCAACCGTGCGATCGAGCGTGGCGAACTGCCCGCAGGTGCCGACGTCGACCTGCTGCACGAGACCGTGCACGCCTTGATCATCAACCGGAGGCTGTCGGGCGCCGGTCCGATGGATGACGCGTTCGTCGAGCGCGCCGTCGATCGGATCCTGCTGCCCGTCCTGCGCAGCAGCGTGGCTGACCCAGCCTGACCTTCAGCTCCACCCAGCACCGTCACACCCGGTGCCGCGTCCTCGTCGATATTGCCGAGACGCGGCTCAGCTCGAACGCGCCCGGAAGTCGGCACCCGCTGCCGCCGGGCGGTAACCCGGAAGGACATGAATTGGCGGACAACACCGCGACAGTTACCGGCGGACTCACCGCGGAGGGTTCGGCATCAGCCGATCCCCGTCGCTGGTGGGCGCTCGGAGTCATCGCAATAGCCCAGCTGATGGTGGTCCTGGACGCCACCGTCGTGAACATCGCTCTTCCTTCGGCCCAGCGCGCCCTGGGCATCTCCACCGCCGACCGGCAGTGGATCGTGACGGCGTACACCATCGCCTTCGGCGGCCTGCTCCTGCTCGGCGGCCGGATCGCGGACTACTTCGGCCGCAAGCGGACGTTCCTCATCGGCCTGGTCGGCTTCGCCGGCGCCTCGGCGCTGGGCGGCGCCGCCACCAACGCCGGGATGCTCTTCGCAGCCCGCGGCTTGCAGGGCGCATTCGGCGCGCTGCTGGCACCCGCCGCACTCTCGCTCATCACGGTGACCTTCGTCGAGGCCAAGGAGCGGGCCCGGGCGTTCGGCGTCTTCGGCGCGATCTCCGGCGGCGGTGCGGCCATCGGCCTCATCTCGGGCGGACTCCTGACCGAGTACGCCACCTGGCGCTGGTGCCTCCTGGTGAACATCCCGGTGGCCGCGATCGCCTTCATCGCCGCCGTCCCGATGGTGCGCGAGAGCCGGGCGCACGGCGACACCAGCTACGACATCCCTGGCACGATCCTGGCCACCGGTGGCCTGGTGGCGCTGGTGTACGGCTTCACGAAGGCCGCCACCGACGGCTGGGACGCGGCAGTCACGATCGGGTTCCTGGTGGCCGCCGCGGCGCTGCTGGTCGGGTTCGTATGGTGGGAGTCCCGCACGAGCAACCCACTACTGCCCTTGCGCGTCGTGCTGGACCGCAACCGCGGGACGTCGTTCCTGGTCTCCGTCCTGATCGGCGCCGGGTTGCTGGGGATGTTCCTCTTCATGACCTTCTACCTGCAGCAGACGCTCGGGTACTCGGCGCTGCGCAGCGGCGTCGCCTACCTGCCGTTCTCCGGCGGCATCATCGTTGCCGCTGGGATCGCGGCCCAGTTGCTGCCCAAGGTGGGCCCCAAGGCGCTGATGGCGGTGGGCGGTGTGATGGCCACCGGAGCGATGATCCTGCTGACCCGGCTGGACCTGAACTCCTCCTATGTGACGCTCATCCTGCCTGCGTTCATCACGATGAGCCTGGGCATGGGGCTGGTGTTCGTGCCGTTGAGCAGCGCCGCGCTCAGCGGGATCGGCGAGCATGACGCGGGAGTGGCCAGCGCGATGGTCAACACCACCCAGCAGGTGGGCGGCTCGCTCGGCACGGCCCTGCTGAACACCATCTTCACGACGGCAGCGGCCGGATACATCACCGACCACGGCACCCAGCCGATCCAGCAGGCGCAGGCGGCCATCCACGGCTACAACGTGGCCTTCACCGCGAGCGCCGTCATGCTGGCGGTGGCGACGATCCTCGTGGTGGTGCTCATGCGGGACGCCGGGCCGGCGCAGCCGCAGGAGGAGGTCGACCTTGACGGGGCCTTGGAGGCCGCCCCCGCGTAGGGGCGCCTCAGACCCGGCTCGGTCACGATGGGACGGCGTGGGGCATGCATTGCGCCGCCGGCACGTGGGGGGCGCTGAAAAAAAACAAGCGGTTACGCGGGGGGACAAAATGCGTTCTTGCGTCAGAAGGGAAAGAAAACTCCAGGATGTGGGGGGCGGGGAT
>Ga0081539_10003972_pt1 | contig 17099 bp, 17 predicted proteins | sample TabmetS4T2R2_FD_71023 | JGI IMG/M metagenome (GOLD analysis project Ga0081539, IMG submission 71023) | Tabebuia heterophylla rhizosphere microbial communities from the University of Puerto Rico - S4T2R2 | ecosystem: Host-associated > Plants > Roots > Rhizosphere ...
AAATAAACGACTATCTCGTCGTCGGCCGTTGTTTCAGACAACCCCATGCGGCTTACTACTTTCCGCTCTTCGCGGCCATCGGCTCAGTCATCGGCTGCAACATTCTCTACACGATCATCCGTCGTGGCGGACAGGCGGTCCTGCGCCGGCGTTTCCCCCTTGCCAGTATCAAACGCGTCGAGCACGCGTACGAGCGGTTCGGGTTCTTCGCGATTGCGATTCCGGCGGTACTACCGCCGCCGTTACCGTTCAAGATCTTCGTCGCCACGGCGGGCGCGCTCGAGTATCCGCGCTGGAAGTTTTTGTTGACTGTTTTGATCGCGCGTTCGTTGCGCTATTACGTGGAGGGGATTCTCGCGGTTTTTTACGGCCGCCGCGTGTTGCTCTTCCTGAGAGACAATGGAATCGTGATCGTCAGCATCGTGGCCACGCTGGCGCTGATCGCGCTGGGCGTTTACATTCTGATCAAGCGGCGCAGACGTCCACGGCCCGTCGCTACCCCTGATGCTGAAGGGACTTCTGATTGAAATCATTCATCCACCCCATTACTAAATTCCTCGGCCGCGTGTCGGAATACCTGGTGACGTTCGGCGCGTTTGGCCTGTTCACGGTCGCGCTGCTCGATTCTACCTTCGTCCCTTTGCCGAGCAGCGCCGACGCGCTGATGCTCCTGCTTTCCACGACGCACCCGAGCTGGATGCTGCTTTACGCCTTCATGGCGACGGCCGGCTCAGCGATCGGTTGCTGGATCCTTTATCTGATCTCACGCCGCGCCGGCGCCCGCGCGCTCAACCGTTTCTCCGAACGAAAACAAGCGCGGGTTAAGTATTGGATCGAGCGTTACGATGCGATTGCCGTGCTCGTTGCCACGCTCTTACCACCGCCGTTTCCATTCAAACTCTTCGTCGTCACCGCGGGTGTCTTTCGCTTCAGTTTGACGCGGTTCATGCTGGCGATCATCGCCGGTCGGGCGTTTCGGTTTTTGCTGGAAGGCTACTTCGCGGTGAAGTATGGCGTGCAAGCGAAAGAGATCCTGACGAAATACTATCCCTGGATCGGCCTGAGCCTCGTGGCGGCAATCGTGTTGTTCGTGGTTTTGAAGCGCGTGCTGCGGCGAAGTCAGACGGAAGCGTCGGAACAGTCGTTGGAGATTACTTCCGGAAACTGAAAGTTTCGCGCGGCCGCGAGATCCCTGACGCCGTAAACTTCTTCGAGTCTCGTGAGCAACACTAGGAAGATCTCGGCAGTCGCGAGTGCGTCGCTGCCCGCGCGATGGCGGCTGACGATCGAAATCGAAAAGTGATCGGCAATCGTGTCGAGCCGGTGGTTGAGCAGTTCCGGCAGCGCGCGGCGCGAGAGTTTCACGGTGCAGAGGTGCGGATTCACCATGCGATGGCCCGGGTAAACGCGCGAGATTTCGTGATTGAGAAAACTGGTGTCGAACGGCGCATTGTGCGCGACGAGCACCGAGTCGCTGACGAAATCCAGCCAGCGCGGCGCCACCTCCGCAAACACCGGCGCACGTTTCACCATCTCGTTTGAAATGCCCGTGAGCGAAGCGACGAAGCGCGGAATCGGAATTTCGGGATTCACGAGTGAGAGAAACTTGTCGACGATTTTGCCGTCGCGAATCTTGTAAGCGCCGAGCTCGATCAAACGGTTCGGCGGCGTCTTCGCGCCGGTCGCCTCCACATCGACGACTACGAATTCCAGATCCTTGAGCAGGCGCGAACCGGTGTCGTCGGCAAGTAGCTCGACGGTGTTGTCGCTGATCTTGAAGCGGCGATCGTTGCGGATGAGATCGGCAACGAGCAGTCCGGCGAGTTCGTCATCGATGTGCGAGAGTTTGAAAACGGCGTCGACGATTTCAGTCGCGGCAGCGCGTCCACCGGAAGTGTTTAGCAGGTCGATTGTGTCCTGAACGAGAGTAGAATCAGAAACTAAGTTTGGATAACGCGACATTCGGGCTTGGATTGTAGCACGCTTGCGAATTTATCGAGGTGATAAATTGGATCCGGAAACAGTAATCGACGAGTTCAAACAAACGGGCGCGTTGTTGGAAGGTCATTTTCAACTCTCGAGTGGATTGCACAGCACGGTCTATCTTCAGTGTGCGTTGGTGCTTCAGTTTCCGGAAAAGGCGGAGACGTTCGGGCGCGCGCTGGCGGAAAAGTTTGCGAACGCGGGAATTCAGCTCGTCGCGTCGCCCGCGATCGGCGGCATCGTGATCGGTCACGAAGTCGCGCGCGCGTTGGGGGCGCGGTTTATCTGGACTGAGAGAGAAGGCGGCGAGATGACTTTGCGGCGCGGGTTCACTGTGGCGCCCGGTGAACGAACGCTCGTGGTTGAAGACGTGATCACGACCGGTGGTTCGACGCGCGAAACGATCGAAGCACTGCGACACGCGGGTGCTGAGGTGATCGCGGCGGCGTCGATCATCGATCGATCCGGTGGCGGCGCGGAAGTCGGTGTGCCGCGTGTTGCGTTAGCGACGTTGAAGGTGGCGTCGGTCGAACCGGAAATCTGCGATGCGTGCAAGTCGGGGGAGCCGGCTGTTAAGCCAGGTAGCCGCAAGCGAACGCCTGAACGACAGGGATAAAAGGCAGATGAACTGCACTGAAAAAGACGGATGAATTACAAGCTGCTGCTTCAATACGACGGCACGGATTTTCATGGCTGGCAGAGCCAACACGAATTACGAACCGTTCAGGCAGAACTCGAACGCGCATGCTCGTTGATTGAAGGAAGAAGCGTTAACGTTTTCGGCTCGGGCCGCACTGACGCCGGCGTTCACGCGGAGGGTCAGGTCGCGAGTGTTCAGCTCGAACGCGAAATAACCCCCGCGAAATTGCGCGCCGCACTTAACGGAAACATCGGCAAAGATGTGCGCGTGCTGGAAGCCGAAGCAGTTGCCGATGACTTTCACGCCCGTTACTCCGCCGTCGAAAAGACGTACGTTTATCGCGTAATAAATGCGCCCGTGATGTCGCCGTTCTGGGCGCGTTACGCGCATCACGAAGCACGCGCGCTCGACCTCGCACGAATGCAAGCCGCAGCCGAACTGTTCCTCGGGCGACACGATTGGACTGCTTTTTCCGCCGCGCAGTCGGACGTTGAAGATCGCGTCCGAACCATCATCCGGCTCGACCTCCGCGAAAAATTCGACGAACGTTCCCACAGCAAGCTGATCGAGATCCAAGCCAGCGCGGAGGGATTTCTTCGTTACATGGTGCGCTCGATTGCGGGCGCGTTGCTGTCCGCCGGCCGCGGTGAAGTGGACTTACCGGCAATCGAAAGAGCCATCGAAATCGGAGTGCGGCCGATCATCGCCGCGACAGCGCCCGCTCACGGTCTCACACTGCTTTCCGTGAAGTACACGGATTGACACGACTCGTGATGATGATCAAAAGTCTCGTTCGCGTATGCTTTCTGATTTCGCCGGCATAGTACAAACAGGATCGCGCGACGAAGCGCTGCTCGGCGCGATCGCCTGGGATCGCCTGCCGCGGCACGTCGCAATCATCATGGACGGCAACGGCCGTTGGGCCGCGCAGCGCGGCCAGCCGCGAATCGCCGGTCACAAAGCGGGTGTGGAAGCGGTACGGGCGGCGGTCGACACGGGCGCACGTCTCGGATTGAACGCGCTTACCTTGTATGCCTTCTCGACCGAAAACTGGAAACGTCCGCGCTACGAGATCGACGCGCTGATGCGCATGCTGCGTCGTTATCTCCGTCTCGAACTCGACGAGATCGACCGGCAGCACATCAAATTCCAAACCATCGGCCGCATCGGCGCGCTCTCCGAAAACGTTCGCAAAGAAATCGCGCGCGCCACCGAGCGCACGGCCAGAAACAAAGGCATGATCCTCTCGGTCGCGCTGAATTATGGCGGCCGCTCCGAAATCGTCGACGCTGCGCGTGCGGCGGTGCGACGCCTGATGGACGAGGGCGCGCGCCCCGACGAAATCACGGAGGAACGGATCGCCAGCGAGCTTTACACGCGAAACTTACCCGAACTCGATCTGCTGGTCCGCACCAGCGGCGAATTACGAATTTCAAACTTTCTTTTGTGGCAAAGCGCTTACAGCGAGATCTACGTCACGGAAACTCTGTGGCCTGACTTCCGCCGCGTTCACCTGCTCGAAGCCGTCGTCGATTATCAACGTCGCGACCGGCGCTTCGGCGGATTGAAACTGGTGGTGGCCGGAAACTAATTGTCGAAACCTGCCGAAAAGAAGTCGGGAGCCAAAACCTCCGGGTCCGCGCGCCTGCTGACCGCCGTCGTCGTTCTTCCTTTTCTGATCGCGTCGATACTCGTGCCGTGGCTGAAGTGGTTGTTCGTGGCGATGGCGATCGCCGCGATGGCGCTGGCGCTGTTTGAATTTTACGTGCTCGCGAAACAGCGTGGACTGAACCCGGATACCGCCGCCGGATTTGTGGCGGCGACGGCGCTGGTCGTGATCGCAACTTTTCCCGCCGATGTTTACAACCTGCTGCTGGTTCACTTCGTGATCATTCTCTTGACGGTTGGCACGCTTGTGGCGGCAACGCTGCGAGGCGCGCCGTTCGACAAGATGCTCGGTTCAGTCGGGTCGACGATTCTCGGCGTGCTCTACATCGGGCTGCTCGGCAGTTATCTCGTCTCACTGCGCGTGTTTCACGATCAGCGGGTCGCGGCGGACCTGCTGTCATACTTCTTTCTGGTGTTAATGGGCGCGGATGCCGGCGCGTACTACATCGGACGGGCGTTTGGAAAACGGAAACTGGCGCCGTCGATCAGTCCGGGCAAGACGTGGGAAGGCGTGGCGGGCGGGATCGTGGCGGCACTCGCGATGGCGGCGCTGGCGCACTTCTGGTTCTTCCGCGAACTGCCGCTGAAGTTGGCGCTGCCGCTGGCTGTGGTGATGACGGTGATCGGCATTCTCGGCGATCTCGCGGAAAGCGCGTTGAAACGCGGCGCGGGCGCGAAAGACGCAGCAAACATCCTGCCCGGACACGGCGGCTTACTCGATCGTTTGGATAGCTTGCTCTTCAATGCACCGCTCATCTACTATTTCGCACGCTTCTATTTCCACGCCTTGAACGGCTGAAGAGTGGGCCGATGACCACGAAAAAGATCGTGTTGATAACCAGCGCGGTGATCGTGGTTCTGGCGGTGATTGCGGCCAGCTTTGTGGGTGGGTTCTTCGGCCTGTATCTTTATGGAGTTGCTAACAGCGAGGCGGCCGAAAACGCGAAAAACTTTCTGCGCCGGAACGAGAAACTGAAGCAGGACATTGGTGAAGTGAAAGACTTCGGCGGCATCATCACGGGCCACGGTTTCCCGTCGGATACGAATAGCGAAGCGACCCTGAACCTGACGGTCATCGGCGAGCGAAAAACGGTGGATGCTTCGGTGAATCTCATTTACACCGTGCGTGACGGGTGGCGCGTCAGCGCGGCGTCTTACGTTAACTCGTCAGGCCAAAAGATAAGTCTTCTCGACCCCTACGATTCCAAAATTCCCGGCCCCCGCTTAGTTGCTTGACCGAATCCTCGATGCAGACCACAGGTGTAGCCATACTCGGTTCGACCGGCTCGATCGGTTGCAACACTTTGCGGGTGATCGAATCGCTGACTTCCGCGCGCATGCGCGTCGTCGCTCTAGCCGCGGGCGCGAATATCGAACGGCTTGCCGATCAGATAGCTGTGCACTTGCCGGAAGTCGTCTCCGTCGAAAACGAAGAGCTCGCCCACGAACTCCGCGCGAAGTTGTTTGAACGAGACGTCGATCTGCCGCGCATCGTGACCGGCGAGGAAGGGCTCGTCGAAGTTGCGACGCACGCGGATGCGGATTGCGTCGTGTCGGCCACCGTCGGCGCGGTCGGATTTGTGCCGACGTTGCGCGCGCTCGAAGCGGGCAAGCGCGTCGCGTTGGCGAACAAGGAAACACTCGTGATGGCGGGCGAGTTGATGACTCGCGCGGCGCACGAATCGGGCGCGGAGTTGTTGCCGATCGACTCCGAGCACAACGCGCTGCACCAGTGTTTGCGCGGCGAACGCCGCGAAGAAGTGCGGCGCATCATTCTCACCGCTTCGGGCGGGCCGTTTCGCACGAAGAACAAAGACGAGATGAAGCACGCGTCGGTTGCGGAAGCGATGCGCCATCCGACGTGGAGCATGGGCGCGAAGATCACGATCGATTCCGCGACCTTGATGAATAAAGGTCTCGAAGTCATCGAAGCGCGCTGGTTGTTTGGCTTCGGACCTGACGAGATCGATATCCTCGTTCATCCGGAGTCGGTGGTGCACTCGATGATCGAATTGATCGACGGCTCGGTGATCGCGCAGATGGGCATCACGGACATGCGCCACGCGATTCAGTACGCGCTGACCTATCCCGAACGACACTCGTGCCAGTTGCCGCCGCTGGATCTCACCGCGATTTCGCGGCTGCATTTCGAAGCACCCGACCTCGATCGTTTCCCCTGCATTCCGCTTGCCTATCGCGCGCTGAGCGAAGGAGGCACGCTGCCCGCGGCGATGAACGCTGCTAATGAAGAGGCGGTCGGCGCGTTTATCGATCAGCGCATTTCTTTGACGGAGATTCCGCACGTCGTCGAAACGGTCATGAACGATCACCAGAACCAACCGGCCCGCGACATCGAGACAATCCTCGCTGCCGACGCTGCGGCGCGCGCTGCGGCGACGGAAGTTATCTGTGCAATCCGCGGATGAATCTTGTAAACTCGCTGTGCAACTCGGCTCGGAACGATCGAGTCTAAAGTTGATTGTTTTGGGGTAGAAAAGGGCACTGAATGACTTATTTAATCGTCCCGCTGGCTTTTATATTCATCCTCGGATCCGCGGTTGTTTTGCACGAGTTTGGCCACTTCATCGTCGCCAAACTTCTGCGTATTCGCGTTGAGACCTTCTCGGTCGGTTTCGGCCCACGCCTGTTCGGCAAAAAGTGGGGCGACACCGATTACCGCGTCTCCGCGATTCCGCTCGGCGGATATGTGAAGCTTGGTGGCGATGAATCGAATGCTCCGCTCGAAGGCGCGGGGGCCCAGGATATCCCTTGCGAACAGATGTTTAATTTGCGGCCGCGCTGGCAGCGAATTCTCGTTGCGCTCGCCGGACCGGTAATGAATGTTCTCACCGCGCTCGCCATTCCGTTCACGGCGGCGATGATGTACGGCGTGCCTGTGCCTCCGGCGCCGGTTGTTTACGACATGCAACGCGGCGGCGCTGCCGAAAAAGCGGGACTCCAGCCCGGCGACCGGATTATCGCTTTCAACGGCACGCGTAATCCGAGTTGGGACGCGATTAATGAAGAGGCGCTGCTTTCACCCGGCCGTGCTCTGCCGATGGTCGTCCAGCGAAATGGTGCTGAAATCCCGTTAACGTTTGTGCCGACACCGCACGCTGAAAATGGTGACGTCGCCGGCTCCATCGATATGCTGCCTGACTACGGCGGTCTGCCGGTTATCGTCGGTGACGTGGGTACCGGCACACCCGCAGCGGAAACCGGTTTGCAGGAAGGCGATCGGCTGATCGAGATCGGCGGCCAGCCAGTGAAGAGTTCCGTACAGGTCATCGAGTACATTCGCACTCACGACGGCCAGCGCATCCCCATTTCAGTCGAGCGCAATGGACAGAAGGTTCAATTGACTGCTCCCGAACGGCGCCTCGAGGGAAGCCGTCTCGGTTTCGGCGTTAAAGAGCAGTTTCCGATGGAGAAGGCCACCATCGCGTCGGCGGGCGGTTACGCGTTCGACACCAACCTCCAGATTCTCCGGCTGACGGGCAAAGCGCTCGGGCAGGTTTTCACCGGCAAACGATCCGTGCGGAACACGCTCTCCGGCCCAATCGGCATCTATCAGGCGGCGCAGAAATCGGTCGAACGTCTCGGCTGGGACGGCGTGTTTGGGATGCTGGGCTTTCTGAGTTTGAACCTCGGAATCTTCAACCTCTTGCCGATTCCGGTGCTCGACGGCGGCGCGATCTTCCTGTTGCTGATCGAAGGCCTGCTCGCGCTGATTGGTTTGTCAATCTCAGCGGCAGTGCGCGATCGCATTCAACAGGTCGGTTTCGTGATGGTGTTGCTGTTGATGGTCTTCGTGATCACCAACGACGTAATCAAGACCTTCGGTGGCGGTAGTCACGAACAGGCAAAACCCCCACCGGCTGCCACTGCGCCTGCTAAGTAGAATCACGCATGCGCAAATCACGACCAGTTCAGGTTAAGCACATTCAAATCGGCGGTGGCGCTCCGGTAGTCATCCAATCGATGACGAAAACGGATACGTCTGACGTCGGCGCCACGGTCGCGCAGATCGAGGAGATGATGCGCGCCGGTTGCGAGATCGTCCGACTCGCCGTTCCCGACAACGATGCGGCGATCGCCCTGAAAGAAATTCGCAAACGCGTACCTGACGTTCCACTCGTCGCCGACATTCACTTCCACTACAAACTCGCGTTGATGGCGCTGGAAGCGGGCATCGACAAACTGCGTTTGAATCCCGGTAACATCGGCGCGCACGAACGCATTCGTGAAGTGGTGCGTGCGGCGCAGGCGCAAAAGGTGCCGATTCGCATCGGCGTGAATGGCGGATCGCTGGAAAAGGACTTGCTGAAGAAGTACGGCACGGCGACGGCCGAAGCGATGGTCGAGTCAGCGCTGCGTCACGTCAAGATTCTCGAAGATCTCGATTTCACGGACATCATCATTTCTTTGAAAGCGTCCGACGTGCATCGCACAGTCGCGGCGTACCGGTTACTCGCCGAAAAAGTCGATTATCCGTTTCATCTCGGCGTCACCGAGGCAGGCACGTCGTTCAGCGGCACGGTGAAATCGTCGATCGGTCTCGGCATTCTGCTGCACGAAGGAATCGGCGACACGATTCGCGTCTCACTGGCGGCTGAGCCTCAGGAGGAAGTGCGCGTCGCTTGGGAGATCGTGAAGTCGCTGGGGCTGCGCACGAGAGGCGTGACGGTGGTTGCGTGTCCGACGTGTGGCCGGCTCGACGTCGATAACTTCGTCGGTATCGTGACGGAGATCGAGCGACGCCTGGCGCACATCGAAGAGCCGCTGCATCTCTCGATCATGGGTTGTGCGGTGAATGGTCCGGGTGAGGCGCATGATTCGCAACTCGGAATCACGTTCGGCCGCGGTGTCGGAATGATCTTCAAAGACGGTGTGCCGATGCGCAAAGTCGCGGGCGAAAACATCGTCGAAGCGTTTGTGATGGAAACCGAGAAGCTGCTGGCCGAGCTGAAACAGCAGCCACACGCCTAGCGGACCTTGGGTCGCTTCTGCGGCGGCACGTCGCCCGCCATCGTCAGAAACAACGCGTCGGTCGTGACTTTGCGGTTCACGTTGACGATCAGTTGTTCCCTCAAATCCTCGATTTGAAGCAACCAATCCGCGGCTCGTGCTGGATCGATCTGCTGACTGACCCGTTCCAGATCCGATAACAAATCCGCGTTTATCACCAACTCGGATTTCACGCCCAGCGACAGCATCCACGCGTCGCGAATCAACGTTTCCAGCACGTCGAGCCGTTCTTCAAACTCGTCCTTGTATTGTGCTTCGTTGAGCTGTTCGGCGGAGCGGAGCAGTTGGGCGCGATCTTTAGTCATCACGAGCGCGTTGAGCACGCCGAGCATCGCTTTGCGTTGCGAAGTGAAAGTCACTAGATCGCCTGACAACGCGCGGCCGATACTGCCGCCCGCGGCACGCGCGCGCAGTCGCGCGGTTTTCGTGTCCGCGAGTTTGTTGGTGGTGAGGTGCGACTCGATCTCGGCCGGCGTGAGCGGCGCAAACCGGATCATCTGGCAGCGCGAAAGAATCGTCGGCAACAACATCGCCGGACGCGCCGTGATAAGGATCAGGTGCGACGTGCGCGGCGGTTCTTCGAGCACTTTCAAGAGCGCGTTCGCGGACGCGTCGTTGAGCTTGTCTGCCTCATCGATCAGGAACACGCGCGCCTTGCCTTCGAACGGGCGGAAGTTCGCTTCCTTTTCGATCTGGCGCATCTGCTCGACGCGCAGCACGCGTTTCGGCGCGACGACGAGTCCGACGTCGGGATGATCCGTCCAGATAATCTGCGTCCACTCGTCTGCGTCTTCGCGTTCGGGATAGTTCAGTTTCGCGATGCGCACGCACGACGAGCACACGCCGCACGCTTCGCCGTCTTGCGGCGTGCGACAGTTCAAGGCGCGCGCCACTTCCAGCGCGAACAGTTTCTTGCCGACGCCTTCTTCGCCCGCGAACAGCAACGCCCCCGGCAGACGGCCGGAAGTGATCATTCGCTTCAGTGCGTCTTTGACGCGCGTGTTGCCGGTTAGTTCGCTAAACATTCGTCCTATCCGTGATTGAGATCCGTCCTATCCCTGCCTAAATGGCCTCGCGCTTCGAGGAACGGCAGGACGACTTCCTTCACTCGCGCATGTGTGCGTTCAACCGCGCCACTCGCATCGATCACTTTCACCCGTTCCGGTTCTGCTGCGGCAATGTTCAAGTACGCGTCGCGCACGCGCGCGTGAAACTCCGCGTGCTCGATGTCCAGACGATCGCGTCCGCCTCGCGCGGCGTTCTTTCCGGTCGAACGGCGTGTCGTCCGCGTCGTCGCGTCGTCGATAGAAACGTCAAACAGCAGCGTTAAGTCGGGTCGTAATCCGCCGGTCGCGAGTTGCACGATCTGCGCGATCAGTTCCGGCGGGAAGCCACGCCCGGCGCCTTGATACGCCACAGTCGCGTCGGCGTAACGATCGGAAATCACCACCGAGCCATTTTCGAGTGCCGGAACAAGAACGCGCCGCACGTGCTGCGCGCGATCGGCGGCGAACACGAGCAGCTCGGTCAACGGATCCACTTCTTCAGTCGCGTCCAGCAAAGCCTCGCGCAGGCGCAGGCCCAACTTGGTGCCGCCCGGTTCGCGTGTGAGCAGCGCGTTGCAACCGTGAGTACGAAGAAAATTATTCAGGAGCCGCAGTTGAGTCGATTTTCCGCTTCCGTCGATACCTTCGAAGGTAATGAAAGTTCCAGGCACGAGTCCCTCTGGGTTGGGCGAAAATTGCGGCGAGAGTGTAAACGAATGTCACGCGCCATGCGAGCTTGCGTCGTCGGCGCGAACCTCGCGGGGATTGGCTTCACTGGTGGTTTGGGTGTGGAGGTCGCCGGTCGCTCGCCGCGTTTGTGAAATCGTAGAGATGGCGTGTTTGAAAATCAGTTGTTCCTGCGTGCCGGACTCCAGCAGGACCGAGAACTTGTCGAAGCTGCGGATACGGCCGGTGAGCTTCGCGCCATTCAGCAGGTAGACCACGACGGTGGTTTTCTCGCGACGTACAGTGTTGAGAAACGCGTCCTGAATGTTCTGCGGTGCCTGTTTGCCGTCTGACATGGTTGAAGCCCGGTATGGATCTGTTAAAGCGCGTGGTTGGCAATCAGATTACAACACGCCTTCGTAACTGAGCAAGAGTTGGGCGGAGATGTGAGAGAAAGATGATTATTTGCACCGTGGTCCACCCGCGAGCGTTTCCAAAACCGCGGCCAAAATGCTCTTTTCCTCGCCAAAACCGGCGAACCACTCGACCCCTGCTTCATGGCGAAACCATGTCAATTGGCGCTTCGCATAATGACGCACGTCGAGTTTTGTCTGTTCGATCGCACTCTCGAGGTCGCGTTTGCCGCGCAGGTATTCGATCACCCGGCGGTAGCCGTGCGCGCCGAGCGCATTTGATTCAGGGGGCACTCCGCGACTGAGTAACTCGCGAACTTCGTCAACCAAACCGGCTTTGAAATGTGCTTCGGTGCGCTCGTTGATGCGTGCATATAGCTCGGCGCGCGGGGGATTCAGCGCTATGATGCGCAGCCGGCGGGCACTCTCATGTGCTGCGGGCCGATCGTCTTTCTGGTCCAGAATCGATCTTCCGGTTTGTAAACAAACTTCGATGGCTCGCTGCACGCGGGGCCAGTCGCGTGGATAGAGCTCGGCGGCCGCCCGGCGGTCGAGGCGTCGCAAAACGCGGTGCAAGTGTTCGGCGCCGTGCTGCTCTCGGATGCGATTCAAACGCCGCCGCAGCGACTCGTCAGTTTGCGGACTGACGAACAACGGCCGGCGCAGGGCGCGCAAATAAAAACCGGTGCCGCCGACGAGCAAGGGAATACGCCCGCGTGCCTCAATCTCTTCGATTTTCTTCGTCGCTTCACGCGCCCATTCGACGGCGGTGTAGTTAATCGCCGGCGGGACGAAGTCGATCAGGTGATGCGGCACGCCTTTGCGTTCCGCCAGTGGGACCTTGGCGGTCGCGACCTGAATTTCCTGATAGACCTGGACGGAGTCGCAGTTGATTATCTCGCCGTCGAGCTGGAGCGCGACCTCGATTGCGAGCGTGCTTTTGCCCGACGCCGTTGGACCGGCGATGGCGATGACGGGTGTTGAACTGCTTTCACGACTCACATGCGTGAGGATAGCACGCGGAAAATCACCACCGCCCAGATCAGCGTGAGGAGCAAGAGGCCGCCGATTATTTGATTACGCGAGAACCGCACTCAGCGTGTCTTAGGTAACTTGAAAACATCGCTGAGTTTGAGCTGAAATCCCGGCAGCAGAGGCGACGTGATCTGATCGTCGTTCCGTAAGATCGAGACCTCCTCCAAGCCGTCAGCCTGAAGACGAAAGACCAGAACGGAGCTGTTCTCAGCGTCGACGACCCAATACTCCTGGACGTCGTACTTGCCGTACAGCCGCCGCTTGGCTTTAAGGTCGCGCGCCCGGTTTTCGCTTCCCGGCGAGACAATTTCGATAACGAGATCAGGCGCAGCGATGAAGCGATGGTCTGCGACAATGCTGTCCCACCGTTCGTTGCTGACGAAAACAAGGTCGGGAATTACAGCGTCATAGTTGCTAAAAACCGCACCTGGTCCGGGCGCAATAATCCCAACGCGGTTCTGTCTCAGGTATAGCTCCAATTCTATTTGAAGTTTGTGGAGCACAAGCTGGTGAGGAAGTCCTGTTGCACAAGACACAAAAAGCTCTCCTTCGATCAGTTCATAACGCTTGCCATCGTCGTCCGGAAAGGCGTCGAGGTCGGCGACGGTCATGAGGTGTTTGATATTTGAGGCCATAGTCGTCCCCCTAAAGCTGAGTTAGTGAGGTCAATATACCTTAGGTCAGGAAAAAGATCCTGACGATGATCGCGATGACCCAGCCGACGATGTCGAAGATCGCCAGCACCTTCGCGCCGACGGCGAGGCTGCGGGAGTCTTTCGCGACCTCATAAATATCAATCAGCGAGATCGCGTTGTCGGCTTTCTTATAGGCGATGATGCCGAAAATGAAGCCGAAGCAGAACAGGCCGATGATGCTCAGAATGAGCGCCGTCTTCGCATCGCTTCTTGCTTCTTTCGCCTTCGACTCCAACACGTGCGGCGGATAAAGCGAACTACCTTCGACCGGTGATGGTGGCGGCGGGGCGACAAACGGCGCGTCGTGCTGTTCCTGTGACACAGTATTTCTTTCCTTTCGTAGTTGAGGTGAAAAAGAAAGTGCTTGCCCGGTAGATCCGGGTCAGTAGATCCGCGTCAGTTCAATGCCGGTGTAATATGCTTTCAAGATCTGTTCGTAGGACCAACCCTGCTTCGCGAGTCCGTAGGCGCCGACCTGGCACATGCCCACGCCATGCCCCCAGCCGCGTCCGTTGAAAATGAATTCGCTCACGCGTCCGCTTTCGTCATACTCGCGGTCGATCACAAAAAGCTGTTCGCGCAGGCCGAGGGCGGAACGAATGCTGCCGCCGCGCACGTGCGCCGTACCGTTCGCGCCGACGATCTCCAGGTCAGTCGCGCGATGTGATGAGCCGCGCGAGACGACGCGCAGATCGACAATCGGTCCGATCCCACGGGCGGCGCGCGCCAGACGCGCCTGCACCTGACCTACCGAAAGACCCGTGGCCCAACTCGAAAACGGCGACATCCGATCAGCCGCGGCGCCGTTTGCAGCCGGCTTTACTTCGAGAAAATCGATCTGGCCGTTGGCGGCGAGGTGATAGGTGACTGGTTCACCGCCGACGAGAGTGACGGACGGAACCGCATAAGGACGTTCGCCGAGTTGCCGGAACAGAAACGCGTCCGGATTAACGCGAATCGGCTGATCTTTTCCTTTCGTCGACCGCAGGATCAACTGCCCTTCACTCGCGGGACGCGCGTTTGCCTTTTGCAGTTGCAGGAGATTCCGCGACTCGAGTACTCGCACGATCGCGTGCAAAACGCGCGCGCGCGACAGCGGCAATCGTGGACGCAGCGTTGCATCCGCGTAAGCCGACAGATAGCCATCGCGCAGCAGCAGCGCGAGGTCGGCCCGATTTGGCGGCGGCACTTCGGCCGCGTCGCGAACAGCCAGCAGGTAATCGGCGTCAGCGTTGTTGAGCAGTGTCGCTGGTGAGCTTTCGCCAAACGCGGCGAGTGAAAGCGCGGTCGCAAACGCCGGCGGGCGATTCACGTCGTCGCCCGTGACCGGGGCTGTTTGCTTCGCGATCCGCGCGACATTCGCGATCCAATTACGGGTTTCCGCAACCGACGCGTCCGCGGCCAGCCACGAATCAGTGATCCGTTCCGGCAACATGCCGACGTTCTGCGTCACGAGTAGGCTGATGTCACGCACGAGCGCAACGTGTTCGTCATCGCGCAACTCAGCCGGCGCGCGCGTCGTGCGAATGACGAAGCGGTCAAACGCAGCCGGACCTTCCGCCGCACACTCGCGCCCGCGCAGGTAAGGAATCGCCTGGTTGAAGACGTTTTCCGAGTCTTCGGTGCGGCCGCCGCAAGTTGAGGTGTAGAGCGCGTTGATCGGTTCGCCCGCGTAGGTGGCAATGATACCGCGCGTTTCATCGACCGCGCGCGTCGATAGTGGATTCTCGGAAGTGAGGCCGCGATAAACCTGCGAACGCGTCGTCGGCAGGAGATCAAAACCCTGAGCCAGGAACTGGCCCCGATTCTTGAGCGCGTACGTACGAGCGGCGACGGCCTGCGCCTTCAAGGCTTCGATCGCGGGATAACCGCCGGGCGAAAGCTCGTTGGCCACGACGCCGCGCACGTAATCTTCGAGACCCAATTCGTTCACAATCGTCAACGAGCCGCGCAGGTTCGTGAACACTTCAATCCGGCCGCGATACGGGCGTTCATTGAAGCGCACCGGCGCCTTTTCGTCGTCGGAAGCAAACACGACCGGCGCGCTCGAACTGAACATCCGCCCGGCCGCGGATGATGCGACTACCTCGCGTGACGGCAAAGCAGGACGCGCGGTAAAACGCACGGAGCTGTTGTTGGTGGGAGGCGATTGTTGTGCGACTGCCTGCGGTTGTTTGCCTTCGACGGTCGCGTCGATACCGGCCGTTTCAAGACGTGCGCGAAACTCCTCGGCTTCTTCACGGGAAAGTTTACCGCCGACGAACATGCCCCACGTTTTAGTTTCCGTGTCGTAAGCGGCGTGTGCGTCTTCACCGGTGATCTTCTGAATTTCTTTCTCGTTCTCTTCCGCTTCCTCACGAGTGGCCGCGCCGCCGACGAGCACTCGAAATCCACTGTCCTCAATCGCTGCCGGGAGTGGAGAGAGGAGTCGCGGATCGACGCGAACACGCGCGGTATCGAGCGCCACTAAAGTCGGGCCGCCGCCACTCGCGTTCAGCAAATGACCGGTGGTGGAGATCACGGCCGAACGCGCGTCTGTGGTTAAGGCCACGCGGATCGTCGGCTCTGGTCCAGTAACAACCGCCAGCGCCGGCGCAGCAATCACCGGCGTAGACGCGGACGGCTGCGGCCAGGCTGACTGAGCTCTGCGCGGCCGGGTATCTTGTTGCTGAGCGAAACCAAGTGACAGGAACAACGACTGCGCGAGCAGTACAGTGATCACTCTCCGGGCGAGAGAACTGCGCATTCTTTGATCCTTAGCGGCGTTAGTATCAGGGAGGGCATGACCGCTCGCCGCATGGTACTACAAGCACGGGAAAGATGCCGCACAATTTGCGCGATCCGAAATAACCATTCCCACGACCCCTGCGGATGTGGTATAGACGGGCATACCCCCGGTAACGAACCATGGCGGCAGCGGCTTTTTGGTCTGTCCCGACAATCAGGAGGCTTCAGAGCCCCCATGAGGAAGACTACACACCGATGCTTATTGTTTCCGGCCGTCGTGTGCGCCGTGCTCGCTTTGGCGGCGACGAGCTGCCTGCCCAAACCTCCCGCGGAAGGCGGCGATATCACCATCACCCTCTACGGGTTTTCGATCATGAAGGAGTCGCTTGAGAAAGCGATCTTTCCCGGTTTCAGCAACAGGTGGAAACAACAACACGGGCAGGAGGTGCGGTTTGAATCTTCGTTTGCCGGTTCGGAAACAGTCACCAATCAGATCTTGCGCGGCGCACCCTCGGACATCGCCATCCTGTCGATTGAACGCGACGCGCAGCGATTGCAGCAAGGCGGTTTCGTCACTTCGGATTGGCACTCGTATCCGGCGAAGGGAATCGTCAACAAGACGCCTTTCGTGATCATCGTCCGCAAGGGTAATCCGAAAGGCATCCACGACTTTTCGGACCTGGCCGCGCCCGGCGTGAGATTGATTCATCCCGATCCGATCAGTTCGGGCGGCGCGCAGTGGTCCATACTCGCGATCTACGGAGCAGAGCTCAAGAAATCAGAAGCGGCACCGGGCGAACGCGATACGGTGCGCGCGATGCAAACGTTGAAAGCGATTTGGAAAAACGTGATCTCGACGCCTGGCTCAGCTCGCGAAGCACGCACGACGTTTGAACTCGGCAACGGCGACGCGCTGATCACTTACGAGCTCGACGCGCTGCTGATGAAAGAGGCGAACGCGGCGGTTGAGATCGTGGTGCCGAAGGCCACGATCTTCAGCGAACATCCGGCCGTGGTGATCGACAAGAACGTCAGCGCAAACAAGCGGCAGGTGGTCGATGCGTTCATGCAGTATCTCTGGAGTGACGAAGCGCAACAGGCGTTTGTGAAGTTTCACTTTTATTCGACGACGAACGATGCGTTCAATCAGGCGAACCCCGAGCTGGCGCACATCGAGACGCCGTTTACGATCGATTAC
>Ga0081539_10003973_pt1 | contig 17096 bp, 19 predicted proteins | sample TabmetS4T2R2_FD_71023 | JGI IMG/M metagenome (GOLD analysis project Ga0081539, IMG submission 71023) | Tabebuia heterophylla rhizosphere microbial communities from the University of Puerto Rico - S4T2R2 | ecosystem: Host-associated > Plants > Roots > Rhizosphere ...
GGGCTTGCGAACCTGCGCGTCACCGATGCGATCGTCGAAGCGGCACGGTCGGGCCGCACGGTCGAGACGATCTAAGCGCGCTGCGCGGCGCCGCTCATTCGCCGCCCATGTGGAACACGTTGAGCTTGTTGCCGTCGAGATCGCGGAAGTACGCCGCATAGAACCCGCCGCCGCGCGGCCCGGGCTTGCCTTCGTCGCTCGCCCCGAGCTTCATCGCGAGCTCGTACATCTCGTCGACCTTGCGGTCCGTATCCACTTCCAGCGCGACCATGGTCCCGTTGCCGTGGGTGGCGGGCTTGCCGTCGAACGGCTTGGTGATCCCGAGCCCGGCCTTGTCCTCCCCCGCGCTGAACGCCACGAACTGCTCGGTCTCCATGAACCGCTTCGCGCCGAGCGGCGCGAGAAGCTTGTCGTAGAAGGCAACGGCCTTCGCGAGATCGTTGGTGCCGAGGGTGACGTAGCCGATCATTTCGGTTCTCCTGCGGGTGCGCGGGATGCGATTATCGGCTACCCGCGGAGGAGCCGCCAGTGCCCTGGCCGATGCGCGGTTTAGAATCGCGGCCGGGACTCAATCTCTTCGTCGCAAGGAGCGCAATGGCGAACGTCATGGATCGCGAGGCGATCCCCGAACCCATCAACCCGCTCGGCTTCGATGGCATCGAGTTCATCGAGTTCGCGACCTCGAAGCCGCAGGCGCTCGGCAGCGTGCTCGAGACGATGGGCTTTCGTCCCGTGGCGCGCCATCGCTCGCGCGAGGTCGAGCTCTATCGCCAAGGCACGATGAACCTCATCGTGAATGCCCAGGCGGTCGACATACCGCGCACCGTGCAGCCGGTCGAGCGGCCCGTGATCAGCGCGTTCGCGCTGCGTGTGCGCGACGCGGGATATGCCTACCGTCGTGCGCTCGATCTCGGCGCATGGGGAGTGCCCTCGCGCGCCGAAGCGATGGAGCTCAACATCCCCGCGATCCACGGCGTGGGCGACAGCCTGATCTATTTCGTCGACCGGTACCGCGATTTCTCGATCTACGACGTCGACTTCCGGTTGATCCCGACGGTCGATCCGCATCCGCCCGCGATCGCCGGCATGCACTGGTTCGGCATCGTGCAATACGTCGGCCCGGAGCGCACCGACGACTGGGTCGCGTTCTATTCGCAATTGTTCGGCTTCACCCCTTTGCCGAACCGGGTGCGCTTCGGCATCATGCCCAAGGGATTGTTGCTGCAGAGCCCCTGCAGGAACTTCTACCTGCAGCTGATCGAGCCGGGCGATCCCGCGCAGGACGTCAATCCCGAAGAGCACCTGCAGCGCGTGGGCATCGGCACGCCGGACGTGCTCGCGACGGTGACGGCGCTGGAGCAACGCGGCGCGGAGTTCATGAGCTCCGACAAGGTGCATTCGAGCGATCGCGGCGCGCTGACGAAGTCCTACCTCGGCAGCGTCATGTTCGAGCTCGTGCACAGCGAGCTCACCCACGAAGGCGCCGGCAAGTGAACTTCGCCGACTTCGGCATGGACGCGGCATCGCTCGCGGGCTCACTCGAGGCCAAGCTCGCCGCCGTCCGGCAGGCCGGGTTCTCGCAGGTCATGCTCTCGGCGGAGGACATCGTCACCCATCCGGCGGGAACCGAGGCCGCCGTGCGGGCCGTGCTCGAAAGCGGATTGCGCGTCAGCGGTTTTCAGGCACTGCGCGACTTCGAGGGCCTGGCCGGTCACCTGCACGGCTACAAGCTCGACATCGCGAAGGCCATGCTGTCGCTGTGCCGGCAGGTGCGCGCGCGCTTGCTGCTCGTCGAAGCGTCGCAATCGAAGCACGCAGCCACCGATCGCAATCACCTCGCGCGCGACCTGCGCAAGCTCGCGATGCTGGCGATCCCGTTCGACATCGACATCGCGATCAAGGGCCTTCCGTGGAGTCGAACCATCGACGGGTTCCTCTCGGCCTCCGACATCGCGTACCGTGCCGGCGTGCCCAATCTCGGCCTCGCCGTCGATGCCCTGCATTTCTTCGGTGACGATGCGCAGGTGCTCCTGGACGAAGTGGAGACCCTCGAGCCGCAGCAGATCATGCTCGTGCAGCTGTCGGATTGCATGTGGCAGGAGCTGCGCTCGCCCGAGGAGCAGCTCACCACGTCGACGCACTTCCGCGTGTTTCCCGGTGAAGGCGTGCACAGCGACGCGCTGTCGGAGCTCGTGACGCGGCTCGACAAGATCGGCTATTTCCGCGATTACAGTCTCGCCGTGTACAACGACGACTATCGCCAGCTCCCGCCCGAGCTCGTCGCCGAACGTGCGCGTCGCTCCGCGGTGTGGCTGGGCGAGACGATCCTGCGGCGCTCGCTGCCGGTGCCGAACCTCGCGCGATTGAATGCCGCACGCCGGCCCTAGCGTGCCTGCCGGACGATGAAGCCGCATCCGCCTGCCCGCGTCGGCGACGCCGTTGCGGACGTGCAAACGCCGGCGCTCCTGCTCGACCTCGATGCGTTCGAGCGCAACCTCGCCACGATGGCTAATGCGGTGCGCGGCTCGGGGGTGGCCCTGCGCCCGCACGCCAAATCGCACAAGTGTCCCGACATCGCGAAGGCGCAGATCGCGCTCGGTGCGGTGGGTGTGTGCTGCCAGACCGTGCACGAGGCGGCGGTGATGATTGCGGCCGGCATTCCCGATGTTCTCGTCACCAACGAGATCGTGGGCGCGCAGAAGCTGCGCGCGCTCGCCACCCTTGCACGCTCGGCGCAGGTGGCCGTGCTGGTCGATGACGAGGCGAACGTGGCGGCGCTTGCGGACGCGGCCCATCAGGCCGGTGCCGTGTTGCGCGTGCTGGTCGAGATCGATGTCGGCGCGCATCGCTGCGGCGTTGCGCCGGGCGCGCCTGCCGTGCACCTGGCACGGGCCGTCGCGTCGAACCCTGCGCTTCGCTTCGGCGGTCTGCACGCGTATCACGGCGCCGCGCAGCATCGTCGGGACCCCGCGGAACGGCGCGATGCGATCGCGCGCGCCGCCGAATGGGCGCGTGCCACGCGGGATTCGATCGAACGCGAGGGGATCACCTGTCCGACCATCACCGGTGCCGGCACGGGAACCTGGCAGCTCGAGCGCGACAGCGGGATCTACACCGAGCTGCAGCCGGGATCGTACGTGTTCATGGATGCCGATTACGGGCGCAACGCCCTTGCGCCCGACCAGCCTGCGTTCGAGCAGAGCCTGTTCGTGCTCACGACGGTGATCAGCACGCCCTCCCGCGAGCGCGTCATCGTCGATGCGGGGCTCAAGGCGTCGGCGTTCGACTCCGGGCCGCCGCTGGTGCACGGTGCCCACGATCTCGTGTACGAGAAGGGATCCGACGAGCACGGGGTGATCGGCGTCGCTCCGGAGACACGTCCGCCCGCGTCTGGCGATCGGCTATGGCTCGTGCCGGGTCATTGCGATCCCACGGTCAATCTCCACGACTGGATCGTCGGCGTGCGCGGCGAGCGCGTGGAGTGCGTGTGGCGCGTCGCGGCACGCGGGTATTGACCTCGCGCTGATCAGGAGCTCAGGGTCACCACGCCGCGCGGCGTGCGCAGCATCGCGCACAGCCGCGTCTCGCGATCGTACGAGACACGCAGCACACCATCGAGGCCGAGGCGTGCGAGCGTCGAGCGGATTGCGTTCGGCTCCGGATGCGTGCCCGCGAGCTCGAGCAGCGACACGTTCGCGTCCTTCAGGCGATCCGCGGGATGGTCCGGCACGTCCCACTGGATCAGCGTTGGAACGAGACCGCGCCCGGGCAGCGCCCCATCGTCGGGAACGGTGATGCGCCAGCGGTAATCGCCGCGCGCGAGCGCATGCACCCGTCCGAGCTCGACGCCGCTCGCGCGCGAGGCGCGATCGATGTCGTGCGTGCGCGCGACCCAATGGATGAGCCGCGGAGATTCCATGAGCTCCGATTGCAGCGCCACTCCATCGAGGCCGAACCATCGAGGACGCGCCGGCTTGGTGCCTGCAGGATCGATGGCGAGGATCTCCAGGTACAGCTTGTCGCCGAGGCGAAGGAGCGCATTGTGCGTACCCATCGCGACATGCTTGCCGCCCGGCTGCGCGACCGCGCCGGTGAGCGAAGCGACATGATCGATGCCGTCGGCGAGCGTCGTCGCCGCGAGCACGAGGTGATCGATGGTCGCGAGCGGCGGCGGCATCGTGATTCGCGCCGTTATGGTCCAGGCTCGTCCGGCGAGAAGTCGAGCTCGACGCGCGCCCCGTTCGGATCGTTCACGAACACCTGCCAGATGCCCGTGCCGACCTGGCGTTGCGCATTGGCGCGGATGCCGGCCTGCTGCAGCCGTGCGAGGGTGGCCCGCAGGTCGGTCGCCGAGAAGGCCATGTGATCGATGACCCCGGGCTTGAGCTCGTCGCGCGAGCGTCCGCCGGAGATGTGCACGATCGGCTCGCCGCCGGCATAGAGCCAGGCGCCGGGGAAGCTGAAGCTCGGACGATCGCCCTCGGTGAGACCGAGGACATCGCGATAGAACGCGATCGTCTTGGGGACGTCGTCGGTGATGACGTTGAAGTGATTCATGGCGGTGATGGGCATGGCGCGCTCCCGATGCTCGACCTGACGAGTTTACTGCAGCACGTCGCGCATGAACTCGCGCATGAGATCCGTCGCGGCCGGCGCGTGCGCGTCGTTGTATGGAAGACTCGAGTCGCCGCCGGTCCACGCATGCGCGAGGCCATCGACGAGCACGAGGCGCGCGAGCAGGCGCGGGCCGTGGCGCCATTCGCGCGTGGTGACGCGGCGTCCGTCGTGCGTCGTGTGATGCGACTCGTGCGTCGCAGCCGGCAGCGCCGCAGGCGCGGATTGCACACCGGGGAATTGCGCGAAGGCGAGCACCTGGCGCACGATCTCGGTCGCATTCATCGGCGCGACGACGTCGTCTTCGGTGCCCTGCACGACGAGCGTCGGCACGTCGTGCGCGGCATGGTCTGCCTCGCGTGCCGCGTTCGCGATCCGCACCACGTCGGTGTCGGGACCGTTCTTCAGGACGTCGAGCGCGGTCAGGGGCGAGCGCGCGGCGCCGGCGGCAATGCCCGAGTGCAGGAAGGCACCCGCGAGCAGGCCCGAGTTGTGCAGCGAGAGCACCTGCACGAGCCCCGCGCCGGAGGACATGCCCGCCGCGAAGACCCGCTTGCGATGCACGCGATAGTGACGTCTTGCCGCGCGGATCTGGGCCCCGAGGATAGCCGTCTCGCCGCCGCCGGCCGCGGTGCGCGTATCGAACCAGTTCCAGCAGCCCCACTGGTTCGCCTTGGGATTCTGCTTGGGCAGGAGCACGAGACAGTCGAGCTCGTCGGCGAGCGCCGTGATGCGCGAACCTTTCGCGATGTCCTCGGCGGTTTGCCGACACCCGTGCACGAGCACGAGCATCGGGCGGCGCCGCCAGAAGAGAGTCTGATGGCCGCCGGGCACGTAGACGAGATAGTCGCGTCGCGGCCACATCCACGGCGCAACTGCGAGCAGTCCGCGCCACGAGAACTTCGAGCCTTCCTCGAAGCGTCCGGGCGGCGGCGGCGCACGGCGGAAGATACGCCGGAAAAACGCCCGGGCGCGGCGCGCGACGTGGGTGAATGTGATCAAGCGCGAAGGTTACGCGTTACTGGCGACGAACGGTGCGCGACGGTTCCTGTCGGTTCGCGAATTTGCCAGCGACCGCGGCGAGCGTCGCAGTCGCGAATACAGCGTCGTGCGGAATCTTGGTTCGATGATCGGATTCGCCGTCGTTCGAATCGTCGCCGCGAATTGAAGCGGGCTCGCTTGCTTCCCGCGCAAACGCGGCGGGGTCGGAGCCGATAAATACACCTGACCCCTTTTTCTAGATCAGAACGATGTCGTACTGCTCCTGGGTGTAGATCGACTCCACTTGCAGCGAGATCGGCTTGCCGATGAAATCGCCGAGTTGCGCGAGGCTTTGTGACTCCTCATCGAGGAAGAGGTCGATCACCGATTGCGACGCGAGGATGCGAAACTCGCGCGCATTGAACTGCCGCGCCTCGCGCAGGATCTCCCGCAGGATCTCGTAGCAGATCGTCTGCGCGGTCTTGAGCTCGCCGCGCCCACCGCACGTGGGACACGCCTCGCACAGCACGTGCGCCAGCGATTCGCGCGTGCGCTTGCGTGTCATCTCGACGAGACCGAGCTGCGTGAAGCCGTTCACGGTGAGGCGCGTACGGTCCTTGTCGAGTGCGCGATTGAGCTCCGCCAGCACGGCCGAGCGGTGCTCGGCCTGCTCCATGTCGATGAAGTCGATGATGATGATGCCGCCCAGGTTGCGCAGACGCAGCTGGCGCGCGATCACCTGCGCGGCTTCGAGGTTGGTCTTGAAGATGGTGTCGTCGAAGCTGCGCCCGCCCACGAAGCCGCCCGTGTTGACGTCGATCGTGGTCATCGCCTCGGTCTGGTCGATGATGAGATAACCGCCGGACTTGAGATCGACGCGCCGCGCGAGCGCCTTCTCGATCTCCTCCTCGACGCTGTTCAGATCGAAGAGCGGCCGCTCGCCGGCGTAATGCTCGATCTTGTCGACCACCGCGGGTGTGTATTCGCGCGCGAACTCCAGCATCTTGGTGTACGTCTCGCGCGAGTCCACGACCACGCGCGAGGTCTCCTCGGTCGCCATGTCGCGCAGCACGCGCTGCGCGAGCGAGAGGTCCTGGTACAGGAGCGCCGGCGCCGGCACCTCGCGTGCACGTGCATTGAGATCGCGCCAGAGCTTGGTGAGATATTCGATGTCGCCCTGCATCTCGCGCGTCGTCGCGGTCTCGGCCATGGTGCGGATGATGAATCCGCCCGTCGTGCCTTCCGGCAGGAGCTGCGTGAGCTTCTCGCGCAGGAGCTCGCGCTCCGCTTCGTCCTCTATGCGCTGCGAGATGCCGATGTGCGAATCCTGCGGCAGGAACACGAGCAATCGTCCGGCGAGGCTCACCTGCGTCGACAGACGCGCGCCCTTGGTGCCGATCGGGTCCTTGATGACCTGCACGAGCAGCGACTGGCCTTCGTGCAGGATCTTCTCGATGGGCCGCGTGTCCGTCCCGCCGTGACCGTTCTGGCGATGCTCCCAGATGTCGGCGATGTGCAGGAACGCGGCGCGCTCGAGGCCGATCTCGATGAAGGCGCTCTGCATCCCGGGGAGCACGCGCGCCACCCGACCCAGATAGACGTTGCCGACGAGCCCGCGCGCACTGGACCGCTCGATGTGCAGCTCCTGCACCACGCCCTGCTCGAGCATCGCGACGCGCGTTTCCTGCGGCGTGACGTTGATCAGGATCTCGTGGCTCATGGCGATTTCGCCCCGGTGCTCACGGGCCGTGCGCTCCTGAATTCCTTGTTGTCATCGCGACCGCGCAACGTTCGCGGCCGCGCAGGCGTTCATACCACGGGAAAGCCGATGCGTGCGAGAAGCTCCGACGTTTCGTACAGCGGCAGCCCCATGACTCCGGAGTAGCTGCCTTCGAGCCGGCTCACGAAAGCGGCAGCGCGTCCCTGGATGGCGTACCCGCCCGCCTTGTCGAACGGCTCGCCCGTGGCGACGTAGCGCTCGATGTCGTCCTGGCTCAGCGCGCGAAAGCTCACCTGCGAGCGCGACACTTCCACGAGCAGCTCCTCCTGCCAGCGCAGCGCGACGGCGGTGAGCACTTCGTGGGTGCGCCCGGACAGGCGCGCCAGCATGCGGCGTGCATCGACGGCATCGTCCGGCTTGCCGAAGATCGTGCCGTCGACGCTGACCTCGGTGTCGGCCGCGAGCACCGGGCGCTGCGGCAACACCCGCCGTTGCAGCTGCTGCCAGCCGACGCTCGCCTTGGTGCGCGCGATGCGTTCGACATAGTGATGCGGCGGTTCGGCATCGAGCGCGCCTTCGACCACGTCGGGCGGACGGCCGGCGGCTTCGCGGAAGCGCAGCTCGTCGAAGCGCACCCCGAGCTGGCGCAGGAGATCCTGCCGGCGCGGGCTGCGGGACGCGAGATACACGAACGGAGACTGGGCCGTCATGGCCCGCGCCTATTCGCGGTGGTAGGGATGTCCGGCGAGGAGCGTGCCGGCGCGATAGAGCTGCTCGACGAGCAGGATGCGCACGAGTGCATGCGGCAATGTTAGCGCGGAAAGCGCGATCACGGCGGAGGCGTCCCGCTTGACGGCAGGATCGAGGCCGTCGGCGCTGCCGATCACGAAGCCGATGTCCTCGCCTCCGGTCGCGAAGCCCGCGAGCCGATCGGCCAGGCCGCGCGTGGTCACGCCGGCGCCGTGCTCGTCGAGCGCGATCACCCGCAGGCCGCGGCATGCGGCGCGAACACGCTCGGCTTCGGCCGCGAGCATGTGTTCGACCGACTTGCCGCGATCGCGCGCCTCCGGCTTGAGCTCGACGAGCTCGACGCGCCATTCGCGCGGCAGGCGCCGCGCGTAATCGTCCCAGGCAGCGCTCACCCATGCCGGCATGCGCTGCCCGAAGGCGACGACGCGGATTTTCACCGCATCAAGAACGCGAGGAGAGCATTCAGGCGGCAGCGCGCTGTGCCGGGAGACGAAGCGCGGGTGGCGCCCACAGCTCCTCGAGGTTGTAGTACGCGCGTACCGCAGGCTGCATGACGTGCACGACGATGTCGCCGGCATCGACGAGCACCCACTCGCCGCCGTCCTCGCCTTCGACGCCGACGATGCTCGCCCCGGCTTCCTTGAGCCGGTCGCGGACGTGCTGCGCCAGCGCCTTCACCTGGCGGGCGGATTCCGCGCTGGCGATGACGAGGGTGTCGTACAGGCTGGTGAGTTTGCGGACATCGAGGATCACGATGTCGCGGGCTTTGATGTCTTCGAGAGCGACGACGGCTACGTTCTGCAGGCTGTCAAGTGGCATCCGGTGAAGAATGGTACAGGTGGTTGCGTCCAATATAGGCCAAAACGGCAGGGGGCACCATGTTGCGGAGATCGGCGGCGCGCCCCCTCGAAAGCGCCGCGCGGATCGCCGTCGCGGAGATCGCGTGCGGCGTGATGGACTGACGGTAGATGCGCCCGCCCGGCGGGTTTTCAAGCGCCCGCGCATCGTCGGTGAGCCGACTGCGCCACTCGATGGCGAGATCCCCGCGCAACGCAGCGTCGAGATCCAGTCCGGGCCGCGCCACCACCACGAGATGGGCGAGCGAGAACAGATCGCGCCACCGATGCCAGCCCGGCAAGCCGAGGAACGCGTCGGCACCGACGATCAGCGCAAGGGATTGGAACGGACGCTCCGCGCGGAGTTCCTCGAGGGTGAGCACCGTATAGCTCGGCCCGCGGCGCGAGATCTCCCGCCCGTCGACCTCGAGACCGGGGTGGTCCTTCACCGCGAGCTCGACCATCGCAAGCCGGTGCCGTGCCGGCGCGACGGGTGCGCCGCGATGCGGAGGATCGCCTGCGGGAACGAGCAGGATCGTCGGAAGGTCGAGCGCCTCGCGCACTTCACGTGCGAGCTCGAGATGGCCGCAGTGAATGGGATCGAAGGTGCCGCCCAGCACGCCGAGGGGACGGCTTCGCGCGGCGTGCTCCATGGCGCGTCAGAACCGCGATCCCGGGGTGCCCAGAAACGACTGCTCGTCGGGCGTGGACACGCGGCCGAGCGTGTCGTTGCGGTGAGGAAAGCGCCCGAACCGCGCGATGATGTCGTGATGGTGCTGCGCCCAGCGCAGCGGGTCGGTCAGGCCCTCGGCAGCGAGGCGAGCGAAGAGCTGCAGCGACTCGCGCTGCACCTCGAGGCGCTCGCTGTGCTGGAATGGCATGTACAGGAATCGTCGCTCGACCGGCGTGAGCGCCGCATCGAAGCCGCGGGCGATCGCCTGGCGCGCGGTGGCGAGCGCGAGATCGTCACCGGCGAATGCGCGCGGCGTGCCGCGGAAGACGTTGCGCGTGAACTGATCGAGCACGATCACCCGCGCGAGGCTGCCGCGCGGGGTCTCGTTCCAGTCGGCGTGCGCGCCTGCGATCGCAGCGTCGATGACAGGCCCGAAGCGGCGCCGGATCTCATCGTCGAACGCGGCGTCCGCGCGGAACCATTCCGCACGGTCGACGCCGGGTCGATCGCCGAACCAGAACGCGAGGATGTCCTCCTGCATGGCTTGCTATAGTGCCATGTCGCACGGCGCGTACCCAGAGCGACGCCGCGGCTTCACGCGCCGTCGTCCACAGATGGAATCCGCTCGCCGCAACATCTTCCTCCTGTCCTGCTGCCAGGCGCTGTTGCTCGTCAACAACTCCGGCCTGATCGCGATGAACGCGCTGATCGGCTACGGCCTGGTGGCGAACAAGGCCCTCGCGAGTCTCGGCGTGACCACCTACGTGCTCGGCTCCGCCGCGGCGACCATGCCGGCGTCGCTCTGGATGGCGCGGGTCGGGCGTCGGCGCGGCTTCATGATGGGATCGATCATCGGTGTCGTCGGCAGCGCGCTCGCGTGCCTCGCACTGTGGCTGCGAAGCTTCCCGCTGTTCTGCGTCGCAACGGCGATCATGGGCATCTATGCGGCGTTCGGGTTGCAATATCGTTTCGCCGCAGCCGAGAGCGCGCCGCCGAGGCTCAAGGCGAAGGCCATTTCACTCGTGCTCGCGGGCGGGATCGCGGGTGGTTTCATCGGGCCCGAGCTGTCGCGTGTCGCGCGCACCTGGTTCGAGACGCCTTTTCTCGGGTCCTTCCTGATGCTTGCCGCCGTCGCGCTGGCCGCGCTGGCCGTGCAATCCCGCGTGGACGTGCCGATGCCTGCCCACGCCGATCGCACCGGGGGCGGCCGATCGCTGCGGGAGATCGCGCGGCAGCCGGTGTTCATCGTCGCTGCGATGGCGGCAGCGCTCGGCTACGGCCTCATGAACCTGCTCATGACGGCCACACCGCTCGCCATGAGCTTCTGCAGTCATCCCTACAGCGCCGCAGCGCTCGTCATCGAATGGCACGTGGTCGCCATGTACGGCCCGGGGTTCTTCACGGGCAGCCTCATTTCCCGTTTCGGCGCGCTCAAGGTGATCGTGGCGGGCACCATCCTCATGTCGCTCTGCGCGGTGGTCGCGCTCGGTGGGGTCAGCGTCGCGCATTTCGTGATCGCGCTCATGCTGCTCGGCGTCGGCTGGAACTTCATGTACACGGGTGGCACCACCCTGCTGACGGAGGCCTACACGCCCGCCGAGCGCGCGAAGACGCAGGGAATGAACGACTTCATCGTCTTCACGGTGATGGGCATCTCGTCGTTCTCCTCGGGCGCGCTGGTCTCCACGGCGGGATGGGAGCGCATGAACGAGGCCACGCTGCCCGGGCTCGTGATCGTGGCCGGCGCCGCGTTGTGGCTCATGTGGTTGCGCGCGCAATCACGTCCGGCAAGCGCCTGATCAGCCGGGCGGCGCCGCCGCGGCTTGCGGCGTCGCGAATTTCCAGTACACGTTGTCCACGTGCACGCCTTCGCTTGCCTGCAGCGCCGACGTCAGCGCCTGGCCGAGCGCGAACGAACCGGGAACTTCCTGCTCCACGCGGACGATGAGCGTGACGCGATCGTGGTCGAGCACGATCGAGCGCACGCGCGCCTCGACGTTGCGCGAGCGCAGCCATCGCTGCGCCCAGTCGTTCACGGCGAGGTCCGAGGTGTCGACGAGCAGCCGGCCGTTGATCGCCGCGAGCACGATCGCCGCGGCCCCGAGCAGCACACCCACGACGATGGCGATGACCGCATCGAACACCGCATTCGCGCCGAAGAGCCGCGAGCTCGCGCCGACCACCAGGGTCAGCACGATGCCGGTGAGCGCCACGCTGTCTTCGAGCAGCACCGCGAGCACCGTGGTGTTGTGGCGGTTCTCCCGGATGTTGCGAAAGCCGCCCATCTCCCTGAGCGCGGTGAGGAACGTCCAGCCTTCGAGAAAGAAGGCGATCACGAGCAGGGCGAGCACCAGCGTGCTGAACGGCTCTCCCTGCTGCGGGTGCAGGAGCGCCTGCACGCCGTGATAGACATTCACGCCGCAGCCCACGAAGAAGATGCTGACCGCGGAGACGAGCGCCCAGAAGAACTTGACCTGCGCAGTGCCGAACGGATGCTCGTCGCTCGGAGGGTCCTTGCTGCGCACTTCGCCGATGCGCAACAGCACCTGGTTCCCCACGTCGGCGAACGAATGCACCATCTCCGCGAACAGGGTGGGGGAGCCCGTCACGATCCAGCCGAACACCTTGGAGGCCGCGATCGCGGCGTTCGTCGCGATCGACAGCGTGACCGACGCCGACAACGCTTACGCCCGACTGCCGATCACGTTCGGATCTGACCGGAGCCGAACACGACCCACTTGCGGCTCGTGAGACCCTCGAGGCCCACGGGTCCACGCGCGTGCAGCTTGTTGGTCGAGATGCCGATTTCCGCGCCCAGGCCGTACTCGAACCCGTCGGCGAAGCGCGTCGATGCATTGATCATCACCGAGCTCGAATCCACCTCGCGGACGAAGCGCATCGCATTGTCGTGGTCGCGCGTGACGATGGCATCGGTGTGCTGCGAGCCGTAGCGCGCGATGTGCAGCATGGCCTCGTCGAGGCCGTCCACCACCCGCACGGCGAGAATCGGCGCCAGGTATTCGGTGTACCAGTCGTCCTCGGTGGCGGGCTTCATCTCCTGCACGATCGACCGCGCGCGCTCGTCGCCGCGAAGCTCGACACCCTTCTCGACATAGATCCGGCAGAGCGGCGGCAGCACGGCCGGCGCGATCGCCGCGTGAACGAGCAGCGTCTCCATCGTATTGCAGGGCGAATAGCGCTGGGTCTTCGCGTTGTCGGAGATGCGGATCGCCATGTCCAGGTCCGCCGACGCATCGATGAACACGTGACACACGCCGTCGAGGTGCTTCAGCACCGGCACCCTGGCTTCGCGCGCGACGCGCTCGATCAGGCTCTTGCCGCCGCGCGGCACGATCACGTCGACGTACTTCTCCATGGCGACGAGTTGGCCGACGGCGCCGCGATCGGTCGTTGCCACGAGCTGCACGGCCGCTTCCGGCAATCCTGCGTTGCGCAAACCTTCGTGAATGCTCGCGGCGATCGCATGATTGCTGCGGATCGCTTCCGATCCACCGCGCAGGATGGTTGCGTTGCCCGACTTGAGACACAGCCCTGCGGCGTCGGCGGTCACGTTCGGTCGCGATTCGTAGATGATCCCGACCACACCCAGGGGCACGCGCATGAGACCGACCTGGATGCCGGACGGACGATGGCGCACGTCGCTCAACTCGCCGACCGGATCGGGCAGGGCCGCGATCGCCTCGAGTCCGGTGGCCATCGCGTCGATCGATTTCGGCGACAGCGCGAGGCGATCGACGAATGCTACGTCGTGGCCCGCGGCACGCGCGGCCTCCACGTCCTCCGTGTTCGCTGCCGTGATCCTCGCGTGATCGCGGCGAATCGCCCGCGCGGTCGCAACGAGCGCCGCATTCTTGTCGGCCGTGCTGGCGCGGGCGAGGGCGCGCGCGGCATCGCGTGCGGCCTGTCCCACGGCTTCCATGTACGCGACGATGTCGACCGGCTGGTTCATGCGGTCATTTTACGCCCGGGTGGCGTGATCACCTTCACGCCATCGGGTCCGCCGACCAGGATCACGTCGGCGCCGCGATGCGCGAAAAGGCCGACCGTGACCACCCCGGCGATCTGATCGATCCGTGTCTCGAGGCCCTTCGGGTCCGCGATGTCGAGCCCGTGCACGTCCAGGATCACGTTGCCGTTGTCGGTGGTGAATCCCATGCGCCACTCGGGATGGCCGCCCAGCAGCACGAGCTCGCGCGCGACATGACTGCGCGCCATGGGAATGACTTCGACCGGAAGCGGAAAGCGTCCCAGGCGTTCGACGACCTTGGACGCATCGACGATGCACACGAACCTGCGCGCGACCGCGGCAACGATCTTCTCGCGGGTGAGCGCGCCACCGCCGCCCTTGATCATCGCGCCCGCCGGCGTGACTTCGTCCGCGCCGTCGATGTACACCGGCAGATCGGCGACGTTGTTGAGCTCCTCGAGGACGATGCCGTGCGAAGCGAGGCGCTCCGCGGTCCTGACCGAGCTCGCCACCGCGCCGCGCACGCGCGACCTGATCGCGCCGAGCTCGTCGATGAAAAAATTCGCGGTCGAGCCGCTGCCGACGCCGACGAAGGCGTCGTACTCGACGTACTTCACCGCCTCGCGTGCCACCGCCTGCTTCTGCTGGTCCTGACTGCCGGCCATCGTCGTCCCATGGTCCAAAGTGTCGAGCATACCCGGTCGCGCGCGCGCCGATGGTACAGTGCGCCCACCATCACGAACGCCCGACGCCGATTGTCATCACCACTCGTTCTTCCCGCCCCCCTCTGGTCGCGTGTCGCGGCGTCCGCGTTCATCGTCGTGCTCGTCCCGTACTACTGGATGCACGAGGGCTGGCGCAATTTCCTCTGGCTCTCCGACATCTCGCTCTTCGCCACCGGGATCGCACTCTGGGTCGAAAGCCCGCTGCTCAACAGCATGATGTGCATCGGCGTGCTGCCGTTCGAGCTCTACTGGAACGCGACGTTCTTCACCCGCTTGCTCACCGGGATCGAGATCGGCGAGATCCCCGATTACATGTTCGACGGAAGCCTGCCGCTGCCGCTGCGTCTCATCTCGCTCTTCCATGTCGTGCTGCCGGTCATCTGGATCCTGCTGCTGCGGCGCTGGGGCTACGATCGCCGCGCGATCAAGCTCCAGACCGTGGCGCTCTCGGTGATCCTGCTCCTCACCTATGGGCTGACCGGTCCGGAGCTCAACATCAACTGGGTATACCTGCCGTACAAGCTGCATCTCGCGTGGCTGCCGCAGCATGCGTGGCTCCTGGCGTACATGGTCATCGTGCCGGCGCTGGTGTACTGGCCGACGCACGTGTTCTACTCGCGTTGCGCGCCGCGGGCCAGATAAGCTCCGTCTGAAGAACGCAGCGCCGCGGTCGCGGATGCGTGCGGCGGATTCTTTGCGAAGAGGAGGCAACATGCTTGCACGTGCTGCTGCGGTGTCGATGGTTTCGCTCACGCTGGCAATGACGTCGGCCGGCGCGGCGGACATCATCGTGTCGGCGCAGGATGGGAAGTTCGTGCGGGTGCAAGGGCGCGCGCCCTTCCCGCAGCCCGCCCCGCCGGACTCGCTGGTGGTGATCGACGGATCGCGCAATCCTCCCGCGGTCATCGCCACCCTCGAGGGCATCGAGCACACCGTCCAGGGCCCGCCGCAGGCAGTCGCCGTGACACCGGACGGCAAGCTCTGCATCGTCGCCGCGCCGAGCCGCTACGACTACGAAGCGAAGAAGGAGATCCTCGGCACCTTCCTGCAGGTGATCGACCTCGAAGCATCGCCGCCGCGCATGATCGGCAGGCTCGAGGTGGGCGCGCACGTGAACGGCCTCTCGATCAATCCGGAGGGAACGCTGTTGCTGGGCGCGGCCCACGACGGCACGGTCAAGGTGCTTGCGATCGAGGGCAAGAACCTTCGACTGATCGACCAGGTGAAAATCGGGGAGAAGCGGCTCTCCGGCATCTCCTTCACTCACGACGGCACGGCCGCCATCGTTGCGTTGCGCGACGAGAACGGCGCAGCCGTGCTGAGCGTGCAGGGAAGCGCCGTCCAGTATGCGAACGAGAGGATCGCGACCGGCGTCAATCCCTACGTCGTGGACGTGTCGAGCGACGGCAAGTGGGCGGTCATCGGCAACACCGGCGTGGCGCGCACCGTAAACGACGCCGACGTGGTGACGCTGATCGACGTCAGCCGCCGGCCATTCCGCGCGGCACAGCAGATCTCGGTTCCTGCAACCCCCGAAGGTGTTGCGATATCGCCGGACGGACGATGGATTGCCGTGCAGTCGATGGATGGCACGAACCTGCTCGCCACCGATCCCGGACGTCAGAAGGTCGGCAAGGTCGCGCTGTACGAGATCCGCGATGGCACCGCCATCAAAGTGAACGAGCTGCCGGGCGGGGATGCGGCACAGGGAGTCGTGTTCACCAAGGATAGCCGCACGGTGCTCGTGCAATACGATGTGGAGCGCGCCATTGCGGTGTTTGCGATCCGCGATGGCAGGCTCGTCGATACCGGCGAGCGCATCAAGCTCGCGGCAGGGCCGGTGTCGATCCGCTCGATGCCCCGCTGACGCGCTACTTCTTGCGCGGCGGTGGCAGGTCCGTGCACACGCCTTCGAACACTTCGGCCGCGAGCCCCACCGACTCCGACAGCGTCGGGTGGGGATGAATCGTGCGCCCGATGTCGACGGCATCGGCGCCCATCTCCACCGCGAGTGCGATCTCGCTGATGAGATCGCCGGCATTGGTGCCCACGATGCCCCCGCCGATCACGCGATGCGTCTGCGCGTCGAACAGGAGCTTGGTGAAGCCTTCGTCGCGGCCATTCGCGATCGCGCGTCCGGATGCCGCCCACGGAAACATCGCGCGCTCGACCTTGCGTCCGCCGGCTTTCGCCTCGTCCTCCGTGACGCCGACCCACGCGACCTCGGGATCGGTGTAGGCGACCGACGGAATCACGCGCGCGTCGAAGTGCGCCTTGTGACCCGCCGCGGCTTCGGCCGCGACGTGGCCTTCGTGCACCGCCTTGTGGGCGAGCATCGGCTGACCGACGATGTCGCCGATCGCGTGGATGTGCGGCACGTTCGTGCGCATCTGGTCGTCCACCTCGATGAAGCCGCGATCGGTCACGGTCACGCCCGCCTTGTCGGCCCCGATCCGCTTGCCGTTGGGGCTGCGTCCCACGGCGAGGAGCACGAGGTCGTAGGTCTGCGGCTCCGCGGGCGCCTGCTCCCCTTCGAAGCGTACCCGGATGCCGTCGCTCGCGACCTCGGCGCCCGTGGTCCGGGTCTTGAGCATGACACGGTCGAAGCGCGGCTTGTTGACCTTGTCCCACACGCGCACGAGATCGCGATCGGCGCCGAGCATGAGTCCGTCGAGCATCTCCACGACGTCGATGCGCGCGCCAATCGACGAATACACGGTCGCCATCTCGAGGCCGATGATGCCGCCCCCGACGACCAGCATGCGTTTCGGAACGCTCGCCATCTCGAGCGCGCCCGTGGAATCGACGA
>Ga0081539_10003974_pt1 | contig 17095 bp, 10 predicted proteins | sample TabmetS4T2R2_FD_71023 | JGI IMG/M metagenome (GOLD analysis project Ga0081539, IMG submission 71023) | Tabebuia heterophylla rhizosphere microbial communities from the University of Puerto Rico - S4T2R2 | ecosystem: Host-associated > Plants > Roots > Rhizosphere ...
CGGGATGGACGTCTTGACCGTCGGTGCAACCGGAACTCTCGCAGCAGGTAAGTCTCACGTGGTGGCTCATTCTCCCGTCGAGCGGCTTCGCCAGAACATTAGCAACGTCTTCCTCGGTCACTCGCGCGCCGTGGACCTGCTGCTCACCGGGTTGCTCGCGCGCGGGCACGTGTTGATCGAAGACGTCCCCGGCGTCGGCAAGACCGTTCTCGCCAAGAGCCTTGCGAAAAGCATCGCCTGCCAGTTCACGCGCATCCAGCTCACGCCGGACCTCCTGCCCGGCGACGTGCTGGGCGTCAGCGTCTACAACAGCAACACGCAGCAGTTCGACTTCAAGCCCGGCCCGATCTTCGCGAACATCGTGCTGGCCGACGAGATCAACCGGACGACGCCGCGGACGCAGTCAGCGCTGCTGGAGGCGATGAGCGAGGAGCAGGTGAGCGTCGAGAACGAGACGCGCAAGCTCTCGCGGCCGTTCATGCTCGTCGCGACGCAGAACCCGTTCGAGTTCGAAGGCACTTATTATCTACCCGAGAATCAGCTCGACCGATTCCTTCTGCGCATCAGCCTCGGATATCCGGAGCGTTCGAGCGAGCATCGCATCCTCACGACGCAACCGAGCCGTCACGCGCTGGAAGAGCTTCAGCCGGTGATGACGGCGCAGGAGGTCGTAGAGCTTCAGGATCGGGTGCCGGGCTCGAAGCTCGACCCCGCCATCGTCGAGTACATCCTTGATTTGGTCGAGACGACGCGACACGACGATCAGCTTCACCTGGGCGTCTCGCCGCGCGGGGCGCTGGCGCTCACGCAAGCGGCGCAGGCGGTCGCGGTGCTGAACGGGCGCGATTACGTCATCCCGGACGACGTGAAGCAGTTATTCATCCCGGTGTGCGCGCACCGCGTGGTGAGCAAGTCCTACCTGACCAACGGCGACGCGAACGCGACGGCGCGGATCCTCCAGAACATTCTCGATCAAGTGACGGCGCCGCGGTGAACCGCCCGCGAAGCTCCAAACGACAAGACTCAAATCACAAAGAATTCGCAAACGGAAAAACTATAATGGTCAAAGCAGCGCGCCAGGAACCCAGCGCCGTTTGACGGATTGCGGCTTGGTCCTTGGAGCTTCTTTGTGATTTGTCTTTTGTGACTTGGAGCTTTGCACGTCCCGTGGCTCGCACCCGCCGCCGATACGTCCGCCCCGACCCCTACGCGACGCTCGTGCGCCGCCGGCCGAGCCTCGACTTCTCGATCACCGGGCTCATCTACTGCACGCTGATGATGTTCATGGGCCTGGCCGCGATCAACAGCCAGGCAAACCTGCTGTTCGGCGTGTTCGGGCTGATGATCGGCATCCTTCTCGTCAGCGGCATCGTCAGCCGGTCGGTGCTGCGCAGGCTCATGCTCCACCGCGGCCTGCCCGAGAGCGCGATCGTCGGCGCGCCGGCGATCGTGACGTACGAGCTGCGCAACGAGAAACGCTTCTGGCCGAGTCTGTCGGTCACCGTCGCGGAGCTCGACGGCGTTGAGGCGTTCACCAAGCAACCGCAGGCGTACATGCTCCACGCCGCGCCGCGCATGACGGCGATCGTCCCTGCCCAACTCATCCCCAAGCGCCGCGGGCTCCACCAGCTCGATCGCTATCAGATCAGCACCAGTTTTCCCTTCGGCTTCATCAAGCGCGCGACCGAACGCCGACAACCCGAGTCGATCCTGATCTATCCGGCGCTCGCCGAAGTTGATCCGAAGCTGCTCCAGCTGATGCGGTCGGCCGAGAGCACGGGCACGACGATGCGCCCGCGCCGCGGCGGCATGGACGAGTTTTACGGCCTCAAAGAGCACCGCGACGGCGAGAGCCCGCGGTTCATCTACTGGCGTCGCAGCGCCCGCACGGGCACGCTCGTCGCCAAGGAGATGACCCACGTCTCACCGCCGAGGATCATCGTCCTCGTGGACACGCACATCGCCGCGGACCGACGCACCAGCGAGTTGCACGGCCGGGTCGAGCGCGCCATCGCGATGGCGACGTCATTGACGAGTCACGCGCTCGAGGCGGGCTTGAGCGTGGGGCTCGTGGTGTGGTCGGAAGGTTGGCAAAAGGTTCCCCCGAACCGCGGCAAGCGCCACCGCCGCGAGCTGCTCGGCGTGCTCGCACGCCTCCCGTACAACAGCGAACACGACGCGCAAGAGCTCGTCGCGCAAGCGATGGAACTTCAGGAATCCTCAACGACGACGGTCCTGTTCGCTCCGGGCGGGGCAGAGATGACCAGCTCTCGAAATCAGAGCGGTCTGATGGTGATCACCGCCACGAGCGACCAATCGCGGCGTTGGTTCCGTTTCCATCCGCAGATCGACTTCGAGCATGCGATGCCGGAAGAGCAGGAGCCAGGAGCCAGTAGTCAGGAGCCAGAAGAGAAGCCTGTCCATTCTGGCTCCTGACTTCTCGCTCCTGGCTCCTTTTCAGCGCAACACCATGTACGACATCCGCCAGTTCAAACCCTGCCTCTACGTTCTGCTCATCATGGGCATGACGGGGTTCGCGCTGGCGGCGCAGTCGCCGGGCGTGTGGGTGTTGTCGGTCGGCGGACTCCTGCTCAACGCGTGGCTGGTGAAGACGGGGCGGTTCGCGCCGTTCCCGCGGTGGCTGGCGAACGGCATCACGATCCTGGCGTTGGTGTACGCGTTCGTCGTCTTCCGCCGAGGCAGCGCGGCGCCGATCCTCGTCATCGGGCAGTTCCTGGTCCTGCTCCAGCTCGTGAAGATCTTCGAGCAGCGCGGCAATCGCGACTACGCGCAGCTCCTGGTCTTGAGCCTCCTGCTCATGGTCGCGGCCGCCATCAATACCGCGAGCCTCGCGTTCGGCATCTTGTTCTTCGCGTACCTGTTCCTCTCGCTGTACTGCTGCCTGCTGTTCCATTTGAAGGTCGAGACCGACCACGCCAAGGCGGCGCTCGGGATCCCGGAAGAGAAGCTCAACCCGATGACGCTCCGACAGGACCAGCGCTACCTCGCGCGGTCGATGCGCCGGCTGACCGTCATCGTCTCGACCTGCTCGATCGCGATGGCCGTGCTCGTGTTCCTGTTCTTCCCGCGGAACACGGGAGCGAACTTGCTCGGGCCGTTCCAGATGAAGACGAGCCAGACGCTCACCGGCTTCAGCGAGAAGGTCGGCTTCCAGCAGGTCGCGCAGATCACGCAGAACGCCGAGATCGTCGCGTACGTCAAGGCGTGGGAGGACGAGCAGCCGATCCGGGGCACGCGGCCGCTGGTGCTGCGCGGGTTGGCGCTCGACCTCTACACGGGCAACGACGACAGCTCCACGCGCTGGCAGTGGCTGCGCTCGCCGGCGGCAGACAAGGACTACGACCTCCAGCAGTACGTCGAGCAAAACCTTGTCGATCGCCAGAACGGCGGCAAAGGAACCATTCGACAGGAAGTCATGCTCAAGCCCACCGGCACCGGCGTGCTGTTCGCGGTGGCGGGGCCGACGGACCTGCGGCCGCTGACGTTCGACGGGCGGCGGCTGTTGTTCCGCGATCGCGACCAATCCCTGCGAATCGAGCCCGCGCTGGAGAAGGACGTGCGCTACGAGGTGTTCTCCAGCGGCAAGCTACCCGCCGCCGCGCGCGACCTGCCCGGCGCGCAGCGACCGGCGACTCAACCGCAGGGCCAATCTGCGACGTCGGACGACGCGCCGTCGCTGCCCGGATTGACCGGGCGCACGACCGCGTCGACCGTCGTCACCGGGCTCACGGCGTCGGTGATCGATCCGATGATCGAACAGTTCGCACGACGCCCCGAGGTCTCCGGCACTGATCCCGCCGGGCCACTGATCGCGCGCCGGCCGAAGGACGCGTACGTGACTCCGCTCGACGAGCAGATCGCGCGAAACGTCGAACATCATCTCAAGAGCGGCGGCGACTTCTCGTACACGTTGGACCTGCGCGACGCCGACCGCATCGGCGACCGCGACCCGATCGTCGCGTTCCTGTACGACATGAAGCGCGGCCACTGCGAGTACTTCGCCGGCGTGATGACGTTGCTGTGCCAGAGCCTCGGGCTTCAGGCGCGCATGGTCGTCGGATTCTACTGCGACGAGTACAACAACCTCACCGACAGCTACGTCGTGCGGCAGGCCCACGCGCACGCGTGGGTCGAAGTGCTCAACGACAAGGGCGAGTGGATCACCTTCGACCCGACGACCGGCCGGCAGGCCGCCACGTCGCGAACGGTCACCGCCTGGTCGCGCGTCAAACAGTTCTTCGACTACCTCGAGTACACGTGGGCGAACTCGGTCGTCGCGTACGACCGCGAAACGCGCACGAGCCTGATCCAGAACGTCGCCACCAAGCTTGAGGAGACCAAGGAAACCGGCACCAGCTCGTTCCACTCTGCCAAGAGCTGGCTCGCCGACGCGTTCAGCGACAAGACGTTCTGGCCGTTCACGAGCTGGCTGATCTCGGTGGCGATCGGCGTGCTGCTGACGGCGATGGTGGGGGCGTTCGCGTGGTTCGTCTACGAGCGGTGGAAGCTCCGCCGCCGCGCCAAACGCATCGGCCTGGAGATGCTCCCGCACGACGCGCAGCTCCGCATGGCCCGGCAGCTCGGGTTTTACGACGACCTGTTGAACCTCCTGGCCCGGCACCAGATCGTGTGTCCGCGGAACCTGACGCCGCTCGAGTTCAGCGACTCGATCACGTTCCTTCCTAACGAGCTGTACGACGAGGTGAAGCGGCTGACGGAAATGTTCTACCGCGTCCGCTACGGCCGCATCGCGCTGACGGGCCCGCAGCAGCGCCACCTGCGCCACGTGATCGCCCACGTCGAGCGCGGATTGCACCACCTCCCGCGCCTGCGCCCGTCGAAGTCGAACGGCGCGTAGTTCCCCGTGTAGCCCCGCCGCTTGCGGCGGGTGTTTCCGCGGAATAGCTTCAATCCCGTGAAACGCGCCATCATCCTCTCCGTCGGTGACGAGCTAGTTCTCGGGCAAACCGTCGACACCAACAGCGCCTGGATCAGCGCGCAGCTCGCGACGGTGGGTTGCGCCGTCGCCGCTCACGCAACCGTCCCCGATGACCTGCGCGCGATCGAGGAGGCGATCCTTCAATCGAGAGATCGTTGCGACTACATCATCGTCTCCGGCGGCATCGGGCCGACCGAAGACGACCTGACGCGTCAAGCGCTCGCGGCGGTCATGAACGTGCCTTTGGAAATGGACCACGCGTGGCTCAAGCAGCTCGACGAGTTCTTCGTGAAACGGGGGCGCCCGATGCCGGAGCGGAACAAGATCCAGGCGATGATCCCCAAAGGCGCGGCGCGAATCTGGAACACCTGTGGTACCGCCGCAGGGATCGACGCCTACGTGAGCGACGCCTGTCGCGTGATCGTGATGCCCGGGGTTCCGAAAGAGATGAGGGAGATGTTCACGCGGAGTGTTCTGCCCACGCTCGTCGTCTCGTCGTCGGGTGAGGTCATCCTCTCGCGCACGCTCCACACCTTCGGCCTCGGCGAAAGCGCAGTCGCGGAAAAGCTCGGCGACCTCATGCGCCGCGACCGCAACCCTTCCGTCGGCACCACCGTCGCCAACGGCATCGTCTCTCTACGCGTCAACGCGCGGTTCGGATCGAAGGACGAAGCGCAGAAGCAACTCGACGAAACCACCGAGCTCTGTCGCGCGGCGCTCGGCGAGCTGATCTTTGGCCAGGACGACGAGACGCTACAGCAAGTCGTCGGCCAGCTGCTCAAGTCGTCAGACCGGACCGTCGCGACGGCCGAGAGCTGCACGGGCGGGCTGCTGTCGAAGATGCTCACCGACGTCTCGGGCTCGAGTGATTACTTCCAGACCGGCTGGATCACCTACTCGAACCAGGCCAAATACGAACGCCTCGGCGTGTCGATGGAGATCATCAACACCTACGGCGCCGTCAGCGAGCCCGTCGTCAAAGCGATGTCCAAGCACGCGCGACGCCTGGCCAAATCCGACTTCGCCCTGGCGGTCAGCGGCGTCGCCGGTCCGACCGGAGGCACGCCGTCCAAGCCGGTCGGCACCGTCTGCATCGCGCTCGCCTTTCCCCCTCTCCCGCGGGGAGAGGGATGGGGTGAGGGTGCCCGCGACTATCAGAACTCGCAGATCCTCGCGCGCACGTTCAACTTTCCCGGCGACCGCGAGTGGGTCCGCGACCGCTCGGCAAAGATGGCGCTGACGATGTTGCGGTATCACCTGCTGGGCAAACCCTTGCCGCTCTGAGGACCGAGCGTTCGGCGAAGAAGTGCCTTGTCATCCTGAGCGCAGCGAAGGATCTCGACCGCGGCACAGCCACCGCGCCAGAGATCCTTCGCTGCGCTCAGGATGACAACGTGAGTGCAAATCGCACAATGAGAGCATGAACGTTCTTCTTCTCGGCTCCGGCGCCGCCGAAGGTTGGCCGGCGCCGTTCTGCGAATGCGACGCGTGCGAGCGAGCGCGACTGCTCGGTGGGATCAACGTCCGCGCGCGCTCCGGTGCGCTCGTCGACGACGACCTCAAAATCGACTTCTCGCCCGACACGGTCGCGCAGCTTCAACGCCAGCGCCGTTCGATCCGCGGACTCCGCATGATCGTCTTCACTCACGAGCATTCCGACCACCTCGCGCCGGCCGAGTTGGAGTGGCTGGTGAAGCCGTTCACGCTCACGCCGCCGGCCACGCGCGTGCAGGTGTTCGGCAACCAGCGCGTGCTCGACGTGATCCGGGCCGGCGCTCCGAAGAGCGTCGCGAGCGCGATCGAGTTGAACCTGTTGCGGCCGCACGAGCCGGTCACGACTCGCGACGGTGATGGCATCCTGCCTTTGCCGGCCCAGCATTCCGAGGGCGCGCTCGTCTTGCGCATCACGCGCTCGCGCGAGTCGAAATCGATCTTCTACGGCCACGATTCCGGCGTTTTGCCGACCGAAACGATCGACGCGCTCAACCGTGCCGGTCCGCTCGACGTCGCGATCTTCGACTGCACGAACGGCGGCGAGCCCAGCCCGCAGCCCGGCGTGCACATGGGCGTCGCGGAGGTCGTGCAAATGGTCGAGGCGCTCAAGCGTGGCGGCGCGATCGTTGCGGGCCGCACGCGGTGCGTCGCGACGCACTTCTCGCACAACGGGAAGCTGTCGCACGAGGAACTGGTCCGCGCGCTGATGCCGCACGGCATCGAGGCGGCATTCGACGGAATGGTCGTCACGGTGTGACCGTCTCGCCCGCGTTCGTCACGTCGGATACGATCAGCCACATGACGCAAGGCGCGCCCGTCGCGATCGTTACCGGCGCCAGTCGCGGGATCGGCCGCGCGACGGCGCGACAACTGGGTGAAGTAGGCTATCGCGTCGCGGTCGTCGCGCGGGGCGAGAAGGAGTTGCGCGACACGGCCGCTTCAATTCGCGAGCACGAGGTCATTGCGATCGATATCACCGCACCCGACGTCGCCGATCATATCGTCTCGCGAACGCTCGAACGGTTCGGACAGATCGACGTGCTCGTCAACAACGCGGGCGTGGCGCCGATGTTGTCGGTCGAGCAAACCTCGCCGGAGGTCTGGCACCAGACGATCGACACGAACCTGACGGCCGCATTCCTGCTGGCCCGCGCGTGCTGGCCGGTCTTCAAGCGGCAGGGTGGTGGGGCGATCGTCAACGTCTCGTCGCTGGCGGCCCGCGACCCGTTCGCTGGCTTCGTCGCATACGGCGCGGCGAAGGCCGGGCTGAACGCTCTCGGTTTAGCATTGGCCCGTGAGGGAGCGAAGGACAACATCCGCGTGCACACGGTCGCGCCGGGCGCGACCGAGACGGAGATGTTTCGATCCCTGCCCGGCATGCGCGACCATCCTGCGGAGCGGACGATGGACTCGGCAGACGTTGCACGGGTCATCGTACAATGCGCGAAAGGTGATCTGGCGCACACGAACGGAGAGGTGATCTGGCTGCACCGCGGCGCGTGAACGTAGCACTGTGACACGGGCGTCTCGCCGGTGCGAGCGATCCGGCACGGGCGAGACGCCCGTGTCACGAGGAAACCGTAACCCGTCGGCAGCGTCTATCATGGGTGGGTAAGCCTATGCCAACAATCGCAAATCCTCCCGTTCGACGCCTGGCGATCGTGATGATCTTGCTGGCGATGGTCATCGCGGCTTCCGCACATGGCCGGCAGCGTGTCCGGCCAGGCTCGGCTCCGGGCATGATCATGCTGCCCTACAACGCGACCGACTCGGCCGGCAACCAGTGGCTGGTCTATCAGGGCGGGTTCCTCCAGCAGCGCGGCAACCAGCCGATCTTCAGCCAGGCCGCGACGCTCAACGTCAACGGCAACGGCGTCCAGTCGAACGCGAACCCACAGCAGGCCAAGCTCGACGAGAAGACGAACGAGGTCGTGTTCGAGAACCTGAACGCCGGCGGCGTCGCGACGGTGACGCGGCGCGTCTTCGTGAACGTGCCGGACGGATACGTCCGCTACATCGATGTCCTCCGCAACCCGCAGCCGCAGGAACAGTCGTTCAACGTCATGGTTCAGAGCAACCTGAACTACGGCGTAGCGAGCGCGCAGAACATCACCGAGCCGGCCGGCAAGCAGCGGCCGATCGGCTGGGCCGCGATGACGCCCGCCGGGCGCGCGGCCGTCGAGCTCTTCGCCGGAAAGTCGGCCAAGACCGTCCCCACGATCAACTACCAGCCGGGCAACAGCTTCGTGCAGGCGTCGATGACACTGACCGTCCCGCCGGGCAAAGAAGTCGCGATCATGCACGTGCACGCTACAGCGGCCAGCGCCGAGGCGGGAACGCAAACGCTCCTGTCACTCCGCGAGAGCGATCTGCTCAAGGGCGTGCCCAACGACCTGCGCAAGCTCATCACGAACTTCTCTGTCGGCAGCGGCTTCATCGGCGACCGAGAGATCCTTCGCGGCGACCTGCTCGACGTGATCGAGCTGCGAGGTGGCGACCTTCTCCGCGGCACGATCAAGGAATCGACGCTGAAGCTCGAGACGTTCTACGCGCCCATCGAGCTTCAGATGGACAAGGTCGTCGCCCTCCTGAACGTCGGCCAGTACCGGCCGCGGCAACTCGTGGTCACGGTCGACGGCGAGATCTTCGGCGGGAAGCTCGGCAAGGAGACGATCGACCTGGAGCTGTCCAGCGGCCAGGTGACGCAGGTGCCGTTGTCGCAACTGTCGCGCGTCGGCTGGCGCAAGCGCCCCGGCGAGAGCGACGACAAGGATGCCCTCAACAACACTGAGAAGCCGTTCGTCCTGCTCCGCACCGGCGACAAGATGGCGATCGAAGCACCGACGACGCTGATCGACGTGAACACGCGATACGGGCTGCTGAAGGTCAACCCGCAGTCGATCGCCGCGGTCACGTTCGCCGCCGAGGACAGCGGCGTGCACGAGATCACGCTCACCGACGGCAGTCACTTCTCCGGGCTCGTCGCCGCCGATCACTTCAACTTCAAGCTCGCCGGCGGCGCGGGTGGGCAAACGGTGAGCTTCACGACCTCGTCGCTGGCGCGGCTTCAGCTTACGGCGAAGATCGAGGAGCCCGACGACTCGTCGCCGACGCTCGAGTTGGCCAACGACGACCTGTTCGTTGGTACGCTTGCCGGTCAGCTCAAGCTCGACACCGCGTTCGACACGATCACGCTCAACGCGCCCGAGCTGCGGCAACTGGCACGGCCGAAGGACGCGGTCGGGCTCGACGTGCAGGTCGAGCTGTGGGACCAGACTCGGATGAGCGGGCAGCTCCAGCAACAGCAGCTCACGTGTGCGCTAGCCAGCGGGTTGCAGGTGACGGTGCCGGTGCCGTTGGTCACGCGCTACGCGCAGCCGCTGCCGCAGCCGTCGGCCGCGATGGTGGAGCGGATCAAGACGATCGTGCAGCAGCTCGGCGCTGACGATTGGAAGGATCGCGAGCGCGCCGAGACGCAGTTGGTGAACATGGGCCCGTCGGTGATGGGCGTGCTGAAGCAGTTGCGGCCGGACGTCGGGCCTGAGGCGCAGCAGCGCATCGATTCGATATTGAAGCAGCTGGAGAAGAAGAAGGGGACGAACGCGCCGGCAGCGGCGGCGCCGATCGACCAGTGAAGCAATGGGGCGGCCGTTCCGGCCGCCGCGAACCGGTCATAGTTGCGCCGCGGCGCCGTCCGCGTCGTGCTGAAGCATCGCGCCGAGGTGCGGCCGCCCGCTGTTCGGAGCGCGGAACGACTGCACGCACTTGTCGGCCAGTACGCGCAGCTCCTCGCAGATTTGCTTGCCGCCGGGCGAATCGCACAGGATCTCCAGCGCTCGCTCGATCGACTGGAGCTCGGCCTTGCTGACGAGAACACATGCCGGTGAACCGTCGCGCGTGATCTCGATCCGGCCCCAATTCCTAGCAACGCGATCGTGCAGGATGTCCAGGTCGCGACGAGCGCGGTGAATGTCCAGCGTCTGATGTGCGTCTGACATTTTGAAGTCCCTTCGCGTCGCTCTCGCGTGCCGCACGCTGCTTGCTGCCCCTGCTCAACCCCGCGCGGGACGGGCGACTCTCGTTTCCCGACCTCACTCCAACCAGAGGTGATGCGTTAACGTGTACTTCCTACTCTCTGTAGACGCGTATGGACGTCGGGGGTCAAATGTTCGCGCGGCGTGGACAAATTCATGTTAACGGACGGAAAATCAGACGCGCAAAATATTGAAATAGAGAGATTTACGTCGTTTTCCGATGTTAACCTGATTCGTCAAGCTTTCTTGCGGAATTGGACGGCCATCTCGTGCCTGCCGTTGCTTAGCGGGCGTGAGCGTACGACCTCGCACAGGTGCGACCCGCCGCAGGTCGAGTGCCCGCCGCCGTTCTGCATGTCCAGGCGGCAGTTCTGCCCGACAGCCAAGCCGTCGCGCAGGAGAAACGATACGCCGCTAAACGAGAGGTCGCGGGTGAGGATCTCGTAGGTTGCGCCGGCGCCGGGGCCGTCAAGGACGGTGAGCGTCGCCTTGGTCTGCATCGGCCGCCGGCTGTCGCGGCGGCGGTCGCGGACGCCGCCACCAGTTGCGGCGCCGTTCGTCGGCGGGGGCGCGGGCTTCAGGTTGCCGTTGCGTTGGGGATCCGACGAGATCACATCTTGGTTATCGTCCCGCGCCGCAGCAATCCTTCACCCGCAAACGTCCGAAAACGACCGGCGCCGGGCCAGACCCGCTTTTGCATCGCCCGGTCCAATCGTCATAATCCGCTCACGCAGTGCCCATGACCAACCGCCGCGGCACGATCCTGGCCCTCTTTGCGCTCGCAGCAGTCATCGGCGGGGTCGCGCGCGGCCAAACCACGCGACCGGCGCAATTACAGGGAATCGACGACGCGCGGTTCCGTTCCGATTTCACCGCGCTCACGTCGCCGCCGACACGCGTCGTCGGTTCCGACGGTTACGCCCGCACGGTCGAATGGCTCAGCGCGCAGATCGCGCAGCTCACCAACGTTGAACTGAAGACCCATACGTTCTCGATGATGGTGCCGGTTACCCGGCACTCGACGCTCACGCTACCCGACGGATCGACGCAGAACGTCTACCCATTCTGGCCCGCGCAGAGCCGCGTGAACTCGACGCCCGCCGACGGGATCACGGGCGAGCTTGTCTACTGCGGGCAGGCGCACATCGACCAGATCCCGCCGGCGCGCGTGAACGGAAACATCGCGGTGATCGAGGCGTCGGCGGGGCAGCTCTGGTCGCGCGTGTCGTACATGGGTGCACGGGCGATCCTCGTGGTCGGGTCGGACAGCACCACGCACTGGGACCTGAAGTGGCACGACCTGGTGATCCCAGTGAACCTGCCGCGGTTCTACGTGCCGCCGGGAGAACTGGCCGACAAGCTTCGCAGCGGCTACGCGAAAGGCGCGGCGACACTGAAAGCACAGGTCGTCTGGGAGAAGCGGCGGGCGACGAACCTGTATGCGATGGTTCGGGCGACTCAACCCGCGCCGTCACCGGGACTCATGCCCGCGCCGGACAACTGGTACGTGCGCGACGGGAAGTTAGACCCAAAGGTCGCGCCGCCCGGCGCGGTGATGATCTCGGCGCCGTTCGACTCCAGCGGACTCGTGCCGGACGTCGCGCGCGGCGCGAGCCAGGCCGTTCAAACCGCCTCCGCGCTGGCGATGCTTCGCGACGCGTCGCGCAACCCGCCGCCGCGGCCGATGGTGTTCTTCTTCTCGGGCGGGGATTCGGTGCAGTTCCTCGCGACGCGGAACATGCTGATGGCGCTGGCCGACTCTCCGCTGTCGTACGGTGAGGAGCTGGAGCAGATCGCGAAGAAACGTGCCGATGCGGAGCGCGACTTCAAGCGAGCGAGCGACGTCGCCTCGCGTCCGCAGTCGCTGGACGTCCGCCACGACCGCGAGTTGATCGACCGCGCGACGCAGATCATCGAGACGGACCTGGCATTGGAGCAGGACCGCATCTTCCGCCTGCGCCTCCGCAAGCCCGAGGAACTGACCGAGCAAATGCGCGCGACGCTCGCCCGCCTGGAAGAGCGTCAGGTGATGCTCAACCGCCTGAAGGCGGGGTTCCAACTCAACCCGAGCGACCTGAGCAAGCCGGAGCTGTCGGGGCCGGCGGCGGACATTCTCTCGCGCGTCATCAAGCGACTGGGCGGCGACGAAGCGTCGGGCGAGGGTTTATTGCGTCAACTGGAATCGCGAAACAACGATCTGCGCGAGCGCATCGACCTATACCACTGGCTCGCCAAAGCGGTCGGCCGCGAGCCGGACCCCGGCGAGAACGACACGAGCACGCGGCCGATCGAGCTGGTCGTCGGCCTGGACCTGTCCGACCGCGGCCCGCGCGTGGGGCCGATGTTCTACGGGCAGTTCCAGCGCACGAGCAGCATCACCGACATCCAGGACTATTCGAGTTGGTTCACCCGCGTCGATCGCGCCGCGACCAAGAACGAGGCCGGCACCGAGTGGTTCAACGGACTGCGCGGCGCGCTGGACCTGGAGCCACTGAACCAGGCGCGGGCGCCGCAGAGCTACCTGTGCGCGTCGATGCCGATCCCGACCGAGATGTGCGGCGCCTGGGGCGTGCCCGGGTTCTCGATGATCACGCTCGACGACCAGCGCCTCCGCCGCGACACGCCCGCGGACGTGCCGGAGGCGGTGAACCTCGAGGCGATCGAGCCGCAGCTTCGCGCGGTGAACGAGATGTTCCGCCGCGCGGTCGCCGACGCGAAGTTCCGGGGGCAGTCGGAACGCAAGCGCCAGCGCACGACGATCCTCGGCCAGGTCGTCAGCCCCGCGCCGGGCAAGCCGGTGCCGAACCTGCCTCGCGAAGGATTTCTGGTCGCGTACAACTACGTCAGTTCCAACACCGGCAATACGCCCAAGATCCGCGGCCTGCCTTGGACTTTGGGCGTGCGCCGCAACGAGCTCATCGCGTGCGACGCTGAAGGCAACTACCGCATCGAGGGGTTGCCGCGACTGCACACCGACCTTCAACACTTTGCGATCACCGTCTACCGAATCGACCCGACGAGCGGCGCGATCGTTGCGGCGACGGACCTGGGCAAGCAGTCCGGCGACATCAAGATCTTTGCCGACATCAAGCAGGAGGTGACGCCGCTGCGAAGCCTCGTGTTCAACTGCGAGGAGTTCCCGCTCGCGGGGCTGTACGACCCGCGGTTCCTCCAAGGTTTGAACGAAGTGCTGCCGCTGGACGCGCGGCGGAACGCTGAGCCGCAGCGGTATCACATGTTTCTGTTCGACAAGATGCTTGCCGGGTTCCTCGAGCCGGGGACGAAGGCCTATATGGCGTTCCGGTACGGCCGAGTCGGGAATCGGCTATTACTCTTGAACGTACCCGATCCTACCGGCGTGTCGGCTTCAGCCGGCACGTCTGCGTCGAGGTCTAAGGACGCGCGCGGTGAAGGGGCCGGATTTTCACTTCCCGAACTGGACAACATCGGTCCGCTTTCCCTCATCACCGCGCGCGACTTCTGGAGGCTCGACGACCTGCGCCTGACCGAGTACCGCCGCGCCGGTGTCTCCGGAAGTCTGATCGACGCGCTCCACGCCAACGCCGCGACGCAGATCACCGCCGCCGAGACCGCGCGGCAGAAGGACAACGGCCCGGACTTCGTGAAGCAAGCCGACGGCGCCTGGGCCAACGAGGCGCGCGTCTACGACGCCGCCCGCGACATGGCCAAGGACGTCATCCGCGCCGCGATCTTCCTGCTCCTGCTGTGCGTGCCGTTCAGCTTCTGCATGGAGCGGCTGCTGATCGCGACGCCCAACGTCTACAAGCAGATCGCCGGGCTGTTCGTGATCTTCGCGGTCATGACCGCGGCGCTGTGGTCGTTTCACCCCGCGTTCAAGATCAGCTCCAGCCCGCTGATCATTATCCTCGCCTTCGCGATCATCTTCATGTCGATGGTCGTGATCTGGGTGGTCTACGGGAAGTTCGACACCGAGCTGAAGAAGATCCGCTCCGGCCGCGGCACCGCTGAGGGTGCGAGCCTCGCGCGGGCGAGCGTGCTGATGAGCGCGGTGCTGCTGGGCATCGCGAACATGCGCCGCCGAAGGTTCCGCACGGCGCTGACGAGCATCACCGTCGTGCTGATCACGTTCGCCGTCCTCTGCTTCACGAGCAGCTCGAAATACCTGGACACGACGACTCTCCCCACCGGTATCGCCACCGCGGGAAACCACGGCGTCATGCTCCGCCAGCGCGGGCTCCGACCAATGCCGCTGGGCGTCACCGAATCCATGAGTGCCGTCGTCGGCTCCGGGGGCGTGAAGCTGGTCGAGCGGTGGTGGAACACCTCGTCGGCGGAGCCGAAAGATCAGATCGCGCTGATGGCGCTGCCTTCCCCCTCGCCCCGTACTCGGGGAGAGGGTAGGGGTGAGGGGTCTGGGGAGAAGTCAGAGGTCAGAAGTCAGAAGTCAGAAGGCGGACCCCTCACCCCCGCCCTCTCCCCAAGTACGGGGCGAGGGAGTGAATCGGTTGAGCCCCCGCGCATCGCCCCGATGCAGGCGATGCTCGGCCTATCCCCGGGCGAATCGCGGCTCACGCGCGTCGCGGAAGTCATCGGCCCGGAGAAGTTCAAGCGCCTCGAAGACGGCGAGCGCAACGTCATCTACATCTCGTCCACTACCGCGAAGCAGCTCAAGGTCAAGGAAGGCGACACGCTCCGCGTCGGCGGCCTGGACCTGAAGATCGCCGGCACCTACGACGCGGCCGACTTCGACAACAAGTGCGTGATGCTCTCGGGCGAGCCGATCGCGCCGCTGAAGTACTCGCGCGACGCGCTCGACTCCGGCGGCCGAAAGCTCGACGACCAGGCCGTCGAAAGCCTCGACCTCGACGCAGATTCGACCGCATCGGAAGCCTCGGCCAGCTACGAGCACCTCTCGGCGTCGCAGTTCGCGATCGTGCCGGCCGCGGTTTCGCAGATGTTGCCGAACCCGACGCTGCGCATCATCTCAGTCAGGCTCGACGACGAGCGGCAAGTGAAAGCGGTGAGCGACGAGCTGACCAAGCGGTTCGCCGTCGCGACGTTCGCCGGCTACGACGACGGCGTGCGCATGGTCGCGGCCGGCAACCTCTCCAGCGTCAGCGGCGCGGGGCAGGTCGCAATCCCGCTGGCGATCGCGGGGTTGATCATCTTCAACACGATGATGGGCTCGATCGCCGAGCGCCGCCGCGAGATTCACGTCTACACTTCGCTCGGACTGGCGCCGCTGCACGTCGGCGCGCTGTTCGTCGCCGAAGCGATGACCTACGGCCTGATCGGGACCGTCTTCGGCTACGTCATCGGGCAAGGCGTCGGCACCGCGCTGCTCAAGCTCGGCTGGCTCGGCAATGTCACGCTCAACTATTCCGGTACCAGCGCGATGCTGACGATGGGATTGATCCTGTTCATCGTGCTGCTGAGCGCGCTGGTCCCCGCGCGCCTCGCGAGCAAGATCGCCGCCCCGAGCATCGAGCGCTCCTGGCGCGTGCCGATGCCCAAGGGGGACGAGATCATGGCCGTCCTCCCGTTCACGATCAACAAGACCGCCGCGGACGGCGCGCTCGCCTACCTCGCCGAGTTCTTCGACGCGCACAAGGAAGGCAGCATCGGCAAGTTCTCCGCCGGCAAGGTCGAGTTCTTCACAGTCGAGGAAAAGGACCACACGACCAGCCGCGGCCTGAAGACCGTCATCTGGCTGACGCCATTCGATTTGGGAGTGCGACAACACCTGATGCTCCTGATCCATCCGGGCCAGTACCCGGACATCTACGAGGTGCAGGTCGTCTTGCAACGGTTGAGCGGCGACGACGGTAGCTGGTGGCGGATGAACCGAACGTTCCTGACAGAGCTGCGCAAGCAGTTCCTCCAATGGCGGAGCCTGTCGCAGCCGCGAATGCTGGAATACGTCGTGGACAGCAAGCAGCTTTTCAAGGAAGTGCCAGAGCGCGTCGTCACGACGACGGGCGGGGAAGTGCCGAGGTTGGCGTGAATACTCTCGACGTGCCAGAAGTCGGAAGTCAGCACGTGAACCCGGATCGTCAAGACTGTTGAAACCCCGAGAAGCTGAATGCGCCGGCTGAGCAGAGAATGAAGCAAATTCCCAGCACGGATTCGATGAGCTATAATGTGCACGGAGCCAATTGATGAATCAGAACCTCGCTGAGATTTTCCAGAAGAAGCAAATGCAGGCCGCCAGCGGCGCCGGCATTGATTGGGATGACCGGCGCAACAAATACCTCGCCGCGGTAGATGCTTTGTATCGGCAAATCGAAACCATTCTTGCTGAGCCGATCGCACAGAAGCTGGTCACGCTCCAACGGCGTCCCAAGGAGCTGAGCGAAAACTACATCGGCACTTATAGAATTGATGACTTGATCCTGCTGGTAGGCAACGAACAAGTGCGTTTCTCACCCATCGGCCGCAACATCGCCGGTGCAAGCGGCCGCGTAGACGTGCTTGGTGAGCGCGGTGTGCCGGAGGTGCTGATTGTGCAAGTCGATGGACGCTGGAGCTTCGTACAGTCCCGCCAGCCGACGCTAAGGGTGGTGCCATTTGACGAATCCTCCCTTGCCGAGGCCCTGAAGCGCGTGATGCTGGAGTAAGCGCGCAG
>Ga0081539_10003975_pt1 | contig 17089 bp, 12 predicted proteins | sample TabmetS4T2R2_FD_71023 | JGI IMG/M metagenome (GOLD analysis project Ga0081539, IMG submission 71023) | Tabebuia heterophylla rhizosphere microbial communities from the University of Puerto Rico - S4T2R2 | ecosystem: Host-associated > Plants > Roots > Rhizosphere ...
CTGGGCGACGTGCAAGGGCGCGACCGTCGTTACGTGCGCACGGAAGACGAAGCCGAGGCGCTGTACTACTGGATATTCCCGAACGTCATGCTCAACATATACCCGGACAATATGAGCATCAACATTATCTTGCCGCTCTCCCACGACAAGACGCTGACGATTTTCGAGTGGTATTTCGAGGAACCGGGGACAGGCGAAGGCTGGGAAAGTATGCAGCAAACTATCGCCTTCAGCGACGAAATCCAGCAGGAGGACATCGAAATCTGCGTCGCTGTCCAGCAGGGCTTGGCGTCACGTGCCTACGACACCGGGCGCTTCAGCGTCAAGCGCGAAAACGGCGTGCATCACTTTCAGAAACTGGTTCATGAATTTCTGACCACCCCCTGAGTCGCCGCTGACTGCTGTCTCCGGCGAACCAGCCGTTTTTTGGATGAGTCCAACGAGTGACCACAAGCCGATGGCGGCAAACAGGCTGAACAGCGGAATCATCGAGAGGTGATACCGTTGCCAGGGCAGGGGCACCCACAGCAGCGCCCCCACGTTGATCATCAGCCATGCAGTTAAGCCGACCGAGAGCGCCGCTGAACGGTACGGTCGTATCCGCGTGCTGAAATTGGCGATCACCCCGAACAACGCCAGCAGCGTCAGCGCCCCGCCCAGCACCGCGCCAAAGCGAACTCCCTCTAGCCAGGAAGCCTCATATGCGGCGATCAGTTCGCGCTGGGCATCATAGGTGTTGGTATAGTTCGCTTCATAGTGTGCTACCGGCTTCAGAAACGGCTGCGTCAGCAGGTCGCTCACCCGCCGTTCTATCGTCGTCGGCGTTTCCGGGTCGTCGCGCATCTGCCCATTCATCGCTGAAAGCCGTGCCGCAGCGGCGTCTTTCAAGCGCGTGGGTGGGTCACTCCATAACCCCGGCGAAAGCGCGATGTACAGCGCGATCACCCCCACACTGCATACTACCAGGGTCATCCCCGTCCGCAAAAGCCGCCGCAGGCGCGGGCGCAGCAGTTCCGGCAAGCCGATCCACAGGAATGCCGCTGTGACGTAAATGAAGCCATTGTTTTTGCTCACCAGCGTCAGCGCCCCGGTAGCAATGAGACCAATCCGCAAGAGAAGCGGAATTCGCCTCCCACGTTCGCGCCGCTGGCTGATCACAATGCCAATCAGCACCGTCAGCAGACCAAAACACAATAGCGATCCTTCTTGCAGCGCGCGCCTGCCGTTCAACAGCACAATCGGATTGAAAACATACAGTCCGCTCACAAACAGCGCCATCGGCAGTCCACCGAAGCGATAACCAATCCCGAACATCGCCGCTGCACTGATCGCCAGAAAAAGTGCCGAAGGCAGTCGCATTACCACCATTAGGTCATAATCAGGAATCAAGCCTAGCATTTTGTTGGTGTAGTAATCGGCATTCCAGTTGAAATTCCTGTCCGGCAAATCGTCTTCGTTATAGCCCGCTAAATGCCACGCCAGTCCGATGCTGTAACGCGAAGTCGTGCTGTCGGCAATTCGCAAATATTCCAGCTCGTTATCAATCGGCCATTCCACCAGCAGCGCCTGCGGATCGCGCTTCAGGAACAACGTGGCGTAGTCGTGGCTCGAATAAAGCTGTGTGGTTTCATCGCCGTGATAACTCGCCAGCGGCACACCTAGCAAAATATATACAGTGAGAAAGCCGAGCCAAACCATGCTGATCGCAAAGCGTTTCATCTGCTCAGTTCTGAAAACCATCCTAATCCTGCTCCCCAACCGCACAAGCCGCATCCACGCCCTTCGCCCCATCGTCACTTGTGACGCCGGTGCTTACGACGCCGGTGCTTGCAACGAAACACCATACGCCAAAGCGCGCGGTCGCATAAAGCGGGTCATTTACTGTCCAGCGTTCGCCTACGTAACCTGCGTCGGTAAACGCTGCATTGATGATCTCGAAATTCCCCTGGGTTTCCGGCGTATTGATGTACCACACGCGCGGCTGTCCATCGAAATGCATGGGTAAATCCGCCGCAAATGCCTCCGCACTTTCCCGTATGTTTTCCAGTGGGTGCGGCAAAATATCAGTCGACCACTCACCTCGGTAAAACGGGCTGTACGGGGTATTCGGTAGCGCCCACGTCCCGCTTTCCGGCGCGATATGGATCAGGTTCTCTGCTGGAATCTCTGCGAGCAGGTAATCACGCACGTATACACTCAGCCAGCGGTTCGGCATATCGCTCACCACAGGCGCTCCCCTTTCCGGCAGAATCAGGCGCGGCGACACATTACGGAACACCGACAGACGCAGAGCGGCAAAATGATAAACGCTCTGCTCGTCGCCCCAGTAAAAGCAAGCACGGAAACAACCGTCTCGCTTCAGCGGCGTATCCAGCACACATTGATCGCAAGCTTCAGGGTATGGATCGGCATTCCGCTGGCGCAGCCATACATCTTTCTGCACGGTCAGCAGTACGGTAAGTACAAGCACGACCACATTCGCGGCAGCCAAAAATGGGCGTGGGCGTTGCGCGATCACCAGCAACCCTAACACCACCAGCGCCAGCCAGAACCCATCCGCGCCAGGGCTGTAACGTGCAGCGATTGGAAAAGCCACTCCACGTCCTAATACGGTTAACCCTGCACCGCCAACTGAAAAGAGAGCGAGTGACGCCCAAGGAGCGATATTCTCTTGCCGTTCCCCCTGCAGTACTAATACGAAGCTGTTTACTCCAAGCACCACTATGCTGATCACGGCAAGCGTGGTTCCGAACAGATTAATCCTAACTGTGTCGAAACGTGTTGACTGAAATTGAACCAGATACAGACCTGTGAGTGGCAAGCCATCGTGCAGCAACCCTTGCGATGAAAAAGCCCCGCCCTCCGTTTCATACGGACTAACAGCGTAATCAGACGTGTAAAACAGCATACAAGATGCGAGAGCAACTCCCCAAACCAAAATATACGTCCAGCGACGATACGTGCGCTTAGCGAGGAATGCAATCGGTAAGCTCACCCATGCTGCAATGCCTAATCCTAGCGAAAAGGTAGCCCCTATGGCACAGCCTAACATCAAGACGAACGCCAACCAGCCGGGCTTCATCCGTTGAAGCACCAATAATCCCAGTAACAGGAAGAACAATGTATGCTGCCACACCGAAAAGTAATAATCCAGCCAGCTATCTTCGTGGTAAAGCGTAAAGAGCACCAGCGCAAACAAGGGGATAGCGAGTGGCAGCACTTGCTTATGCTTGTGAGCGACCAACAAGCTTGCCATGATCAGGTTCAGCAGCGCAATCACAACTGCTGTGAAACGCATAATCTGCACGTTGTAGTCAGTCAGCAGCGTGAAAATGACAGTCAGCAGCCGAATGACGAACGGTCTGTGACCGAGATAGTAGATGAACAGGTCTTCTGGCATCAGGATGCCTGCGCGTGTCTTCACGGCGACGTAGCTCACATCCCACCATTGGTCGCCAACAGGCGCAGCGTTCGCCTGCGTCGCCACATATTGAATCACCAGCACAATCGGAATCAGCGCAGCCAGGACGCCCGCCCAGAGCGCAACCGTCGTGCGGCGCAGAGTAATTGGTCGTGCAGTCATGAATTGTCCAAAGGTTAATGGAGAGGTTGGTCAGACGGTACAGGCGTTTCATCCGCTTCGGGGGTCATCGCCACGAAGACGCCGCTGTCCGTTCGTCGGGTATCTCGCCGCACCAGCAGGTATTCAAACCACACCGTCAACAGCGTGAACAGGTAGCGGCTGCCCTGCTCCCGCATTTTCAGCGCACTCGTGCCAACGTCGCGGTTTCGCCAAGAAATCGGCACGACCTTGTAGCTGTAACCGCGCACGATGGCTTTGAGCGGAATTTCGATGGTTAGGTTGAAGTGAGGGGAAACAAACGGACGGCAGCCCTCGATTACGTAAGCACGGTAGCCTTTGAAGGCGTTGGTCGTGTCGTTGAAGCGCATCCCGAACATCAGCCGAATCACGAAATTGGCGATCCGGTTGATCACTAGCTTGAAGCGTGGGTAGTCGATGATCTTCGACCCGCGAATAAAGCGAGACCCGAACGCACAGTCGGCTTCATCACGTAGAATTTTATAGTATTTGAGCACATCCTCCGGCGAATCTGAGCCATCCGCCATGCAGATAATTACCGCATCGCCTGTGAAATTTGCCAATCCTAACGCCACCGCACGCCCGAAGCCATTGCGCCCATTGTTCCGTATCACGCGAATGCGTGCGTCTGCATCGCCTACCGCTTGCGCCACTTGAGAAGTCCGGTCGCTGCTGCCGTCGTCCACCACCACAATTTCAAGATCGTAGATGCCGGCGTCGACTAAATAGTCGCGCAGTTTGACAACGGTTTTCCCGACGTTTCCTTCCTCGTTCCGGGCAGGAATCACGAGCGACAATTTCATGGCAAATCTTACACCCTCACCAGCTTGCGTTTCCCGCGTGCAGCGACAGGAATTCCCTGTCACATCGATTGTACTCCTCCAAACGCAAAATCAGTTGGGTGATATAACGGGGAATGCTCGTATTGGCGAACGGTGCGAGCCTAATCGCTTCCGCTATATGGCATCGTGCTGCGCCGGATCACCAGTTGCGGGTCAAACACTACCTGCCGAGCTTTACGTGGCTTGTGATTAATTTCGCCCAGTAAAATATCGAACAGCGTCTTTGCGACTGCGTCTATCGGCTGCTGCACCGACGTAATCCCTAGAAACTGCGCCGTCGGATCGTCGTCATACCCGGTGAGCACCACGTCGCGCAGCCCGACTTCATCCAGGTACGCCCGCGCGCCAAACGCCATCACGTCGTTCGTGCAAACGATGGCTGTCGGCGGGTGTTTGGCGCTCATCAACTGCCGGGTCGCTTCCGAAGCTGAGCGCAGAATGTTCGGGGTGTAGGCAATCCATTCCGGCTCAATTTGAATACCCGCATTGTCCATCGCCTCATGGTAGCCTGCTTCGCGCGCGTCGCCGATCAGGAATCCAGGGTGCCAGTTCACTAGCCCGATCCGTTCATGCCCCAACCCCAGCAGGTGATCTACCACCATACGGATGCCTTTCCTACCATCCACGTCCACATAGGCGAAATCCGCACCGGGGATATACATCCCACCAAATGCTACAAATGGTGCATTCAGCGCGTTCAACCGCTCGATTCGTGCGTCGTTGTAGCGCACGTCCGAAAGGATGAAACCGTCAACTCGGTTGGTCGAAATCAGATCGTCGTAGACTCTATCCGCATCCTCCTGCGGTTGAATAAAGGTCAGCAGGTGGTATTCGTGCGCTTCTGCCGCCATTGTCACGCGGTAAATGAACTCGTCGAGCAGGTTGTTCATTCGGCTGGGGTCATCCGCCACATGCCACGAATAACCTACAATCCCGGCGCGGTTCGTCTTCAGGTTGCGCGCCATAATGTTCGGGCGGTAGCCCAGCAGTGCGGCGGCGTCCAGCACCTTTTGGCGTGTTGCCGCTTTGATCAGTTCGTTGCCGTTCAACGCATACGAAACTGTGCCTTTAGCGACCCCGGCTAAATCCGCTACGTCAATCTGCGTAATGCGCAGTTCATAGTGTAGTTCCTCAGCCGCCTTGAACACCTGCCCCTGAAGTAAATTCGGACTGTCTCCGTTCTGCTTCAGAACGCGGTACGCATCCAGCATCGAAACTCCGGCGCGATCTGCGACTTCTTTGAGCGATGCCATCTTGATCTCTTTGTCCTTCGCTGCGCGGTTGATCCCTAAGGCTGAACTTCAGTCTTCAAAACTGTGGCGGTGAATTTCTTGACAGCCACATCAGTCTATCATACAATGATTTTTGAGACGTCTCAAATACGATGATCATCATTGCCTGAAAAGGGCACCATAGTACACAGTCGAATTTGGGAGAAAACTGAATCATGCGTAAACTATTGCTTTTGGTCATCGCGCTCACCGCGATAGGCTTACAAATCCTGCCTGCGGCGGCGCAAGATGCCGCCCCCGTGCCAGATGTCCTCACCCTGCCCGACCAGATCGCAGGCGGCAACCCCGTCACCATCACTGTGACCGAAAAACCAGCCGCTGACCAAGCCGAAGCGCTGGAACAATGGGAAGCTCAGGTCGCTCGTTTCCAGGAACTCTACCCGAACGTTACGGTTGAAGGGCTGGAAATCCAGTACGATCCCGCTGCCTTCACCGCGCTGATCGCCGGAAACGAACTGCCGACCCTGTTCCGCACTTACTTCACCGAGCCTGAAAAGTTCATCGCTCAGGGCGTCATTGCCGACCTTACCCCTTACTTCACGGCAGCAGGCGTTGACGGCGTCTTCAACCCGAAAATCCTCGACGTGATCAGCGCGGACGGCGCAGTCTACGGCATCCCGCGCGATGCTTATGCGCTCGGCTTGGCGTACAACATCGACCTGCTCAACGCCGCCGGTTTTGATGCGCCTCCCGCCACCTGGGAAGAACTGGAAGCAATGGCAGTCGCCCTCACCGACCGCGACAATGATGTTTCCGGCTTCGCCTTCATCAACGACGGCGGCGGCGCAACCGGCTGGCACTTCACCAACATCGCCTACGGCTTCGGTGCAACTCCTCAGGACATCATCACCGATAACGGCGACGGCTCCTACAGCGCCAGCTTTGGTGAAGGCGAAACCGTCGATGCGATGAACTTCATCAAGCGCCTCCGCTGGGAAGACGATGTGCTCCCCGGTGCAACCCTCGATTGGGGCACGATCTCCGAAGCTCTCATTTCCGGGCGTGTTGCGATGGCAATCTACGCGGGCGATCAGTTCAACTTCGTCTACAGCCAATTCCCGGACGCTGACCTGTCCAAGTTCGGCTATGCCGCTGCTCCGGCGGGTCCAAACGGTCGCATCACCCTCAGCGGGGGCAACGTTTGGGTCATCAGCGCCGCCGCCACCCCCGAAGAACAGGAAGCCGCTGCCTACTTCCAGCTTTGGCGTCAGTTCGACCCCGAAGAAATGCAGTCTTCGATTGAAGTGACCACCGAAGCGATTGGGATGCCCACCCTGCCTCTCTTCGTTGGCGAGTATCAGGAGCAGTGGAACGCCTTCCGTGCTGCATACAACAAGCTGCCCGTCGAAAACTACGCACCGTTCAATGATGCTGTCTCCGGCGGCGAAGTGACCATTCAGGTCGAGCCAGGACCGGATGTGCAGGACTACTACAGTGAAGTCGGCGTCGTCGTCGGTGAAGTTCTCAGCGACGAATCAGTTGACCCCGCCTCTCGTCTGCCCGAAGCAGCCGAAGAATTTCAGGCGTTCGTCCTCGACCGTTAGCAATCCCACCGCATGGTGCCGGGTGATGTAGTCTCGCTATGTCACCCAGTGGTTCTTCCGAGGACTCATTATGACTCTACAACACAGCCTGGGAGCGGACAGCGCACAGCAGTCACGCAGGCAGTCTCGTCTCTCCATCGACCCCGCGCGCCTTCGCGCTCAGCTCCCGCGCCAAATTACCGCCTACCTGTTTCTGTTGCCCGCGCTCATCACCTTTGCGCTCTTCGCCTGGTATCCCATGCTCCGCTCGATCCAGATGAGCTTCCAGAACGTGAATCTGGCTGGTCAGTCCACCTGGGCAGGGCTGGATAACTTCCAACTCATGCTCAAAGACCCTGCCTTTGAAATTGCCTGGCGCAATAGCCTCGAATACGTCAGTTGGAGCCTCTTGCTTGGCTTCCTGCTGCCCGTCATCCTCGCCATCTTCATCCGCGAAGTACGCCTCGGCAAAGGCTTCTTCCGCGTCGTCTACTTCCTGCCCACCGTCGTCCCGGCAGCCGTCGCCGTCATCATCTGGCGCTTCCTCTACGACCCGGACGGCGGCTACCTGAACGCCTTCTTGCAGCAGTTTGGAATCGCCCGTCAGCTCTGGCTGTCAGACCCGGGTCTCGCCAAACCCGCGCTCGTCACCGTCATGACCTGGGCAGGCTTCGGCACAACCGCGCTCATCTATCTCGCCAGCCTCAACGACATTTCCAGTGAGCTATACGAAGCAGCGGAACTTGATGGTGCATCTCCTCTGCGGCGCATCTGGCACATTTCGCTGCCGCACCTGCTACCCGTCATGTCGCTCATGTTCCTGTTGCAGATTATCGCCGTCGTTCAGGTCTTCACTGAGCCGTTCCTGCTCACCAACGGCGGTCCCGGTCGTGAAACCCTCACCCCGGCGATGCACATTTACAACCGTGCCTTCATCCGCCTCGACGTGGGCTATGCCTCTGCCTGGAGTGTCAGCATGATTGTCGTTCTGGCGATCTTCTCGATCATCTACCGCGTCGTCAACGCTCGCCTCAACGAAAACAGCTAAGCACGGTTGTACCGCTGGTTAAGGAGATGTAGTATGGAACGTGGCTTTTTATCGAATATTGAACTGCATACCTCCGGGGGGCGTGCCTACTATATCCTTGCGATTATTTGCCTTTCGCTGGTGGCAGTCGTGGCGATTTTCCCTTTCTTCTTTGCTCTGACTTCCGGCTTGAAGAACAGCACCGAAATGTTTACCTCCGGCTTGAATCTGTTTCCCGATATGCCGCTCTGGAGCAACTACACCGAAGCCTGGACGCGCTTCAACATGGCGCGACTCTTTGGCAACTCGTTCGTCATCGTCGGCGTTGGCGTCTTCCTGCGCCTGCTGGTTTCGGCGCTGGCAGCATTCAGCCTCTCTCGGCTCAAGCCCGTCGGCGGGCGCATTATCATGGCGGGCTTCCTGCTCACGCTCACCACGCCCTTCATCGCCTATTTCGTTCCGCTTTATATGACCATCGTTAACGTCCCCATTCTGAATATCAGCTTGCTCAATTCTTACTGGGGCTTGTGGCTGCCGTACTGCGTCAATGCCTTTGCCATCTTCGTTCTCAAGACCTTTTTCGACCGCATCCCGCAGGAATTGATCGACAGCGCCCGCGTCGATGGCGCATCTGCCATCCAGATGCTTCAGCACATCATTCTGCCCCTCTCCCGCTCGATTCTCATCGTGCTCTGTGTGCTGGCGTTCGTCGAATTGTGGAAAGACTTCCTGCTGCCGTTTCTCGTCATCAGCAACCCGGAATACCAGCCCGTCACCGTCCGTCTTTTCTATGTGGCAGACCGCTACGGCATAAATTTGCAAATGGCATCGTCGTTCATGGCACTCCTGCCGCCGCTGGTGATCGCCATCGTCTTGCAGCGATACATGAAAATCGGTCTCACCGTCGGCGCGGTGAAGGGGTGAAAAGCAAGTAGCATTTAGCTGTTAGCAATTAGCTAAAACTTAAATCTCTTAGTGCTTACCAGATTATCAAATAACATGGGTGTTATGTTACGCCCTTTGCTTTTAGCTAAACGCTAATTGCTAACGGCTAATCGCTCATCAGGAGAACCTCCGCATGTCGGCAATCCCCGAACACTTCAGGCTTGACCTGAAGCCCACTGCATCACCCCATGCTGTTGTGCGCAGCGGCAACGCGCGCTTTACCGTCCTCACTGACCGCCTGATCCGCCTCGAATACGACCCAACCGGAAAATTTGAAGACCACGCCAGCCAGATGTTCTGGTATCGACAGCAGCGCGTTCCTCCATTCACCGTCAAAACGCGCGAAGATGGCATCGAAATCGAAACCGACTGCCTGCACTTGCGCTATATTAATGATGGCACAGCCTTCTCGCCGGAAAACATGCTCATCCGCGTCAAAAATGTCGCCACGACCTGGCATCCCGGCGATGTTGATCCGCTCAACCTGCGCGGTACGACCCGCACCCTCGACTTTGTGAATGGCAGTACGCCGCTTTCCAGCGGCTTGATGTCCCGCTCCGGCTGGTCACTGGTGGATGATTCTTCGACGCTTGTCTTCAACGACGAGGGTTGGGTGCAGCCGCGTCCGAAAGGCACGCTCGACTGGTATTTCTTCGGGTACGGGCACGATTACAAAGCCTGCCTTGCCGACTACTGCCGCATCAGCGGCACTGCACCGCTCATCCCCCGCTGGATTTTGGGCAACTGGTGGAGCCGCTACTGGGCGTACACGCAGGACGATTTGCAAAACCTCATCAACGACTTTCAAGCACGTGAGATTCCGCTCTCCGTCTGCATTGTCGATATGGACTGGCACCTGACCAAGACGGACAATGCCAGCAGTGGCTGGACGGGCTACACCTGGAATCGTGACCTCTTCCCTGATCCAGAAGGCTTAATCCAGTTCTTCCACGAGAAGGGCTTGCGCACCGCGCTCAACCTGCACCCCGCCGAGGGCATCCACAACCACGAAGCCGCCTACCCTGAAATAACGCGGCGCATGGACATCGACCCGGCTTCGGGCGAACCGATTGTCTTCGACATCACCGACCCGCAGTTCGTGCAAGCCTATTTTGAAGTCCTGCACCACCCGCAGGAAGCCATTGGCGTCGATTTCTGGTGGATAGACTGGCAGCAAGGGCAAAAGTCCAAAATCGCTGAGCTTGACCCGCTCTGGCTGATCAACCATCTGCACTTCCTCGACCTGGGACGCGACGGTACGCGCCGCCCCTTCATCTTCTCGCGCTGGGGCGACCAGGGGCATCAGCGGTATCCCATCGGCTTCTCCGGCGACAGTTACATGTCGTGGGAAACACTGCGCTTCGAGCCGTACCTCACCGCCACCGCCTCTAACGTAGCGTATGGTTGGTGGAGCCACGACATCGGCGGACACACCAGCGGCACGGGCGACGGTGAACTGTTCACGCGCTGGGTGCAGTTCGGCGTCTTCAGCCCCATCATGCGCATCCACAGCACCAAAGGCGCATTCTATGACCAGCGCCCCTGGGCGTTCGAGAATGCCGAAATCACCCGCGTGCTGCGCGAAACGCTCCAGTTCCGCCACGCACTTATTCCTTACCTCTACACGATGGCGTGGCGCGCGCACCGCGAGAGCCTGCCCTTGATGCTGCCGATGTACTACGAGCACCCGGACGCCGAAGCCGCCTACCATTGCCCGCAGCAGTATTTGTTCGGCACGGAACTGATCGCCGCGCCCTTTGTCGAACCCGCCGACCTGACGACTGGCTTATCCCGTCAGGTCGTCTGGCTGCCGCCGGGGGATTGGACGCACTTCTTCACGGGCGAGCACTTCGCGGGCGATCAGTGGCACGCAGTTTACGGCGCACTCGGCGATATTCCGCTCTTCGCCAAAGCCGGGGCGATTGTCCCGCTCAACCCGCAGCAGGCCTGGGGCGGCATCGACAACTCCGACGAACTGTATATTCACGTATTCGCAGGCGCAGACAACGCCTTCACCCTCTACGAGGACGACGGCGCGACGCAGGACTACCTGTCCACGCACTACTGCACCACCTCAATAAGCCAGCGGTGGCAGGAAACCTCTCTCAACGTGACAATTCACGCCTCGCAGGGCGCTACCCATCTAATTCCCGCCCAGCGCACCTATCACCTCGTCATTCATGGGGTGAGCGACGTGGCGTCGCTCCAGCTTTCCGTCAACGATTCTCCCCTCACCGCCGAAGCGCGCTACGCTACCGACACTGAAACGCTCCGCGTCAGCGGCGTGACACTCGCAACAGGTGAAACGCTCAGCCTCACGCTTGCCAGCGACGCATCGCTGCTTTCCCGCCGCAGCCGCCAGCGCGAGACCGTCCTGCGGATGCTGCGTGCCTTCCGTCTGCATTCCGGCGTGCGCAACCGCCTCGCTGAAACCATCGACGCCGTGATTGTCAACCCGGACGAGCTTGCGCCGTATCTCATCGCCATGTCGGAAGCGCAGGCGCGCGCCCTGTTTGAAACGCTCTGCTCTGCGGGCATTCACCACATCGCGGACACCGATGCGCCGACGCGCCTGATCCTCTGGAACAACCGTGAGGACAGTGCCATCACTTACCGCTATGCCGACACGTTCCTCTACTTCGGCATGATCAAGTCTGCCAATCATCACAACGGCGTGCTGCCGCGCTTTGCCAGCCTCACGCCCAAAATCGAAACTTGGCAAAGTGGCGCGGTCAACGAGCACGTCCACCGCACGCAGTGGCTGCTGCAAGTGGACTATCACAACCTGGTAACCGTCATCGAAGAATACCGCGAACAGACGCCGTAAAAAATATGCTTGTAGGGGCATGGCGCTGCCATGCCCTTCGCAAATTATTCTTGAGGACTGCCAAAATGACCAGCCACCGCCTATTTACCCTGATCACCCTCGTCATCCTGTTCACTCTCACCGCCGTAAGCGCCTTCGCCCAAGACGAAGACCTGACCGAACTGGATCGTCCGCTTTTCATGGCGCACTATATGCCCTGGTATCAAACGCCGGACGTGAGCGGCTCGTGGGGCTGGCACTGGACGATGGATCATTTCAATCCGGCATCGGGCGAAATCGCCTCGCACTTCACACCACTGACGGGGGCTTACGACTCGCAGGATGAAGCGATCCTCGAATACCAAATGGCGCTGATGAAGCTGAGCGGCATCGACGGGGTGATCGTAGACTGGTACGGACCGGACGACTTCAACGACTACGCCGTGATCAATGCCAGCACGCTCAAGCTGTTCGACGTGATCAAGCGGGCAGGGATGCACTTCATCATCTGCTACGAAGATCGCACCCTAATCCCCATGATTGATCAGGGCTACGTCACCGACCACACCGCCGTCGAGCACGGAGCGGAGGTCATCCAGTACATTCAGGACACGTGGTTCACCGACCCCGCCTATGTCAAGTTTAACGGGCAGCCGCTGCTCTTCAGCTACGGACCGCTCTACTACCGCGACAGCAATCAGTGGGAGGAAATGTTCGCAGGCATCGAGCCAACGCCGCTGCTGGTGACGCTGGACAACTATCTGAGCTTTGGCGCGGCGTCCAGCTTCCCCTGGCCACCCATGCACCTCTCGGCGGGCATCGAGCTGCCTCAGCAAAGTCTCGACGACTACTTGCAGCGCTTCTATCGCAACGCTCGTCGCCGCGATTTCGTCGTCGGTACAGCGTTCCCCGGCTTCTTCGACATTTACGAGGAGGCAGGCGTCCGCACCAGCTACGGCTATATCGACGCGAAGGACGGCGAAACCTTCCGCTACACGCTCGATCTCGCGCTCCAAGCCGATGCCAGCATCATCCAGCTAGCGACGTGGAACGACTACGGCGAAGGCACGACCATCGAGCCGACTGAAGAATACGGCTATCAATATCTCGAAATGCTTCAGGAGACACGGAGCGACCTCGACGCGAACTTCACCGCCACACCGAACGACCTGCGCTTGCCGATGCAACTACTCAATGCCCGCCGCGCCAGGGTAGGCGACGATGAGGCGAATGCTCAACTGGATGAAGCGTTTGCCTCGCTCGTCTCCGGCGACACCAACACCGCGCAGTCTGTCCTCGCCACCTTCGAGTAAAACATGCTTTTGCAGGGGCGAACTTGCGTTCTCGCCTTGCTTTTCTCCCCTCTCTATGCAAACTTGTTTGCGATGGAGAGGGGCTGGGGGTGAGGTTTCACTTCACCCGGTTCTCCAGCAGCAAATCCAGCAGCGCCCGGTCAACCTTGTAGCCATCGTACTCCTCGCACATCGTCCCCGGTCGCCCATGATTAACCACGCCGAAACTTCCCTCAAAGTTCCACATCGAGTAGCCCCAGCCGTATTCGCGGAACAAGCCGAGCAAGTCCTTGAACCAGCGCAGGGCAACGTCATTCGGTGTCTTATTGAAGCAGCCAAACTCGCCAACATGCACCTTCGCCCCCTGCATTTCCAGCTTGCGCCAGGGCTTGTAATGCGCCTCCAGCGCCCTGCGGTTCCACGTTCGCCCCGCCCAGCGCACGCCGGGGTACTTCGGCTCTGGCGCGCGCTGCCAGTCGCTCCACCACGTCGCCTGATAGTGGCTCACAGGCATGGGCTGGTAGCCGCGCGTGCTGTGAACCGCGCCTAAATCCGCCAGTTCTGGCATGGCGATGTTGCCCCAGCCCAGCCCGTCGATCACGATCTCACGTTCCGGCGTAATCGCACAGATGGCTGCCGTCGTCCGGCGCATGACCGCCGCGTGGTTCTTGCGATTCATGCCGTAGAGGCGGAGTCCCGGCGGCTCGTTCAGCAAATCAAAGCTGAGTTGTTCGCTTGGTATATCCTTGTAGCGCGTTGCAAAATGCCCCCACAGCCACACGAACGCATCCTGCGCCGCCGCTTCTTTCCACAGGTTGTGCTTCTCAAGGTCATTCCGATTGCAACAGTAGCCCGGCGCACGATGCAGATTCAGATTGATGTGGATTCCGCGCTGGCGGCACGCCGCCACGTAGCGGTCGATGTATGCCAGCACTTTTTCGTCCGGCTGGTAATACTGAAAATCCCGCGTCCAGTACCAGTAATTGAGCGGGACGCGCACGAAGTCGAAGCCATGCCGCGCCAGAAAATCCAGCGCCTTCTCGTCCGGCTCTTCCGGTCCCGCCGCCGGATTGTAGTACATCCACAAAAAATTAAAGCCATAGCGTGGCATCGATTTCACCCGATTAAATTCTCTTTTGCAGGGGCGCGGCGCTGCCATGCCCCACATTATTCATCTCAGGCAAACTGCGGCATGACTTCCGCTGCGAAGCGTTCCAGCATCGTGTGGTCATAGGCTACACGCGGGAAATAGGTGATCAGATAATCCGCGCCTGCCTCTTGCAGCGTCTGAATACGTTCGACCAGTTCCGCCGCTGTGCCCACGAACGCTCCTTGCTGAAACTCTTCAAGGCTGCGGTTTCCGCGAAACTTTGCGGAATCCGTTTCGGGATCAGCGCCATCCTCGAGCAGCACTGTATTCAGGTTCGTGCTCTTCGTGATTGTGCTGTAGTCGCGTCCTACCCGCTCACAGTGTTCGCGCAGCACGCCCAGCTTGTGCCGCACCATCTCTGGGTTGCCGCCGCTCACGTTGCAGGCGTCCCCCCACTGCGCCACCAGCTTCAGCGTCACCTGTTCGCCGCCACCGCCCAACCACAGCGGCATGTGCGGCTTCTGCACGCCTTTTGGCTCATTGATCGCGCCGTCAATGGTGTAATACTCGCCCTTGAACGAGGCTTTTTCCTCAGTCCACATGTTCACGACGATCTCGACTGCCTCGCGGAACATCCGCATTCGTTCGCGTGTTTCCGGGAAGCCGTAGCCATACGCTCGCCACTCGTGCTCATACCAGCCTGCACCCAAGCCGCAAATCGCGCGCCCATGACTCATTACATCCACCGTCGAAGCCACCTTCGCCAGCAGCGCCGGGTTGCGGTAGCCGTTGCAGGTCACCATCTGCCCGATTTTCACGCGCTCGGTATCGCGCGCTAGCCCCGCCGTGATCGTCCACGCCTCAAATGTCGTCTCGATCTCCGGCGTCGGCGTGGTATGGAAGTGGTCATACACCCAGATCGAGTCGTATCCCGCCTTATCCGCCGCCTGCCCGACCCGCGTCATCGCTTCATATTTCTCCACCGGGTCGTCGATCCCGACCAAGTCCATGCGCCAGCCCTGCGGGACGAACGTGCCAAATTTCATCGCCATCGGAGAAGCTCCTTGAAATGCCTATTTCTGCGTGGTCTGCCGAGTATATCCTGATTTGCCACCCTAATTTAGATGGTGCATAATTCCCAGTCGCGTCGCGCATACGATGCACAACACCAACTTTTGTTTAAATTGTTGCGCGTGACTACCCGGCTTTACAGCGGTCTTTATGAGGAGAATAGCTTTGCATATCGTCAACCTGCCCGAAAATATTATTGCCATGACCGCAGGCTACGCCGGAGAACGCTCGGCGGACGGTCGCCCCCATGTCTCCGACGATCTGCTTCAGCGCCTCAAAGCCATCAGCAGCGAAGAAGCCTGGGCAGTGCTCGACCGGGAAAAATACTATTTTCAGTTTGAAGGCAACTGGTTCCGCACCCACCCGGAAACCATCCTGGTCGGGCGCATCGTCACCGCGCAAATGCTCCCCTACCGTCCCGACTTTCACAACGTCGTTCAGAAGCAGGGCGAAGCCGAAGGGCGTATCGGCGGGCAGAATTCCTGGGTGATCGACACGCTCCAGCCGAATGATGTGATGGTGGTTGACCTGTGGGGCAAAATCCGCGAAGGGACGTTTGTGGGCGATAACCTCTCGACTGCCGTGAAGAAGCGCACGCAGGCAGGTGCGGTGATCAACGGCGGCATTCGCGATATGCACGGCATTCGTGAACTGACCGATGTGGCATTCTTTCATCGCGGCGCAGACCCCACGCCGATCCGCAACACCACACTTGGCGGCGTCAACATCCCCATCCGCATCGGCGAATGCACCGTGCTTCCGGGCGATGTGGTGCTCGGCACGCCCACCGGCGTCACCTTCATTCCGCCGCACCTCGTCCGCGAGATCGTGGAAACCGGGGAGTACACGCACCTCCGTGACGACTTCGGCAAGCTGCGTCTGAGCGAAGGCAAATACACGCCCGGCGAAATCGACGTTCCGAACTGGCGCGAAGACATTCAAGCCGACTACGAAGCGTGGTTCAAAGCCCGCAATAAATAGGCATTCTCAGAAATGGCAAATCTCTACATCTTACACACAGACCAGCACTTCGTAGCGGCGTTGTGCAAACAACGTTTGCCTTGAACGCCCACTGCTTTTCAAGCTTTCCTCAGTACTCAGCACTCGGTACTCAGCACTTAAAGGATCACCATGAGCGACTCTACTTCCCTCGAACAGCACGTCAATACCGCCTCGCGCCCCTCCGACCTCCGCATTACCGATATGGTCGCCATCTCGCTCACCGGGCTGCCGATGAACTGCATTATCATCCGCATCGACACCAATCAGGGCATCTCCGGCTATGGCGAAGTCCGCGACGGCGCGAGCAAAACCTACGCGCTCATGCTCAAAAACCGCATCATCGGCGAAAACCCCTGCAACATCGACAAAATTTTCCGCAAAATCAAGCAGTTCGGCTTCCATGCTCGGCAGGGTGGCGGGGTCTCCGCCATCGAAATGGCGCTCTTTGATCTGGCGGGCAAAGCCTACGGCGTTCCGGCTTATCAACTGGCAGGCGGCAAATTCCGCGACAAAATCCTCTGCTATGCCGATACGCCTTCGCGCAACGACCCGCTCGAAATGGTCGAGCAGTTGCAGCGCCGCCTGAACCAGGGCTACC
>Ga0081539_10003976_pt1 | contig 17075 bp, 20 predicted proteins | sample TabmetS4T2R2_FD_71023 | JGI IMG/M metagenome (GOLD analysis project Ga0081539, IMG submission 71023) | Tabebuia heterophylla rhizosphere microbial communities from the University of Puerto Rico - S4T2R2 | ecosystem: Host-associated > Plants > Roots > Rhizosphere ...
TGCGATCCCTGGCCCGGGAATACGAAAGCGCGAATCATTTAACCCCCTGAAAGACGGACATATTTTTGGCTTGGATGGACTGGACTCGCGTGCTTCACGCGCAGATATATAGTGAAGCTGTCTAGCCGCCGCGACGGCTGGTCGCAAGTCCCTGAAAACACCGCCGGACTGCCCAATGGGAGCCCTGGGAAATCGCCTTGCTTTTGGGGGTTCGGGCTGTATAGTCCGCCGCCTTAAACCCTGCCAGTTCACGGTTTCCCAGGCCTCGGCCGATGAAACCAGCCTCCGCGGCCCATGTCGCGGGAGGCCCGTGGGATTGGCTAGGTCCGGTCGGCTCATCTTCTTGGAAGGTAGCTCCGGACCGCGAACAGCCATAGGGAGTCTGTCGCTTATGCCGTTCTATGAGAACGTCTTTATTGCGCGTCAGGACGTCACCACCGCGCAGGTGGAAGGCCTGACCGATCTCTTCGCCGGGATCATCACCGCCCAGGGCGGGAATGTCACCAAGCGCGAATACTGGGGCCTGAAGAGCCTCTCCTACCGCGTCCGCAAGAACCGCAAGGGCCACTATGTGCTCTTGAACATCGATGCGCCGGCCGCTGCCGTCATCGAGATGGAGCGCAACATGCGCATCCATGAGGACGTGCTGCGTCAGCTCACTGTCCGCGTGGACGAGCTCGAAGAGGGCCCGTCGGCGATGATGCAGAGCAAGGGCGGCCGCGACCGCGACGATCGTGGTGACCGCGGTGATCGTGGCCCGCGCCGTGATCGCGACGACCGCGGCCCCCGCGATCCCCCCCCCCCGCCGCTCGCGGCGGGTCAGCCGCCTGGCGTCATACGGCCGCCACCGCTGGAGCAGGTGCTCTGCGGACACGTGGCCTGTATCGGCAGACGTCCGGCGATCTTGAGGTCTGATTGCTGACCTAGGCCGAACGCTCGCCGACGACCTCGATCGAGGGGCACTCGCGGCCCCGCGCGGCGGCCATGTCCGCCCGCAGCGCCGCCTCGACCTCCGGCGCCGCGCAGTAGTCCGCGAGCTCGGCGACCGGCAGGCCCGACCGCTCGGCGGCGAGCTCGAGCGTGTCGGAGTCGTCGAGCGGCTCGCCGGCCGCCGAGAGCGCCTGGAGCGCCTCCAGCAGGGCGAGCTGCCGGTCGGGCCAGCGCAGGCCGGCGGCGACCACCGCGCGGCACGCGTGGATCGTCGCGTCGGTCCCCGGCTCGTGCGGCCAGGGCTTGACCCGCTGCTCGCGCAGGACCGCCATCCGCACCTGCACGACCTCGCCGTGCTCCGGCCACAGCGGCGGGCACGACGGGTCGGTGTAGAGCCTTACGCGCGTGTCAGCTTCTTGTAGGTGATGCGATGCGGGCGGTCGGCCTCGGCGCCGAGCTGCTCGTGGCGCCACTCCTCGTACGCCTCGAAGTTGCCCTCGAACCAGTGCACCTGCGAGTCGCCCTCGAACGCGAGCACGTGGGTCGCCACGCGGTCCAGGAACCAGCGATCGTGGGAGATGATCACCGCGCAGCCCGGGAACGCCAGCAGCGCCTCCTCGAGCGCGCGCAGGGTGTCGACGTCGAGGTCGTTGGTCGGCTCGTCGAGCAGCAGCACGTTGCCGCCGCGGCGCAGGAGCTTGGCCAGGTGCACGCGGTTGCGCTCGCCGCCGGACAGTGAGCCGACCTTCTTCTGCTGGTCCGAGCCCTTGAAGTTGAAGCCCGCCACGTAGGCCCGCGAGTTCATCTCGCGGTCCCCGACCTTGATGTTGTCGTAGCCCTCGGAGATCTCCTCCCAGACCGTCTTGGCCGGGTCCAGGGCGTCGCGCGACTGGTCCACGTAGGCGAGATCGACGGTGTCCCCCAGCGTGATCGCCCCGGCGTCGGGCTGCTCCTCGCCGACGACCATGCGGAACAGCGTCGTCTTGCCCGCGCCGTTGGCGCCGATCACGCCGACGATCCCCGCGGGCGGGAGCGAGAACGAAAGGTCTTCGATCAGCAGCCGGTCGCCGAACCCCTTGCGCACGCCGTCGGCCTCGATCACCTTGCCCCCGAGGCGCTGGCCGGCGGGGATGTGGATCTGCACCGAGTCGAGCTTGACGTTGCGCTCCTCGGCGAGCAGGCGCTCGTAGTTGGCCAGGCGCGCCTTGGACTTCGCGCGGCGGCCCTTCGGGTTGGTGCGCACCCACTCGAGCTCGCGGGCGATGGTGCGCTGGCGCGCGGACTCCTGCTTCTCCTCGGTGGCGAGCCGCGCCTGCTTCTGCTCGAGCCAGGACGAGTAGTTGCCCCGGAACGGGATGCCGTGACCACGGTCGAGCTCGAGGATCCACCCCGCCACGTTGTCGAGGAAGTAGCGATCGTGGGTGACGGCGACGACGGTGCCCTTGTAGTCCTCGAGGTGCTTCTCCAGCCACGCCACCGACTCGGCGTCGAGGTGGTTGGTCGGCTCGTCGAGGAGCAGCAGGTCGGGCGCGGAGAGCAGCAGGCGGCAGAGCGCGACACGGCGGCGCTCGCCGCCGGACAGCCGCGTGACGTCGGCGTCGCCGGGCGGCAGGCGCAGCGCGTCCATCGCCTGATCGAGCTGGACGTCGAGGTTCCAGGCGTCGGCCGCGTCGATGCGGTCCTGGAGACGCGCGAACTCGTCGGCGGTCTCGTCGGAGTAGTTGGCGGCGAGCTCGTTGAAGCGGTCGAGCAGGCCGCGCAGCTCGGCGACGCCGTCCTCGACGTTGCCGCGCACGTCCTTGCTCTCGTCCAGGTGCGGCTCCTGCTCGAGCAGGCCGACCGTGGCGCCGGGCGCGAGCTGCGCCTCGCCGCGGAACTCCGTGTCCTGCCCGGCCATGATCCGCAGCAGCGTCGACTTGCCGGCGCCGTTGAGGCCCAGCACGCCGATCTTGGCGCCCGGCAGGAAGCTCAGCGAGATGTCCTTGAGCACCTGCTTGTCGGGCGGGTGCGTGCGGGACAGCTTGTACATCGTGAAGATGTATTGGCTCGACATCGGCGGTCCAGGATAGATGCCTGGTTCGCGATCCCTCGGCCAACGTCAACTGCGGCTGGGTGGGGAGGTGAAGGGTGCTTAACGTCGCAAATCGTCCGCCGGCCCATGGTGGTTGCGACGAAGTGCTCGCTATAGGTGCTTAACGTCGCAATCGCTCGCCGAGGGCGCCGCGATTGCGACGAAATGCTCCCTCGCGCCGGTCGGTAGCGTCTGGGGAGTGCCGGTCGCTCCCCTCGCCATCCGCCTGAGCGGCGTCGTCAAGCGCTACGGCGCGATCACCGCGGTCGACGGGCTCGACCTCGAGGTCCCGGAGGGCACGTGCATCGGGCTGCTCGGGCCCAACGGCGCCGGCAAGTCGACCACGATGAAGATGCTCACGGCGCAGGCGATCGCCGACGAGGGCGAGATCGAGGTGCTCGGGCTGCCGCTGCCCGGCCAGTCGAAGGCGGCGCGCGCGCAGTGCGGCGTCGCGCCGCAGCTCGACAACCTCGACACGACGCTCACCGTCGAGCAGAACCTCGTCGTCTTCGCGTTCCTGTACCGGATCGGGCGCCGTGACCGCAAGGAGGCGGTGGAGCGCGCGCTCGCGCTGGCCAACCTCGGCGACCGCCGCGACACGCGGGTGGACAAGCTCTCGGGGGGCATGCGCCGGCGCCTGCTGATCGCCCGCGCGCTCGTCCACCGGCCGCGGCTCGTGCTGCTCGACGAGCCGACCGTGGGGCTCGACCCGCAGGTCCGCCAGGAGCTGTGGGCGCTGATCGACCAGCTGCGCGCCGAGGGCGTGTCGATCCTCATGTCGACGCACTACATCGAGGAGGCCGAGCGGCTCGCCGACCGCGTGACGATCATGTCGCACGGCAAGGCGGTCGCCGAGGGGCCGCCGCACGACCTCGTGCGCGAGCACGCCGGCACCGAGGCGCTGGAGGTCTATGGGCCGCAGGCGCGCCTGCGCGAGGTCGAGGGCATCGCCGCCGCCGCCGGGCTGCGCACGCGTCGCACCGGCACGTCGGTGTCGCTGCTGCGCCTGGCCGACGCCAACGGCAACCTCCCCGACCTCGACGGCGAGCGGCGCCCCGCGAACCTCGAGGACGTGTTCGTGCTGCTCACGGGGGAGGAGATCGGCTAGTGGCCGCGCCTGACGTCTCGCGTCCCACACGGCTCGGCCGGCTCGAGCGCCCGGCGCTGCTCGGCGTGCTCGTCCGGGAGGTCATCAACTTCTCCTCCTACTGGCGGTCGACCACGTTCTCGGCGACCGTCGAGCCGACGATCTACCTGCTGGCGTTCGGGTTCGGCTTCGGCTCGCTGGTCTCGACGATCGGCGGCTACCGCTACGTCGAGTTCGTCGGCACCGGCACCGTGGCGACCGCGGTGCTGTTCTCGTCCGCGTTCGCGGCGATGTTCGGCACGTTCATCAAGTACCAGTTCCAGCGCACCTACGACGCGATCCTGGCCGCGCCGGTGGACACCGAGGAGCTCGTCACCGCGGAGGCGCTGTGGATCGCCGCGCGCGCCGGCACCTACGGCTGCGTGCCGATGCTCGTGGCGATCGTCTTCGGCCTCGACCCGAGCTGGGGGATGCTGCTGGTCCCGTTCTTCGGGTTCATCGCCGGGTTCGGCTGGGCGTGCTTCGGCATCTGCATCGCCGGCAAGGCCAGCTCGATCGAGAACTTCAACTACGTGATCAGCGCGTGCCTGACCCCGCTCTTCCTCGTCGCCGGCACGTTCTTCCCGCTCGACCAGCTACCGCGCTGGGCGCAAGTGCTCGGCGAGTTCAACCCGCTGCACCATCTCGTGGAGCTGGTCCGCGGCGCGGCCTTCGGCTACGACGGCTGGCAGGACCTCGGGCGGCTCGGCGTGCTCGTCCTGTTCGCCTTCGTCACGTGGCGGCTGGCCATCCGCTGGATGACCGCCAAACTCGTGGACTAGGCGGTCGGAGGCCCGAGCACCAGCGGCTGGTCGAGCATGCCGCGCATGCGGCGCTGGACCTGGAGCTCGGTCTCCAGGTCGGCCATGCGGCCGGCGGTGTCGACGACGGTGCCGCGGAGGACCTGTGTGACGAACAGCCAGACGAGGCGGCCGTCGAGCTGGCTGCCGGCGACCCGGCGCAGCTCGTCCTCGGCCTCGACGGCGGTGAGGGGGATCTTGTAGGAGTCCGGCGCCGTGAGGACGTCGTAGACCTCGGCGATGGCGAGGATGCGCGCGGTGATCGGGATGTCCTCGCCGGCCAGCCCGTCGGGGTAGCCGTGGCCGTCGATGCGCTCGTGGTGGGCGAGCACCGCGTGGGCGACCTCGCCCAGCCCCTCGACGCGCAGCAGCAGCCGCGCGCCGTCGGCCGGATGGCGTTCGACCAGGCGCCGCTCGGCCGCGTGCAGCTCGCTGCGGCCGAGGAGGATGTGGTCGGGCAGCGCCTCCTTGCCGATGTCGTGCAGCAGCCCGGCCGTATGGGCGACCGCCTGCTCGTGCTCGCTCAGCCCGGCCGCGCGCGCGAGCTGGCGCGAGTAGTGGGCGACGGCCGCCGCATGGCGCGCCGCGCTCGGGTCGCGCAGGGCGAGCGTCTCCAGCAGCAGCCCGACCATGCCCTCGTGGCGGACGTCGAGCTGGTCCTTGCGGCGCAGGACCTCCTCGCCGTGCTCGTGGCCGCGCAGGAGCGAGCGCAGGAGCAGCTGGCAGACCGCGAGCGCCAGGGCGAACAGGCCGATGACCCCGGCGCCGTAGAGCTCGAAGCCGAAGACGGCCATCGCGGTCAGCGACGCCGTCGCCAGCTCCCACGGGAACACCGGCATGAAGACGGTCAGGAACATCTCGCGCAGCGAGCCGCCGCGCAGGTAGACCGTGTTCCCCGCGATCATGCCGAAGTTCAGGAGGTTGGCGCCGACGAAGACCGCGAACACCGCGATCGCCGCGCCGCCGTCGTTGGCCATCCCGAGATCGGCGAGCGCACTGAGCACGAGCGCGCCGACCACCGGGAAGAACGCGTACGTCGCCAGGTTGTTGAGCAGGTAGATGCCGCGCGTGCGCCCGCGGACGGCGTCGACCGACGCGCAGGCGATGCCCATCGCCCCCGCCGGCGCCGGGCCGAGCAGCGCCATCGCCAGCACGAGGCCGAGGAACGAGCCCGAGATGCGGAACCGCTTCGCGCGCAGGGTGAGGAAGTCGCTGCCGACGACGAGGACCCCGATCAGGCCGACGAGGTCGAACTGATCCCACTGGTCGGCGCGCGAGAGCAGCACGATCGCGGCGACCGACGCCGCGAGGATCGCCCCCTGGGCGATCCAGGCGTTGCGCTGGCGGTTGCCGCCGAGCCCGGGAACGATCCGCGGGCGCGCGGGGACGGGGCTCGGACGCGGACGGCGGTCGCGGTCGTTCGTGCTCGCCACCCGCATGAGGGCGAGCGACCACACGACGATGACGACCCAGAGGGCGACGGCCAGCCAGACGATCACGTGCTCAAGGTAAGCCCTCTGAACAGAGACGGCAACCAGATACCCGGGTAGGAAAATGTTGTTGGGGTCGCGACCGGATCTAAATAGAGTTCGCGCGGCCGTTGACAGAGGGAGCAACCCGTCGAGCCCCGCCGGTGAGGGCGGTGGTGCGAGAAGGGGAACGGGCGCCGCCCGCAAGCGACGCTGGCAGGGATGACCACGGGCTCACATAGCACCGGCGTCGTCGCATGGTCGCGGCGGCGCGTGTCTTCAGGAAGCCGCTCATTTGAAAGGGGGAATCATGGGCTGGAAGAACTAAAGGCACGCGGCTCGATACGTGTACGTCGCGAAGGGGAAGCGACGTGACCTGGTTGTGCGCACAGCCGGCACGAGGCCGGCGTGCGAATCGGCGCTGGCTCGGCGCCGGAGGATGGGCCGCCGAGCCTCTAGCGCCCGCTACCGTAGTCGGGTCATGCCGCAGGTGCTGGACATCGAGCAGGCTGTCCTGCTCCTGGAGATCGAGCCGCCGTTCGGCAAGCGCGACATCCAGCTTGCCCGCCGGCGCCTCGCGAAGCTCTGGCATCCCGACATCGCGCCGCCCGGGCGCCAGCTCGAGCACGAGCGCCATCTGAAGGCGATCAACGAGGCCGCCGACCAGCTCGAGCAGCTCGCCGAGGAGTCGCGCGGCGGGCGCGTCACCCGCAACGCGGTGAAGGTCGGTGCCGCCGCGGCGCGCAAGCGCCGTGCCGAGGAAGGGCGCCGGGCCTACGAGGAAGAGCAGCGCCGCCGCGCGCAGGAGGCGGACCGCGCCAAGCACGACCCGTTCGGCTCGCGGGTGCCCGACCACTCGGTCGTGCACCGCTACGCGCGCTGCCTGTCGTATCCCGAGTGGGGCGTCGGGACCGTCAACGGCATCTACTTCACCGGCGAGGGCGACGACATCCAGCAGTGGGCGCGCGTGAGCTTCCAGGTCGGCGTGCGGACGGTGCCGGCCGGCTCGCTCCAGTTCGTGGACTTCACCCGGCCCGACCCGGGCGCCGAGCGCGTGCAGCGCTTCATGACCGCCGCCAAGCACGCGCTGGCCGAGGGCGACTTCGCGCTCGCCGCCCGCCGCCTCGTGTACGCCCGCGACGCGGAGCCGCGCAACACCGCCGTGCTGCGGCTGATGACGCTCGCGTTCTGGCAGGCCGGCGACTACTCGGCGGCGGCCCGTGCGGCGCGCGACTGGATCCGCGAGGAGGGCGAGCGCCCGGCCCCGTTCCGCTACGCGGCCCGCATCTACGAGGACATGGGGTCGCTCTCCCAGGCCGTCGAGGCGGCCGCGAAGGAGGTCGCGCGCGCTCCGTCCGACGCATCGGCGTGGGAGCGGCTCGGCCGCCTGCGGCTGCGCGCCTTCGATCGCGAGGGCGCGCGCGAGGCGCTCGAGCGCGCCCGCGAGCTCGGCGCCACCGAGCAGGGGCTGCTGGACCTCGCGCTGGTCGCGCACCTGTCCGGCGACCTCGGCGCGGAGGTGACCGCGTGCGAGCAGGCCACCGCCATCGCCCCCGAGTCTCCGGCCGCCTGGTCGCGCTACGCGCACGCGCTCGCGCGCACCGACCGCATCTCCGACTGCCTGGCGGCATGCGACCGGGCGTTGGCGCTGGCCGACGATCCCGAGGTCCGCGAGCTGCGCCAGCACGTGCTCGCCACCGCCCCGCGCGAGCTGACCGAAGCCGCCTGAGACCGTGATGGCCCTGCGGGCCGCGGCCACGCGCGTCGTCGCGTTCTCGACGCGTTCCCGGATCGCGCTCCGCCGGTCGCGCTTGGAAGTCACTGGCATGATGAAGGCCCCCCTTTCGGGTCGTGTCCTGCGGCTCCGCAGCGCGCGCTTGGCCTGTCGTAGTCGGGCTCTCGCGTTCGGCGGCGGCCCGGCGCGAACCGTGGCAGGCCGCTGGGGCGTCCGGCCGATGGGAGACACTGAGCGGATGTCCCTGATCGCGCTGGCGATCGTCCTCACCGCCTTCGGCGGCGCGTGCGAGCTAGCGGGTCTTTGGGTCGTCGTCCGCGGCATTCGCCAAGACCGCGAGCGGGCCGCGCGGCTGCTCGTCCGCAGGCCGCGGAAGACCGGGCCGCGGCGGACCTATCCCGGTCATCAGACGGTCAGCCCGTTCACGCCGCGGTGGCTCGGCGGCCTCCATGGCAACCCGGCGCGCGCCATCGCCGAGCACGTGGACCGGATCGAGGCGTCGGTCGCGAACGGGCTCATCGGCATCCGCCGGGCGGCGGACACCGAGCTCGACAACTCGGTCGCCAACCTGCGCGAGGAGATGGCCCAGCAAGACGACGCGCTGCGCCGTATCCTGCTCGACCTGCTCGCAGGCAGCATCCGCGACCGGTGGACCGGCGTCGCGCTGCTCGGCCTCGGCATCCTCCTGGCCGTCGCGGGGTCGATCGTCGGCAACGTCGCCTGACGCGCTCACGCGCCGTGGATCCCGCGAGGCAGCGCCTGGCATTCGCCACGGCCATCGACGGCGACCAGCGCGGCGCAACGAGCCCAGGCACCGCCCTGAAGCGGTCCGTGGCGCGGCGTAGCCTTCGTACGCACCGTGCCGACTCGCACCGCCAGGCCGCGCATCGTCGCCCTTGAGAATGCCGCTCGTGCGCTGAGAGGGCTACCGCCAGTGCGGCCGACGCATCCGGTCTCCGCGACGGTGAGCATGCCGTGGGAGTCGCTTCGGACCACGCGACAGACTGCCGGCCTGCCGTTGGAGTCGGAGGCTTGGCCGAAGCATGCGAGCGGGTCGTCGCGAGTGAGCGCTGGCGGGGGCGCCAGCAGCCGCGGCTACAAGTCGAGCGAGCGCGAGGGCATCCGCGTGCGACTCACGACGAAGCGCGTGGTGGTCGTCACGACGAGGGAGCTGGGAGGCGTCGTCGCCGCCGCTGTCGGCGGCATCGCCAACCCGACCGACGGGCGGGCCGCCGCCATCGGGCTGCTAATCGGGTACGGCGTCGGCTGGCTCTGGGACTCTTTCGGGCGGGATCCGAGCTAGCCGAAAAAATCTTGCGAAATTAGTTCCGCGGACAGCTCCCCGGGTCTCGCCGGTCCGCGCTTGGCCGCGTCCTTGGCCCAGGCCCACCGGGGCGCGCTGCCGCTCTGTCGCAATCGCAAGGAGAACGGCAGACACTGCGGTAATTCCGGCGTCGCGTGCCGGAACCGTCCGACGCTCCCATAAGACTGTGCTGGATGAGACCCACGACCAAATGACGAGCGCCGCCCCGGGCCAGGCAACCCGGAGCGGCGCTAATCAAGTTCGTTGGTGGACGGTCCCGCAGTTGGCCAACTCAGGATCGCACCGCCTCCGGACAGAACCACGAGGAGGTGCAGGCCGATGGCCGAGGACGTTCCCGAGGACCAGTGGCATCCGGAGCGGCGCAAGCGCCCGGATGCAAAGTGTCCTCGGCACCCGAAGAAGGACTTCCGCAGGCTAGTGGAGGCCGCATGGCGCGCCGGGTGGTGGTGTAAGCGCGGGGGCAAGAACTACATCTACTGCTATCCGCCGGACGACGGCCGAGTGATCTCGGTGCCGAGCACGCCGCGGAAGCAGGGCACGCTGAACCTCGTGACGGAGAAGTTCCGGAAAGCCGGCGTTGACGTCTAGGCGGGAACGAGTTCCGCGTCGGGCCGGGTGGACTCGACATAGGTCGAGCCGGCCGTGAGATGCAGGTCGGCGTGCTCCTCGAGCGTCTCGAGGACCTCCGACAGGATGCGGTGCATGTCCGCCGGCGAGGCCGCGCGAACGAGGATGTCGAGCTCGAGCTCGGGCGGGTCGAAGCTTGCCGCAACAGACGAACCCAGCACGGCGTCGGACGTGTACGCGTCGACCGCCTCCATGACCTCCACGCTCATCGCCTCAAGGTGCTCGCGGTCGCACTCGCCGACCGGCCGGAACCGGAACTCCACCTTGTAGACCGTCTGCTCAGTCGCCATGCCCATGTCCTTTAGTGTGCCCTCCCGAGGATCGGCGAAGCGCAGGATCGCCTTCATAGGAGATACGTCCGGTTTCATACGAGATACGTCCGGGCGTTCTCTTTAGACGTCTCGCGGTCGCAAATCCTTCCACAGGCATGGGACCGATGCTAAATGGCGGCTGGGACGTTGGGCGGTCGTGCTACCTCCCCTATGGGTAAGTCCTGGTGCGCAATGTGGCCTTGGACGCTACGCCCACTCGTCCGGATCGAGCATGAGCGCCGCGACCTCCGCGAGGTTTCCGTCCGCCCAGGCCGACAGCCGGTCGAGCCTGCCGGACGACGCCGCGCTGGCCACGGCGACGTCGAGCGCGTCGAGCGAGCCGCCGGCTAGCTGCGTCATCGCAACCGCCCAGCGCACGCCGGCGATCGTGCCGCAGGTCGCCGGGTCCGCCTTCCCGAGCGCGTCCACGACGGGCTCGGGCCACGGCCTGTCCGCGAGCGCCGCCGCCGCGGCGCGCGATCGCTCGTCGGTCGACTCCGGGTCGACGCGCTCGGCGGTGAACGGGGCCACCGCCGCCGCGAGGTCGGCCATCTCTGCCGTCATCTGTGCTCCTCGTTCTCGCTTGGCTGGCCGCCGCGCCATGGCCTAGCGTGGGCGGCATGCACAACGCGCCCTCCACCGCCACCTGCGCCGTCCCCGGCTGCGATGCCGAGCGCGCGCCTCGCAGCGCCGCGGGCTTCTGCGCCGAGCACGTCGCCCTCTGCTGCCGCTTCGTCGCCTGGCTGCTCACGCTCCAGCCCAGCGACTTCGGCACGCCCGCCGCGCCCGTCGACCGCGCCTAGCTCGTACAGGTAGGCGGGTCTCGGACGGCCCCTGACCTTCACGGTGCCGACGACCGCGAGCACGCCCCACGCCGTCGGGTTCTTGAGGCAGTTGCCGGCCATGCGCGCCTTGATCGGACGCTCAAGGCTGCAGGCGCTCGCCATCCGCGGGTCGGCAAGCCAGTCCGCGACCCACTCGCGCGCCAGCACCATCGGCCACCTGTTGGCGGCGCCGAGCTTCAGCCCCTTGACGATCACCGCGAACCGGGCGACCACGCGCTCGCTCGGCAAAGCGTCGGCGGGGAGCGGCGGGAGCTCCATCGGGACGAGCTCGACGTCCTCCCCGGCGAGCCAATCCGTGATGAGCTCGTTCACCTCCGCGAGCATGTCGGACACCTCGTCATCTCGACCCCCACTGCCCGAAGCCGAAGCCGAAGCCGACGCCGAAGCCGACGACAACGGCTCGCACCGAGGGGAGGTAAATCCTGAGGAAGCGACGGCCTCCTGCGTGCGCGCGGGCGCGCGCGAGGCCGGACTCTGTGACTTCGCGTAGCAGTCGTCGCACAAGGTCCGCGCTCCGCGGTCATATCGGGTCTCGACCTCGCGGTCGTCGCGGCGGCACCGGCGGCCGTGGCCGGTGAACCGCGTCATGACCGGGCACTCCGTGCGAGCGGATCGGCGAAGCTGCGAAGCTCGGCGGCGAGGGGCAGCGCCGAACGCGCGAGTTCGTCGTCGTCGCCCCTGGTGGGCGTCGCCGGTGCGCCGGAGCCTGGGCGGCCGCGGGCCTAGCGGCGCTCGCACGTGCAGCGCGGCCCGTGCATCGGTGGCGCTGGCGGCTCTCGGCGTCGCGCGGTCATCGCGCCGTCCAGGTCGTGCCGGGGCGCTCGCCGGCGAGAAAGCGCATCAGGTAGCGGGCGACCGCGACGTCTGACTCTGGGCTCGGCGCGCCCGCGATGCGGACTGCCACCAGTGGTGGTTCGCTTGGGCCGTCTTCGCCGAGGTCGCCGCCGCGGCCGGTGGAGCGACGAGCAGCAGTCGGCCGGCGCGCGGCTGGGCGGCCGGCGCCTCGTGCGCGAGACGAGGCTCGAGCGGACGACCTACGTGAGCGGACGATGCGGTTGATCACGGCAGCCGGGATCGGCTTGCGCGCCTCGGCCTCAAGCGCTCCGTACCGGCGCCGCTCGTCCGGCGTCAACGCCGCGATGAAGGCGGCGTCTTGCGCCCTCGCGTGCTCGCGGAGGCGGCGCAGCCGGGCGGCGAGGTCGGGCGTCGGTGGAGGATGCTTGTCGTGCATGGTCCCGAGGGACCTCCGATCTGGTCATCGGCCCGGCGGGCGACAGGCCACTCGCGGCGCATCGTAGGCCACCGCGCGAGCGCCGAACGCGGAACGCCGCCCCGAGAGGCGGCGTCCGGCGACGGTTGGTTAGGCCGTTAGGAGTGGATCGGCGGCCATGCACGATCGCCGCGCATCTTAGGCGCCGAGCGCCCGCGTGCAGCCGTCCGGGCGCCTCCGTAGCCTTCCGGCGATGCGCCTGATCGTCGCCCGCTGCTCCGTCGAGTACTCCGGCCGCCTGTCGGCGCGGCTGCCGGAGGCGCTGCGGCTCGTGATGCTCAAGGCCGACGGGTCGGTGCTCGTGCACGCCGACGCCGGCGGCTTCAAGCCGCTCAATTGGATGACGCCGCCGACGGTCGTCGAGGAGTCGGAAGGCCGTATCGTCGTGCGCAAGGTCAAGGGCGAGGACCGCCTGGACATCGTGCTGGCCGAGGTGCTGAGCGACGTCACGCATCCGATGGACTTCGACGCCGCGCAGCTCGAGAAGGACGGGGTGGAAGCGCACCTCCAGGAGCTGCTGGCCGAGGCGCCGGTGTGGTGCGGCGAGGGCTTCCGGCTCGTGCGCCGCGAGTGGCCGACCGACATCGGGCCGGTCGACCTCATGTGCCGCGACGGCGAGGACGGCTGGGTCGCGGTCGAGATCAAGCGCGTCGGCACGATCGACGCCGTCGAGCAGCTCTCCCGCTACCTGGAGCGGATCCGGCTCGATCCCGGGATGGCGGACTGCCGCGGCGTCCTGGCCGCGCAGGTCGTCAAGCCGCAGGCACGGGTGCTGGCCGAGGCGCGCGGGATCGACTGGGTACAGGTCGACATCGCGGAGCTGCGCGGCGAGCGCGAGCCGGCGCTGACGCTGTTCGGATGAGCGTCCGCGCCGAGGCCGAAGGCGCCGTCCTCGTCGTCACGATCGACCGCCCGGAGGCCCGCAACGCGGTCAACCTCGCGGTGGCCGAGGGGATCGCCGCCGCGCTCGACCGCCTCGACGGCGACGACGCGCTGCGCGCCGGCGTGCTGACCGGCGCGGGCGGGACGTTCTGCGCGGGAATGGACCTGAAGGCGTTCGTGGCCGGCGAGCGCCCGCACGTGGAGGGCCGCGGCTTCGCCGGCATCGTGCAGGGGCCGCCGCGCAAGCCGCTGATCGCCGCCGTCGAGGGCTGGGCGCTGGCCGGCGGCTTCGAGATCGCGCTCGCGTGCGACCTGATCGTGGCCGCCCGCGACGCCCGCTTCGGGATCCCGGAGGTCAAGCGCGGGCTGGTCGCCGCGGGCGGCGCGCTGCTCCGCCTGCCGCGGCGCGTCGCGCTCGAGCTGGGGCTGACCGGCGACCCGATCGGCGCCGAGCGCGCGTACGAGATGGGCCTCGTGTCGCGGGTCGTGGAGCCGGGCGAGGCGCTGGCGGCGGCGCTCGAGGTCGCCCGCACGATCGCGGCGAACGGGCCGCTGGCGGTGGCCGCCACGAAGCGGGTCCTGATCGCCGAGGAGGACTGGGAGCGCCAGGCCGAGATCGTCGCGCCCGTGTTCGGCTCCGAGGACGCCCGCGAGGGCGCCCGGGCCTTCGCCGAGAAGCGCCCGCCCCGGTGGAGCGGGCGCTGACTCGCGCTAGTGAGTGCGCTTATAGCGCTCCCAGGTCATCAGGGGCCGCGTCATCGGCCCCGTCACGGCGGTGTGCAGCCCGTTCTTGCGCTGGGCCCAGTCCACGACCTGTTCGCGCATGTCGAACCAGCCGGGGAACGCCGTCTCGGTCGCCATGTCGGGATCGGAGACGGCGACGGCGTGGATGTGCCTGTTGCCGGTCCAGTTGCGGAACCAGGCGGCGAACCCGACCGCCCGCAGCGCCTTGACGACCTTCCGGATCCGGTGATGGCACAGGACGGTGGCGTCGCGGACGCTGAGGTCGACGGCGCCGCCGCCCGCGTGCGTGGCCTGCGAGTTGCCGTCGGGCCCGGTGTAGGAGCCCTTCGTCGCGTCCAGCGTGCAATGCGCGCCGAGTCGATGGCCGGCCGCCTTGAGCATGTGGATCGTGCGCGCGTCGAGCGTCACGCCGCTCCAGGTCCGCCGGGCGCCGCTCCTGACGACGTGGGTGACCGTGAAGCGGCTGCCCCCGAGCTTCTCCAGCGAGGTCTCGCCGGGCATGCCGCTGGCGTCGAGGCCGCTGTAGCCCAGCCGCCGCTGCCAGCCCGCGTACGCCCGCACCGTCTGGGCGCCGAAGTTGCCGTCGACGGCGACCGCGAAGCCCTTGCGCCGCAGCGCCCGCTGGATCCGCTTGACGGACTTCACGGCGCCGGCCGTGGTCGCGTTGCCGGGCCGGTACTGGTCGAGCTGCGCGGCCACCAGCACGCGCTCCATGTTCACCTTCGACGCCTGTGCGCTCGCGGGCGCCAGGGCCATCGCACCGCACACGCACACCGCGGCCGCGCTTCGCGGCCAGGGCCATCTGGTCATGCCTTCCCCTTCCTTGATGAACCGTGAGGCGCGCGCGCTGGCGATGAAAACCGGTGCGACTGCGAAAGTCGCGGTGCCCGCTAGTCCTGGCCCATCAGCGTCACCACGACCGACCGCGGGCCTCCGCGCTCGCGGTGCTCGCAGAGGTAGATCCCCTGCCACGTGCCGAGCGCGAGCCGGCCGTCGCGGACGGGCAGCGACAGCGACGGCCCGAGCACGGAGGCCTTGATGTGCGCGGGCATGTCGTCCGGGCCCTCGATCGTGTGGGTCCAGTAGGGCGCGTCCTCGGGGACCGCGTCGTCGAACCACGCCTCGAAGTCGTCGCGCACGTCCGGCGAGGCGTTCTCGTTGAGCGTGAGCGACGCCGACGTGTGGCGGATGAAGACGTGCGCGAGGCCGACCCGCAGCTCGCGCAGCTCCGGCACCCCCGACTCGATCTCCCCGGTCACGAGGTGGAAGCCCCGCGGCCGCGGGCGCAGCGTGATCTCCCGCTGAAGCCACATCGGGCCGACAGGCTAGTAATCCGGCAGCCGCGCGGCGCGCATGTCGACCCGCTCGCCGCGGAACGGCACGCCCTCGGCCTCCAGCAGCGCGCGCTGGCGGGCGCCTTTGGCCAGGGAGCCGTCGGCGCGGACGATCCGCCACCAGGGCACGTCCGGGTCGTCGCAGGCATGCAGCACCGTGCCGGCGAACCGCGGCGCGCCCGGCGACACGTCCCCGTACGCCCGCACGAACCCCTCAGGGGTCGCACGGACGCGTGACAACACCGCTTGTGCCCGCGGTGACACCCCTCACATCTTGCGCGATGCGCCGAGGGACCGGCACGATCGTCGGTGAGGGGCGCGGATATCCTCGCGCGATGCGCCACGGGACATACTCGATCGTCGCCCTCGATCCGGACACCGGGGAGCTGGGGGCGGCGGTGCAGTCGCACTGGTTCTCCGTCGGGTCGCTGTGCACGTGGGCGCGGGCCGGGGTCGGGGCCGTGGCCACGCAGTCGGTCGTCGAGCCCGCGTACGGGCCGCGGACGCTCGACCGCATCCAGGACGGCGCCGACGCGCAGGCTGCGCTCGCCGAGCTGCTCGAGGCCGACCCGCTCGGCGCCGTGCGGCAGGTCGGCGCCGTCGACATCCGCGGCAACGTCGCCGTCCACACCGGCGCGAGCTGCATCCCCTGCGCGGGCCACGTCACCGGCGCGCACTGGACCTGCCAGGCGAACATGATGGCCCGCGACACGGTGCCGGCCGCCATGTCGGCGGCGTTCGAGGCCGCCGAGGGCGACCTGGCCGCCCGCCTGCTCGCGGCGCTCGAGGCCGCCGAGGGGGAGGGCGGGGACGTGCGCGGCCGCCAGTCGGCGGCGATGGTCGTCGCGCCGCCCGAGGGCGAGGCGTGGCAGCGACGCATCGACCTCCGCGTCGAGGACCACACCGACCCGATCGGTGAGCTCTCCCGCCTGCTGAGCCTCCAGCGCGCGTACGAGCTGGCCGGCCGCGGGGACGAGCTGATGGCGGCCGACGAGGCCGTCGAGGCCGGCGCGCTCTACCGCCGCGCCGCAGAGCTGGCGCCCGACTCCGACGAGCTGCTGTTCTGGGCCGGCCTCGCGCTCGCGCACGCCGGCGACCTCGAGGCCGGCGTCGACGCCGTCCGCCGCGCGATCGCCGTCCACCCCGGCTGGGCCACCCTGCTCGAGCGCCTGTCGCCCGACTTCGCCCCTGCCGGGGAGCAGGTCCGGGCGGCGCTGTGATCCCGTCGAGGTGCCGCGGCCGTCCGCTCGGTCAGCGCTCGCCGGGCATCTTCGCCGGGTTCACTGACACCGGCGTGGCGACGTCGAGCGCCGTGCGGATGATCCGGTTCTGCTCGACCGTGTGGGCGGCCGGGTAGCCCTCGCCCGGCGAGGCGCGCTCGGGCCGGCCCACGTAGCCGAACTCGAGCTGCGACGGCAGGATGTGCAGCAGGCGCGGGGACATGTGCGCGCGGGCGCCCATGTTGCGCGGCTCCTCCTGCACCCACAGCACCTCGCGCAGGTTCGGGTAGCGGGCGACCTCGTCGAGGATCTGCTGCTGCGGGAACGGGTACAGCAGCTCGACGCGGGAGATCGCGACGCCCTCGTTGTTCTCGCGCGTCGCGTGGC
>Ga0081539_10003977_pt1 | contig 17070 bp, 15 predicted proteins | sample TabmetS4T2R2_FD_71023 | JGI IMG/M metagenome (GOLD analysis project Ga0081539, IMG submission 71023) | Tabebuia heterophylla rhizosphere microbial communities from the University of Puerto Rico - S4T2R2 | ecosystem: Host-associated > Plants > Roots > Rhizosphere ...
TGATCGCTTCCGTCACGCGGCAGTCTTCCAGCGCTGGCGGCCGGACAAGCAACCAGCGGACTGTCGCTACGACCAGTTGGAGGTCACGACTCCGTACGAGCTCGAGCGGGTCTTCGGCGTCCGTGGGGGCCTGTAGGCGGCCCGCTTTCTTCAGGCCACTGCACATTCGCCCAGTCATTCGGCGTGTCGTCCGGATCCAACGCCTCTTGCGCCGGTCGCAGGTCCTCGGGCACGTGCTGCAGGTTGATCCGAATCCGCGTCCACGTGCTGAAGCGGCCCCGCATCGCATCGACGAGCACGTCGGCGGGCTGGAGGTGAGATGCCGCCTCGGGATGACGGGCCTTCCAGCGCTCGACCCCGGCGAGCACGTCTTCCTTCTTTCGCGACCGCCCGATCTCGATCAGCGGAAACTTCGGCACGCGACGTTTCGAGGGCTGGACTCGCGCCGGTTCTCCGGGCTGCTTGCGGAAGTGCGGCGGCCATGGCGCGTCGCCGAGCCCGTCGCGCTCGTGCCGTGCCGACAGTTCGAGCAGGGTATCGATCGAGCACGCGCGTTCATCCATGCCGGTGTGCGGATCGCCGATGGATGCGAAGCGGGCGGGCATCGTCACGAGCGTGAAGTCGCCCGGCTCGCACGCATCGACCTCATCCCACGCCAGAGGAGCGGACACACGCGCATCCGGCCGCGGGCGGATCGAGTAGGCGGCGGCCACGGTGCGATCCTTCGCGTTCTGGTTGTAGTCGAGGAAGACGCCGTGTCGCTCTTCCTTCCACCACTTGCTCGTCGCAAGCGCCGGCGCGCGCGCTTCGACGTCGCGCGCCAGTGCCAGCGCCGCGCGTCGCACCTGATCGAAGGTCCACTTCCGTTCGATGCGCACGTACACGTGCATGCCGCGCGATCCAGACGTCTTCGGCCAGCCAATCAATCCGAGATCCGCAAGCGCGGCGCGCACCACACCGGCGACCTGCCGGACCTGCGGCCACTCCACGCCAGGCACTGGATCGAGATCGACACGCAGCTCGTCGGGATGGTCGAGATCGTCGGCACGCACCGGATGCGGATGCAGTTCCAGACAGGCCAGGTTGGCCATCCACGCCAGCGTCGCTCGATCGCGAGGGACCACTTCCTCCGCGACGCGGCCCGACGGGAACCGCAGCGTCGCCGCCTCGACCCACGGCGGCCGCGACGTCGGCGCGCGCTTCTGGTAGAAGAATTCGCCGCCGATGCCATTGGGATACCGCACGAGCACGTTGGGCCGGTTGCCGGCCGCGCGCAGCGCGCCTTCGCCGACCGCGAGGTAGTAACGGACGACGTCGAGCTTCGTGTAGCCCGCGTCGGGAAAGAGCACTTTCTGCGGATTCGAGATCGTGACCTCGTGGCCGTCGACGACGAGGATCTCGGAGTCGGGTTGACGCGGCACTCCGCTGATTTTCGCACTGGTCGCGGCGTGATATCCTGCCGCGTTCGACAGCTTCAGCGGGCGCCAGCCGTATCGCGGCGCCGCTTTTCACACGAGGAAACCATGGTCCTGACCAAGTCCGAATTGATCGGTTCTCTGCAGAACGAAGTCCGCATCCTGCTGCACCTGGCCACCAAGGTCGACCGCAGCATGGTCGACTACCGGCCCACGCCGAAGCAGCGCAGCACGCTGGAGCTGCTGCAGTACCTCACCATCATGGGACCGCAGCTCGTCAAGGCGGCCAAGGGATCGGGCTTCGACCCGGCAGCCTGGACCGAGGCCGAGGAAGCGTCGAAAAAGCGCGACTTCGACCAGACCGTCAAATCGTTGGAAACGCAGGCGGACGTCTACGCCTCCCTGCTGGGCGACATGACCGACGAGCAGTTCCGAGAGGAGATGGATTTCTTCGGTCGCAAGAGCTCGCGCGGCGCCTTCCTGGTGAATCTGGTGCTGGCGGGTCACGCCGCGTATCGCACGCAGCTGTTCGTCTACCTGAAGGCGTGCGGCCGCGAAGAGCTGAGCACGATGAACCTGTGGGCCGGCATGGACGCGCCGGTGGCGGCGGCGTAGGCAAATCGATCGGCGGGTCCAAAGAGCAGGACCCGCCCTACAAACGTTTGTAGGGCGCGTCTTGCTTTCTAGACGCGCCGCGACGAGGGAGAAAGCCATGATCCGAAGAGCACTCATTCCAATGTTCGCGATCCTGATCCTGCCAGTTCTCGCGGCCGGGCAGGACGCAAAGTCCGTGATCGATGCGGCGTCCAAGGCGATGGGCGCCGACACGCTCCGCACCGTCGAGTACTCCGCCAGCGGCTCCGACTTCGTGTTCGGCCAGGCGTACAGTCCGAGCTCGCCGTGGCCGCGCTTCACCGACAAGACCTACACGCGACAGATCAACTTCGAGACGCCGGCCTCGCGCATGGATCGCGTGCGCATGCAGGCCGAGAATCCGCCGCGCGGCGGCGGCCAGCAGCCGGTCCGCGGCGAGCAGATGCAGAGCCAGACCATCGTCGTCTCGCCGTCGACGCCGTGGGTCCAGCAGCTCGAGATCTGGATGATGCCGCACGCGTTTCTCCGCGCGGCGGCCATGAACAACGCCACGCTCAAGTCGCAGCGCGTCGGCGGCAAGGCGTACCGCGTACTGACCTTTACCGGCCAGAACAAGGCCGCCGTCAACGGCTACGTCAACGATCAGAACATGGTCGAGCGCGTCGAGACGATGATCGACAACCCACTGTTCGGTGACACCGCGTTCGAGAGCGTGTACTCGGATTACAAGGACTTCAACGGCGTGAAGTTTCCGATGCACATCGTGCAGCGCCAGGGCGGCTATCCGATTCTCGATCTGACGGTGAGCGACGTGAAGCCGAACGCGCCGGTCAACATCCAGCCGCCGGCCAACCCCGGGGGCGGAGCGCCGCAAGCGCAGACGACTCCGTCGGAGAAGCTCGGTGACGGCGTGTATCTGATTCTCGGTGGGTACGCCAGCCTGGCGATCGAGATGAAAGATCACATCGTGGTCGTGGAAGCGCCGCAAAGTGAGGAGCGGGCGGTGGCGGTGCTGGCCGAAGCCAAACGCCTGATTCCGAACAAGCCGATCCGCTACGTCATCAACACCCACCATCACGTCGACCACTCGGGCGGGATCCGCGCCGCGATGGCCGAGGGCGCGACCATCGTCACGCACGAGGTGAACAAGCCGTTCTTCGAGAAGATTGCGGCGGCGCCGCACACGCTGTCGCCGGATCGACTGAGCGCGGCGAAGAAAAAGCCAGTGATCGAGACGATGACGGAGAAGAAGGTCCTGACCGACGGCAACCAGGTCATCGAGCTGCATCATCTCGCCGGCAATGGCCACAACGCCGGCCTGCTCGTCGTCTATCTGCCGAAGATCAAGACGCTGCTCGAAGCCGACGCCTACAATCCGCCGGCGCAGGCGAACACGCCGCCGCCGACGCCGGTCAGCCCGTACACCGCGAACATGGTGTCGGCGATCGACAAACTGAAGCTGGACGTGGAGACGATCATTCCCGTTCACTACGCCGCCGACGGCCGCAAGATCACGCGCGCCGAATTGATGCGGGTCGCGACGGCAGGAACCAACTGATTAGTGCGGATCCTCGTCACCGGGAGCGCCGGACACCTGGGCGAAGCCCTTGTCCGGACGCTCCTGGAAACGTCCGACGAGGCCATCGGCCTCGATCGCAAGGCCTCTCCCTTCACGGCACTCGTCGGGTCGATCGTCGATCGCGCGTTCGTGCGGAAGGCCGTGCACGGAGTCGACGCGATTCTCCACACGGCCACGCTGCACAAGCCGCACGTCGAGACGCACACGCGCCAGGCGTTTGTCGACACCAACATCACCGGCACGCTGAACCTCCTCGAGGAGTCCGTCGAGGCCGGTGTGCGTGTGTTCGTGTTCAGCAGCACGACGAGCGTGTTCGGGCGCGCCCTGCGGCCGGGTGCCCGGCAGCCGGCGGCGTGGATTACCGAGGACGTCAAACCGATTCCGCGAAATATCTACGGCGTGACCAAGGCCGCGGCCGAGGACGTGTGCGAGCTGTTTCATCGCGACCACGGGCTGCCGTGCCTGATCCTGCGCACCTCGCGCTTCTTCCCCGAGGAGGATGACGACGAGGCGACGCGCGTGGCGTATGACGCGGAGAATGCCAAGGCGAACGAGTTCCTGTCTCGGCGCGTCGAGATCGAAGACGTGGTGTCGGCGCATCTGCTGGCAATCGATCGGGCGCCGGCGATCGGATTCGCGCGCTACATCATCAGCGCGACGACCCCGTTTCAACCGGAGGACGTCGCCGAACTGCGCACGAACGCTCCTGAGATGCTCCGCCGTCGCGTCCCCGAGTACGAGGGGGAGTACGCGCGGAGGGGATGGCGGATGTTTCCGACGCTCGATCGCGTGTACGTGAACGATCGCGCGAGGAAGGAACTCGGCTGGGAGCCTCGCTACGACTTTCGGACGGTGCTCGGGCGACTCGCGAAGGATGAATATCCGCGAAGTGAGTTGTCCGCGGTCATTGGACTGAAGGGATACCACGGATAAACGCGGACCATGAAGGTCCGCGCCGCGTCCCGCACGGATTCTACGCTCGCGGCAGTGCCCGCGCAGTTCGCTGTCGCGCGGAAATGATCGCCTGCTTCAGCTCCGCCTCACACGCCTGGAGCTGCTTCTCCGCCTCCGCACGCTGACGTTTACCGTCCTCGGCAATCCGCATCGCGTCGTCGATGGTGGCGATGAGCGCGTCGTTGGCCTGCTTCACCGCCGCGATGTCGACGACGCCGCGCTCGATTTGCGTGCGGATGGTCTGCGTGGACGTGCGCAGCGCGTCGGCGTTGGACGTCAGCAGCTCGTTGGTCAGGTCGGTGGCTCGCTTCAGCGTCTCGCCGGCCTCGGCCGATCGCGCGATCGTCACGGCGATGGCCAGCTGCTGCCGCCACAGCGGGATGGTGTTGGCCATCGTCGACTCGATCTTGGCAACGAGCGCCGCATCGTTCTGCTGGACGAGTCGAATCGACGGCAGGCTCTGCATCGTGACCTGGCGCGTCAGCTTCAGGTCGTGGACGCGCCGCTCCAGATCGTCGCGCCGTGCCCGCAGATCGGCCAGCTCCTGCGCTTTCACCACGTCCTTGCTGGCCTGCACTTCGTTGGTGAGCGCAGGAATGATTTGCGTGTCGAGGCGGCGCAGATGCTCCTCGCCGGCGGCGATGTAGATCTCGAGGCGATGGAAGTAGTCGAGCGTCCGTTCGTACAGGCGATCCAGCATGCCGACGTCTTTCATCAGCGTGCTGGTGTGCGAGTCGAGCCGATTGCTGATGTTGTCGACCTGCGAGCGCACCTGTTCGTACTGCTGCAGGACCTTGGCGATCGGACGCGCACGACCGAGGATCCGCTTCAGAAAACCTGGCTTGTTCTTCGGATCGAGATCCTGCGCCGAGAAGCCGCGGAGGGTGACGACCAGCTCGTTCAGCGTCTGGCCGGCGACGCCGGTGTCCTTGTTGCGGACGCCCTCGAGCATCTCGTCGGCAACCGACGTCACCTCTTCCTGAGCGGCCGTTCCGAAGGTGAGGATGGTCTTGCTGTCCTCGATGTCGAGCTCGGTCATCGCCTGATCGATCTCGGCGCGGCGCTCCGGCGGCGAGCTTTGATAGCTCACCAGCTCGGTCGGCACCGGAGGCGGCATCGTCACCACGCGCTGGGCAATCGCGGTGTTGGTCGGAGTCTCCATCGAAGGCGTCACCGCGCTCTGGGGTGCCGGCGTCTCGCTCATGATCGTGTCTCCACGTGATCGGCCACTCCTTCTCTCTTCAGCCGCGCGCTCAAGACCTCCATGTCCACGTCGAGCGCCATCGTATCGTGCTCGAGCAGCTTGCGATGCTGATGCGTGAAGCTGCTCTCCATGTCGATCAGCAGCTGACGGAATCGCTGCTCCAGCGGCTCGCTGCGACCCTGCCGTTGCGTGCGCGCGAACTCCTCGGTTACGCGCTCGGTGCTGTCCAGATACAGGTGAAGAAAGCGCCGGGCGCGGCTGGCTTCACGCGGGTCGCGCTCGATTTCGCTGAGGATGTTGTTGCCGATCGTGATGATCCGTTTGAGGCGGTCGCAGAATTCCGGAACGGTAATGGTTCGCGCCGCCGCCTCGATGCGACGCAGCCGCTGGTAGGCCTGCTGCAACTGCTGACCGACGGCGGACACGTCGACGCCCTCGACCGGCTTGACCGTCACCCGCCGCGGTCGCAGGTCGAGGCCATAGAAGGCCAGGTGGCCGACGCCGCCAATGCCGGCAAAGATGGCGGTGCCAACAGGACTGTGACCTCCGGCCAGCGCCGCGAGGGCCGCACCCGAGGTCGTGAAGACCGCGCTCACCAGCTTTCGAGGGACGGGAGGCAGGTCGAGGCGATCGCCGAGCAGGTACCGGGCTTCGGCGACCAGCGCCTGCCAGCACAACACGCCCGCCGTCCAGAAGCAGGCGAGCGCGCCGCCGCTCATTGCCAGCCGGTAGATATCGTCACCGACGAGGGCGGTAAGGGCGGCTATCGGTAGCGGCGCGGGCAGGATGAAGAGCGCCGCCGATTTGAGGACCGGCGCCCAGGCCCGTGCACGGTGCACCGGCTCCGGCCGTGCAGAAGGCAGCGGCGGTGGAAACTGTTGTCCCTCGCGGCGTGGAGGGGCGTAGAGCGGGTTGCTCACCGACCGTCCGTCTCGAAGAATCCCGGGCTGGATTGCTGCGGCGTGTTGATGGATGGCCCATGCGTGAACACGGCCTGACAGCTCGGCAGCGTAATCGACAGGATCAGCGCCAGCAGTCCCAACACACGCACCGGGAACGTGGTCACGCATGATTGTACGGGCTGCCGCTGCGTCTGCGGAACCGATGGTCCAGGCCGTCGAGCTGGGATTGGGGGAGGCCACGAGTCGGTCATGGCTACATCCTAATGAAACGGAGCCGGCCCCCTGCCGGTTCCATACACATGGGGCAACTCCCAACTCCCAAAAGCCAACGCCCAAAGTGGTCTCGGTGCCTCAGTGCCTCGGTGTGTCGTTGTGGAGTGATTGTGAGAATATCCGACTTCGCGCCGTCACCAGATACAACGCGAAACTCGAGCCGAAAGTCACGAACCAGGCATAGGTATACAGGGTATCGAGCACCGTGGGATTGGCGACCTGGCCGCCAGGGGTGGACGCCGCCCGGACGAACCCCGGAATCACTGGAAGTACCGCCACCACGAGGATCGTGATCGCGCGGGTGTTGACGCCGTTGCGATACGAGTAGCGTCCCCGCAGGGCGAACAGGTCGCCGAGCGCGAGCTCCTTCCGGCGCAGCACCCAGTAATCGGCGATGAGGATACCGCCGATGGCGCCCATCAGGCTCGAATAGCCAATCAGCCAGGTGAAGATGTACGCCGCGGCGTCCGCATACAGACGCCACGGCATCATCACGATCCCGATGACCGCCGTAATCAATCCGCCGGTGACGTAACTGACCTTCCGTGGTGCGAGGCTCGAGAAGTCGTTTGCCGGCGACACGACGTTGGCGGCCATGTTGGTCGTCAGCTGCGCGAGCAGGACGATCAGCGCGCCGAAGATGATGATCGCCGGACTGCCGATGCGTGCGATGAGCGCGACCGGATCCCAGATCGCTTCGCCGAAGATCACGATGGTGGCGCTCGTGACCGCCACGCCGATGAATGCAAATGCGGTCATCGTCGCCGGAAGACCAAGCGCCTGTCCAAGCGCCTGCGATCGCTGACTGCGAGCGTAGCGTGTGAAGTCGGGAATGTTCAGGCTGAGCGTCGCCCAGTACCCGACATTTGCGGTGACCGCGGCCGGGAAGAGTTGCCAGAAGGGCACATGCGTCTGCTGCAGCTTGACCGACTCGTCCAGCACGTAGCCCAAGCCGCCGCCGCGATTGACCGCCCAGCCAAGTAAGAGCGCGCCTCCCGCAAGCAGCAGCGGCGCCGACCAGCCTTCCAGCTTCTTGATTCCCTCGAGGCCGTGGACGATGATCCAGACCTGGATCGCCCAGAAGATCGCGAACGCGATCCAGATGTTGCCTGGCACCGCGGCCCATCCTGACCATGCCGCCGCCAGCAGCGTATTGAGCGCAAGCCCGCCAATCCACGTCTGAATACCGAACCAGCCGCAGGCGACCAGCGCGCGCAGGATCGCCGGAACGTTCGCGCCGCGGACGCCGAACGCCGCCCGACACAACACCGGAAACGAGACGCCGTACTTCGTGCCGGCGTGCGCGTTGAGGATCATCGGCACGAGCACGATGACATTGCCGAGCAGGATCGTCGACATCGCCTGCCACCAGGACATGCCCTGCTGCATCAGGCCCGACGCGAGCGTGTAGGTCGTGATGACCACGCTCATGCCGATCCAGAGCGCGGCGATGTGGTAGGTGGACCAGGTGCGGCGCGACAACGGCGTTGGCGCCAGATCCGGATTCCAGAGCGGGCTCGACGACAGATCCTCGGTGGGCTCGACGAAGTCGCGCGTGGCGACCTGCGTCATCGCGGCCGCTCCGCCCGCACGGCGACGTCCGCGTCTGCATATCCTTCGGCGTCGTATCCGCCGTGATACGCCTTTGCGTCCGGTCGCCGGATGCGTGAGTGACTGACGACGCGATCGCGACGCAGGCCGCGGAAGTCGTCGAGCGTCGACCAGCCGTGGCGCTCCATGGCGTCGACCATCCCCGCGGTGAGCTGCTTGATCACGTTCGGGCCGATCGCATGATCGAGCATCGCCGCCGTGCACACCTGCACCGTGCCGCAACCGAGGAGGAAATAGTTCAACGCCTGCGCGAACTCGGCGACGCCGCCGATGCCGGAGAAGGCGCGATCGGGAAACGCCTGCGTCAGCTGCGCCATCTTCGCCATCGACAGCGGAAGAATTGCCGGGCCGCCAAGGCCCCCGCTCGACACCAGGCCATCGACGTTCATCTCGAACTCCAGCGTCTCGGCGTCGATCGGTGGGAGCGACGGAAACGTGTTGGACGAGGTGATCGCATCCGCGCCGCCGAGAAACGCGCCGCGGGCTTCGACGACGATGTCGGTGGTCGACGGCGTGAGCTTGGCCCACACCGGCACCCGCGCGACTTCCTTCACCGCCTGCGTCACGGTGGAGATGAGCACCTGGTCCTTGCCGATGTTCGAGCCCATGTCCTTGCGGTCCATGTGCGGACACGACAGGTTCAGTTCGAGCGCGTCGGCGCCCTCGTCCTGACACGCCTTGGCGAGCGTCTGCCAGTGTCCCAGCTCCTCGTCGTTGCCCGAGCCGGCCATGATCGACGCGACGAGCACGCGTGTCGGGAACGAAGTCTTGATGCGCGAGATGCGCGGCACCCACCAGTCGAGCGGCTTGTCCGAGATCAGCTCCCAGTTCCACGACGAGTGCAGCGCCGTGCCCGGCCGCTTCTTCATCGACAGCTGCGGCGAGTCCGGCGTCGCGCGGAGAAACTTCGTCTTGGGACCATCGACATTGACCACCGGGTGCAGGCCAATGGTCTTGGTGACGACGCCGCCCCAGCCCGCGTCGAACGCCCGCATGATGTTGCTGTCGGACTCGGTGGGTGGTGCCGACGCCAGCAGGAACGGGTTCTCGAACCGCAGGCCGGTGAAGGTCGTGGTGAGTTGGGCACCCATAGAGCTCCTCGGGAAAGCGGTAACTATACCCCTATAATGAGCGCTTCGCGCCGACGCAATGCAAAATTCAAAATGAAAAATGCAAACCATACGTAGCTGGATCAGTGGAGTCCCGACGCGACGTGGTTCACCCACTACCCCGATGCATACGGTGTTTGCATTTTGAATTTTGCATTTTGAATTACAGGGATCTCCATGGCTGAACTGACCCCTCTATCGAATTACATCAATGGTCGCTGGACGCCGTCATCGGCGACCGATTTCGTCGAGGTGCACAACCCTGCGCGCGGCGTCGTGATCGCCCGGACGCCGCTGTCGACAGCCGGCGACGTCGACGTTGCGGTGCGTGCGGCATCCGCGGCGTTTCCGGGCTGGAGCGAGACGCCGCCGGTCACGCGTGCGCGTGCGATGTTCACGTTCAAGCAGCTGCTCGAAGAGCACTTCGAGGAGCTGGCGCGGCTGGTCACCACCGAGCACGGCAAGACGCTCGACGAATCGCGCGGCAGCGTGCGGCGCGCGATCGAATGTGTGGAAGTGGCCTGCGGCGCGCCGTCGATGCTCATGGGCTACGCGCTGGAGAACGTGTCGACCGGGATCGACTGCGTCGCGATGCGCCAGCCGGTCGGCGTCTGCGCGGCCATCGCGCCGTTCAACTTTCCGGCGATGGTGCCGCTCTGGTTCCTGCCGTTCGCTGTGGTGTGCGGGAACACGTTCGTGCTGAAGCCCTCGGAACAGGTCCCGCTCTCGCAGCAACGCATGTTCGAGCTGCTGCAGAAATGCGATCTGCCGCCCGGCGTCATCAATCTCGTGCACGGCGGGAAAGAGGTCGTCGAGGCGATCTGCGATCACCCCGACATCAAGGCGGTGTCCTTCGTCGGCTCGACTGCGATCGCGCGCCTCGTCTATCAGCGCGCCACACACACGGGCAAGCGCGTTCAAGCGCTCGGCGGCGCCAAGAACTTCATCGTCGTCATGCCCGATGCCGATCTCGATCGCGCGATACCGGTCATCGCTGAATCGTTCTACGGCTGCGCAGGCGAGCGCTGCCTCGCCGGGAGCATTCTCGTGCCCGTCGGACCGTCGCACGCGGAGGTGCGCGATCGCATGGTCGCGGCGGCCGAGTCGATCACGGTTGGCGACGGTCTGGAGCCGGGCGTCACGATGGGTCCGGTCATCAGCGCCCGGCACAAGGAGCGCGTGCTCGGGTATGTCGACAAGGGTCTCGCTGAGGGCGCGAAGCTGGTGGCCGACGGCCGTGCGCGGAAGCTGCCCGACCAGGGCTACTTCGTCGGACCCACGGTGTTCGATCAGGTGTCGCTGCAGATGAGCGTGGGTCGCGAGGAGATCTTCGGACCCGTGGCGACGGTGGCGCCGGTCAAGACCGTCGACGAGGTCTTCGAGATGATGCAGTTCCATCCGAACGCCAACGCGACGTCGATCTTCACGTCGAGCGGCAAGGCGGCGCGCGAGTTCGCGCATCGCGCTACGGCGTCGATGGTCGGCGTCAACATCGGCGTCGCCGCGCCGATGGCGTACTTCCCGTTCGGCGGCGCCAAGGACAGCTTCTTCGGCGACTTGAAGGTCCACGGCCGCGACGCATTCGATTTCTACACGGACAAGAAGGTAACCATCTCCCGCTGGTTCTAACTCATGCCACGCAAACTTATTGGCGGCCTGATCCAGGCCGCAGCGCCGATCACCGATCCGGCGGCGCCGATTGAGAAGGTCTGCCAGGCGGCCATCGATGCGCACGTTCCGTTCATCGAGGAAGCGGGCAAGCGCGGTGTGCAGGTCCTCGGGCTGCAGGAAGTGTTCAACGGCCCGTACTTCTGCCCGTCGCAGGACGCGCATTGGTACGACATCGCCGAGCCGGTTCCCGGGCCGACCACCGAGCTGATGGCGCAGTTCGCGAAGCGGTTCAAGATGGCGATGGTCGTGCCCGTCTATGAGCGCGAACAGGCAGGCGTCTACTACAACACCGCCGCCGTCTACGACAACGACGGCACCTATCTCGGGAAGTATCGCAAGAACCACATTCCGCACACGTCAGGGTTCTGGGAGAAGTACTTCTTCAAGCCAGGGAATCTCGGCTATCCCGTGTTCCAGACACGATACGCGAAGGTCGGCGTGTATATCTGCTACGACCGGCACTTTCCCGAAGGCGCGCGCCTGCTCGGGTTGAATGGCGCCGAGGTCGTGTTCAATCCGTCGGCCACCGTTGCGGGATTGTCACAGTACCTGTGGAAACTGGAGCAGCCCGCGCACGCCGTCGCCAACGGCTACTTCATGGCCTGCAGCAATCGTGTCGGAACGGAGGCGCCCTGGAACATCGGCCGCTTCTACGGGTCGTCGTACTTCGTCGATCCGCGCGGCAATTTCCTGGCCGTCGGGTCAGAAGACAAGGACGAACTGATTACCGCTGAAATGGATCTCGACGTGATCGAAGAAGTCCGCCGCGTGTGGCAGTTCTATCGCGACCGGCGTCCGGAAACGTATACGCCGATGGCGGAGCTGCTGCCGTGAGCAGGTTGCTGATCAAAGGCGGCACCATCGTCACCGCCGCCGATCAATATGTTGGCGACGTCCTGGTCGAGAACGAGAAGGTCACGACAATCGGTGCCGCCCTGTCGATGCCCGCCGAGCGCGTGATCGACGCGACCGGCAAGTACGTCCTTCCTGGTGGGATCGACGTTCACACGCATCTCGACATGCCGTTTGGCGGCACGACCTCCGCCGACGACTTCGAATCGGGCACGCGTGCCGCCGCCCACGGCGGCACCACGACCGTGGTCGATTTCGCCATTCAGTACAAAGGACAGCGGCTGCACGACGCCTGGGAGGCGTGGCAGAAGAAAGCAGAAGGGAAGGCGACGATCGATTACGGCTTCCACATGATCATCACCGAGCTGAGCGATCAGGTGGAGCAGGAGATGGACGCCCTCGTTCGCCAGGGCATCACGTCCTTCAAGCTGTTCATGGCCTACCCCGGCGTGTTCATGCTCGATGATGCGAGCATCTTTCGGGCGCTGCTGCGGACGGGGAAGAACGGCGGGACGATCTGCATGCACGCCGAGAACGGCGGCGTGATCGACGTGCTCGTGAAGCGGGCGCTCGCCGAAGGGAAGACCGCGCCGAAGTATCACGCGCTGACACGGCCGGCACGGGCGGAAGCCGAGGCGACGCATCGCGCGATTGCGCTGTCGGAGATAGCGGACGTTCCGATTTACATCGTGCACCTGTCGGCGGCGGAAGCTCTCGAGATGGTCACCGAGGCGCGCGATCGCGGGCTGCCGGCATTCGCGGAAACGTGCCCGCAGTACCTGTTCCTCTCCTACGACAACTACGAGGAGCCCGGGTTCGACGGCGCGAAATACGTGATGAGCCCGCCGCTGCGGCCGAAGGAAACGCAGGACAAGTTGTGGCGCGGCCTCGCCTTCAACGACCTGCAGGTGATCTCCACCGACCACTGCCCGTTCTGCATGAAGGAGCAGAAGGAGCTCGGTCGCGACGACTTCTCGAAGATCCCGAACGGCGCGCCGGGTATCGAAACGCGCATGAGCCTGGTCTACGATGGCGGCGTTCGCCAGGGGCGCATCTCGCTCAACCGGTTCGTCGAGCTGACGTCCACGTCGCCGGCCAGGATCTTCGGTCTGTTCCCACGCAAGGGCACAATCGCGCCCGGTTCCGATGCCGACATCGTCATCTTCGACCCGCAGCGAACCATGACGCTCGGCGCGAGCGCCCTGCACATGAAGGTCGACTACAACCCGTATGAAGGACGCGAGGTCACCGGTGTGACCGAGACCGTGATCTCGCGTGGCCAGGTCGTGATCGACAACGGCACGTTCGTCGGCCGCGCCGGCGCCGGCTCGTTCCTCAAACGCGCCACGCGGTGACACCAAACAAACCACGGAGGCACGGAGGCACGGAGACACGGAGCGGAATTTTCTCGTGAACCAAGCCACGCCGGAGCAAGAACGACAACGTAGCCTCCGTGCCTCCGTGTCTCCGTGGTTCGTCATGGGCGAAGGACGCCACGCATTCGGGATCCCACGATGTCGATGAGCAGCGAAGAAATCATCACCCTTTCCAAGAAGCACACGATCTTCGAGTGGGCCGCTCAGGGGCCGCTCGATCCCATTCCGGTCGCGCGCGCGCAAGGCGTCTACTTCTGGACGCCGGAAGGCAAGCGGTACATCGACTTCAACAGCCAGTTGATGTGCGTCAACATCGGCCACGGCGATCCGCGGGTCGTGAAGGCGATCCAGGATCAGGCTGCCGTGCTGACATACGTGACGCCGTCCATGGCGACCGAGCCGAGAGCACGGCTCGGCGCGAAACTGGCGGAGTTGACCCCGGGCGACATCGACGTCTTCTTCTTCACCAACGGCGGTGCCGAGGCCAACGAGAACGCGTTCAAGATCGCGCGCGCGGTGACGGGGCGGCAGAAGATCATCGCCCGCTACCGCTCGTATCACGGCGCGACGGGTGGCGTGATCACCGCCACCGGGGACCCGCGGCGCTGGTCGCAGTCGCCGATGCCGGGCATCATCCACGTGCTCGATCCGTACCACGGCATCGCGCAGGGATGGGACACCGCGGAGGCGTCGCTTCGCTACATCGAAGAAGTCATCCAGCTGGAAGGGCCCGCGACGATCGCCGGGTTCATCCTCGAGACGGTCACCGGCACCAACGGCATCCTGATCCCGCCCGACGGATACATGCAGGGCGTGCGGGCGTTGTGCGACAAATACGGCATCCTGATGATTGCCGACGAAGTGATGTCCGGGTTCGGGCGCACGGGCAAGTGGTTCGCGATCGAGCACTGGAACGTCGTCCCTGATCTGATCACCATGGCCAAGGGACTGACGAGCGCTTACATCCCGCTCGGGGCGGTCGGCATGCGTCGCGCGCACGCCGAGAAGTTCAGGGAGACGATGTTTCCGAGCGGGCTGACCTACAGCAGCCACCCGCTTGCCTGTCAGACGGCACTCGCGACCATCGGCGTGATGGAGGAAGACCACCTCGTCGAACGGGCCTGCGAGCGTGGCCGGCTCATGACGTCGTTGCACGCGGAGCTGGCGGCGAAACACCCGTCGGTTGGCGCAACGCGATCGATCGGCCTGTTCGGGGTGATCGAATTGATTCGCAACCGGCAGACGCGTGAACCCCTGGCGCCGTTCAACGGCACGTCGCCGGAGATGGCCGCGCTGGCCAAGTTCTTCCGCGATCACGGCCTGTTTACATTCGTACGGTGGAATTACTTCTTCACGAACCCGCCGCTTTCGATCAGCGAAGACGAGCTGCGCGAGGGGTTCGCGATCATCGACCGCGGACTGGACATCACCGATCAGACTGTCGTGTGACCTCGATCATCGAGGCCGGCGGCGCGAAATCATCACGCCACCATTTCGCAGGAGACCGTCATGATGCGACGCGCGTTTCTGGTAGTTCTCGGAGTTGCCACCGTGCTTGGGCTCGCTCGTACAGCGCGAGCCGACGATGTCGCGATTGTCGACGGAACATTTGGTCCCGGCGCGCTCTACCGCCTCGCGAAGCCTGCTGCCTGGAACGGCGCGCTCGTGGTCTACGCACACGGTTTCGTGTCACCTGGTCAGCCGGTCGGGTTTCCGCTAGACGTCGAACAGGCGATTTTGGGGTTCACGTCCCAGGGTTACGCGGTTGCGGCGTCGAGCTTCTCGGACAACGGGTGGGTGGTGAAAGACGGTACGCAGCGGACCCACCAGCTGCTCGGGATTTTTACGTCGAAGTTCGGCGCCCCAACGCGTCTGTACGCCGCTGGTGGATCGATGGGGGGTCTCATCGCGATCAGGCTGATCGAGACCTATCCCAACGAGTTTGCGGGTCTGTATGCCGTGTGCCCGGTGTCGGGTGGCTTGCGGCGAGAGCTCGACTACGTCGCGAACGTCCGTGTGCTCTTCGATCTGTTCTACCCAGGCGTCCTGCCCGGGAGTGCCGTTGACGTGCCGCCCGGACTCGACGTCGCGACACAGATTGTGGCGCCGGCGCTCGCCGCGATGGCGGGCGATCCGACAGGTGCCTTCGCGATCGCCAGCATCGTGCAGACCCCCGTGCCGTACGCGAGCCTTCCTGAGCTCTTTCAATCGATCGTGACGGCGCTCGGTGCCGCCGCCGGCTATCGGGATCTCCTTGCGCTCACGCACGGGCAGCCATTCTTCGACAACACCGACACGCAGTACACAGGCGCGCTTCCCGCACCGACCCTCGCCTGGATCAATGCGAACGTCGAGCGCTTCGCGGCCTCACCTGCCGGACTCAATTTCGTGGAGCACAACTACACGCCGACCGGCGAGCTGCACGTTCCCGCGCTGACGCTCACGACGTACCGTGATCCCCTCGTTCCCGCGTTCAATGGAATCGCCTATGGCGCAACGGTCGCTGCCGCGGGCAATGCGGACTGGCTCGTGCAGCGGTCGGTTGCGGGAACAGACAACGGCTACGGGCACTGCACCTTCACACCGCTGGAGCTGGTGACGGCATTCCAGGATCTCGTGCTCTGGGCGGAGTATGGGATCAAGCCTGCGCCATAAACTGCGCATCGTTCACCAGGGCGCCTGACGATCCACGATTTTGTAGGCCGGACCTTGTCAGGTCCGGCGGAGCGAGGTTCATGGAACAGCGGAAGATCAATCCGTGGGAGTGGCAGAACCAGTTTGGATTCTCGCAAGCGATCGAAGTGTCCGGGGCGAGCCGCACGCTCTACTGCGCCGGCCAGACGTCGCTCGATGCTGAAGGGCGACCTGTTCACGTAGGTGACATGGAGAAGCAGATCGGTCGGGCGATGGACAACCTTGCCGCAGTCCTGAGCGCGGCGGGCTTCACGCTGGGCGACGTCGTGCGACTCAATTACTACACGACCGATGTCGGTCGCTTCTTCGCTGCGTTCGGGGCGGCTACCAGTCGCCTTGCGGCAGCTCAGTGCCAGCCCTCGAGTACGTTGCTGGGTGTCGCCAGCCTGGCATTTCCGGAGCTGCTGATCGAGATCGAAGCAACGGCGGTGAAATAGACGCTCCGGTCGCGATGTCGGGAGGTATACATGATGACTTCGCCCGTCCAGGTCTCGCGCCGCGCGTTTCTCGGCGTCGGTGCGCTGGCGTTCATGACCGCTGACGGAGCGGCAGCGACCGCTTCATCGGTGGCCTCACAGAGCGACGGCAAGCGCAACGGCGACGTGTCGCCTGTCAAAGCGCTCGTCTTCGATACCTTCGGAACCGTCGTCGACTGGCGGACGTCCGTCACGCAGGAAGTAGAGGAGCTCGCGCGACACAAATCGCTGAAGATCAACGGCGAGCAGTTCGCCGATGCCTGGCGCGCCGGATACGCACCGGCGATGAACCGTGTGCGAACCGGGGCGTTGCCCTGGACGAAGCTGGACGTTCTGCACCGGATGATCCTCGACGCGCTG
>Ga0081539_10003978_pt1 | contig 17069 bp, 14 predicted proteins | sample TabmetS4T2R2_FD_71023 | JGI IMG/M metagenome (GOLD analysis project Ga0081539, IMG submission 71023) | Tabebuia heterophylla rhizosphere microbial communities from the University of Puerto Rico - S4T2R2 | ecosystem: Host-associated > Plants > Roots > Rhizosphere ...
CTCACCCAACCTCTCCCCCTAGCGGGGGAGAGGAGCATGAACGGGGGAGGAATATCGGGCCGATCATGATACACACGCCGCACGAGGAGAAGCAGATGACGGTGTTGGGTATCATGGGCGGCAGCGGCATCTATGAGATTGCCGGCCTCAAGGACGCCAAGTGGCGGCGGATCGCCTCGCCGTTCGGCGAGACGTCGGACGAGTTCCTGTTCGGCGTGCTGGACGGCCTCGACGTGGTGTTCGTGCCGCGCCATGGCCGCGGCCATCGCCACTCGCCGACCTCGATCAACTACCGCGCAAACATAGACGCGCTGAAGCGCGCCGGCGTCACCGATATTCTGTCGTTGTCCGCCTGCGGCTCACTGCGCGAGGACCTGCCGCCCGGCCATTTCGTGGTCGTCGACCAGTTCATCGACCGCACCTTCGCGCGCGACAAGAGCTTCTTCGGCGAGGGCTTCGTCGCCCATGTCTCGATGGCCCATCCGACGTGCAATCGCCTCGCCCACGCCGTCCACGACTGCGCCCGGCAAGCGGGCTTCCCCATCAAGTTCGGCGGCACCTACCTCGCCATGGAAGGACCGCAATTCTCCAGCCTGGCCGAATCTCGTCTCTACCGCAGCTGGGGCTGCGACGTCATCGGCATGACCAACATGCCCGAGGCCAAGCTCGCCCGCGAGGCGGAGATCTGTTACGTCACCGTCGCCATGGTCACCGACTTCGACTGCTGGCATCCCGACCACGACCATGTGCAGGTCGCCGACATCGTGCGCGTCCTGCTCGACAATGCCGAGAAGGCGAAGACGCTGGTCACCATGGTGGCGCCGCTGCTCAAGAAGTCGCGGCCCGCCCCCTGCCCGCACGGCTGCGACCGCGCCCTTGAGCATTCGCTGATCACGGCGCCGGCGGCGCGATCGGCCGAGGTGGCGAAGAAGCTCGATGCCGTGGCAGGCCGGGTGCTGAAAGCGACCTGATCCCGTTCCAAAGCACTGCTGGCACTCGGGCCGACCCGCCTTTCGCGGCGCTATACGGTGCGAAAAAACTCGCGGACAGGAAATTGACTGTAGTTGTTGACATTAGCGAACTTTAGTTATATAGTTGGGCCACGTTGCGTGGCTCCGCCGCGTTCCTGCTCTTTGCATCGTTTATCCGAGACCAAGGCGTGCCGAGACACTGCACGTCCCGTCCGGCTGCTTGGCCTCTGGACGGGACGGCGCTGACCGAAGAAGACCCAACCGATAGGGGGTGGGGATCTCCCCAATCTACCATGAAGGTACTACCGGAAAGGGCGGAAAGGGCGGAAAGTCCTCGCGCCGCTGGCAGCAGTGCATGCACCGCCGTGGACTAGATCACCGGCGCCAGCCGGTGCGCGACCTGTGAGGCATAGCGCGACGCCACCGGCAGGAAGGCACGGAAATCGAGATGGCTCTCATTGCTGGCGAGGTCGCTCAGGCACCGCACATTCACGAACGGGATATCTCCGCCCCAGCGATGTGCGACCTGGGCGACAGCGCCGCCCTCCATCTCGACCGCCTGGGCTGAGAACTCGGTGCGCAGGCGCTCCCGCAGCGCGTCGGCGTTGACGAAGCCGTCGCCCGTCAGGATTGCGCCGAGATGGACCGCCGGCAGTCGCCGGCCGGCACCGACGGCCTCCGGCAACGGCTCAAGCACCAGCCCCTGCAGCGCCTCGCTCAGGCGCAGCACGACGTCGGCTGCGAGCGTGTAGCCTGGCGTCCAATCGTGCCCCAGCGACGGCCGGCTGCCGGGCTGGATGGTCTGAAAGGCTTCCTCGCGCTGCACGCCGTAGTCGTGCTGCGTGTTGCTAATGCCGACGACGACATCGCCCACGCCGAACGCCGGATCGAGGCCGCCGGCCACGCCGCACATCAGGAGCGCGCGGCAGCCGAAGCGATCGAGCAGCAGCGAGGTCGCCACGCCGGCATTGACCTTGCCGGCGCCGGATTCGACGAAAACCGCCGTGCGGCCGGCGATCTCGCCGCGCCAGAAGGCGAAGCCGCCGATTTCCTGGGCCTTGCCCGAGCGGTCGCTGAGATGGGCGAACTCCTCGGGCAGGGCCGATATGACGCCCAAGAGCCTTTCTGTCATGGGCGAATGGGTTATAAGGTCGCCGCCGCCGAAGCAACAACGCATGCCTCCCGCCCTGCCTTCCCCTCACGCGCTGCGCGACGCCTGCAGCGACTTCGCCCGCGCCGCCGCTCGCGAGATCATGCGCATCTATGCCGGCGATCTCGGCGAGCGCACCAAGGCCGACAAGAGCCCGGTGACCGATGCCGACCATGCTGCCGAAGAAATCATTGTCCGCGGCTTGCGGGCGTTGACGCCCGACACGCCGGTCGTCGCCGAGGAGGAGATGGCGGCCGGCCGCGTGCCCAAGCTGAACGGCGGACCGTTCTGGCTGGTCGATCCGCTCGACGGCACCAAGGAGTTCATCAAGAGGAACGGCGAGTTCACCGTCAACATCGCGCTGATCGAAGCCGGCAAGCCGACGCTCGGCATCGTGCTGGCGCCGGCGACCGACACGCTGTGGCGCGGTGCTGCGGGGCTGGGCGCCGACAAGAGCGAGCGCGGCGGGCCCTTCGCGCCCATCCATACGCGGCCCGCCCCGGCCGGCGGACTCACGGCCTGCGCCAGCCGCAGCCATGCGATCTACAGCGACCTCGACATCTGGTTCCGCAGCAACAACCTCACCGTGGCCGATCGCGTGCAGGCCGGATCGTCGCTGAAATTCTGCCTGATCGCCGAAGGCAAGGCCGACATCTATCCGCGCTTCGGGCCGACCAACGAATGGGACACCGCCGCGGGCCAGGGCGTGCTCGAGGCGGCGGGCGGTGAGGTGGTGACGACCGACGGCCGGCCGCTCGCCTACGGCAAGCCGGGCTTCGGCAATCCGCATTTCATCGCCCGCAGCAAGGCGGCCCGTTGAGTGTCGACCAGGTGAGCATCGACGAAGCCGCGCGGCTGATCCGCGAGGGCGAGCTGGTGGCCTTCCCGACCGAGACGGTCTATGGCCTGGGTGGCGATGCCACCAACGAACGCGCGGTGGCGAAGATCTTCGAGGCCAAGGGCCGGCCGCAGTTCAATCCGCTGATCTCCCATGTGCTCGATGCCGGCGAGGCGCGCCGGCTGGTGCAGTGGAACGAGACGGCCGACAAGCTCGCCAAACGCTTCTGGCCGGGACCGCTGACGCTCGTGCTGCCGCGCGCGAAAAACTCGCCCATCGCGCTGCTGGCGACGGCCGGGCTCGACACCGCGGCGATCCGCGCACCGGCTCATCCGATGGCGCAGGCGCTGATCCGCACCGCCGGCCGGCCGATCGCGGCACCCTCGGCCAATCGCAGCGGCGCGGTCAGCCCGACGCGCGCCGAGCATGTCGCCGAATCGCTGGGCGACCGCGTCAAGCTGATCCTCGACGGCGGGCCGTGCGACGTCGGCCTGGAATCGACGGTGCTCGACCTTACGACTGCGACGCCGACGCTGCTGCGCCCCGGCGGCGCCACACGAGAGGCGATCGAGGCGGCGATCGGGCCGATGGCGCTGAGCCACGCCATCCCGAGCGGCGACGCTGCGCGCAAGTCGCCAGGTCAGCTGGATAGCCACTACGCGCCGGCACGGCCGGTGCGGCTGAACGCAACAAGTGTCGCCGGTAACGAGGCCCTTCTCGCCTTCGGTCCGCAGCCACCTGCCGGTGCACGGCAAATGCTCAATCTCAGCCCGGATGGCGATCTCACCGAGGCGGCAGCCAACCTGTTCGCTCACCTGCGCGCGTTGGACCGACCGGCCAACAGATGCATTGCCGTGATGCCTATTCCGCAAACCGGATTGGGCCTTGCCATCAACGATCGCCTGCGCCGCGCGGCCGCGGATGACGGCTCCGGTGGGCGACGGTAGGCTGGCGTTCAGAGAGAGGAAACGATGCCCGACACATTTGCTCCGCCCAGTATCCCCACCGCCCCGGTGACACCGGCCGTGCTCGACGGCCTGCGCGCCATCGTCGGCGAGAGGGGGCTGATCCTGGACGAGCAGGGCAAGGAGCCGTTCGTGCGCGACTGGCGCGGCACGCTGGTCGGCACCGCCGCTGTCGTGGTGCGGCCGGCAAACACCGAGGAAGTCTCGAAGGTCGTGAAGCTCTGCTACGAGCACGGCATCGCCATCGTGCCGCAGGGCGGCAATACCGGCCTGATGGGCGGCGCCACGCCCTATCCGACGCACTCGGGCATCGTGCTGTCGCTTGGCCGCATGAACAAGGTGATCGAGGTCGACGCCGTGGGCTACTCGATGACCGTCGAGGCCGGCTGCATCCTGCAGACGTTGCAGGAGACCGCGGCGAGCCACGATCGCTTCTTTCCGCTCAGCCTCGGCGCCCAGGGCTCCTGCCTGATCGGCGGCAACCTCTCGACCAATGCCGGCGGCGTGCAGGTGCTGCGCTACGGCAATGCGCGCAACCTGGTGATGGGCCTGGAAGTGGTGCTGCCCAACGGCGAGGTGTGGAACGGCCTGCGCTCGCTCAAGAAGGACAACACCGGCTACGACCTGAAGCACCTGTTCATGGGCGCCGAGGGCACCCTCGGCATCATCACCAAGGCGGTGCTGAAGCTGTGGCCCGCCCCCAAGGACGTGGCGACGGCCTGGCTTGCGGTGCGCGATCCGCAGGCGGCCATCGAGATCCTGTCGGAGGCGCATGCGGCGTCGGACGACAATGTCGGCTCGTGCGAGCTGATGAGCCGCGCCGGCACCGACGTGGTGCTGCGCCACATCCCGGGCGTGCAGGACCCGCTCAAGGCCGACACCGACTGGTTCCTGCTGCTCGAATGGTCGTCGTCGCGCCTCAAGGCCGACGGCGCGGAAGGCATGTCGGAGAAGCTGGAACAGTTCCTCGCCGAGCAGTTCGAGACGGGCCGCGTGCTCGATGCCGTGATCGCCCAGAACGAGGCGCAGGCGCGCAACATGTGGGCGATCCGCGAATCGGTGGCGCCGGCCTCGCGCGCCGAGGGCGCCGGCCTCAGCTACGACATCTCGGTCGCGACCTCCAAGGTGCCGGCCTTCATCGACAAGGGGCTGAAGGCGGTGCTCGAGATCCTGCCCAGCATCCGGCCCTATCCGCTGGGCCATATCGGCGACGGCAACATACACTTCTCCTTCATGGCGCCGGTCGGCATGGACCGCGAGACCTTGCGGCAGTATTCGCCGGCGATCACGCGGGCGGTGAACGACCTGGTGCGCGACATGGCGGGCTCGATCTCGGCCGAGCACGGCATCGGCATCGACAAGATCGACGAGCTGGCGCACTACCGCAGCAAGGTCGAGCTCGACACGATGCGCGCGCTGAAGCGCGCGCTCGATCCGAAGAACATCATGAACCCTGGGAAGATCCTGCGGCTCTAACGTCATCCCGAGCGGAGCTGCCCAAGGGGCAGCGCAGTCGAGGGACCTGTTCATGTCGATGCACCGACAGAGCAGGTCCCTCCGCTACGCGCTTCGCGCTCCGGTCGGGATGACGGGAGGAGAATGAGATGAGTGACTTCATCGACAAACTGAAGGAAATCGTCGGCGAGCGCGGACTGATCACCGACGAGCAAGGCAAGCACCCCTATCTCACCGACTGGCGCGAGAACTATCTCGGCGCGGCGCTCGCCGTCGTGCGGCCGGCGACGACCGAGGAGGTGGCGGCCGTCGTAAAACTTTGCGTCGCGGAGAAGGTCGCGGTCGTGCCGCAGGGTGGCAACACCGGCATGATGGGCGGCGGCACGCCGCACCAGCAGGGCCGCGAGATCGTGCTGTCGCTGAACCGCATGAACCGCATCATCGAGGTCGATGCCATCGGCTACACCATGACGGTCGAGGCGGGCGTGGTGCTGAAGACCATCCAGGAGACGGCCGCCCGGCACGACCGGCTGTTTCCGCTGAGCCTTGCCGCCGAGGGCAGCTGCTCGATCGGCGGCAACCTTTCGACGAACGCCGGCGGCGTGCAGGTCCTGCACTACGGCAACGCCCGCCAGCTCGTGCTGGGGCTCGAGGTGGTGACGCCACAGGGCGAGGTGTGGAACGGCTTGCGCGCGCTCAAGAAGGACAATACCGGCTACGACCTCCGCGACCTCTATCTCGGCGCCGAGGGCACGCTCGGCATCATCACCAAGGCCATCCTGAAGCTCTGGCCCAAGCCGAAGGACGTCGCGACCTCGTGGATTGCCGTCCCCTCGCCCGAGGCCGCGGTGGCGCTGCTGAGCGGCGCGCATGCCGCCAGCGAGGACAATGTCACCTCCTGCGAGCTGATGGCCCGCCAGGGCGTCGACCTGGTGCTGCAGCACATCCCCGGCGCCGCCGATCCGCTCCGCGAGCGCCACGACTGGTACGTGCTGCTGGAATGGTCGTCGACCCGGCCGCGCCGCGCCGGCGCCAACGAGACCGGGCTTATCGAGAAGATGGAGGCCTATCTCGGCGAGGCCATGGAACGGGGGCTGGTCCTCGACGCGGCGCTGGCCCAGAACGAGACGCAGGCGAAGGCCTTCTGGGCGCTGCGCGAGAACCACTCCGAGTCCCAGAAGCGCGAGGGACCGTCGATCAAGCACGACATCTCGGTGTCCGTGAGCAGGATCCCCGCCTTCATGACGGAGGGGCTGGCCGCCATGAAGAAGGCGCTGCCCGAATGCCGGCCGGTGCCGTTCGGCCATGTCGGCGACGGCAACATCCACTTCAACTGCCAGGCGCCGGTGGGCTGGGACAAGGACCGCTTCATGGCCCACGCCCCTGCCATCAGCAGCGCGGTCTATGACATCGTCGTCGCCCACGGCGGCTCGATCTCGGCCGAGCACGGCATCGGCCAGATGAAGGTCGAGGAGCTGGCGCACTATCGCAGCAGGATCGAGCTCGACACCATGCGTGCCATCAAGCGCGCGCTCGATCCGCAGAACCTGATGAATCCCGGCAAGATCCTCGATCTGTCAGCCTAGACCATGGTGCTATCAGGTCGACTCATTGCCGGAGCGCGGCACTCCAGTGCCGCTCATGGGGTGTTGCAGCGGCAAGGAAGAGCGCCACTGGAGTGGCGCGCTCCGGCAATGAGCCGACCTGATAGCATCGCGGGCTAGACCAGGATCCTCTAAGCCTTCCGGTTCGACGGAAGGCTGACCGGCCGCCAGGCGCGCTCGCCGTCGAGCAGCGAGTCGGCGGCCTCCGGACCGCTGCTCCCCGACCCGTAATTGGGGAAATCGGCCTTGTCGGCCGCCCAGGCATCGAGCACCGGCTGCACGATCCGCCATGCCTGCTCGATCATGTCGGCGCGCATGAACAGCGTCTGGTCGCCGATCATGACGTCGTAGAGCAGCGTCTCGTAGCCGACGTTGGGCTCGCGTTCGAACCAGTCGTCGTAGGAGAAATCCATCTTCACCGCGGCGAGTTCCATTGCCGGGCCGCGGCGCTTGACCTCGAACTGCAGCGAGATCCCCTCGTCGGGCGCGATTCGCAGCACCAGCCAGTTCGCCGGCAGCGCATTGACGGGGGTGTCCTCGAACAGGATGTACGGCGCCTCCTTGAAACGGATGGCGATCTCGGTCAGCCGCTCGGCCATGTGCTTGCCGGTGCGCACATAGAACGGCACGCCCGCCCATCGCCAATTGTCGATTTCCAGCCGCATGGCGACGTAGGTTTCGGTGTTGGAATCCGGCGCGACACTCGGCTCCTCGCGATAGGCCTTCACCGGCTTGCCCAGCACGGCGCCCGCGCCGTACTGGCCGCGCACCGCGTTCTCCGGCGTGACCGCCGGCATGGCGGCAAAGACATCCGCCTTGCGCGAGCGGATCGCCTCTGCCTCGAAGCAGGTTGGCGGCTCCATCGCCACCATGGAAAGCAGGCTGAAGACGTGGTTGGGCACCATGTCGCGCAACGCGCCGGTCGGTTCGTAGAACCTGCCGCGGCCCTCGACGCCGACCGTCTCGGCGACGGTGATCTGCACCTGGTCGATGCGGTCGCGATTCCACATCGGCTCGAAGAAGCCGTTGGCGAAGCGCAAGGCCATGATGCTCTGCACCGTGTCCTTGCCGAGGAAGTGGTCGATGCGGAAGGTCTGGTCCTCGCCGAGCGTGCTCAGGAGCTGCGCATCGAGCTCGCGCGCCGACGCGAGGCTGTGCCCGAACGGCTTTTCGACGACGACCCGACGCCAGAAGGCCGGCCTGCCCTCGTGGAGCTCGCCTTGCCGGGCAAGCTTCGCCTCGCCCAGCCGGTCGACGATCGTGCCGAAGAAGCGATCCGCCACCGCGAGGTAGAAGATGACGTTGCCCCGCGTGCCGTGCGTCTTTTCGATCTCGGCCAGAACCTTGCCGATCTCCGCATAGAGCCGGGCGTCGGTGAAATCCCCTTGCACGTAGGCCATGCGCGCCGCGAGCTTGTCCCACGCCGCCTGGTCGAGCGCAGCGAGGTCGTCTTCCGACGTCTTGTTGCCGACGAAGCTTTTCAGCATGTCGAGCAGGAGCGTGCGCCACTGCTCGGTGGTGCGGCTGTTGTGATCGACGCCGACCAGCGCGAAGTTTTCCGGCAGCACGCCGGTACGGACGAGATTGTAGAGCGCCGGCACCACGAGCCGGCGCGTGAGGTCGCCGCCTGCGCCGAAAATGACCATGATGCAGGGGTCGGCGGGCTTCAGTCCGTGCGACGGCGCAATCTGTTGCGCGGTCGAATGGACGCGGATTGTCGGCTTGGCCACGCGGTCATCCTTCTGCGAATTGATCCGGCGGACTATACCTAGGCGGGTCTGCCTTCGCGATCAAACAGGAGCCGGCGCGGCTACGCCGAGGAGGCCGTCGGCGGCCTGATAGGCGCAGGGAGTCGAGAGGTTCGTGGTCACGATCGAGCCCGGCAACGTGGCGTCGATCCAGCTGGCAGCAAAACTCGGTTTCACGCGGATCGGCGAGCATGTCGATCCCGTCGACGGGATCGAATATGTCTATCTTCTGGACCTGAGCGGTCGCCCCTAGTCCGAACGGAGGTCGTCATGCCCGACACACATGCCCCGCAGCAGCTGGAGCCCTGGCAGTGGAGCGAGGAGCACTGGCGCAAGCTGGTGAAGCAGGTCCGCGCCGGCAGGCGCTACCGGCCCGACGTCTGGCCCGAGGGTGCGCGCTGCGCCGTGGCGCTGTCGTTCGATTCGGACCATGAGACCAACGAGCTGCGCGATGGCGGCAAGTCGATCGGCCGGCTGTGCTGGGGCGAGTACGGCAGCCGCGTGGGTGTACCGCGCATCCGCGCCCTGCTCGACCGGCATGGCGTGAAGGCGACTTTCTATGTGCCTGCCGTCTCGGCGCTCCTCCATCCCGAGGAGCAGCGCGCGCTGGTCGCCGAAGGCCACGAGATCGGCATCCATGGCTGGATCCACGAGCTCAATTCCGTTTTGCCTCACGAGGCCGAACGCGACCTGATGCTGCGCTCGGCCGACACGCTCGAGAAGGTGACCGGCAAGCGCGCCGTCGGCCTGCGCACGCCGTCGTGGGATTTCAGCCCCAACACGCTGGCCATCGAGAAGGAGATGGGACTGTTCTACGACTCCTCGCTGATGGCCGACGAGGATTGCTACGAACTGCTGCTGAACGGCGAGCCGACCGGCGTCCTCGAACTGCCGGTCGAATGGGTCCGCGACGATGCGGTCTACTTCTCCATGCACCGCTTCTCCGCACTCCGGCCCTACACGCCGCCGACCGACGTGCTGGAAACCTTCAGGCGCGAGCTCGACGCGGCGTGGGACGAAGGCGGCATCTTCCAGCTCACCATGCATCCCCACATCATCGGCTACCGCTCGCGCATCTGGATCGTCGATGAGCTGATCCGCCACGCCAAGGCCAAGGGCAAGGTGTGGTTCGCCACCCACGAGCAGGTGGCGCGCTACGCCAAGGAGCACGCGGCGTGAAGAGGGTCGCAGTCGTCACCGGCGGCGCGCGCGGCATCGGCCGCGGCTGCGCGCTCGAGCTGGCCAGGCGCGGCTACGACATCGCCCTGGTCGACCTGCTCGAGCCCGAGATGAAGCGCACCCAGGGCGAGATCGAGGCACTCGGCCGCAAGGCCCTCGCCTATCAGGCCGACGTCGCCTCGTTCGCGCGCGCGCACGAGGTGGCAGACGACGTCGCCCGCCAGTGGGGCACCATCGACTTCCTGCTGAACGATGCCGGCGCCTCCAACGCCAAGGGCATCCTCGAGATCAAGGAGGAGGAATTCGACCGCACCATCGCGGTCAACCTGAAGAGCTGCTTCAACTACATCCACGCCATCGCGCCCGTCATGCTGAGGCAGGACGGCGGTGGGCGGATCGCCAGCATGTCGTCGCTCAATGCCCTGTCGGGCGGCGTCACCAGCGCCGTCAGCAAGCACGCCTATGCCGCGGCCAAGGCCGGCATCCTGGGACTGACGCGGTCGCTCGCCAAGGAGCTCGGACCCAAGATCATGATCAACGCGATCTGCCCCGGCGTGATCGAGACCGAGCTCGGCAACAGCCTGACCCGCTCGCGCGGCGAGGAGATGAAGAAGGGCATCATGCTCGGTCGCCTCGGCACGCCGGCCGACATCGCCCAGCTCGTGGCCTTCCTGGCGACGTCGGAACCCTGCTTCATCACCGGGCAGCACTTCGTGATCGACGGCTTCCAGTGGAGCTGTTGAGACTTGGCGGACCGCGGGCCGCCAGGCCCGCTCATGATCTTCGTCTTTGCCGGGAGCGCGCCACTCCAGTGGCGCGTCTTTGTTGATCACGGCACCGCATGAGCGGCACTGGAGTGCCGCGCTCCCGCAATGAGCGGGCCTGGAGGCCCGCGGTCCGGCAAGACTAGCGCCTGACGTCGTCCTTGCTTCGGTCGACGATCTCGTACTGGACGTCGATCACCTTGCGGTCCTGGCGGGCCGGCGGCTCCGGTCGCGGCCGGCCGGTAAACAGGCTTACCAACCACTGCCGCGCCTTGAAGACCAGGATGGCGACCAGGACGAGCGCCGCCACGCCGGCGATCACCGCGAAGCCCAGCACCGCCAGCACGACGAAGCCGATCAGGCCCAGGATCGCCTGCAGCCAGACCCGCGCCGGCAGGCGCGCCAGCATTTCGAGGAATTGCTTGCCGTTCATGATACCCAGCGCTTCTCGAAGTCCCACACTTCGGGGAACCCCATGAGCTCGTGCATGCCGCGATATTGTGGCACTTCGATGCCCGCGCTCGTGCCCTTGTCCTTGAGATACGACCAGGCTTGGCGCATGGCCTCTGCAGCAACGCTGAAGCCCAGCCCGGGATAGATGGCGATGTCGAAACCCCATTTCTTCAGCCGGTCAGCCGCGACCCGCGGCGTCTTGCCGAACTCGACCATGTTGGCGAGCAGAGGCTTGTTCACTTCCTGGCCGATGCGCTCCAGCTCGGCCTCGCTCTCGGGCGATTCGACGAAGATCACGTCGGCGCCCGCTTCCTCGTAGAGCTTCGCGCGGCGCAGCGCCTCGTCCAGCCCATGCGCGGTGCGTGCATCGGTGCGCGCCACGATCATGGTCTCGGCATCGCGCCGCGCATCGGCGGCGACGCGGATCTTCATCACCATCTCCTCGGCCGGCACGACCCGGCGGCCGGGCGTGTGGCCGCACTTCTTGGGCATCTCCTGGTCCTCGATCTGGATCGCCGCGACGCCCGCCGCCTCGTAGCCGCGCACCGTGCGCTGCACGTTCAGCAAGCCGCCGTAGCCCGTGTCGGCGTCGGCGATCAGCGGCGTCTTCACCACCGAGCAGATCATCTCGGCGCGGCCCACCATGTCGGAGTAGGTCGCGAGGCCTGCATCGGGCAGCCCCAGCATCGAGGCCGTGGCGCCGTAGCCCGTCATGTAGAGCGCGGGAAAGCCCATGCCGTCGGCGACGCGCGCCGAGATGCCGTCATAGATGCCGGGGGCCAGGATGAACTCGCCCTGCGCCAGCAGCCGGCGCAGCTCGGCCGCCTTGAGATTGCCTGCCATGATCGAACCCTTGTGTTGCTGCCGCTATTGCGCCCGAGTGAGCGCGATATCGCAAGTGCGGCCGCCGCTATTGTGCTCAGGGCCCGAGCCCGTGATGGCGTTGCCCTCGAAGCGCGCCGACATCGTTGCCGTCTGCAACACGCCGACCCGGTTGCCCGGCGTATAGACGCGCGAGACGACGACGTGCTGCCCCGTGACCTTGATCGAGAGCGACTGGTTGCCGACCATCGTGCCGGATTCCGAGCCCGGGCGGATCCAGGTGCCGGCGCCGCCCGAAAGGGTGATCTGGAACCTGGCGTTGAACTCGGCGCCGCCGGCGCGCGATGGGGAGCAATGATAGGTCCCGCTCCATTGCCCATCCGGCCCAGACCGCGGCGCCACAGCCGCGACGCTGGGAGCCGGCGCAGGAGCGGGCGTCGGTGCGGGACTGGCTGCCGGTGGCGGCGTACGGGCGGCGGTGTCGGCCTTGACCCTGTCCTCTTCGGCCTTCTTGCGCGCGTCCTCGAGCTTCTTCTGCTCCTCGTCGAAGCGCGCGATCGCGGGCGCCGCGTCGCGCAGCAGCGCCTGGTTCTGTGCCCCCGTCAGGAAACCGGTGGCAGGCTCGCTGCGCGACTTCTGCCACGCAGCGATCGCCTCGCGCGTGCGGCCGCCGAAGCTGCCATTGGTGCTGCCTGTGGCGAAGCCCAGCGCATTGAGCGCGATCTGGGCGTGCTGGCGGTCGAGCACCGTCAGCCGCAGGCCGCTCTCGGCCGCTTCGGCGGCCTTCTTCGCCGTCTCGTCCTTCTGCCGCGCCTCCTCCTCCTGCCGCTTCTTCTCGGCGGCCTCGGCATCGGCCTTGCGCTGCGCTTCCTCCTCGGCCTGCCTGCGCTGGGCTGCGTCCTGCTCGGCCTTCAGGCGCCGCTCGTTCTCGGCGCGCAGCCGGATCAGCTCCTCCTGGTCCTTGAGCCGCTGCGCCTCGGCCGCCAACTGCGCGTCCTGTGCCGCCGTCTGGGGCGCACGCTTGTCATCGACCAAGCCGTAGTAGCCGCCCACCAGCAGCAGGACGACCGCGACTGCACTGCCCACCCAGAGGCTGATGCCGCGCTTCTTGGGAGCAACGGGTGGCGGCGCTGCCGCCGGCGGCGAGGCGACGGCCGGTTGCACCGGGGGCGGCGATTGCGTCATCGCCACGGTCGCCTTGGCGTCCGATGCCGCGGCCAGGCCAAGGATCGGACGCCAGCCGGCGATGCTCTGCGGCCGGTCGCTGGCGCGCACGGCGAGCCCGGCATCGAGGCCGACCAGCAGGCCGCGGCCGAAACCCGGCGGCGCCTTCTTCGCCAGCGGCTGGTACTCGTCGTCCAGCATGCGGTCGAAGGCGCTGGGCGGCGCCGAACCGGTGATGGCGTGATAGAGCGTCGCCGACAGGCTGTAGATGTCCGTCCACGGGCCCTGCTTGGCCGAGGTCATCTGTTCGCCGGCGGCATAGCCCGGTGTGAAGACGGCGGTGAGCGCCGTGCTGCGCCCGGCCACGGCCGCGCGCGACGCACCGAAGTCGATCAAGGTCGGATGGCCCGCGGCGTCGAGCAGGATGTTGGCAGGCTTGATGTCGCGATGCAGGAAGCCCGCATTGTGGACCTGCTCCAGCCCGTCGAGCAGCGGCCACAGGATGCGGTCGATGGCGGCCGGCGACAGGGTGCCCTGCTTCAGGCGGCTCTCCAGGGTCTCGCCTTGCAGGAGCTGCATGACGATGTAGGCGGTGCCGTTGGCCTCGAGGAAATCGAACACGCGCACGATGCCCGGCGCGTTCTGCAGGCTGGCGAGCGTGCGGCCCTCGGCGACGAAGCGGTCGCGGCCCCAGGCGAAGTCCTGCGCCGCCGTCGTCGAGCGCGGCTGCACGGTGGTGCCGTCCTGCCGCACGGCCAGCGCCAGCGGCAGGTATTCCTTGATGGCGACCTCGCGCCCGAGCTGCGCATCTCGGGCGCGATAGGTGATGCCGAAGCCGCCCTGGCCCAGGACCGCTACGACCTCGTAGCGGCCGATCAGGCGGCCGGGCGCCAGCGATACGAGATCGATCGCCGCGGTGCCTTGCGTCTGGCTAGCCTCGTCGCTCATCAGCCCCTGCCCGATGCAGAGGCTGCCACGAAGCTCTTGCTACGGCTAGGCGTGGGTCACACCGAGACCGGCTTCAGCTCGTTCGAGCCCGCCGACTTGCAGAAGGTCGTGGTCTCGGTCGTGGTCTGGCCGTTCTTGGTGGCGGTGAGCTCGATCGGCCGGCAGGTGCTGCCGTCGGCCCGCGTCGTCGCCGGCGCCGTCGGCCTGGCGCCGACGACCGTCGGCGGCGGCGGCGTGGCGCTGGTCGACTTGGTGGTCGGCTCGACCGTGTAGTTGGTCGGCTGGTTGGTCTCGGCCGTGAAGGCGGTCTGCGTCGCCTGGGCGAGCCGCGCCCGCTCCTGGTTGTCGAGCGCGCGGCCGACCAGGTTGCCGGCCAGCGCGCCGACCAGCGCGCCGCCGATCACGCCGCCGGCCGAACCGAAGGCGAGACCGCCCACCGCACCGCCGACTGCCGCGCCCATGAAGGTGCCCATCGCCTGGTTGGAGGGGCCACCGCTTTCGCTGGTGGTGCACGCAGTCGCCAGGCCAAGGGCGGCGACGATGCCAACCGCTTGCATTGCGAGCTTCCGGCTGATCGTCCGCAAGCTCATCGTCTGGGCTGTCAATGCAGTCATTTGGTGCATCTCCGTTTGTATTCGGGAACGGTCACTCTACCCCACAGGGCCTGTCTGCGACCACGCGCATCGTCTTCAGCGTCTGCGTAGGAACGCGGCGCATCGCACGAGGCGAGCACCAGGCCGTTCCTTACCAGCGCCAGGGCGAGGTCGTCGCGGTCGGAATCGGGAATGTCGGCCAGAGGTTGCTTGGCGTTGCGCGGCGTGATCAGGCAGCGATAGAGCGGCGTGCCGTCGGTCAGCCGGTCGGTCTGTCGGCAGCGCAGGTCGCGCGGCTGGGCTGCCAGCGCCTCGATCGCGACCTTGTTGAGGTCGGGATCGTTGACGACGTCGACGCCCTGCAGGCGGATCTCGTCGGCGCGGCCTTTCAGGCCGATCAGCATCAGCGTCTTGCCGAAATGGTCGAAGCTGCCGGCGACGAACTCGACGGCCTTGCGGGCGTCCTCGACCGCCTTGCGCCGCGCCTCGGCCTCCTCGTCGGCCTTACGCTTGGCCTCCTCCTCGGCCTTCTTCTGCGCGGCCATTTCGGTCTCGAGCTTGCGCCGCGTCTCCTCCTCGAACTGCTTCTTGGCGGCGGCCTCGGCAGCCTCCTGGCGCTGGCGGGCGGCGGCGATCTCCTCGGTCTTCAGGCGCTGCTCGTTCTCGGCGCGCAGCTTGGCCGCCACCTCCTCCGCCTTGAGCCGGCCCGCCTCGGCCTCCTCGGCCAATTGCCGCGCCTTGATGGTCTCCGGATCGGGGCCACGGACCGCGAGGTAGTAGCCGCCTCCGCCCAGGAGGACGAGCACGAGCGCCATGAGCGCGAGCCATAGGCCGGTCCGGCCGGACGGGCCCGCGGCCGCGGGCGGCGGCAGCGTTGAGACATGTCGCGGCGCGGCCGGCGGCGCCTTGCCGATCACGACCGTGGCGTCGGCGGCCGGCGCTTCGGCCATGCTGAGGATCGGCCGCCAGCCGGCGATGCTCTGCGGCCGGTCGCTCGCCACGACGGCGAGACCTGCATCGATGCCGGCCAGCACGCCCGGCGAGAAGCCGGCCGGCTTGAGCTGGGACAGCGGCTCGTAGGTGTCGCTCAGCATTCGATCGAAGGCGCTGGGCGGCGTCTTGCCGACGATCGCGTGATAGAGCGTGGCCGACAGGCCGTAGATATCCGTCCACGGTCCCTGCTTCGCCGAGGTCATCTGTTCGGCCGCGGCATAGCCCGGCGTGAAGATGGCGGTGAGCGCCGTGCTGCGCCCGGCCATCGCCGCGCGCGAGGCGCCGAAGTCGATCAGCGTCGGATTGCCCGTGGCGTCGAGCAGGATGTTGGCGGGCTTGATGTCGCGATGCAGGAAGCCCGCGCTATGGACCTGCTCCAGGCCATCGAGCAGCGGCCACAGGATGCGGTCGACCTCTTCCGGCGAGAGCTTGCCGTTCTTGACGATGCGGTCCTCGAGCGTCTCGCCGCTCAAGAGCTCCATCACGATGTAGGCGGTGCCGTTGGCTTCGAGGTAATCGAAGACGTGCACGATCGCTGTCGCGCGATGCAGGCTGGCCAGCGTCCGGCCCTCGGTGACGAAGCGGTCGCGGCCCCAGCCGAAATCGTCGGCCATCTTGGTGGTGCGCGGCAGCACGGTGGCGCCGTCCTGGCGGATGGCGAGCGCCGAGGGCAGGTATTCCTTGATCGCCACTTCGCGGCCGAGCTGGACATCGCGCGCGCGGTAGGTGATGCCGAAGCCGCCCTGGCCCAGCACCGAGACGATCTCGTAACGCCCGATCGTCTGGCCGGGCTGCAGGGCGACGTAGTCGACCTCGGGAATAACCCCGGGTTGTTGGTCGGTCGTTTGCGTCGGGCCGGTCATGGCGCTGCGGTATTAGAGATGACGCACAAGCATGTCGACGTCGCCAATCCTGAGCTTGTCGCCGGCATGCAAAGCCACGGGCTCGCCTGCCCTCAGCGCCTGTTCGCCCACCTTGGTGCCGTTGGTCGAGCCGAGATCCTCGACCTGGATCGCCTCGCCCGCCACGCGCAGCCGGGCATGGCGGCGCGACACGGTGGGGTGGGCGACGACGAACTCGCACTGGTCGGCGGAGCGGCCGATCACCATGCCGTCGGTGCGGCTCATCAGCTTCTCGAGCGTGACCTCGAAGCTGTGCTTGGTCTTGCCCGAATCGGTGCCCTCGAAACGCAGCGTGACCTGCGGCACCATGCGCGTCGTGGTGTTGGCCGGCACGGCCGACTTGGCGTGCTTGACGTGGAAGATCTGCACCGAGCGGCTGACGTTCTTCAGCGTCTGCTCGCCACCGTCGACGAAGGCGTACTCGATGCGCAGCTCGACCAGGTCGCGAACGGCGCGCGACACGGCGATGCCGCCGGGCTCGGCCAGCGCCTGGATGCGGGCCGCGAGGTTCACGCCGTCG
>Ga0081539_10003979_pt1 | contig 17065 bp, 15 predicted proteins | sample TabmetS4T2R2_FD_71023 | JGI IMG/M metagenome (GOLD analysis project Ga0081539, IMG submission 71023) | Tabebuia heterophylla rhizosphere microbial communities from the University of Puerto Rico - S4T2R2 | ecosystem: Host-associated > Plants > Roots > Rhizosphere ...
GTACCGGGCGGGAATCCGAGTGCCTCGCGCATCCACTCCAATACCTGGATGTCGATCCACGTGCCGGCATGGTGATGGATGATGACCGGCGAATGAAGCGCGGCGTTGAGGAGTGAAGCGAGCACGCCATCAGGTGTCCCGGCGCCACCAGCCCAGCCCCAGAAACGTCGCGTGTATTGGCCGAACGGGAACGGCTTTACGAAGTTGAGAAAGTCCCGGTAGGCGGCACGGAGTCCTTCACCGTCGATTGGCAGCGGCCTGCGAAATGCATCCTTGTCGTGTTCACCGAGCGGTCGCCACCCCGTTTTTGTTCCCAGGTCTTTGAGGTCGGCGACCGTCGTGTCGATGATCTGGCGCGCCAGAGCGTGGTACTCGGCCCAGTCTGATGGATCCAGCGTCTGTTCGTCGTTGAGCATGACGCTACCGGCGTTTGCGGCCCGGGCGGCGCGATCCGCGATATGCGGTCACCTCGAGACCGACCTTGGCCCCGTAGGGCATTTGCACCTGTGGCGTGCTGCGCGCTGGGCACTTGTCGCCGAACGCCTCGGCAAACACGGCATTCATCTCGGCGAAGTCGTTGATGTCGGCGAGGTACACGGTGCACCGCACAATGTCGTGGATCGTGAGATCGAACCGACTGAGGATGTCGGCGACGATCTCGATGCAGCGCTTGGTTTGGCTGGCGATGTCGCCTCCGGCAAACTCGCCCGTCGGGTTGCGAGCAATTTGACCCGCCAGAAAAACGAAGTCGCCCGCTTCGACGGCTTGTGAATACGCACCGTACGGCTTGGGGATCGTCGTGTCGGGGAAGGAATGACGTTCCATTGTTTACTCCTTGTTCCAACGCGAAGCCGGGATGGGTTGCCGCGTAGTCATGCCGATTGCTCCGGGACATCGAGATATCCGGCACCGAGTAAGACGCACGAGCCACCGACGCGCACGTCACTCACCTGTTTCCGCTTCGCCAGCACGGAGATCGCGATGCGGCTGGGCCGGCCCATCGCCACGCCTTGGTAGCTCCACATGCGTTCCGCCTGCTTTTCCGTCACAACGCCGTGGTGCAGGAGGTACGCGCCGAGTGGTCCGCTCGCGCCGCCAGTCGCCGGATCCTCTGGGACGCCGAACATCTCGGCGAACATCCGGCTGAACGCTGTCGCCTCGTCGTTGCCGTGCTCGGTCGAAAACACGAACACCGGCAGCTCGTCCTGTTCGTTTGCCGCGAAGAAGGCCTGCAGCGCCTTGCGGTCGGCGCGAACGCGATTCACGACGGCGCGGCTGACGACCGGAACGAACAGGAACGGCACGCCGCATGACACCGATTGCACGGGAAGGTGCGTTTCCGTGATGTTGCCTTCCTCGAGCCCGAGGCCAGCCGCAAGTTTGTCGACGTGCTTTGCCACGAAGCCGAACGTCGGCAAAGGTTGACGCATCCACGCGAACAACAGCCGCCCGTTGTCCCATTCGAGCGAGATGGGCGTCGGCCCGACGCCGAGGGCAAAGGTCACCTGTGGCGCGCTGCGCTTGATGAAACCGTTCGCGGCAAGCGCGAACGCGGTGCCGATCGTCGGGTGACCCGCCATCGGCAGCTCGCGCCACGGCGTGAAAATGCGAACGCGCGCGTTCGTGCCGTTCGAGTCGGGGCGGAACACGAACGTCGATTCAGAGAATGCCATTTCGTTAGCCATGCGTTGCATGCGCTCCGCGTCGAGCCCGGTAGCGTCCGTGAAGACCGCCAGCTGGTTCCCGTGGAACGCGCGATCCGCAAACACGTCGAGATGCACGAAGTCCCTCCTCATTGCAGTGCCTCCTCCAAGTCGGCGATGAGGTCATCGGCGGATTCGAGGCCGGCCGCGAACCGCAGCAACCCCGGTGCGATGCCCGACTTGGCGAGTTTCTCGGGGCCCAGCTCCTTCGACCACAGCGCCGCGGGATGCACGACCACCGATTCGACACCGCCGAAGCTCGCGGCCGTCCGCGGCATTTTCAGCCGCGAGATCACGCACGCTGCGCCCTCGTAGCCGCCGAGTACCTCGAAGCTGACGATGCCACCGAACCCGCCGGGCATCTGCCGCTTCGCAAGCGCGTGCTGCGGGTGCGTCGCGAGTCCCGGGTAGTGCGTTGAGACAACCTTGCGATGCGTGCTCAGGAACTCCGCGATCCGTTGGCCGCTGCGATTTTGATGCGCAACGCGAAGCGCCAGCGTGCGGATCCCGCGCAGCAATAGCCATGCGTTGAACGGTGCGAGCGGCGGTCCCAAAATGATGCTGAGCTTCCAGATCTTGTCGATCGTGGCCTGCGAGCCCGCGAGCACTCCGGCGATCACGTCGCTGTGGCCGCCGAGGAATTTCGTGGCACTGTGCATCACGACGTCCACGCCGAGACGAGCCGGCTGGCAATTGATCGGCGTCTGGAACGTCGAGTCCAGCACCGTCACAATCCCGTGCTTCTTCGCGATCTTGCAAACCTCGGCGAGGTCGGTGAGCTCGAGCGTCGGATTGCTCGGAGTTTCGAGCACGAAGAGTTTCGTGGCTGGCGTGACGGCCGCCGCAAACGCGGCAGCGTCCTTCTGATCCACGCGCGACACGGTGACTCCGAAACTCGGCAGCACGATGTCGAGCAGCTTGGACGTGCCGGCGTAGTGATTGATCTGCCCGACGACGTGATCCCCAGCGCGTACGTGCGCCAGCACCGCCAGGGACATCGCACCCATGCCGGAAGCTGCGCAGAGTGCGGCCTCGGTTCCCTCCAACTGGGCGATCAGCGCTTCGACGTGCGTGCTGTTCGGGTTGCCGTATCGCGAGTAGAAGTGCGACGGGTGAATACCGGTCGCTTCCCGCAGGAACTCTTCGCCGCCTTCACTGAAGAAGTTCGCCGTTTGCCAGATGGGAGGCGATACCGCGTTGGTTTCGCGGACGGCGCGGTCGCCGTGCACGAGCAGCGAGGAAAAATCCATTGGAGCGTGCGCCGACATCATTCACCAATCCATACATTCTGTTGACAAAGCCATACACTGGCCATACATTGCAAGGACATTAATGCATCGCTCGACACGCGACGTCAACGGGAGATTCTGATGGGTTGGACGCCCAGGGCGCTTTCGGGCGATTCGCCGGTCTACCTGGCGCTCGCCGACACCATTGCCGAAGACGTGGCGAGCGGCCGCCTTCGGCCGGGCGCGCAATTGCCGACGCACCGTGAGCTTGCCCGCGTCCTCGGCGTCGACCTGACCACCGTCACGCGTGGTTATGCGGAAGCCCGGCGCCGCGGTCTGTTGCTCGGTCGCGTGGGACGCGGAACGTTCGTTCGCGGTCACGTTTTGACGGCTCGATCAGCAGCGGCGGACACGGTGGCAGATCTCAGCCTGAACCTTCCACCGCTGCTGGATCCCGACCTCCCCGCGCAAGCATTGGCTGCCACGCTCGACGAGCTATCCAAATCGTTGAATATCGGCTCGCTGCTCAAGTATCAGGACAATGCCGGCATGGAGCTGCATCGTCAGGCAGGCGCGTCGTGGGTCTCACAGCGCGTGCCCGATCCCGATCCGGACAAGCTCGTCGTCACCAACGGCGCACAGCACGCCATCTCCGTGCTATTGTCGACACTGGCGTCTCCGGGTGACGTCGTGCTGACGGAAGAGCTCACCTACCCGGCGTTTCGATCGGCCGCGGAGCATCTCTCGCTCAAGGTGCGCGGACTCGCGATGGACAAGGATGGAATCACCGTCGACGCGGTTCGCCGGGCCTGCAAGGCGGGCGCTCGCCTTCTCTATATCACCCCGACGCTGCAGAACCCGACCACGATTTCGATGCCGTCATCGCGCCGCGCCGCGGTGGCGCGCATTGCTCGAGAATTCGATCTGCGCGTCATCGAAGACGATGTATACGGCATTCTCGTGAACGACGCGCCGCCGCCGTTCGCGACGCATGCGCCGGAGCGCACGTATTTCCTGTCCAGTCTCACCAAGGCCGTCGCCGGCGGTTTGCGGATCGGTTACGCGCTGTGTCCTACGACTGCCGACGCCGAGCGTGTTGCTGCTGGCGTACGAGTGTCCACGTGGATGGCGCCCCCGTTGATGGCGCACATTGCGTCCCGCTGGGTCCGTTCCCGGACGGCTCGCGAGATCCTCCGCGCTAATCGAGCCGAAGCCACTCGCCGGCAGGCGCTGGCGACGCGCCTGCTTTCAGGTTTTTCCTGGCACGCGACACGATTCTCGTATCACGGCTGGCTTGAGCTTCCTGCCGGGTGGACCACCGCGGAATTCGTGGCCCAAGGGCGCCGCGCAAGTGTTGCGGTGACACCTGGCGACGCCTTCGCGGTCTCCGGGCGTTGCGAGCCACCAGCGGTTCGGCTGAGTCTCACGGCTCCCCGGAATCGCGACGACGTGGAAGATGCGCTCGGGCGCGTCGCGCGGCTGCTTGAACTCGGCCCACGGACGACGGCCAGCGTGATGTAACTGACCGCGCGTTACGTCTCGCCACGCCAGGCGCGGATTAGCGACATATTGCTTTCGCCTTCTTGGAGCGCCCCGACGTGGCGCACCTGCGTTCTACTGCCGTGCCGCGGCGGGTGTTTCTTTGTGACGTTAGTCCGGTGGTTATTACCAGCGGCTATTTCTGGCGTGCCTTGGGGACTGACGGGCGGTCCCTTTCGCGACTTTTTGTGAATCCAAAGCCCCGGCTCTTCGCATCCGATGAGAGATGTTGAAGCGTCGAGCGTTGCTGTTTTTCTGTTGCTGTTTCCTCCCAGTCGCGATTTTCGCCGCTCCGGTACAGGATCTTCCCCAACCAAAGGCTCAACAAATCGACGCCGCCGTCGAGGGCTGGAGATCGGAGAGCCAGGCGCCGGCGCTCTCGGTTGCGGTGGTTGCTGATAACAAGATCGTCTTTTCCAAAGGGTACGGGCTGGCGGGCGTGGAGAAGAAAGTGCCGGCTGGTAACGACACGGTTTATCGGCTGGCTTCGCTAACGAAGTCGCTCACCGCGGTCGCAGTGATGCAGTTAGTCGAGGCGGGCAAGATTGATCTCGATGCGCCGATTCAAAAATACTGGCCCGCTTATCCACAAAAACAATGGACAATCACGCCGCGACAGCTCCTCACGCACATGGCTGGGGTGCGCCATAACAAGTGGAGTGAGACGACCAGCACTCAGCATTATGCGAGCATCGCCGACGCGATAAACGTGTTCAAAGATGATCCGCTATTATTCGAACCGGAAACAAAATATTCCTATTCGACGCAGGGTTATGTTCTGCTAGGCGGGGCGATCGAGACCGCTTCGGGGGTTTCCTACCTGCAGTATCTCGACGAACACATCTTCAGGCCGGCGGGAATGACGCAAACGGCGGCGGATGATTCCGGACAAAACATTCCGAATTCCGCGACTGGTTATCGCAAAGGCTATTTTGGATTGGGCTGGCTGGGGGGCGTCCGGCTTGCTCCACGGCATGACACCAGCATCAAGCTATCTGCCGGCGGGCTGGTTTCGACGGTGGAAGACATGGCGCGATTCGCGATTGCCCTAACGGAGAATAAATTGGTGGGGCCGGAGAGTCTGGCCCAAATGTGGACAAAGCCGAAGACGCGCGACGGCAAGAAATCCGATTACGGATTTGGCTTCCTGCTGGCTGAAAAGAACGGCAGCAAACGGGTGTTCAACGACGGTAGCCAGGCCGGGACGCGAACGTTCTTATATATGATGCCGACCGAAAAATTTGCTATCACCCTGATGACCAATCTTGAGAAAGCGGATTGTGAGACGTTGGCCCCGAAGATCAGGGACGTGGTGCTGAAGCAGGACAGGGTTGAGGAGTTGAAACCTTGAGGGGTTGAGAAACCGATTTGGGGTCAGGTAAAATGAAAGCAGCACTTCAGTGCGTTGGCTGGAGCAAAAACCGAAGGAGCTGTTTTCATTCAATTCGTTTAATCCATTGATCAAAAAATGGCGTCGTGCGCTTCATCGGACTGCGTCCAAACAACATTCAAGTCCCCAGTCAAATCTTTAAGACTTGGCTAACCGTACCAGAGTTAGGATTGCGATTTCTACATTGACGCTCGCGAAAACGTTTGAATCGCCGTAGGGCTGCAGCGAGTTCAACAACGTCTATCCTGCCGCTGCTAGAATTCCGACCCTTTTAAAAGAACGTGAACAATCTCGCCACCGCGCTGAAGTAGCCAATGTGGGAGGTAATGTTCTGGCCCATCGCGGCCTCTGTTCTGTTGCCCTGGATGCTCGTCTATCTCGGACTTCATGTCATGAGACGCAGAATCATTTTCGTCGACCTCACGATGGCTCAGATGGCGTCGCGAGGCATCTTTATCGCGGTCTTGCTTCATTTCAATCCCGCGGGTTGGCCCGCCTTTCTGATCGCGCTTATTTTTACTTCGGTTGGTGCAGCGATCTTTTCCGAGACGGGCAACGGACCAGCCAGATTCCTCGAGAGGCAGTGATCGGTATGTGTCGTGGCATCGGCGGCCGCCCTCTTGCTCCTGAGCCGTGCAGCGGAAAGAGACGAGGAAATCAAGAACATGCTGGTGGGCAACATCCTTCTTGTCAGCCCATGGGATTTTTGGAAACGTTTCGCTCTTTTCCTTGCGGTCGGGTTAGTTCATTTCACCCTGCGAGGATCGTTCCTTCTTGTTTCTTTCGATCTTGGCGGCGCCTATGCAGGGGGATTGCACGTGCGCTGGTGGGACTTCCTTTTCTACGCGTTTTTCGGCCTGGTCGTAAACCAGCTTCGTTCGGATTGCCGGCGTTCTCCCGTTGTTCAACTATCTGATCGTGCCGGCGGTTTGCGGAATTAACCTCGCCAACTCGTTAGGCAAGCGCCTTATGATCGGATGTACGGTCGCTGTCGCCGGCGGCATTGCCACGTCTTTTTTTACGTCTGGGATTTGCCGTCTGGTGCGGCAATTGTCTGCACGTTCGGCGTCTTGCTCGTTCTTCTTGTAGAAGGCTCGCGTCGAGTTGCTCGAAGCAGCATCGATCGGGCTTTTCCATTTTGCTTCACCGTCGGTCATCGTGAAGGTTTCGCCGGCATCGCCCGTTGGCGTGAAGCCGCGGACCGTCACGTTACTCGGCAAACCATCGACGTTTTCTTTCGCCACCGAATCCAACTCAAAGACCTGGCCGCGGAGAACCATGCTTTCGCGGCCCATCCAACTGCCATCCGGTCCACCCCAGATCCAGCTGTCGCCGTGTTTGCCTCCCGTGGAGCTAATGATGAGATGCAGCGCATCGGCTGGCGGCTTAACAAGGTCGGCGACTGGCGTTTCCGCGGGCGCAATAGAAATTGCAACAAACGTGGAGGCGAAAAGAAGGCGGAGAATATGCATAAGCGTTCGGACACGCGGCATTAGGTCACGTTTCTGACGTCACCTGCGGCTCGTTGTGGTTCCGAATCATGATCCCTTTGTCTTCCGGCAGGGTCGCATTCGACGTGCGGGGCTCATGTGATCAACGCCTAGGGCCGCCTTGGCGGCAAGTCGCAGCGCCGCGCCGCCCATTCGACTACGTCATCGTGGTACCGGGGCGCGAACCTAGAGAGGTTGAAGATCTCCTTTTCCCCGCCCGTTCGGGCCAGCATGTAGTCGTGGTTGGCGCGGGGGACGACGGTGACCTCGGCGTCCTTGATCCGGCTTTTGGCCAGCACCGCCTCGAGCATGATCTTGGCCTCCTTCGTGGGGGTAATCGTGTCCAAGCCACCGAACAGCACTTGGAGGCTGCCGGTGAACTGGATCAGGTCGGGCGCGGAGTCGAACTTGAAGGCCTCGCGCAGCCAGGCGCCGTCGCCGGACGGCAGACCGTCGATGTAGCTTGCCCAGTATTCCTTCTCGACTTTGGCCCACTCGGAGGTTACCTCGTCCTTCCCCTTGCCGGTCTTGACCCACTCGTCGATCAGACCACGCATCCTCATCGCCCGGTCGATCTCGGACTGGGGAAAGCTGTCGGCGCGCATCTGCAGCTCCAGCCGCATCCGCTCCTGTTGCTCGACCCTCAACCCCGGTGATCCGCTTTGTAGCTGGATGAACCGGACTCCGGGGAAGAGGCGCGCTGCGCGGGGCAGGATCAAGCCCGCCTGGCTGCTTCCCGACACCCCCAGCCGTTTGGCGTCGATCTCGGGCCTGGTCTTCAAATAGCGCAGGCCTGCCGCGACGTCCTCCGCGAGCACGTCCAAGCCTGCGGTTTCCCAATCCCCCTTGGAGTCGCCGACGCCCTGCTTGTCATAGGCGAGCACCGCGATCCCCCGGCGGGCGTAGGCGTCGGCCATGAAGCGGATCCGGGCGTAGAACCCATGTCGGGATTGGGCCCCCGAGCCGTGGCCGATGACGACGGCCGGGTGCGGTCCAGACCCCGATGGCAGGAACAGCGATCCGGCAAGCTGGATGCCCGACGGGTTGGTGAAGGTGACGGGGTCCTCGCGATAGACGTCCAGCCGCGGCGCCAACGTCTCCTTGCCGCCGGACTCCTGGACCATCAGGCCCGACACCTTGCCGGCCTTGTCGAAGACCATCTTGAACCGCAGCCTGACGGGGTCGACGCAATAGAAGCAATCGCCCGCGATGTACTCCACTGGCGACACGCCGACCGCCACGCCCGTCAGTTCGGATGGGCGCTCCAGATAGAAGAACCCGGATTTCTGGTTGCCGAGGCCAAGCGCGATCGTCCTGCCGCCGCCGAGGTCATAGACCCCTTGATAGGCCTCGAGCTGCTCGGCGGGGGCCCAGTCCCTGAGCACCAGGGAGACGGGCCTGACCGCGCCCTTGGCGTCCCGCGCCGAACCGGCGTAGCCGGTCTCGGTCCGCCGCAGGTCGAAGGCGTCCCCGCCGGAAGAGAACTGAAGACGCGAGGCGTCGGCGCGCAGGTTCTCGACCGCGAACTCTCCGACCTTGTCGACGGGCTGAGTCATCGTCGCGGACAGCGCTCCGCCATCCGCGGACTTCACCTCGAGCCTGGTGAAAACGAACTGGGGCGGCCGCCCTATCCCGCCGACATACACGCCGGGGCGGAATGCGGGCTCGGCGGCCGCCGCGAACGCCGGGCAGAGCGCGAGGAGCAGCAAGGCCACCAGGCCGGTGCGCGCCGAGGCGGCCAAGGAGGTTCGGATGACGTGTCGACGGTTCATTGGCGCAACTGTATGACACCGGTCGGCCGCCGTATTGAACGGTCAGAATTGTTGAACGCGATTAACCGCGACACACTGCGTTGCGAAACATTCCCGGAGTCAGCCCGGTTGCGCGGCTGAACGTCCGGGACATGTGACTTTGATCGGCAAAACCCGCGGCGATCGCAATCTCTACTAACGACAGCTCCGTGTCGGCAAGTTGCCGCTTCACATAGGCAACGCGAAGTTGTCGCAGATACTCACCCACAGTCATCCGGTAGTGCTTGCGAAACTCGCGGGCTAGTTGAACAGGATGAACCCCGAGCTGATCAGCGACAACGCCAAGTCCAAGTGACTCTGAGAAATGCGATTCCGCCAAGGCTTTTGCATCTACCACCCAACGCGGGGGCGTGGCTTTTCCGCTCCGGTTTCTAGTTGCTTTCTCACGCCGCGAAAGAGCGCCGAGAAGTTCAAGGGCGAGCCCTTCGATAATCAGCGAGGATAGTTCGTCGAAGTGTTTAAGCTCGTTATGCGCCCGGCTCAGCAAATTACTGAGAAATCCGCCGGAATCCCGGAATACAGCATCGGCTTTTATCGGCGCTAATTCCCGCATCGTGTCCAGCCAATCGCCGGCAATTTCAACGGCAAAGGAACGCATCCCGCGTCGATCCACAGACAACGAATGCTCGTGATTCGCCGGCATATATAATATTTCGGATGGGCCGTAGTTGTGAGTTCGGCCGGCATATTTTTCGGTGCATCCACCGGCAAGAGTCATGCACAGCAAAGGATTCGAATGCGCGTGCTGGTCTATCTTGAACCCGGACACAAAAAAGACCTCGGAGAGCGATAGCCGGCCGACGTGTCGCCGCCTTGTCATTGGCTCGACTTGATGTTGGCGTCTAACGGCCTTCACTTTCGAACTGTAGCACAAAGCGATTCCGCGTGACACGAAGAGTTATCCAGCGTGTTCGTCAAGGATCGCGAGATCCGGTAGCTGAACCCGGAGTCGTTGACGTCGTGGCTGGGGCCCTGTATCAACTTGGCGGGCTAGGAGACCTCGAAGCGAGCGTGCCAGTGCGGAACTTTAATCCAGCTGAAACGTTTATCTTTCGCCTCGAACCACGCTGCCGACTCTCTGTCGCCCTTGTTATTTTGAAGCGCGATTGCCTAACGAATTGATTCTCACGGTCATTCGTTAGGGGATTAAATGTAATACAGAAACCTCGGAGCCTACACGGCTCGAACCTCCAGTTGAGGTGCGGGACATGCGGCTGTGGTCGTTAGCTGGCCGCTCTGGAGCCTAGGGGATTCGAACCCCTGACCTCCTCAATGCCATTGAGGCGCTCTACCAACTGAGCTAAGACCCCGCAAGAGTCCCCCAAAGAAAGCCTGAAAATTCGCTTTCGCCACGAATTTTATCCGGCAAGATGGCGCTCGGAAGTTGAGCATGGCTGAGCTCCAACCAAAACCAGCTGCGATGGCCCGGCGGGAACTGTCTCCGTTGGAATGCGCCCGCGTCTCTTTCCTCCGCAGGACTTGGACCGATGAATAATCCGGATTCCCGATTCGAGTTTCCGCTTCTTTGGACGATCGGTTTCGCCGGCAAACGCTATCTTGCCGAGGAAAATAAGGTGGCCGCCGCCATCGCGCAGGCGCTCGATTTTCTAAAAACGAAGGCGACCGAGGCCGGTGCCGGTTTGACCGCTATTTCTTCGCTCGCGCGCGGCGGTGACGTGCTTTTCGCCGAGGCCTGCCTCGACCAAGGCATCCCCTGGCGCGGATTGATTCCATTTGAATGGGAAGACTTCCTGCGTCGCGATCTCCCGCCTAACGACCCCCGCGGTCCCCTCCCCGAGCCCGAGCGAAATCGCCGGCTGGAAGCGGCCAGGCGCTTGCGTCGCGCTTCCTTTGGCGTCGCGCCCAAGCCGGAGCCGGACGAACCGATCGCCGAAGCGACGAATGTTTTTCCCGACCCGATGGTCGTGACCCTAGGGGTGAACCCGGAGAATCAGGAGAGCCGCGAAACTGCATACCAAGATTGCAGCTATCAGACGGTGGATGAAGCCGACGTCATGATCTTTGTCCTGACTGGCGAGGAGTTTCGGGCTGCGCTGGACTCGCTCGACGAAGATCGTCAGGTCGACGGCAAGTTTCCCAAAGCAGGCACGCGCGCTAGCGCACACTATGCCTACGCCGCCCGCAAGCCTTGTATCTTTCTCAATGCAGAAGCGAACGATCCGTGGGACTCGAAAGAAATACGCCGAAAGTCGGAAAACAAAGAGGAGAAGATCAATTGGTTCGTCGACCCGATCGTGACCGAAGCAATGAGGATCGCGGTAGCCGCTTCATCGCCAAAGGATAAGACAGATCTTCCGAAAGACTCATGGAGAAGCCGGAGACGCCTGCAGGTTTACCGACTCGGTCTCCGCCTCGGAGCCTTAGCCGACTATCATCGCAACCGGACGCAATATGTGCTCGTCTTTATTCTCCTCTTGCACCTCATCGCCACCTGTCTCGCCGGACTAAGCGCAACCGTCCTCTCCGGCTGGTGGTGGAAGCCGCTGGCCATGCTTGCCTTTCTCAAAGCAGGGATTGTCCTGGGAGCTGTTGGCACCGAACGAATATTCCACCAAAAATATCGCGATCGGTGGCTCTATGCTCGGATTCTCGGTGAGTTGTGTCGGAGCGCGATCTCGACCTGGCCTCTGCCTCTCCAACCACTCGAAGCATCCGACGAAGAAGATTTTCCGCGCCTGAAAAGGCTAATTCGCACCTTGCGCTTGATGCGGGCGATGGACGCGGAGGCCGCGGTGCGAGGAAGCCCGCGCCATCCGGGTGAGACGTCACTCGAAGCAAACATGCGCACAGCCTGCGACATCTACATCGAAGGCCGGCTGAATGACCAGAAAAAATACTACGCCAAACACGCCCCTCGCCACCAAAGGACAAAAAAGCTCTGCCACACCTTATTTCTAATCGCAGTCTTACTGGCGATCGGTGCCGGGGTGGCGTTAGGCATGCTTTTGATAACCCAGGGCAAAGCGCCCGAGGGCGATCCGACTTGGTGGTGGGAAAGAGGTCTCGAAGCAACCCTGATTATCGCTCCTTTTGCAGCCGCCTTTTTTCTCGGAGTGATCGCGATCCTCGACAGCCGGCGGCGGAGCGCGCGTTACGGGGAGATGAAATATTACCTCGAGCGGCTGGCCGATACCCTCCAGCACTGCGCAAGCAATCCGAGTCGGCTGCGTTTGATCGAGCATGCCGAGCGGATGTTAATCGAAGAGCAACACGAATGGTTCTCCGTCACCCGGAACACGAACGTCTAGCCTGTCTCCGTCGCGTGAGAAGCGACGTTTCCGCACCCACTCCTTCGCCTAACGACCCACGAGGGTGATTTTTTCTTTCTCCGCCAGAGCGGCGAGTGCCGCCTTCTCGAGCAGAAGCGCGCGGCCGGCTTCGACTGCGATAACGCGCACCTTCGCTTCGCTTCCTACCCGGAGGGTTTCGGTGCCGATTACCGGCACGTCGAAACGCATGTCCTGATTTGGTTTCGTCACTTTGATCACGACCGTGTGCTTTCGCCCTAACGAACCGCCGCGGCGAATCGCCTCGTTCGTGCCTTCAAAGGCTTCCACCGCGAGCACGGTCCCGTTTTTGACCACAATGGTTTGGCCAACATTGAGCGCGCTGAGTTTTTTCGCGATCGCAAAGCCAAAGTCGATGTCGGCTTGTTCACGCTCTTTCAATTTCGGCCCGGCGATTTGGCCCACCGGCGCGAGGAGATGCTCCAAGAAAGTGGTTGCGGGCAGAAGCTCGACCCCGATTTCTGCGAGTTGATCGGCAATCGCGCCAAAAATCGACTCGGCGTTGCGCTCCTTCAGCCGCGCGAGGAGAAACATGGCTTTGAAATCCGGGCGCAGATTGAAAAGGTTTCCCGGCGCGATCTGACCGGCCATGATTGCGTGTTGGACCTTCGCTCCTTGAAAGAATTTCAGGAGCCGGCCGAGCTGGCCGACGCGTAACCACTCGATCTCATTGGCCCGATTCGTGATCTCGGCCGAAGTCTCACCGGCGAATGCAGCCACGACGATCCGTTTCACGCCTGCCACCCGGGCGGCATCGGCCAGAAGCAGCGGATAAACACCGCTGCCGGCGATGATCCCGAGCGCTTCTGGCGTTTGCATCCGGCCGGCCGATTCGGCCTAACGAGTCGCTAATGCCGCTGCCGGCGTTTCACGTGCAACTGGGCGAGCGCCTTTTGCAACGACGCCTGCACGGCGGCGACTTCTTCCGCCCCGAGGTCCTGTTTCATGGCCGCTTTGGCGCGCTCGACCGCGGCTTCCGCCGCACTCTCGTCGATGGCGGTCGACTCCAGCGCCATGTCGGTGAGAACGGAGATCGAATCGCCTGTGATCTCGGCGAAACCTTCCCCGACCGCGAGTGCGGTTTCGCGGCCTTCTTTCAAGACGCGCAACTCACCTGGCTTCAAGGTTGTCAGGACCGGCACGTGATTTGGATAAACGCCCAGCTCGCCGTCGGTCCCGGGGAGGACGACCATCTCGACCTCTTCGGAGTAAGCCTTGGATTCGGGAGTGACAATTTCGAGGCGAAGGGTGCGAGCCATGGTGGTTAGCTAGCAGTTAATCGTGAATCGTGACTCGCGAATCGTAAAGCGCCGATGTAACGATGCAACGATTCACGTTTCAACCGGACGACTTTCAGCCCTCCTTGATCATGTCGATGCTACCCTTCATGTAGAAATTCTGCTCGGGCACCTCGTCGTGTTTGCCATCGAGAATTTCTTTAAAACCGCGGACGGTTTCCCCAATCGAAACATACTGCCCGGCGGTGCCGGTGAAGACTTCCGCGACGTGAAAAGGCTGGCTGAGAAAGCGCTGAATTTTGCGGGCGCGAAAGACCGTGAGTTTGTCTTCGGGCGACAGCTCGTCCATCCCAAGAATGGCAATGATGTCCTGCAAGTCCTTGTAGCGCTGGAGCACCTTCTGCACGCCGCGCGCCACCGCGTAATGCTCTTCGCCCACGATCTCGGGCGCGAGCGATTTCGAGGTGGAAGCGAGCGGATCGACTGCCGGATAGATGCCCAGCTCGGCGATCGAGCGCTCGAGCACGATGGTGGAATCGAGGTGCGCGAAGGTATTTGCCGGGGCGGGATCGGTCAGGTCGTCCGCTGGCACGTAAACCGCCTGGAAGGAAGTGATCGAGCCTTTGTTGGTCGAGGTGATTCGTTCCTGCAAATCGCCCATCTCCGCGGCCAGGGTCGGCTGATAACCAACCGCACTCGGGGTTCGGCCTAACAATGCCGAAACTTCCGACCCCGCCTGGGAAAAGCGAAAGATATTGTCGATGAAAAGGAGCACATCCTGGTTGCGCTCATCCCGGAAATATTCCGTCATCGCGAGCGCGGAGAGCGCCACCCGAAGCCGCGCGCCGGGCGGTTCGTTCATCTGGCCGTAAACTAGCGCCACTTTCGATTTGCCGAGATCTTTCTGGTCGATGACGCCGGCCTCGCTCATTTCTTTGTAAAGATCGTTGCCCTCACGGGTACGCTCGCCGACACCGGCAAAGACAGAGAAGCCGCCGTGACCTTTTGCGATGTTGTTGATCAATTCCATGATCACGACGGTCTTGCCTACGCCTGCGCCGCCGAAGGCGCCGACTTTGCCGCCCTTGGAAAAGGGGCAGATCAAATCGATGACTTTGATGCCGGTCTCGAGGATTTGCGCCTTGGTGTCCTGCTCCGTGAGGGTCGGAGCAGGACGATGAATTGGGTAGCGCTTGGTGAACTGGACCGGACCGCGATTATCCACCGGCTCGCCGGTGACGTTGAAAACGCGCCCGAGCGTCCCCTCGCCCACGGGAACGGTGATGGGGCCGCCGGTGTCGGCGACTTTCATCCCGCGCTTGAGCCCTTCGGTCGAAGACATGGCGATCGAGCGGAGCCAGCTTTCGCCAAGATGCTGCTGCACTTCGAGGGTGAGCCGGGTCGGGTTGCCGTTTACTTCGTACTCGATTTCGAGCGCGTTGTAGATGCCCGGCAGCGCGCCCGCATCGGCAAAATCGACGTCCACCACGGGGCCGATCACCTGGACAATGGTACCTGTATTCATAAAAGAAAGCCGGCGGGGCGAAGGCCCGGCGCACGGGAGCCCCAAGGTAGCGAAGTTGCGCGCCCGGACAAGAGGTGAGGCGAAGAATTTTCTCGGCCGCGCGCCCGCTGCGAGGGCCGCTTCAGCACAAGATTAGTTATATCGGGTCACGCTTTCGGAAGGAATTTCGTGCCAGCGGCGAATGATGTGGAAACTGCGCTGGGCGATTTTCTCGAAGTTCTCCTCGCGGGCCGCGATTCGCATGATGATCTGAGTCGCCGAGTCCAGGTTGAGAAAGGTAATGCTTTGCCGGCGTGACTGGCCGGCCGACCGATAGGCAAAGACAAAGCGGTGGCTTTGCCAGTCGTTGATCGGAAGTGGATCGGGAAAGCTTTCTACCAGGACGACATTGTTAGCATCTGGCGGCAACAATTTTCTGGCCGCGGCCTCGCACTGCACCAGTCGCTCGACCGTGAAGGGCCCGGCCTCGAGGGGAGACTGCAGCAGTTCCATCCGGGCATCGGGAAACTTTTTAAAGCTAAAGAGGGCTCCGTTGTTGTAGGGAATGACCGTAGTTTCCGAGTCGATTTTGATTCCAAAACGCTTATTGTCGGCCTTGAAATAAGGGCGGTTCATGGCCGTGCCATCGGCTTCCTGAGTCAGAAAACGGGGCGTCAGATCGATTGTCGCGAAAGAGGAGCCGAAGGTGAGAAGAAAGAGACCAAAGACGCCGGCGACTTTCATCTGTCACTCTAGAACTTTGCCCAGCTGCCACGCGTCATAACCACCGCGTCCGGACTCCCCGGCGGAGGGTTAGTGGCAAAGAGCGTGTCGAAGTTCCACCGTCGATGGGGCGGATTATAGATGTTCCCCGTGTCCCATTCGCCGGTGAAGGTTGTGCTATTAAAGATTTCCACCATCGAGCCATAGTAGGTGCAGGAGCGTCCTGTCCACTGTTCAAGGAATCGCGGAAAGTTGATCGCTCCGCCCGAAAATCCATACGGGGCGCCGCCGCCCGGCGGGGTCCACCCCGAAGGCATGAAACCAGAAAGGATGGCGGTGTTATAAGTGGTGTTTGCCGCCAGGCGCGAATTCAAGCCGCTGGAAGCATTGGCGTCGTTCCAGTTATTGGAAAGCAGCATCACTGCATCCCCGATGACCGCAGAAGGTTTCTTAGTGTAACCGGGCATAACCGGGGAATCGGTGTTAAGCGGGTTGCCGGTGAGATTGGAAGGAACGAGCCCATAGTTGGAAACGTCATTCGTGATCGTCGTTCCGGTGTTATAGTCGCCCTGGATATAAACCCCGGAGTCGGTCGCCACGGTCAAGCCGGCATCAGGCAAAACACCGCCGTTTTTCAACCGGATGGCCTTGGGATTGGAATCGACTGAATTCGAGGTCTCATTATAAGCGTAAAGCACGCCGTTAAAGTTTTGCGTGCTAACGTTATTCAGCGCCGAAGTGACAGCCCCCATGTCGATATCTGCCACGGTTACGCTCTTGCCCTCGCGTTGGTCGTAGAACGAGGTCATGGTCACAGCGTCTTTCAAAGCGTTCTTCTCCGTCCCGTTCATCGAGGTGCCATTGGCCGTCGTAATAGTCACGGTCGTGTTTCCTGACGGGTTAGTCTTAATCTTCATGAGGATACCGGCCTTGTTGAAAAGCCGGCGCTGGGCAATTTCAGGCGGGTCTGGGTAGTTATTATCCGGAGGCTCGATCAGCTCGTGAAAACTGTCATTGTTGGGATTATTGTCCTGGTCGTTCAAGACATTGGCCGGCTTGTCGCCGAGCGGTTCCATCCGTGGCCCCTGGCTTAACTGATTATCCTTCCCGCCCGGATAAATCGGCGGCGT
>Ga0081539_10003980_pt1 | contig 17065 bp, 20 predicted proteins | sample TabmetS4T2R2_FD_71023 | JGI IMG/M metagenome (GOLD analysis project Ga0081539, IMG submission 71023) | Tabebuia heterophylla rhizosphere microbial communities from the University of Puerto Rico - S4T2R2 | ecosystem: Host-associated > Plants > Roots > Rhizosphere ...
ATCCCCGTCCACTTCTCCGGCAACATGACGAGGACTGCGCCCGTTGCGGCCGCCTGCGCGACGAGGCGCTCGGCGCGCTCGATGTTGTCGCTCTTCTCGCTCACCGCGTTCAGCTGCACGCAGGCGACGCGAAGTCGATCGGCCATGGGCTCAGGATAGCCTGGAGGCGTGCGCGGCCCCGCCGAGATCCTGTCTGAGGCGCGCACGATTGCGCTCGTCGGCGCGTCCCCGAACCCCGCGCGACCGAGCAACGGCGTCATGCGCTACCTGCTCGCGGCCGGCTATCGCGTCATCCCGGTGCGGCCGCACGTCCCGGAGATCCTAGGAATGCCCTGCGTCGAGTCGCTCGGAGAGATCGACGAGCCGGTCGACCTCGTCGACGTCTTCCGCCGCGCCGAGTTCTGCCCACAGGTGGCGGAGGACGCTGTCGCGGCGAAGGCGGGCGCCCTCTGGCTCCAGCTCGGGATCGTCTCTCCCGAGGCGCGTGCGATCGCCGAGGCGGGCGGGGTCGACTACGTCGAGAACGCCTGCACGGCGATCGTGCATCGCTCTCTGTGAGCGCCGGTCAACCGGAGACCGTCCCCTCCTCGTCCGGGATCAGGCGCCAGACGTAGTAGAGGATCGCCGTGAGGAAGACGGCCGCCTGCTCGGCGTTCATGAGGATCCCGCCGAAGTTCTGATCCTTGGCCGGGGACAGGCCCCAGAGGCGCGGCGCTCCCGCGTAGAAGTCGTAGAAAGGCGACTCGGAGAAGGTCAGCCCGAGGCCGAGGAACGCGGACCCTACGAACGCCGCGCCGAGATAGCCGATCTTGACCGGCGTGCCGACCTCGTGAGGCTCCTCTGCCAGTACCGGCCACCAGAAGAGGAGGCCGATCGCGACGAGGATCAGGTGCTCGATGTTGAGCGCCCAGGGATTGCGCAGCGCAAAGTCGTAGAAGACGGCGAAGTGGATCGCGTACCACCCCACGAGCCAGACCGGTAGAGCGATCTTCGGACGGGTGGCCCAGGCGAAGGCCGGCCCGCCGAGGCTGGCTATCCGCCCGCGCATGGCGGGCGTGAGCCCGAGCAGGAGAAGCGGCGGCGCCCAGTCGGCGATCATCACGTTCTGGAGCAGGTGGATCAGCAGGAGGTAGTGCGCCGCGATGGTCTCGAGCGGCGAGTTGAGCGCACCGACGACGAGGAGCAGCCCGACGCCGAAGGTGACGGCGCGCCAACCCGGCCGATCAGCGCGCGCAGCGCGCCAGTAGAGGAAGCCTGCAACGACCCCGAGCGCGATGAAGAGCGGCTCGAAGCTGAACGACGAAGCCGAAGGCGGGCTCACGCCGACTCAACGGCCTCGCGACGGGCAAGCTCACGATGTGACGCGAGCAGGAGCCACGCCACGCAGGCGCCGAGCGTGATCGTCTGCTCGACCATCATCACGACGCCGGCGAATTGCTGGTCTGCGAGCGGCGAGAGACCGAGCAGCCGCTCGTCCTGGGCCGCGTACGCCGGATAGAGCGGATCGAACGAGAAGATGAGGACGTCCGCGAGGATCTGGCCCGAAAGGAAGAGCGCGACCGCCAGCGCGATCCGGCCCGACCGGCGTAGCTCACCGCGCCGCGCGGGATCGACCAGTTGCGTCCAGACCAGGACGCCCGCGATGACGAAGCTGACGTGCTCGAGGTCGTGCGCGACTTGGTGGTCGAGCACGTAGTCGTATACAGGCGGGTAATGCCAGGCCGCGAAAACGAACGCCCACACGAGAAAGCTGACCCATGGCCGCAACAGGAGCCCGAGAGAGCGGCGGAGCGGGCCCAGACGAGCGAGCGGCCCGAGGATCCACGGGGGGAGCAGGAAGAAGATCAGCGGCCCGCGCAAGGCGACGATCGCCATCGCGACGGCCGCGTCCCCGATCAGCACGTGCTCGAGCATGTGCGCCGAGAGCAGGTATTCCTCGGCGATGGCATCGAGGGGCGAGATGAGCGCGAGCGTGCCGAGCGCCACAGCGGCCACGAACAGCGCGAGCCGGCCGTAGCCGGCGTGGTCCGTGCGTCCACGGCGACGGAGCCTGGCCCAGGCCTGCAGGAAGAGGACAAGAGCGAGCGCCGCGCCCGCGAGCACCGCCGGAGGCGTCTCCCACGCAGACCCGAGCTCGGATCTCGGGACGAGGTCGCCGTGGGCAAGCAGCATTACGGCGAGGGCGCGGCAAGAACCTGGCCGAGCACCCAGAGCCCTGTGAACGTGTAGCCGACCATGAGGAGCACGAGGGGCAGCTGGGCAAGAGCCGGGCGACGCAGGCCGCGGTGGGCGGGAAGGGCGACGCGATGCGCCTCGAAGACGGCCACCACGTGACCAAAGACGATCAGGGCGACCTGGAGGTACCAGACAAGGACGCCCGGGACTCCCTCCCACGGCTTCCCCACGTCCGGGACCCATTCCCGCCCGAGCGGGTCGAACACGGCCGCGTATGTGAACTGACCGGCGTACACGAGATACAGGAAATAGTGCGAGACGAAGTACACGGCAGCGATGGGGATCAGGGTCGGCGCATAGCGGCGCGCGGAGTCGAGGACCGAGGCGCGCTCGAGCCGTGACACGAGCGCAACTACTGCGACGAAGGCAAGCGCAAACGCGGACACGACGCCGAGCATGAGCAGCGTGTGGAGGAACGTGTCGTGTTCTGCAAGCCACGTCGAGTGAGTGAGAAAGAAAGCTTCCAGGCGGGCGTAAGGCTCCGTCTGCGAAAAGCCGTCGTAGATGACTGTGGCCAACAGCGCGAGCACGAAGGTGCCTCCGCCCGGGCCGAGTGGCCCTTCCCGCCGGACCCCGGCGCCGTAAGGGCGAAGCCGCATGCGGCGTTCCTCGGGCTGGGCGTCGAGCCAGCACGCAGGGCAGCCGATGCGCTCGTCGTCGGAGCACAGCGCGGCGCGGCATTCCCCCGCCGGTCTGTGGACGTAGAGCTCGAGGGGAGCGAAACGGGCGAGCGTTCGCGCGACGACGGTGAAGAGCTCTCCGCGCGCCAGCCAGACTTCCGTCCCGAACGCGACCATGGCGAGGAGCTGAAGCCCGATGTAGCCGACGATGATGAGCGCCAGGTTCCGCGGTTCCTTCGCCGGCGCCCAAACGAGCTCCATCCACGACCAGACGAGGACGAGGATCGTCGCAGGCCAGAGGCCGAGCCACACGGGATATGCGTTGACCGCAGCGCCGCGGCGGGCCAGCGCCCGCTCGATCGCGCGGCCGGCGGCGTTCAGCGGGCTGACGAAGTCCCAGACGTTGCCCACGAGCGCGGAGACGATCCCCAGCCCGACCCAGAAGTCGACCCAGAGGACGACCGTCGCCGGGTTCTCGTAGAAGTCTTCTGGCCCGAAGAGTCCGGCGAAGACGACGTCCAGGAGGAGGAGCGAGAACAGCACGGTGAAAATCCGCCCGAGCCGGAGCGGGCGAACGACGCCGTAGAAGTCACTCGTCGTCCACGTCCCCGTGGCGCGCGACGCGAAGGTGGCGGCGGGAGCGGAAAGCAGGACCGCGACGCCCGCTGCGAGCCCGTAGAGCCATACCGGGAGCGGGAAGCGGTAGTCGATCCCAGAGATGGCATGGGCCATCGCCGCCCCCGGCAAGAGGAGGGCGGCGACGCTGGCCACCGCGAGGACGAGACCGGTCCGGCGCATCGGCGGAATGGTCTCAAAAGCATCGGGGTGCCCGGATTTGAACCGGGGACCTCGCCGACCCGAACGGCGCGCGCTACCAGGCTGCGCTACACCCCGAACGGCCCATAGGGTACCGGCTCGTGGCCTCCCGAGACGAAATCGTCGCATTCGCGAACGAGTTCCTCGACATCGGCTCTTATCCCGACTACGGCCCTATGGGCCTCCAGGTCTCGGGCACGGACGAAGTGAGGAAGATCGCGTGCGCAGTGTCCGCTTCCCGCGAGCTCTTCGAGCGCGCCTCGGAGGCGGGCGCGCAGCTCGTCCTCGTCCATCACGGCCTCATCTGGGACAAGGACACCCGCGTCGTCGGCCCCCTGGAGCGCGGGCGCCTCGAGGCGCTCTTCCGCGGCGATCTCAACCTCGTCGCCTATCACCTTGCGCTCGATGCGCATCCGGCGATCGGCAACAACGCGTTGCTCGCCGCGGAGCTGGGCGTTGAGGTGGAGCAGCGCTTCACCGATTGGGGTTACGGGGGCCGGCTCCCGGAGCCGATGCCCGTGAGCGCGCTCGCCGAGCGGGTGCAGGAGAAGCTCGACCGTCCTCCCCTCGTCTTCTCGTACGGGCCGGAGATGGTCGTCCGAGTCGCCATCCTCACGGGAGGCGCGGCCCGTTATGTCCGTGAGGCGGCCGCCGGAGGCTACGACTGCTTCGTCACGGGCGAGGCCGACGAGCCGACGAAGTACGCCGCGAAGGAAGCGGGCGTCCACTTCATCGCCGGCGGCCACTATGCGACGGAGACGCTAGGTGTCCGAGCGCTCGCCGCGAAGCTGGCGGGCGAGTTCGGCGTCGAGTGGGAGTTCGTCGACCTCCCCAACCCCGTCTAGAAAGCCCTCGAGGATCGCCGCACAGTCCTCCGGCCGCTCGCCGACGAGGAGGTGCCCGGCGGCCGGCAGCACCCTGATCGGAGCCCGGAGGCGACGCGCGTACTCGAAGCCGTCGGCCAGCGGCACGAGACGGTCCCGCGCGCCCCACACGAGGAGGACGGGGCAGCGGACGCGTTCGAGATCCGGCCTGGGGTCGTCGCGCAGAAGCGCGCGGCCGGCGGAGCCGACGTCCGTGTGCTGCGACGGGCCCTCGAGGAAGCCGATGACACCCTCCGCGGGGAGCGCGGGCGGATCGACTGCGCCCCAGAGCCCGAACGGCAGCCAGCGCAGGCGCGGGCGGCGGGCGAAGGTGCCGCGAAAGCGCGTCATGATCCGTGCCGGCCGCAGCGCACCGGTCACCGCGAGCCAGATCTGGGCGCGGCGCGTGACCGAGACGATCCCCGCCGCGGCGACGAGAGCGAGGCAGGCCACGTCCTCGGGACGCGAGACCGCGAGGCGAAGGGCGACGACGCCTCCCATCGAGTACCCGAGCACGGCGCCGGGGAAGAACCCCTCGAGCTCCGCCACGGCGGCCACGTGCTCGGCGTAGTCGTCGAGCGTCGTCGTGCGGTCGAAGGGCTCGCTCAGCCCGTGCCCGGGAAGGTCGGGGATCAAGACGCGGTGGCGCTCGGCGAGGAAGGGTGCGAGCAGCGTGAAGTTGACCGCGGCGCCGCCCAGACCGTGGACGAGAACGAGCGGCGGACCGCCTCCGCCGACGAAGTACCGCGACCGCCGTCCGCCTATCTCGGCCGTTCGCGCTTCGAATCCCCGGAGGAGCGTTGCCTCGGTCACGTCTGACGAATATTCTGTCTACATGGATTCGGAAGGAGCGCGGAGCCTTTGAGCCCCGTCGCGGACATGGAGGTCGCGTAGAGCCCGCCACGGTGCGTCGTAGGCGGGCTTTTTTGCACTCGTAAGCCGGAAAGGAGACGTTGTGGCAAATCACCTCACGCCTGAAGAGCTGTCGAAGGAGCTCGGAATCGACCGGGAGGAAGTCATTCGCGTCTGCATCGAGGAGGCGATCCCGATCTACCAGGGCAAGATCGACAAGAGCCTGTTCCAGGCTCAGCTCGAGGCGTCGCAGGTCAGCCGAGCGTCTGCGGCCTAGGCCGCACTGAAAGCAGCACTACGAGGACTTAACGCGCCGCCGCTTTCTTGCGGCCGGCGGTGGCCTTCTTCTTGGGGGCAGGCTTCTCCTTGCCCTGCTGCGCCTGCGCGACGCTCTGCTTGAGCGCCTCCATGAGGTCGACGACGGGGGCTTCCGGAGCGGGCTCCGGCGCGGCGATCTCCTTGCCCTCGAGCTTGGCCTCGAGCATCGCGCGTAGGTCGTTGCGGTACTGGTTCTCGTAGTCGTTCGGATCGAAGTCACCGACTAGGCTCTCGACGAGCTGGGTCGCCATGGCGAGCTCCGGCCCCTTGACCTCGGTCTCCTCGACGGCCTCGTCGATCTCTTTCCGGGGACGGATGTCCTCGGCGAAGAAGAGCGTCTCGAGCACGAGCGACTCGCCGAGCGGCCGGATGAGGCAAAGGTTCTCCTTACCCCAGAGGACGAACTTCCCGACCGCGGCCATGTTCGCGTCCTGCATCGCGCGGAGCAGAAGCACGTACGGGCGCCGCTGGGCCTCGGGACCTGCGGGCGCCAGGTAGTACGTGCGGTCGAAGTAGATGGGATCGACCTGCTCGATCGGTACGAAGCGAATGATGTCCACCGACTGCGAGCGCTGGAGCGCGACGGCCTCGAGGTCGGAGTCCTCGACGAGCACGAACTGACCCTTGGAGAACTCCCAGCCCTTGACGAGCTCGTCGGCCTCGACATCGCGTTCGTGGAACGGGCAATAGCGCTTCTGCTTGATCGGGGTGCCGCACTCGCGGTGCAGCGTCCGGAAGGCGGTGTCCTTCCGCTGTTGCGCGACGGCCAGGCCAATCGGGATGTTGACCAGGCCGAAGTTGATGGATCCGTTCCAGATCGTGCGCATGGGCCGCCCCCAAAGGGTAGCTGAGGACCGCATAGTTTCTGGCTTTGCGCCCAAAACCCTTTGAGCGTTTCAATCGTTAAGCAAATTGGGTACTCCGATAGGTACGGAGGGGGTGTTTGTGGCATCCAAGAACACGCGCGCATCGAACTCAATCTTGGACGCGGACCCGGCTCGACGGCTCAGCTCCGAACGGCCATCGACACCCTTGCCGAGCGCTCCGGCCTGAGCGACGAACAGCGCTTCGACCTCAGGCTGGCGGCGACGGAGGCGCTCAGCAACGCGGTCAAGCAGGCGGACGCCGATCATGCCGTCGAGGTGGTCGTGGAAGGACGAGAGGGCCTCGTCGAGGTTCAGGTGGCCGACCGCGGCCGCTTCGTCCGGCCCTCGTGGAGAGGACCGTTCTCGGAGGGCGGCCGAGGCATCCCGCTCATGCTCGCCCTCGTCGACGAGGTCGAGTTCGCTCAGACAGGCGACGGTACGCGCGTGCGCATGCGCAAGCGCATCTCAGGCAGCTAGCCTCCACGGGCTGGCTAGTAGTTAGAAGCGGCGAGCGCCGACGTACGTCTCGGCGTACCAGCCCGTCAAGGCGGAAATCTTGACCACGTCACCCGTGTGCGGAGCGTGGATGAACTGGTTGCCGCCGATGTAGAGGCCGACGTGACCCAGCCCGTTGAAGAAGACGAGATCGCCCGGCTGGAGGAACTCACGGCCGACGGGGCTGCCCATCCCGTACTGCATCGCCGCGTTGTGCGGGAGGGAGATCCCGACCTGCGCGAACACGTACATCGTGAACCCTGAGCAATCGAACCCGCTCGGCGACGCGCCTCCCCACACGTACGGCACGCCCAGGTACTGCATGGCGATGCCGACGACGCCGCCCGCGTGGCCGGCTGGATTGCCACCACCGCTCGAGAGCCGCGTGCGGGCCTGGTCGGCGAGCTGGGCCTGCTGAGCGGCTTCCTGCCGCTTGAGCCGGTCGATCTCGCTCTTGATGGTGGAAAGGAGCTTCTGACGCTCGGCGAGCTGACCCTCGATGGCCGCTTTCTTGGCCGCCTGGTCGGCGACGATCCGTTCCTGCTCGGCCCGTGCCTTCTCGAGCTCGGCCTCGCGCTGCTTGATCTCGGCGCGGAAATGCCGGACTTCGCCGACGATGCGCGTGTCCTGCTCGGAGACGCGGTTGACGGTGTCCACGCGGTCGAGCAGGTCGTCCAGGCTGGAAGCGCCAAGCAGGATCTCGAGCGCGGACTGATCCTCGGAGGTGTAGAGCGCGACGAGGCGCTGCTGCAGGAACGTCTGGGCCTTCCCGTAGTTGGAGCGCGCGATCTCGAGGCGCCGTTCGTTGACGCGCTGCTCTTCCTTGATCGCGTCAAGCTTGATCTGGGAGGCGTTGTAGGCCTCGACGACCTTTTCCAGGTTGGCGTCGATCGACTGGATCTCGGCGAGAACTTGCTGCGCCTGAGCCTGCTTGGATGTGACCGGAGACGGCCGGGCCGCGGAGGCGGAGAAGAGGGAGCCCGCCAGAAGAACGACCAGAGCTACGAAGAACGCTTGTCGCTTCGTGGCTCGGATCACGATCCCCTGTACGGGACCATGGCAGGCGCTGACTGGGGGGCAGACGCCGTCACAGGTCGGCACCCTAACAGCGTTTTCCGACAGCGCGCAAACCAGACTGCCCGCTCAAAGCCTTGTTAGGGTGTTCGGCTCGTGCGAGCGAGTTGCGAATCGCGCCCGGCTCGCCTCACGTTCGCCGGGCTCGCCGTTGTGCTTTCGCTCCTGGCCTCGGGGGGAGCCCGAGCCGACGACCCGGCGAGCCAGGCGGATGCGCTGCGAGCACGCAACACCGGCCTGGCGGCGAAATCGCACGACGTCCTCCTACGGCTCTACTCGCTGCAAACGCGCCTCGCGCAGTCCCAGCGGCGGGTCGAGGCCCTGGAAGAACAAGGCGTGCAGCTCGAGCGCGAGGAGGAATCGGCACGCCTCCAGCTCGCGGTTGCCCGCGACAACATGGCCTCCGCGCACAGCCAGCTGGGGCAGCGTCTGCGCCAGCTCTACATCGAAGGCGACGTCGACCCGCTCGCCGTGCTCCTCGGCGCAGAATCGCTCGACGAGGCCCTCTCGGCCCTGGACGGGCTCAACCGTCTCGCCGAGCAAGACCAGGCGATCATCGAGCAGCTGGCCAAGGCGCGAAGCGATCTTCGCCTCGCGCTGGCCCGGCTCGCGGAGCGGCGGGCGCAGCTGCGAGCGGCTTTGGATCAGGCCGAGGCCGCGCATGCCTACCTCCTCCGCGTGCAGGCGCAGCAAACGTCCTACCTCACCAGCCTGCGCCGCCAGCAGAACCTGAACCGCACCCAGATCTCGAGGCTCTCGGCCCAGGCGGCGGCAAGCGAGCAGCAGACGGAGGACCTCGGCTCCGACAGCACGGGCGGCGGAGGCGGAGGCAGCGCTCCGCCGCCTCCTCCGCCCCCGAACGGCAGCAAGGTGACGGTCGCGTCGACGGGCTACTGCCTGCGAGGGACGACGGCGACGGGAATCCCGGTCGGCTGGGGCGTCGTCGCGGTCGACCCGGCCTTCATCCCGCTCGGGACGCGCATGTTCGTGCCCGGCTATGGTGAGGGCGTCGCCGCCGACACCGGCTCCGCCGTTCGCGGAGCCATGATCGACGTGTGGTTCCCCAAATGCGCGCAAGCGCAGCGGTGGGGGCTTCACACCGTGACGATCACGCTCCACTAGACTCAGACGGAACCCTGTCGGCCCAGGGGGTCCAGTGAGCACGCCCAGTCAAGAAGCGCCGCCAGAGAAGGCTCTCGACGAGGTCCGCGTCTTGGTCGTGGACGACCACGACCTTTTTCGCACGGGTCTGAAGACGCTGCTCGAAGAGCAGGGCGTGAACGTCGTCGGCGAGGCGGCGAACGGCCAGACGGCCATCCGGATGGTGAGCGAGCTCGCCCCGGACGTCGTGATCATGGACCTGAACATGCCGGGGCTCACCGGTGTGGAGACGACTCGCAAGCTCGCTGGAATCGCTCCGCTGACGCGCGTCGTCGTGCTGACCATCTCCGCCGACGACGAGGACGTCATGGACGCCGTCATGGCCGGAGCCTGCGGCTACCTGCTGAAGGACTCCTCCATCGAAGAGCTCAAGCTTGGGATCCGGGCAGCGGCGTCGGGGGAGTCGCTCATCTCACCGCAAATCGCGGCGAAGGTGCTGCGTCGGCTCCGCGCTCAGAGCTCGAGCCTCGACGCGGCCGAGACGATTCGCGCGGAGTTGTCCGACCGGGAGATCGAGGTCCTGAAGCTGATCGCGAACGGGAAGGACAACGCTCAGATCGCGCGGGAGCTCTTCATCAGCCCGAAGACCGTCAAGAACCACATCTCGAACATCCTCATGAAGCTGCAGATCGAGAACCGGATCCAGGCGGCCGTCTACGCGGTTCGCAGCGGAATCGTCTAGCGGCTCTGGCCGGCCGGGCACAGCCCAGCCTGACGACCCTAGCTCCCTTAAGAGCCGCTAGGGGAGTCGTCCGGCCTAGGCCGCTGCGCGCGCTGCCTCCACGCGGCGCTGAAGCGACTGCAGGATCTCGCGGAGGCTCGTCAGGTCGTCGTCGGCCGCGCGCAAGCGCTCGGCGAGCCCCCTGAGCTCACCCGCCTCCTTTGGGCCGTCGACACCGTGCGCCAGCTCGCCGATCCGCCGCTCGAGCCGGAGGCGCTCGCCCTCGAGGCGGAGCGCTTCTGCATATCCGTCGGTCAGCGTATGCTCCATCTCGGTGAGCAACGGGACGGAGGGGTCGGCGCCCTGCTCGAGCAGAGTTCGGATGCGTTCGGCGAGGTCGCGGCCCATGAACAGCTCTGATTATCGAAAAGGCGCCGCCGCGAATCATGGGCCGGGCGGCCCATCCTCCGGCGTCCGAGGGCCTAGGTTTCGAACCCACCTCGGCGTCGTCGCGGGCGCCCTCGCACTCTTCTTGATGGTCACGGCGCCGGCGGGCGCGACCCTTCGCGAGCGTCTGACCCGTGCGCTGCGCACACCGGGCGTGTCGTGGTCGGCGACGGGAGCATGGGCCTACAACCTCGACCGCAGCAGGATCGTCTACCGACACAATCAGCTCATCCCGTACCGGCCGGCGTCAAATGAGAAGCTCACGGTCGCGGCTACCGCACTGCAGCGGCTCGGCGTTCACTTCCGGATGCCGACCGATGTCTTCGGCGAGGGCTCCCTCAACACGGCGACGGGCGTCTGGCACGGCCGGCTCCTGCTGAAGGGGCACGGTGACCCCTGGCTTCACTACGCCGGCCTCCAGGCGCTCGCCGGGCGGATCAAGAAGGCCGGGATCACGAAGGTGACCGGCCGCATCCTCGGCGACGAAAGCTACTTCGACAGCATGCGGACGGCGCCCGGTTGGAAGGCCTCGTTCTACAAGGTGGAATCACCGCCCCTCTCAGCCCTCGTCGTCGACCGCGGCCACGTCGGCAAGAGCATGTGGGACGAGCCCGCGCGTGCCGCCGCCTATCTCTTCCGAAGAGCGCTTCGCCGGGCGGGCATCGCTGCGCCGGGAAGCGTCGGGAAGGGCGTCGCGCGGAGCGGCGCGAAGCTTCTCGCCCGGAGGAGATCGCGCTATCTGTCGACGATCGTGCACAAGATGGACCGCGTCAGCGACAACTTCTTCGCCGAGATGCTGCTGAAGCAGCTCGGCAAGCGGATTCGCGGCCGGGGCACGACGGCGGCCGGCGCGGCGGTCGTGAGGGCCACCCTCCGGAAGCACGGGATGACGATGGACGGACTTCGGATCGTGGACGGGTCCGGGCTCTCCCTCTACGACCGCTTGACGGCGAAAGCGGTCGGCGAGCTGCTGATCTGGGCAACGAGCGACGCCGACTTCGGCGACGAGTTCGTCGCTTCGCTACCGGTCGCCGGAGTGAGCGGGACGCTCGCCGACCGATTGGAGCGGCTGCCTGCCTACCGCCATGTCTTCGCGAAGACCGGGACGACGGACGTCGCCTCGGCGCTCTCCGGCTATGTCACGACTCGCTACGTCTTCTCCGTGCTCGAGAACGGAAGCCCGATTGCGTACTACTACGCGCGGCAGTCGCAGGACCGCTTCGCGCAGGTTCTAGCCGGCGCGGCCCAGTAGCGTCTCGAACGCGGCCTCGTCCAGCAGCTCGACGCCGACCTGCTGTGCCTTGGTGAGCTTCGAGGCGCCCGGCTCCTCGCCCACGACGAGCGCCGACGTCTTGGCAGACACCGAGTTCGTGACCTTGGCGCCGAGAGCCTCGAGGGCCGCCGCGGCCTGGTCGCGTGAGTACTTCTCGAGGGTGCCCGTGATCACGTACGTCTTGCCCGTGAGGGGTCCTTCCTTCGGCCGGTCCTCTTCGCCGATCTCGAACCGCAACCCGAGCGAGCGCAGCTCGTCGACGAGCGCGCGGTTGCGATCCTCGGCGAACCAGGTGGCGATGGACTCGGCGCGGTCCGGCCCGATGCCGTCGACCTCCTCGACGGCCTGGGCATCGGCTGCGAGCAGCCGGTCGACGCTCTCGAAGTGGCGTGCGAGATTCTGCGCGGTGACCCACCCGACGTCAGGGATGTTGAGCCCGAAAAGGACGCGGGAGAAGGGAATCGCCTTCGAGGCCTCGATCGACTCGACCGCGTTCGTCGCCGAGATCTCCGCGTAGCCCTCGAGCTCGAGCAGCTGCTCCTTCGTCAGGCGGTACAGGTCGGGCAGCGTGCGCACCAGGCCGAGATCCCAGAGCCGCCGCACGGACTGCTCGCCGACTCCTTCGATGTCGGCAGCGGCCTGCACCCAGTTGATGAGCGACTCGAGGCCGCGCGAGGGGCAGTCGTCGTTGGGACAGCGGTGCATCGCCTCGCCTTCCGGCTTGACGATGGGCGTCCCGCAGAGCGGGCATTTTTTGGGCATGCGGAACGGCTTCGTGCCGGAGGCATGCTCGCCGGCCGGCCCCACGATCTGGGGAATCACGTCGCCCGCCCGCTGGACGATGACCATGTCGCCCTCGCGGATCTCCTTGCGGTTGATGTCCTCCTCGTTGTGAAGCGTCGCGCGTGAGACCGTCACGCCGCCGACCTCGACCGGCTCGAGCATCGCCCACGGGTTCAACGCGCCGGTGCGGCCGACGCGGATCAGGATCTTGTTCAGGCGCGTCGTCGCGGTCATCGGCGCCCACTTGAAGGCACGCGCCCAGCGCGGCCGCTGGTGGAGCGCGCCGAGCCGCTCCTGTTGCGCGAAGCTGTCGACCTTGATCACGATCCCGTCGATCTCGTAATCGAGCTCGATCCGGCGCTTCTCCCACGCGCGGATGGCGCCTGCGACGGAGTCGATCGTCTCGTGCACCTCGGCGTACGGGTTCGTGCGAAACCCGTGCTCGCGGAGCCACTCGAGCGAGTCCCAGTGGCCTTCGGTGGGAAGGCCGTCCTTCGTGCCGAGCCCGTGGATCCAGATCGAAAGGGGCCGCGCAGCCGTGATCGAGGGATCCTTCTGGCGTAGCGAGCCCGCCGCCGCATTGCGCGGGTTGGGCGTCGGCTTCTTCCCCTCCTCGACGAGCCGCTTGTTCAGCTCGTTGAACCCGGACAGAGGCAGGTAGACCTCCCCTCGTGCCTCGAGGAGCGGCGGCGGCGCCTCGCCGTCGATGAGCTGCATGCGCGTCGAGATCGCCTTGATGGTCTTCAGGTTGGGAGTGACGTCCTCGCCGCGGAAGCCGTCCCCCCGCGTCGTGCCGCGTACGAACCTGCCGTCCTCGTAGATGAGATTGATGGACAGCCCGTCGATCTTGGGCTCGGTGACGTAGCGCACCTCCTCGGTGCCGAGCCGCTTGACCACGTCTGCGTGCCACTTCTCGAGGCCCTCGTCCGTGGTCACCTTCTCGAGCGAGCCCATCGGCGTCGGGTGGTCGACCTTGGCGAACTTGTCCGAGGGCGGAGCGCCGACTCGCTGGGTCGGGCTGTCGGCCGTCTGGAGATCGGGATGCTCGCGCTCGAGCTCGAGCAGCTCGTCCCAGAGCTTGTCGAACTCGGCGTCGGAGATCTCCGGGTCGTCGAGGACGTGGTAGCGGTAGAGGTGGTAGTCGACGAGCCCGCGAAGCTCCTCGATGCGCTTCTGCGCGTCCTTAGAGGACATCGAGGAGCTCCTCCGGCGAGTGGACGAGCACGTCGGCGCCCTCGGAGAGCAACGTCTCGGGACGATGGATGTTTCCCCACGAGACCGCGATCGTGAAGACCCCCGCCGCCTTGCCCGCCGCTATGTCGTAGGGCGAGTCGCCGACGAAGGCCGCTGCGGAGGGATCGCTCTCGAGCAGCTCGAGCGCCTTCAGCACGGGCGCGGGATCCGGCTTGTGCCGTTCGGTCATGTCCGCGGTCACGACGGCGTCGAAATACGGCTCGAGCTCGATGACGGCGAAAGCGAGATCGACCGTCTGACGTCCTTTCGCCGTGACGATGCCGAGCTTGCGGCCCTCGGAAGCGAGCCTGGCGACGAGCTCCTCCACGCCGGCGAACGCCTGCAGCCGGTCATGGAGAGGGCGGTTGTGCTCGCGGTAGACGCGCACGAGGTCGTCCACGCGGCTGGGATCCAGGACCGCCATCTGGTCGTGCAGATTCGAGCCTCCCACGAGAGCGGCGATCTGCTCCTCCTCGACGTCGCGCTCGAGCACCGTGCGGGCAGCGTGCTTGAACGACGCCAGGATGATTGCGCCCGAGTCGACGAGCGTCCCATCGAGGTCGAAGAGCACGGTCGGAAAGCGCATCTCAGTACTGAACGTCTTCCAGATAGAGGCCCCAGGGCGGGGCGGTCGTGCCGGCCTCCTCGCGCGGACGGCCGTCCAAGAGCCGCGCAACCGTTTTCGGGTCCCGCTCCAGCATCGTACCGACGAGAATTCGCACCATGTGTCTCAGAAAGCTGTCCGCTGTGATCGTGAACTCGAGCGCGTCGCCGCGCCGCTCCCAGCCTGCGGCCAGCACGGTGCGGGCGAACGAGGAGTGCTGTGTCTCGGTCGGTGTGAACGCGCGGAAGTCATGCTCGCCGATGAGAAGCTCCGCCGATTCGGCAACCCGGTCCTCGTCGAGAGGCCGCGGCCACCAGAGCGAGCGTCGCCGCTCGAACGGCGAGGGGGTCGCGAGGCGCCAGATGCGGTAGCGGTAGGAGCGTGACCTGGCCGAGAACCGGGCATTGAAGGAATCCTCCGTCGCCTCGGCGGAGACCACGGCGACGTCGTCCGGGAGGAGCTGGTTCAAGGCGGCGGCGGCCTTCTCGGGCGGTGGCCCTCCATTCGCGGAGAGGCTCGCCACCTGTGCGCGGGCATGCACTCCGGCATCGGTGCGCCCGGCAACGGCGAGGTCGTGCCATCCCTCATACACGCGGCCCAGCGCGCTCCGAAGCTCTCCCTCGACCGTTCGGAGGCTGGGCTGGGCGGCCCAGCCGGCGAACTCCGTCCCGTCGTACTCGAGCGTGAGCTTCAGCGTCGGCACGTCGTCAGGGCTGTGCAGCCGCGGCCCTGGCTTGACCGGCCGCGCAAAAGAGCACGAGACTTCGAGGCATGCAACGGGAGCACGCGCATGGCGCATTCCGAAGCGGCGTCGTTGCGCGGCTCATCGCGGCTTTCCTCCTGGTCAGCCTTCTTCCGATCGGCATTCTCGCCTACCTCTCCGCCCGCGAGACGAGCGGGTCTTCGACAGAGGAGGCACACACCGAAGCGACGGGCGACGAGATCCTCGGGGTCCCGATCGCTCACGTAGAAGTCGGAGTCGCCGTGGCGAGCCTCGTCCTCGCGATCGCCACGGCCGCGTTCCTGGGACGTTCTCTCGTGCGCCCCTTGCGAGAGCTGGAGAAGGCCATGCATCGCGTGGAGAGCGGAGACCTCGAGGTGCGGGCGAAGACGAACGGTCGAAACGATGAGATCGCGCACCTCGCCCACTCCTTCAACAACATGGTGGAGGGCCTCGAGCGCGAGCGACTCGTCCGCGACCTCTTTGGCCAGTACGTTTCACCCGAGGTCGCCGCGCTCGCGATCGAGCGAAGGGGGCGACTCGAAGGCCAGCTGGTCGAGGCGACCGTCCTGTTCGTCGACATTCGCGATTTCACCGGCCTCTCCGAGCGTCTCGCACCGCAGTTGCTGATCCGGGCCCTCAACAGGTTCCTCTCAGCCGCCTCGGCCGCCGTCGCAGGCGAGGGGGGAATGGTCAACAAGTTCGGCGGCGACAGCATCCTCGCCGTCTTCGGGACGCCGCTCAACCCTGCCCCCGACCACGCCGCGCACGCCGTTCGGGCCGCGCTGGCCGTCCTCGCCGCAGTGGACCGCTTCAACGCGGAGGAGCGCGATCCCGATCATCTCGATCTACGCGTGGGCATCGGTGTCGCTACCGGCGAGCTCGTCGCCGGCAACGTCGGCGGTGACGACAAGGTCGAATACACGGTCATCGGCGACGCCGTCAACCTCGCGAGCCGACTTCAGGCGCTGACCAAGGAGACAGGCCAACGCGTCCTCGTCAGCGACGTGACGGCGCGCGCAGCCGGGGCTGCGGCCTCGTTTTCCACGGTCGGAGACGTCACCGTGCGCGGGAAGCGCGAGCCCGTGCACACGTGTGCCGTCGTCGAGGCCTTGACAGAGCTGTAGTAGTAAGTCTAGACTTACCGTAAGCGATGGCTTACGGAGTGGCAATAGCAGCGCTGGCCGACCCCACGCGGAGGTCCGTCTTCGAGAGGCTTCGCGGTGGCCCGCGACCCGTGGTCGAGATCGCGCGGGGCCTCCCGGTCTCACGACCGGCGGTCTCGCAACACCTGCGGGTCCTCAAGGAGGCCGGGCTCGTCCGCGAGCGCCGCGAGGGGACGCGCAACTACTACAGCGTCGACGGGGACGCACTCGCCGAGCTGCGCGAGTACTTCGAGGACTTCTGGGACGAAGCGCTCGCAGCCTTCAAGGAGCAGGCAGAGAAAGGAGAAGAGGATGAGTCAGCAGAAGAGTGAGACGGCCGTCAGGAAGTCCGTCAAGGTAGAGCGGCCGGTGGAGCACGCGTTCCGCGTCTACACCGAGGGGATCGGGGGCTGGTGGCCATACGCCAAGATCCACTCCGTAGCCGAGGAGAACGTGGAGACCGTGATCCTCGAGGGCCACGAAGGCGGACGCCTATTCGAGCGCACGAAAACCGGCGAGGAGCACACGTGGGGGACGATCCTCGTCTGGGACCCGCCCCAGCGGATCCTCCACAGCTGGCATCCCGGACGCGGCGAGGAGACGGCACAGCAGGTCGAGGTCACGTTCACTCCGGAGGACGAGGGAACGCGCGTCGATCTGGTGCACACGGGTTGGGAGGCCCTCGGCGACGGGGCCGCCGACGCGGTCGCGAGCTACCAGAGCGGCTGGGAGACGGTCCTCCGCCGGTACGTCGAGGCCGCGAATGCCTGAGGCAGCCGCGGCCCTTTCGATTCGGAAGTCCATCACCGTCCGCGTGCCGGTGGAGGAAGCCTTCCGGGCGTTCACCGCCGAGATGGGCGAGTGGTGGCCGCTGGCCGTCAAGTCGGTCGCCATGGAG
>Ga0081539_10003981_pt1 | contig 17065 bp, 15 predicted proteins | sample TabmetS4T2R2_FD_71023 | JGI IMG/M metagenome (GOLD analysis project Ga0081539, IMG submission 71023) | Tabebuia heterophylla rhizosphere microbial communities from the University of Puerto Rico - S4T2R2 | ecosystem: Host-associated > Plants > Roots > Rhizosphere ...
ACTTTGACGAGTTGTTCGAATTCGCTTGCGGCTGCGGCGAAGTCTTCAGTGGCGACGAGCGTCAGGGCCAGTAACTGTCTGGCTTGCGTGTGCTGCGGATTCAGCTTCAGCGCGTTGCGCAGCGAGTCTTTGGCTTCATTGAACCGGCGGGTGCTGAAGTAAGTAATGCCGAGATTGAGGTGCGCCGCGAACAGTTGCGGGTTTTTCGCGGCGGCTCGTTGGAAAGCGGTGATGGCGTCGTCGGGCCGATTGAGCCGGTTGTACATCGCGCCGAGGTTTACCAGCGCTTCGGCGCAAGCGGGCGCGATTTGAATCGCCTGCTGGTAACGGTTGGCGGCAGTTGTGAAGTCGTTTTGCGACGCCGCGAGCTCCGCGGCCTGGAGTTGTATTTGTGCCGGAGCGCAGGTGCCGGCAGCTTGAGCGCGACTCACAGGCGAGACCAGGTGAACGCAGCCACAAAGAAGCACAAAAGGCACAAACGTGTTCGCAAAACCCTTTCTGCTTTTTGTGCCTCTTTGTGGCATGAATAGCGTGGCTGACCGGCGCAGCGGATTGTATCGTAAACTACCACGGCCATGAATCAGACTCCCGAAAAGCTGCTCCCCCAAAACCTTCGCCTCAACAAGCTGGTCCTTCGGCACGCTGCCGTCGTTTTGCCTGACCGCATCGTCCCGCGAGCGGCGATCGCCGTTGAAGACGGACTGATCTCGGTGATTGACGAAACTGACGCGCTCGACACTTCGGACGCCGAGACAATCGATCTCAGCGGTACGACGGTGCTGCCCGGCTTTATCGATTTCCACATTCATGGCGCGGTGGGTGTTGATGTCATGGAAGCGACGCCGGCCGGTCTGCACGAAGTTTCGCGCTACCTCGCCTCGCAAGGCGTGGTTGCGTGGCTGCCGACGTTCGTGCCGGCGAGTGACGAAAACTACGCGAGCGCGATCGACGCGATCGCGGAGTCGATCCACGGCGCGGAGAGCGCAGGTGCTCGCGTGCTGGGCGTTCACTACGAAGGACCCTTCGTCAATACCGCGCAGTGTGGGGCGTTGCACGTCGAACACTTCAAGTCTTATTCGAGTCCGGCGGATCTGGATCGGCTACCAGTGAAACCGGAGATGGTGCGGATGATTACTCTCGCGCCGGAGGTGGAAGGCGGCGTCGAACTCATCCGCGAATTAAAACGCCGCAGCTGGGTAGTCTCGATCGGCCACACGCGTGCGAGTCTCGAAGTGCTGGACGCCGCGCTGGCCGCCGGCGCGCAGCACATGACGCACTTCATGAACGCGATGGCGCCGCTGCATCACCGCAGTCCCGGCCCGATCGGGTGGGGCCTCGCGCATGAAGACGTCGGCATCGACGTGATTGCGGACGGCATTCACCTCGATCCTTTCATGCTGCGTTTGCTGCTGAAGATCAAAGGAGCGAAAGCCATCAGCCTGATCAGCGACGCGATCGCCGCGGCAGGGAAGGGCGACGGCGATTACAACATCTGGGGCGAGACGATCTCGGTCAAGAACGGCCGTACGGCAAACGCCTCCGGCAGCATCGCCGGCTCCGTCATCAGCATGCTCGACGCCGTTCGCCTGCTGTTTCCACTCGGCGTCTCTTACGTCGACGTCGCCCAAATGGCTGCGACAAATCCCGCTCATCTTCTCGGCCTCGCTCACGAATGCGGCTCCATCGAACCCGGCAAACGCGCCGACCTCGTCGCGCTGAACAACGCCGGTGACGTTCAGTTAACCCTCATAGGTGGTCAACTCGCGTCGTTGCGTTCGGAACTCAACCAAACCGGCCGCAGGGAAAGTTAAGCGGCTCGGTTTGTGTGAACTTAAAGCGGGAGTAATCGCTTTGGTAAACCGTTTCCAAAACGTGCTTGTCGCCTTGGTAGTAGTGGTCGTAGTGCTCGCTGTTCATGGGCAACAGGCGGACGTCACTATCGGCACACAGAACGAAGACTCGCGCAGCGCCGTCGGCTTGCGAGGCGCAGTTCGTTCTGTGCTTACCGTTGAAAAGCGAGACACAGGAGCGGGCTACATGGAGACTCTCAGCACGATAGCCCGCACTTACGACCGTAACGGTGCGGCAATCGAAACACTGATTCACCACGCTGATATTGGGGCTTAACAGCGAGCACCTGGTCGCTCTTGATAACAGCAGCATTTATGTTTATGGACCGAGCGGTCAACTCGAAAAGATCATCCATTATGATACCGATGGTTCGGTGCGTGGTGGCATAGAGTATCGCTACGATTCTTCTGGCAGGCTGATCGAGCGTAAGACGTACGTGGGAACCAAGGAGCTCTTTGACAAGGAGGTCATAACTTACCCTACTCAATGGCAACGTTTGGAAACACGCGAATCTTACTCGAAGGGCGCGTCATTCCCGGTTATCAGTGGCTTTCGACCTTCAACAACAAAGGCCAGTTAATAGAGAGCCGCACGATCAAACCCGATGGCTCACCGGGTGAGAGGATCGTGTACAGCTACGATCACAAAGGTAACGTCGAAAAGACTGCCTCGTATGACGAGCGTAACGTCTACCGAGCAACTCACGTCTTTTACAAATTTGACAGTCGCGGAAACTGGATTGAAAAGAAAGATGTTCAGGTTGTGCCCGGCCAGGACTCAAAAACCAACGATAGAGCTCCGCTCATGACTTACAGAGTTATCACCTATTTTGACGTAATCCGTACCCACCAATGATCACGAGCGCAAATCCGAGGAGGACGTGGACGACGTCGTCGACGTAGGTCCAGTGAAAGTATTCAATCGGCGTCAGCCCGACGACGCTCGCCAGCACCTGATACAGATCCATGAAGCCGAAGCCGAAGTTGAACCCACTCGCCACCAGATCGTTCTTCGCTGAAATCAGCACCAGCCCGAGCGCGCCTGCAATCACGTGGAAGAGGTTGTAAGGCGCGGCGCCGCTCATCAACGTGTAACGCTCGGGAATCACGAATCCGGCGATGCCCGTCATCACCAGCAGCGGCGCGACGATCGTGAGCGCCGTTTGGTTGAGAGTTCTATTCTCCATCACCGTAAATGCCGGCGCGCGCGTACGCTTCATCGAGGAGTTCGATCGGATGGCAGACCTGCAACTTCATACCGGCGAGTCGCGCGCCGGCGCCGATCTGCATCTGGCAACCGGGATTGCCGGTGGCGAGTATGTCCGCATTCGTCTCGCGCACGTGGGCCAGCTTCTCGTGCAAAACGCGGCGCGACATTTCGGGTTGCAAGAGGTTGTAGATGCCGGCCGCGCCGCAACAACGCTCGGCGCCTTCCAGCGGAACGAAGTTTGGGCCGACGGCACAGCGGAGCATCTGTTGCGAGGCGTCCCCCGCATGCTGGCCGTAGAGGAGATGACATGAAGTATCGTAAGTCGTACGGCGCTCATCTTCGCGGATTGGGGCCGTCTCGGGACCGCTGCATGCATGAAGTTGTTGGCTCGCGTCCGATATCTGGAGTTGTTGGCTTACGCCTGATGTCTCAAGCTGTTGGCTGACGTCGCGCACTCGACTGCTGAAATTCATTGCGGCGTCAGCGAAGTCCGGATCGCTTGCCAGCAGATGTCCGTAAGTCGTGAGCATCGCTCCACAGCCGCCTGCGTTCGTGATGATCGGCATTTCCGAGCCGAACGCGGCGAGGTTTCGCTTCGCCAACTCCCGCGCGCCTTCGAGATCTCCGGCATGCGCATGCAAAGCGCCGCAGCAAACCTGCTCCTTCGGCGCGCTCACCGCGAAGCCGTTCGCGCGCAACACGCGCTCAGTCGCGCGGTTCACGCGCGCAAATAATCCTTCTCCGACGCAGCCGGTGAACAACAACACCCGCTCATCTTCTCGATCCGATTTCAATCCCCGCTCAGCACCGTCGCATTGGACCGTTCCGCATATCGGTCGTGAACTCTCCAACAACGCCAACCCAAACTCCGCGCGCCGCGAGAACAATCGCGGCAACCGCGTCCACAGCAGAAATCGCGCCAACCCAAGATCGCGAAACACCCTGGCTGACCCAAACAACAATCGCAACCGCACCGGCGATAACCACACATGCCGTAAAACGAACCGCAAGACGCTGTCCGTCAAACCCGACTTCGGCTGCGCCTGCAACAACTCCTCGCGACTCGACTCCAGCAGTTGCCCGTACTCGACACCCGCGGGACACACCTGTTCGCACGCGCGGCAACCGAGACAACGATCGATATGCGTGCGAAAGGCGTCCGACGTATTTTCCAGCCGTTCCTCCGCGACCGCGCGCATCAGGTACAGCCGCCCGCGCGGCCCATCATTCTCGTCGCCAGTGATGACGTAGGTCGGACACGCCTCGAGACAGAGTCCGCAGTGAATGCACGCGAGCAGCTTGTCTTCGTTTTGTGACAGGACCCGAGATGACACGAATCAATAACCCACTGCCAGACCATCACTGCGGCGCGGATCCGTCGCGCCGAGACGCACGCCCGTCTTCTCTTCGATCATGATTCCTTCCGCGTCGCCGAGATAACGCAGTTTGCCGAGCGTGTGCCCGCGAGCCGTCAACGCCCGTTGCGTGTCGCTCGAAAACCCAGACGGCTCGCCGACGAGTTCATCCGGCAGCCACTGGTGATGAATCCGCGGCGCGTCGATCGCCTGCTGAATGTTCATGTTGTAATCGATCACGTTGGTGATGACGCACAACACCGTGTTGATGATCGTCGGACCACCGGGACTGCCGACGGTAAACCAAAAGCTGCCGTCCTTGCGCAGCACGATCGTCGGTGTCATGGCCGACAGCGGACGCTTCTTCGGCGCGACGGCGTTGCGTTCGCCTTGAATCAGCCCATACATGTTCGGCGTTCCCGGCTTGGCGGCAAAGTCGTCCATTTCGTCGTTGAGCAGCAGGCCGGTGCCTTTCGCCACCGCCGCCGAGCCGTATGAATTGTTGAGCGTGTAAGTGTTCGCGACCGCGTTTCCTTCACCGTCAACGACGGTGAAGTGCGTTGTCTCTTCCGATTCGTACCCGGCCGGACGGCCGGCGCGCACTTCCGCGCTGGTCGACGCGCGGTCCGTGTTGATAGTCGAACGCAAACGCTTCGCGTACTCTTTGTCAATCATTCCGGCTACCGGCACCTTCACGAAATCACTGTCGCCCATGTACTCGGCGCGGTCGGCAAACGCACGCCGCATCGCCTCCGCCATCAGGTGATAACGATCGGACGAGGAAGCGTCGAGTTTCGCGAGATCGTAGCCTTCGAGGATGTTGAGCATCTCTATCAGCACGGCGCCGCCTGACGATGGCGGCGGCATCGAGATGATCTCGTGGCCGCGATAGTTGCCGCGCAACGGCGTGCGCTCCTTGGCGACGTAGCCGCGCAAGTCTTCCAGCGTCATCAGGCCGTTGTGACGTTTCATGTCCGCGACGATCAGACGCGCGGTTTCGCCCTCGTAAAATTCGTTTGGACCAGAGCGCTGGAGCCGCGCGAAGGTGGCGGCGAGCTCCGGCTGCCGAAACAGTTCGCCTTCCTGGTAGAACTTACCGTTGCGCAGGTAGATGCGTTTTGTTTCCGGGTACTGCTCGAGATATTCGCGATTGCCGTGGAGTGAACGCGCGAGTGAATACGTGACGGTGAAGCCGTTCGCGGCGAGCTGGCGCGCGGGTTCGATCAGTTGGCTCCAGGTGAGTTTGCCCGAGCCGTATTTCCTGAGCGCCAGCTCCAGGCCGCGCACTGTTCCGGGCACACCCGCGGCGCGATAGCCGACGAGCGAGCCGCCTTCGCCTTCAATCAAATTTCCATTCTTGTCGAGGTAAACGTCGCGATGGGCCGCCGCCGGCGCCATCTCGCGATAATCGATCGCGGTGGTGCGTCCGTTCTTCAGACGAATCATCATGAACCCGCCGCCGCCGAGATTGCCGGCGGCCGGATGCGTGACCTGGAGCGCGAAGGCGACGGCAATGGCCGCGTCGACGGCGTTGCCGCCGCGCTTCATGATCTCGACGCCGACGCGCGACGCGACTTCATTCGTCGAAGCCACCATGCCGTGACGGCCGCGCACCGGTTCGCGCGCCGCGACGGGCGGTGCGAGCGAGGTGTTGATGAATGTCAGGACTAAGAGAAGGCGTCCGAGCTTACGCAGCGTGTTCATGGTCGTGTCCTCGAAGTAAGTTGAAAGGATCCAGTTGTTGCTTGATGCGCTGGCTGAGCGGATCAAGCGGCCGCCGGGGCGTTTGGTCTGTGCTTCTGAGTCGTCCGTCAGCCACGCCGGCTTGCCAGAGGCGAGCGCGGATTGAACGCAGCGAGTTTTCCAAGTTGCTTGGGAGCACTCGGACTTCAAACGAGGGCGGCTGCTGAATAGGCAACGCCGCGAGATTCCGCCAGAGCTGTGCATCGTCCGTCGAAACTTCGCTCGACTTAACTCCCGAGTTCTGCAAGAGAAGCAGCGCCTGCTCGAGTTGATACGCTACGCCTTTTTCGTTTCCCGCAAAACGGATCAATAACACTTCCGCGCCGTCGCTGGCGATTCCAATCTCCCCTCCAACAGCCGCGGATAATAACTCCACGGCAACCGGGAAGAGTCGCGCATCGAGAACAGTTTTGCCCGCGGCCAGCAGTCGTGCCGCGGAACCCGTAGCGATAATCGTTGCTTCACGCGCGGGACGCGGGCGAAGTTTGAAGATCAATTCGGTGATGATGCCGAGCGTGCCGTAACTGCCGGTGAACAGCTTGCACAGATCGTAACCGGCGACGTTCTTCACGACGCGACCGCCGGCTTTGATTATGCTGCCGTTGGCGAGAATCACGGTCATGCCGATCACTGAGCCACGCGGGCGGCCGTAGCCGAATTGTTGTGGGCCGCCGAGACCGGTGGCGACGACGCCACCGAGTGTGGCGCGGCCGTCGTTTGGCGGATCGAGTGGCAGCCATTGGCCGTTCTCGGCGAGTTTTTCGTTGAAAGTTGTGAGCTTTACGCCGGGTTGGGCGATAGCGATCAGGTCGGCGGGTTCGTGTTCGATGATTTTGTCCAGGCGGCTCGTGTCGACAATGAGTTCGGCGTCAGATCCCTTTAACAGTGTCCTTCCGCCTGCGGCTGTTACGGTCCAGCGTTTGGACGCAGCGTGCTTCATGATTTCGACGAGCTCCTCGGTGGAAGAGGGATAGACAGTACCTGGTGAAAGCTCAACGCGTGAGGCCGGTCGGGAGGGGGATTGGAGCTTGGTTGCGAGAGGCAGGACGGGATTTAAATCAGTAGAAATAGCGTTGGCAATAGAAATTGCCTTCGCTTCGCCGCAGCCGCGCAGCAGGGGAATGATCTTGCCGGGGTTGCAGAGACCGAGCGGATCGAAGGCGGCGCGCACCGAGCGCATCGCGTTCATGTCTGCTTCCGAGAAAACCAACGGCAGCAGTTCGCGCTTGTCCAAGCCGACGCCGTGCTCGCCGGTGATCGTGCCGCCCACGGCGACACACACTTCCATCAACTCGCGTCCCGCTTCTTTCACGCGTCGCACTTCGTCAGCGAAACGCGAGTCGAAACAGATCAATGGATGCAGATTGCCGTCGCCGGCATGAAACACGTTGGCGATGCGCAACTGATTTCGGGTGGCGATGTTGTACGCGGCGCGCATCACTTCCGGCAGGCGCGAACGCGGCACGACCGCATCCTGGATCATCGAATCCGGCGAGATGCGGCCGATGGCGCCGAACGCCCCCTTGCGTGCGGCCCACAGTTTCTTGCGTTCCGCTTCATCGCGCGCGAGCCGGCAGTTGCGCGCGCCGTATTCCATGCAGATGCTCGTCACTTTTCGCGCTTCGTCGTCGAGTCCGGCTTCGATGCCGTCCAGCTCAATCAGCAACGCGGCGCCGGCGTCGGGCGGCAGTCCGGCAGCAAACACACTCGCCTCGACCGCGCGAATTATCTCGTGGTCCATCATCTCCAGCGCCGCGGGCATCACGCCGGCCGCGATGATTGCCGACACCGCATGACTCGCATCGTCGACTTCAGCGAACTCCGCCAGCAGTGTGCGCACCGCGGGAGGAACCTGGCTCAACTTCAGCGTCGCTTCCGTGGCAACGCCAAACGTACCTTCGGAGCCGACGAACACGCCCAACAGATCGAAACCGTTCGACCGCCGGCCACCGCCTTTCGAGGCAACCAATGTTCCCGCTGGACCAAAATCGTTCCGTTCGTAGTCTGTGCCGCCGAGATCGACAATGTCGCCGCCGGCGAGCACCACGCGGCACGCGACGACGTGGTCCGTCGTCGTCCCGTACTTCAAACAATGAATGCCGCCCGCGCTCTCCGCGATGTTGCCACCGATCGTGCAACTCGGCTGGCTCGACGGGTCAGGCACGTAATACAAACCGTACGGCAACACCGCCCGCGACACGTGAAGATTCACGACGCCCGGCTGCACGACCGCCAGCCGATTTTCCACGTCGATGCGCAGGATCTGGCGCATGCGGGCGAACTCGATCACCACGCCCGAATTGAGTGCGAGCGCGCCGCCGGACAATCCGGTGCCGGCGCCACGCGGCGTGAACGGAACCTGCGCCCGCGCGAGCTCGCGCATGATCGCCGACGTCTCTTCGGTCGAAGAAGGGAACACAACCGCGCGCGGGCGATGCTTGTGTTGCGGCAAGCCGTCGCACTCGTAAACCAGCAGTTCGTCCGGCCTGGAAAGTACGTTTTCACGGCCTACGATCGCGCCCAAATTGTCGATTAGTTGATCCACGCCGAGATTGCAGACAGTGTACAATCTGCCGCTGATGAAAACCACACCCCTGCTGATTACAATCCTGCTGTTTACGCTGAGTCTTATGAATGTTCCTGTTCAAGCTGACAAGGCTGCATTCGTCGCCGACACGATCATCGTCAACGCTGTCGTGCACACGATGGATCCGGCGCAACCAACCGCTGAAGCCGTCGCGATTTACGCGAACCGGATCGTGGCCGTCGGCTCGACGAAAGACGTCCGCAAACTCGCGGGCCTAAACACGCGCACGATCGATGCGAACAAACGGCTGTTGCTGCCCGGCTTCAACGACGCGCACACGCATTTCCTCAGCGGCGGTTTTCAACTTTCGAGCGTCGATCTGCGCGACGCGAATTCGCCGCAGGAATTTGCCGCGCGTATCAAAGCGTTTGCGGCGAAGTTGCCGAAGGGTCGCTGGATCACGGGTGGTGATTGGGACCACGAGCGTTGGCCTGACGCGAAGTTACCGACGAAAGAATTGCTCGACAGCTTCACGGCTGAGACGCCCGTGTTTGTGAATCGGCTGGATGGTCACATGGCGCTGGCGAACAGTCTTGCGCTGCGGCTCGCCGGCGTAACGCGTCAAACAGCCGATCCGCCCGGCGGCGTGATCGTGCGCGACAAAGCAGGCGACCCGACCGGCGTGCTGAAAGACGCAGCGCAGAATTTTGTTTGGAAAGTGGTCCCGCCCGCGAGTTTTGAAGAGCGACTCGAAGCCGCGCGTGCCGCGTCGAATTACGCGGCGAGTCTCGGTGTCACGAGCGTGCAGGACATGTCTGCAGGAACAGACGTCGGCGTGTATCAGACGCTGTTGGATCGCGGCGAGTTGAAAACACGCATCTACGCCGTGTCGCCGTTGCCTTCGTGGGAATGCGTGGCCAGAACCGGTGTGCGCGCGCACTTCGGCAGCGAGATGCTGCGCGTCGGCGGTTTGAAAGGGTTCTCAGACGGGAGTTTGGGATCCACGACGGCGTTGTTCTACGAACCTTATCGCGACGATCCGTCGACGAGTGGAATCGCCGGCGACGAGATGTATCCGGAAGGCGCGATGCTCGAACGCGTCCGCGAAGCGGATCGCGCGGGTTTGCAAGTGATGATTCACGCAATCGGCGACCGGGCCAACGATCTGATCCTGAGCATCTACGAACAGGTCGAACGCGAGCACGGCAAGCGCGACCGGCGCTTTCGCATCGAGCATGCGCAGCACTTGCGGCCGCAGGACATTCCCCGCTTCGCGCGCGACCAGGTGATCGCGTCGATGCAGCCGTATCACGCGATCGACGACGGGCGTTGGGCCGAGAAACGCATCGGCAAAGAACGCGCGAAGACGACCTATGCGTTTCGCTCGCTACTCGACTCGGGGGCGACGCTCGCGTTTGGCACTGATTGGACCGTCGCGCCGTTGAATCCGCTATTGACCGTGTACGCCGCGGTCACGCGCCGCACGCTGGACGGGAAGAACCCGCAAGGATGGGTGCCGGAGCAGAAGATCTCAGTCGAGGAAGCCGTGCGCGGATACACTGTCGGTTCGGCTTACGCGGAGTTTCAGGAAAACGTGAAGGGAACTATCGCGCCCGGCAAACTCGCTGACCTCGTGCTGCTCTCGCGCGACATCTTCAAGATCGATCCCAACGAGATCGAAAAGGTGAAAGTCGTTTTGACGATAGTTGACGGGCGCGTGGTTTACGAAGAGCGAGATCGCGAGTACAGCAAGTAAGCGAAATAGATCGCCAGACCCGCGCCGGCCGCCCACGCCGCGGCTTTCGCTTCCTGCAACGCGCTGAGCAGTAACCAGACGATCAGCACCAGCGACAACACGGCGATGATCGTGCCGCCGGGTAACCGAAAAGCCGGCGGCGGCACATTCGGACGCCGGCGGAAGACGGGCAAAGCAAGACACGTCGCGGCGTAAGTGCTGAGACGGGCGATCGTGCTGATCGTCAGTGCGGTGACAAACGAACTCTTCAGCGTCAAAAACATCATCAAGCCGGCGGTGATCAGAATCGCGATGTACGGCGTGTAGAACGAGCGATGAACGGCGCCGAGAAATGCCGGCAACTGTTTCTGCTCCGCCATCGCAAAGGGAAGACGCGAACCTGAAAGCATCAGGATGTTCAGGTTGCCCGTAATCGAAATGATCGCGCCGGCCGAAATGATCGCGCCGCCCGCTGTGCCCATGAATCTTGAACCCGCATCAGCCAAAGGTTTTTGCGACTGCGCCAGCTCCGGTAACGTCCCCACGCACACGATCTGAATCAGGATGTAGATCACGGCGACGACGAAGAGCGCGATGATCAGTGCTCGCGGAAGGTTCTTTTGTGGATCGCGCACTTCACCGGCAGGAATCGTCGCCATCTCGAAACCGGTGAATGCGTAAACCAACAGCAGCACTGATTTCGAGAAATCGGCAGTCGCCGGACTCGGCCCAGGCGCAAAAGCTTGCGGGTTGAGAAAGAACAGACCAGCGCCGCAGAAAATGATCATTGGTACGAGTTTACCGACCGTAAAAATGTTGCCGACGATGGCGGCCTGCCTGATGCCGAGTAAGTTGATTACGGCCAGCACGACGACGACAAACACGATGACGGACGCGCGCCACGCGGGAGTCGTCGCCGAGGTCCAAAAGTAGCTGAGATAGTTGATCAGTAGGTTGCCGTTGGCGGCGAAAGCGGTGATGCGCACCAGCCAGATGAGCCAGCCGATTTCAAATGCCACCGCCGGATTGAACGCTTCGCGCGCGTAAAGATACGGCCCGCCCGTGTCGTCAAAACGCGAACTGACTTCGGCGAAGCACAGGATGATCAGCGCGACGACCAGCGCGCAGGCGATGAAAGCGATGATGCTGTAGGTGCCGATGAGCGAATAGACTTTGGAAGGAAGCCCAAAAATTCCCGCGCCGATGATGCCGTTGATGGTGATGGCGACGAGGTCCCAACGGCGAATGCCGCGGACCAGGCCTTCGTCAGTGTGGTTCTGCACAGGCGCGACAGATTATATTGTGCGCATGATCAGAAGCAAACAACTTTCTACCCTTGGCACGGTTTTGTTTCTTTCCGTTTGCGCGGTAGCGCAGCAGCAACCGAAATCCTCGTTGCAGGACGTCGTCGATCGAGCGGCGAAGACAACGCTGCAGAAGTTTGCCGACAAGAAGCTCGATGAGAAGCAGCTTTCGATCACGCTGATCGACTTGCGCGATCCGCAGCATCCGGTCACGGCGAGTTTTCGCGGCAACGAGCGCGTTTACCCGGCGAGCGTCGTGAAACTGTTTTATCTCGTGGCGGCGCAGCGCTGGCTGGAAGACAAGAAGATTGAAGAGACGCCCGAGCTGACGCGCGCGCTGCGCGACATGATCGTCGACTCCTCGAATGAAGCGACGCAGTATGTTGTCGATGTGTTGACGCATACGACGGGCGGATACGAGTTGCCGCCGAAGGAGATGGAAGAGTGGCAGAACCAGCGGAACGCGGTGAACCGTTATTTTGCGGGACTCGGCTACACGAACATCAACGTCAACCAGAAGACGTTTTGCGAGGACGCGTACGGCCGCGAGCGCGTGTCGCGCGGACCGAACGGCGAGAACCGGAACAAGCTGACTACCGATGCGACGGCGCGGTTGATGATGGAGATCGTGACTGGCAAAGCGGCGACGCCCGCCCGCACGGCGAAGATGATGGAGCTTTTGAAACGCGACTACACGGGCACGAGCAATGATGCCGATGACCAGGGCCACGGCTTCACCGGCATCGCGCTCAAGGGGCACGATGGCGCACGTTTGTGGTCCAAAGCCGGCTGGACCAGCACCACGCGACACGACGTCGCCTACATCGAATTGCCGGACGGACAAAAATTCGTCCTGGCCACCTTCACCACCGAGCACGCGAACGAGCGCGACATCATCCCCACCATCGCCGGGGCGGTGATGGAGGGGTTGAAACAGATGAAATAACGACGGAACTTTTTTCGGTCGTGGGTTGTCTAAGGCCGCATGAAGACAACCAGCAGTACGCATCCGCCGAATATCAACGTCACGCCGCTCATCGATGTCCTGCTCGTGCTGCTGATCATTTTTATGGTCGCGGCGCCGCTGCGGCCGCACCGGTTTACGGCGAAGCTGCCGTCGCAAGCGCCGCCGGACCCGCGAGTTCGCCCCAACGACAACACGCTCGTAGTCACCATCGAACCCGATCGCACCTTGCGACTCAACGCGCTGACCGATATGGGCACCGTCGATGATCCATCGAAACTCGCGCAGAAGTTAGTCGCCTTGTTTGACGAGCGGACGCGAAACAAAGTCTATCGGGCCGAGATGCTCGACCGCCTGGACTTGCCCGAACAGGTGCGCATCGAAAAGACAGTCTTTATCAAAGCCCCACGCAATATTCCTTACGGCCAGGTATTGCAGGTGATGGACGGGCTGAAAGGCACTGGCGCCGAGCCGATCGGGCTGCAACTGGATGATCTCAGGTAAGTTCGGCCTTGTGTCTGCTGGCGGAATGGGTTGTAATCTCCGGTGAGGAGATGTAACCCCTGCATGAAAAACCGGCTTTTTCCCCTGACCTCTCTAATTATCGTTGTAACAGTCGCCAGCGTTGTGGCCCAGGATATTTCGGGCGGCGGCAGTCTGCGCGACATCACCGGCGGCGCAGCGCTCATCTTTCGCGCACCGCAAAATCCTGCCGTTCATGTGACCAGTGGCGGACAGGGAGCGACCGGCGGCGGACGCATCAAGAGTAAGCCCAAGGCGCCGCCCGAACCGCGACAAGAGTCGATCATCGCACGGGCAAACGCAGCTCGCAGTGCTCCCAAACCGCGTTACGCCGAAGCTGAACAGCAGTATCAACTCGCCGCGCAAATTGCGCCCGATGATGCGCGCGCGTTCGCCGGCCTCGGCAACGTTTACGTAGACCAGGGAAAGTTTACCGAGGCCGTGAACGCTTATCAGCACGCGATAAAGGTGAAACCCGATTATGCCAGTGCGTATTTGCCGCTGGCGTTTTCACTGGCGCGGCTGGCCCGTTATGCGGAATCGATTGACATCTATCAAAAGACGTTGAAGTTTGATGCGACGGTTGCAGAGGTCTACAACAATCTGAGTTATGCTTACAATCAGAGCGAGCGTTTCGAGGAAGCGGTTGAGGCGAGCCAGCGAGCGATCAAGCTGCTCGGAGAAACCGGCGAGGCTTATAAACTCGGCTTTCAGGAGCGAAACGAGGTTCGCTCTTACGCTTACAAAAACCTCGGCAATGCGTACAGCGGCTTGAAGCGTTATGACGAGGCCGCGAATGCGCTCAAGAAAGCGGCCGAGATCGAACCGACGAACGCTTCGGCGCACTTCAACCTCGGCCTGACGCTTTACACTGCCGGCCGTTACTCGGAAGCAATCGAGTCGTACAAGCAAGTGATCAAGTTGCGGCCGCAACTGGCCCAGGCCTACTTCAACCTGGCGCTCACATACGTTGCGATCAACGACAAGCCGGCGGCGATGGCGCAGTATCAGACGCTCAAAACACTCAATCCGGATTTGGCGAAGCAGTTGTACGACGCGATCAGGTAGAGACGTTAACTGTTCGAGATCTCGTCGAAGCTGTGGATGATTGGGTGCTGCTCGGGTGAAGCCTGAGGTTGATTGCCGGGTCTGATGGAGAGCGCCGTCTTCATTCCGGCCTCGCGGGCGGCGGCGAGTTCCGAGACGACGTCGGAAACGAACAGCACCTCGCCGGGTTCAATTCCGATCTCTTCGGCGATGCGGCGATAGCTTGCAGCTTCGCCTTTCTTCCCCACACCAGTATCGAAATAGTGACTGATGAACGGCGTCAGATCGCCGGCTTCGGTGTGTGCGAAGAGGAGTTGTTGGGCCAGCACACTGCCGGAAGAAAAGATACTCACGATCAGACCCGCGACGCGCCAACGAGCAAATGCCGGCGCGACGTCCGCGAACACCTGCGCGCGCAGAGTGCCGTCGGAATAACCTTCGTGCCAGATTTTTCCCTGCAAAGATTTCAGCCCGGTTGATTTGCGATCGAGATCGATGAGCCGGTTGACGTGGGCCACGATGCTGTCGACATCGTCTACGTCAAACTGTTCGGAGTCTGGCTCGTTTTGCATGAGCTGAATGTCGGCACGAACTGCTTCTTCGTTGAAATGTTTCGCCAGGTAATCGCGAACGCGCTGCCGTGCGTAAGAGAAGAGCACGTCGTGGACAAACGCGATCGGCGTGGTCGTGCCTTCGATGTCGAGCAGGATGCCGCGAATGCCGTCGAGCGAAACAGGCATGATTATTAAGCGAAACAGCGCGGAATGAATTGTTCGTCGAGGCGGCTGTCGGTGTAGTGAGGCGCCCAGCCTGAGGTGTCCTGAAAGAGGCGAATCGCGCGAATCCGTCGATCGCCGCAGAGATTGAACCAGTGCAAGGTGCCGCGCGGCACGCGAATCAGATCGCCGGCTTCGACTTCGATTACCAGCACCGGTCCCGCCGTCGTGTGAATGTGAAAAAGTCCGTGACCGGCGATGATGAAACGCACTTCGTCTTCGTCATGCCAGTGCTCGCGACTGAACTTTGCCAGCATTGCGTCGAGACCGTCCGTGTTTGGAGCGACGTCGATTACGTCAGCGGTGACGTACCCGCCGCGTTGCTTGAGCTGTTCGATCTCGTTCGCGTAAGCGCGCAGGATCTCTTCCGCGGGCGCGTTGTCCGCGACCTCGTGCTCGGGTTGCCAACGTTGGTAATCGATGCCATGGCTCGCCAGGAGTGAAGTGATCTCTGCTTCCGTGTGGAAAGTCTTGTTTTCGTCAGCGATGGTTACGGTGGCCATGGTGTTACCTTCTGCTGTTTACGGCGAGTAGTGTTCGACCGAATGTTTCGAGCAGGAACTCGAGGATTTCAATGTGACGTTTGGCTTGGGCCAGGTTGTCGCCCCACGAGTATAGTCCGTGGCGTTTGAGCAGGAAACCGTGAGCGGATTGGTTTTTGTCGAGCATGGCGGCGATCGTGCCGGCGAGCGCGTGCATGTCCTGAGAGTTGTCGACGATTGGCAGCCACTCGCTGTGCTCGTGTGTCTTTACGCCTTGCAGGCCTTTGAGCATTTCATAACCTTCGATATTAATGCCGCCGTCGGAGGCGTAGAGATCGGAAAGCATCGTGTTCCAGACTGAATGTGTATGCAGCACTGCGCCCGCGCCGAGTTGTTTGGCAATGCGAATGTGAAGCAGGCTTTCGTCTGATGGTTTGGCTGCGTGATCGCTGACGATGTGTGCGTCTTCGTCAATCGTGAGCACTTGTGGCGCGGTGAGTTCGCCCTTGTCGATGCCGCTCGGACTCATCGCGAGGCGCAGCGGTTCGCGTTGTACGACGGCGCTCAGGTTGCCGCTCGTGCCGAGCATCCAGCCGCGCGCGTGAAAGCTCTTGGCGACCGCAGCGAGTTGCGCGGCGATTTCGGGGAAACTGTCAGACACGCAAGAAAAGATGCCACAGATTTTCGCGGATGAACACTGGTTTGTGTTCCTCCATGGAAATCCGTGGCTACTTTGGTAGGACCGTGCGGGATGCGTTAGTAGCGATGGGCGACGCCGATGCGGCGCTCGACGAGTCGTTCGACTTCGAGTGGCACGCCCGCGGCTTTTGCTTCGCGAATGTAGTTGCCGTCGATCTTGAAAATGCGCAGCTTCACGAGGTCTTCAACCTGGAGATTGGTCAAGCCTTCATTGCGTACTTCGGTAATGAACTCCGGCGTCACCTTGAAGATCTGCATCTTCACCAGACTCTCAAACGGTTCCTTCTCGAAACCCATCTGGCTCACTTGCCTGACGAAGTCGGCATCGATTTTGAAGATCCGTGCCTTGACCAGCTCTTCCATGCCGAGGTTTTCGTAACCGCTCGCTTTCATCTCGCGCGCGAACTTCGAATCGACTTTGAAAATGGCGGCCTTGAACAGGTCTTCAGTTTGCAACTTGCCGAGGCCTGCCGAGGCGAGATCATCGGCGAGTGCGGTGGTGACGTTGAGGGTAGTGGCCGCAAAAAGTCTGTCGCTGCGGTCCTCGTCGTCGGCATTTTTGTCGGCTTCGAAGTCGAACCCGCGGCTCTTCATCGCCGAAACAAACGCCAGGTTGCCGGTGAAACGAAACGTGCCGGAGCCTTTGCCGTTTTGGAAACTACCTTCGCAATCGATGCGGCCGGCTTCGCGGACGAGACTAAAACTCACCGCTCCGCCGTTCGTTGCTTGCTCGCGGCTGAGACCTTGCAGCTCTGAGAAGTCAAAGCTTTGTCCGTGCTGGTGCCGGCCGCCCTTGTCGGTATGGCGTTCAAAATTCAACTGGATCTTGTCTTTTTCCTTCGAAACAGAAG
>Ga0081539_10000190_pt1 | contig 17061 bp, 12 predicted proteins | sample TabmetS4T2R2_FD_71023 | JGI IMG/M metagenome (GOLD analysis project Ga0081539, IMG submission 71023) | Tabebuia heterophylla rhizosphere microbial communities from the University of Puerto Rico - S4T2R2 | ecosystem: Host-associated > Plants > Roots > Rhizosphere ...
TTCCCCCCCTCGACGACGGCGTCGAGGTCGCGGCCGGCGGCATCGTTGCCGTCGGCGAAATAGCGGAAGTTGATCGCCGGAGGATCGCGCGGATCGGCCGACTGCAGCGTCACGTCGCCGGCCGTGTTGTTGGTGTGCCCTTTCAGCACGACCCACGAGAGGTAGTTCAGGTGATCGCGGACGTCCTTCGAATAGCCGGGCGCGTAGCCGGTGAACTTCGCGAGCAGCGCGTAGCAGAACAGGTCGGGCACCGGGCGATCGAGACCCGACCGCAACATCACTGAGAACAGCGTGCCGTTGGTGCCGTAGACGCCGGTTCGATGTTCCGCCCACTCACGATAATGCGGGTCGTGTCGTGTGAACGTGGCGCCGCGCAACGTCTCCCACGTGTCGAACGACATGCGATTGACGACGCTGACCTCGTAGCGGTCCTGGAGATTGCGCCCGACGCCAGGGAGGTTCACGCGTGTGGCGATGCCGTGCCTTGCCAATTGCTGCTGGTCACCGATACCCGAGAGCATCAGCAGCTGCGGCGTGTTGAACGCACCGCCGGCGAGGATGACTTCACGCGAGGCGAACGCCTGGCGCACGACGCCTGGACCGGCGTTCGGCCGCGGGTGCGCACGATACAACCGGTCGCCTTCCAGGAACTCCACGCCGATCGCACGATTCTGATCGTTGAAGAGCACTCGGGTCGCCAGCGCGCCGGTGCGGATACGCAGCGTGTCCGGATGCGTCTGCTGCACGTCGAGCAGCCGCTCGCGCGGGCCGATCCGCACGTGGTTCTTCGTCGTGAGCGGCGTATAGCGCAGACCGATCGTATCGTCGCGGATCACGCGCCAGTCGTTCGGGTCGGCCTCCTCGTCGGAGAGCGTGTTCAGACGGAACTTCTCCTTGAGGGCTGCGCGCGCCGACTCGATCAGGACCTTCTTCAGATCCTTGTCGCGGAAGGCCGCGTCCGGAACCATGCGCTCGGTCTGCAGCCAACCGTTCCAGCCATGTCGGCTCGGATTGATGCCAAGTGCCTTGAGCGTGCGCTCCCCCTGCCGATGATGGCAGTTCTCCATGCGCTCGAAGTACGAGCGCATCTGTTCAGGACGCCACGTCGGATCGCCAGTGATGTCCGCCAGCTGGCTCCAGTCGGCGTCGTGCGGATAGACGAAGATCAGCGCGTTGTGCGCCGCACATCCACCGAGCGCGCCGACGCGCGGATAGAAGATGCCGTTGACGTCGCGCCCGTCGAAGGTGCGGACGAACTTGGGATCGCGCTGCTGCTGCACGTCGTTCGTATAGTGGCGGACGAAGAAGTCCCACCGCATGTCGGCGTTCTCCGTCGCGAACGGGTGGAACGCCGGCACCTTGTAGTCCGCCTCGGTATCCGGATTCGTCTCGACAGGGTCGCCGCCCGCTTCGAGCACCAGCACCGAGTACCCAGCCTCGGCGAGCCTGGCGGCCACAGTGCCGCCGCCCGCTCCGGATCCGACGACGATGTATTCGACTTGTTCCACGGTATGTAGCTAGGCAGCTGAGTAGCTCGGTGGCTGGGCAAGATGATCGTTTTCTTTCCGTGTCTTGGCAAGAAGACCGAGAAGCGAAGCGACCCAGCTGCCCAGCCACCCAGCTACATTGTTTTCAGAAAGCCGATCAGCGCACGCTTGTCGGCGTCGCTGAGGGCTGGTTCTTCAGTGAGGAAACTGGTGCCGAAGTAGTGCCCTTTGTTGACGACGAAGTCCTTGCACTTGCTGAGAGACAGGAGCGCATCGATCGTTTCCGCGTTCGCGAGCGGGTCACGGCCGCGCGCCAGATCGTTCTTGAACTGTGTCAGGAGCCGCACCATGACCTTGGTCCGGTCGGCACGTTCCCTCGGCGTCAGCTCGTTGGGCCCGAGCACGTCGATGTTGGCGATCAGATTGAGCGGGAAGCCGCGCGGGATCGGTCCAATCTCGAGGCCGCCGTTGCGGAAGAACATCGGGAACAATCGCTGGCCGAGTGGCAGCAGGCCTCGCAGTTCCGGCGGAATATACCCGCGCGGCACGAACAGCACGCTCTCGGAGGTGGTGCGATCGATGATGCCGACGCCCGGCCCATTGTCGTTGTCGAAGATGCGGTCTTTGGGGCGGCGCTCCGGCCACAACATCCATTCGATCGCCTCGTTGAACACGCGCATGCGCGCGTCCACCGACGGACTCGGGTCGAAGCGGCCAAGCGCGTTGTTCTGCAGGAACGGCGCCGTCGACCAGACGGACACGAGGGAGGCAGGCCGCGTGAACCCGCGCCCCCCGCCCGGGAGCGGGTAGTTCGACGCGGCTCCCGTGATCGGATGACGGACCGTCACCGAACCAACCGGAGGCAGTTCCTTGTACGACGCCGAGGAGAAGTTGTCCCAGATGTCGTTCTCGATGGCGTTGGTCCCAAGAGGACTGCACACGTTGGTCTGCAGCAGCGTCGACGGGACGCGCAGTTCGGTCGACAGGTAGTTGTCCTGCAGGAAATCGTTGGCCAGCACGATCTGACGCATCGGCCGTTTGAAGTCCTCGGTCTTGCTCCATTCCCAGTAGCGATTCCAGCAGGGAAGGTAGTCCTTGCCGTTGCAGTTGACGAGGTCGAGTCCTGGCGGCAGGTCGGGAATCTTGCTCGAATGGCAGCGCGCGCAGCGTTCCGCGAAGACCGTCTTGCCCTGTTGCAGCGTCGCCGCATCCTCGGTCTGATAGGTCGATCCACCCGGTGCGTCCTTCAGGTAGTGGCCACCACTGGCGCGCAGGAGGAAGCGCGCCATGTATGGCGTCTGCATCTCCGTGGCCTGCCAGTAGACCGAGTTGCGCCGCGCGTCGGCGATCTTGATCGGCGTGACACGCTGACCGCCGACGAGCGGGCGGAAGTGGAGCAGCCATTCCTCGCTGAAGAGCCCGATGTTGAGATAGACGCGGTTCAGGGCTCCGAGCGCCCCCACCGAATCGGCGCCATCTTTGAGGACCCGCGGCGTGTAGACGGTGTTCGGTGCGACGAAGAATTGTGCGAGCGGATCGCCGGCTGGAACGAACTCGTTGAACTGACGGTTGTCGAGCCCGCCGCCGGCGATCGTCTCCTTGCCCCACTTGCGCGCCAGACCCATGCGCGCCGGGAGCATGTAGACCGCGTTCATCGTGCGCGGATTGTTGATGTTGTCGGTCGACACCAGCGACGTGTCGAGCGAGCCGGGTCGTGACGCGTGAAACAGCTGGAAGAAGAAGCTGCGTGGGTTGCTCGTCGCCTGCCAGTTGAAGATGCGATCCACCCAGAAGAACTGTGCGCCGACGGTCGAGCTCAGGTTCCGCCACTCCGGATTCTCCGGATCCGCCGGCGGCCGCACCGGATCGGGGCCGACGTGACAGAACCCGCACGCGACACCCACGCGATAGGGCTTCACGATGTCGCGTGAGAAGTAGTAGTCAGGCTCGCGGTAGTAGCGCTCGGAATCCCATCGGCGTCGCGCCTTCTCGTCGAAATCCGGATTCGGAAATAGGCGCAACCCGACCACGCCGGTGGGCTCGCCGTAATAGGAGCCGACCGAGATGCCCGTGCCGCGCGCGCCGATTTGGACACCGGGATACTTCGAGGCGTTGGCGAACGGATCCGGAGGGCAGTTTGGATCGCGCACGTCGAGCCACAGCCCGTAGCGATTCGGATCGGGTCCGGTTGCTTTCTTGTAGCACGGCTCGTTGATCAGACCGAGGATGCGGAAGCGGTTGTCGCGGCTATACGGGAGCGTCGGATGCGAGGAGATCGTCTTCAGGTAATCGAGCGTGCCGAAGCTGATCTGCGATGCGACGTCCCAGAAGCGATCGTTGCCGCCGGTCCAGACGTTCCACATGTTGCGGCCTTGCACCTCCTCGCGCGTGAGCGGAAGGGCGCCGTCCATGTCGTGGAAATAGTCTTCGTCAGCGGCGGGAAACGATGCGGCTTCTCGACGGGCGCGCATCGCTTCGTCGAGAACCTGTCCTGGCTTTCCCTGTGAGGCGCATCCAACGACCACGAGCGTTAGCAACCCAATACCGACTCGTTGAAGGATCGACGTTGCTCGCATGCGCGGTCAGCTTACCGCACATGCTCGCGGACCATAAAGGTCCGCGCCGCATGTATCCGCTTGTCGATGGGCGATCGCTGTGCTTGAATGACGGCGCCCCCTGCACTACTCACGTCCGCCTGACGGCGGATGAAGGTCCACCTGAAGGTGGACCCTACGCTTAAGCGGAGGCCGCGATGGCTGACGTGATCTTCGAGCCGCTCAAGTTCCGGAACCTCACCGTCAAGAACCGAGTGTTCCGCTCCAACATCTCCGGCCGTTTCGACAACTACGACGGCTCGGGCACTCAGGCCCGCATCAACTGGGAAGTGAAGTTCGCCGCCGGCGGCGTGGGCGCGATCATCTCGTCGTTCGTGCCCGTGCACATCCGCGGTCGCATCATGCCGAACTACGCGACGATCGATACCGACGAGCGGATCCCGTTCTGGCGTGCCGTCGGCAAAGCGGTCCATGAGCACGACTGTAAATACATTCTGCAACTCAGCCACGGTGGCCGGCAGCGCGACGTGCCCGGCATTGAATACGCGCTCGGCCTGAGCTCCACCGACAAGCCCGATCCGCTGCACGGCTTCGAGTGCCAGCGGATGACTGTGGCCGATATCAAGGACACCGTCGCCAACTTCGCTGAAGGTGCCCGTCGCGCCCGTGAGGCGGATCTCGATGGCGTCGAGCTCCACGGCGCCAACGGGTATCTCATCACGCAGTTCCTCAGCTCCGCGATCAACGATCGCAAGGACGAGTACGGTGGTCCCCTCGAGAATCGCGCGCGGTTCGTCATCGAGATCGTCAAGGCCATTCGCGCGCGCGTCGGTCGCGACTTCCATCTGCAGATGAAGATCAGCGCCACCGATTACAACAATGCGCTGCTCCGGTTCGAGAAGCCGGGGAACACGGTGACCGATTCGATCCGCGTCTGCCAATGGCTGGTCGAGGCAGGCGTCGATGCCATTCACGTGTCCACTGGCAGTTCGTTCCCGCACCCGAAGAACCCCGCCGGCAGCGATCTGCCGATGGACGTCCTGGCGCAGACCTACGAGGTGCTCGCCTCGAGCGGCGACAACACGTTCCGCAATCTGCAGCTGTTCCGCAATCCGCTCACGGCGCGCCTGTTCCACGACCAGTGGCTGCACGCGGGCGTGCCCGCCGACCGCATCGAGGGGGCGAACCTGCCGGATGCGCGCGCGATCAAGCAGGCCGTCTCGGTTCCGGTCATCTGCACGGGCGGGTTCCAGAGTGCGTCAGTGATTCGCGCCGCGATCAATGGCGGGGACTGCGACGCTGTCAGCGCCGCCAGACCGCTCGTTGCCAACAACGATCTGGTGAAGCACTTTGCCGCGGGTCGCGACCGCGCGCCCAAGCCCTGCACGTACTGCAACAAATGCCTCGTGCACGTCGTCGAGCATCCGCTCGGATGCTATGAGGAGAGCCGCTTCAACAGTCGCGACGAGATGATGGCGCAGATCATGTCGGTCTTCCATCCACCGGCATTCTCATGACGAGCGATGCGGAGCCTCAGGCCCGCGACCGAGCTACGACTCGAGGCGTTTCGGTTCGGCTCCGCCTCGCTCGTGACAGTATCTCTTTGCCCGCACTCCGTGTGGGCGAGACGTCTCGAAGGGGCGATAGCGTTTGACTGATTTGTCCAGAGTGTGGCCCTTCAAGACGTCTAATGAGGGCCGGAGATTCTTCCGCAGGGCATTCCTGATCCTGTTGGTCATCTTCGTGGTCGTCGCAGTGTGGGCGATCGTTTCGATTCGAGCCAATCGCGCGGAGACCTTCGCCGACATCCAGGAGCACTTCAAATACGGGTCGATCGGCAGCGAACCGGGTGGATCGCTGTTGCGGCCTGTTGGCGGCGTGCTGCCGCCGTACTGGATCTTCAAATCGCTTCCAGCCATCTGCAGCGAGAAGGCACCAGGCGGCCTCCAGGGCTTTGGCTTCATCGTCGAGAAAGGACACGACCTGCCCATCGGCGTCTCGCGCCGTCGTCGCCTGGGGATCGATCAGGTCGGGCTGAATTGCGCCGTCTGCCACACCGGAACCGTGCGCGAGTCGGCGACCGCGGCGCCTCGCATCGTCCTCGGCATGCCGGCTCACCAGCTGGATCTGCAGCGCTTCGTCGAGTTCGTGCTCGACTGCTCGCTCGACAATCGCGTGACGACGGAGAACATCCGCGGGCGATTGCCGCGATCGAATGGACCGTCCATGATGGAGCGGATGCTCCTGCGATTCGGCGTCGTCGATCGGCTGAAGATGCAGACGCTCGATCTGCGCAATCGCATCGCGCCGATCCTCGGGGACAACGTGCCGCGATGGGGACGCGGGCGCGTCGATACCTTCAACCCCTACAAGGCGATCCAGTTCAATTGGCCGCTCGACCGCCTGACGGCCTCGGAGCGAATCGGTGCCGCTGACTTCCCGTCGCTGTGGAATCAGAAGCCGCGCGAGGGGATGCACCTCCACTGGGATGGTGACAACGACTCGGTTGCCGAGCGCAATCTGAGCGCCGGGCTCGGTGCGGGGATCACGCCAGTCACCGTCGATCATGCGAGCTTCCAGCGTGTGCGCGATTGGATCTGGACGCTGCCGCCGCCGCAGTATCCGTTCTCGGTCGATCGCACGCTCGTGGCACGCGGTCAGACGGTGTATCAGCAGGAGTGTCTGAACTGCCACGCGGATCATCGCTTTCGCGAGGGCGTCAAGTCGGGGATGCGTGTCGGATTGGTGGAGCCCATCGATCGCATTGCCACCGATCGGCATCGTCTCGATTCGTACACGTCGATCTTCGCAGCCAATCAGTTCTCGTTGTTCCCGGCGTCGGAGTATCGGTTTCAGCACTTCCGGAAGACCGACGGCTACGCGAATCAGCCGCTCGATGGCATCTGGGCGCGCGCGCCGTATCTGCACAACGGGTCGGTGCCCACACTTCGGGACTTGTTGGAGCCGGTCGAACGCCGGCCGGCGACATTCTTCCGCGGTTACGACGTGTTCGATCAGGTCAACGTCGGGTTCGTGTCCTCTGTCGGGGCGGCAGATGGTCGCACCTACTTCCGTTACGACACGTCGATACCGGGCAACAGCAACAGTGGCCACCTGTACGGACTTTCGCTGCCGGACGAGGACAAGCGCGCCGTGGTGGAGTACTTGAAGACGTTCTGATGTCGATGATGGCTGGCTCTGGGCTCTAGGCTTTGGGCTCTGGGCCGCGTATAAGGACGGACACGGAAACGGGGCCAGGCCTAAAGGCAAGAGCCCAAAGCCGAGAGCCGGGCGATATGGTCTCCATTCGTCAAACCTCACCGGGGCGCTGGTTCAGGCGCGTGATGTGGATCGGCATCATCGCCAACCTGGCGCTGGCGATTCCGACAATGCTCTTTCCGGCAATGATGCTGGCGCGGAACAACCTGCCGCCGGCGGAGCCGCTGATGTGGCCGAGTTTTTCGGCGTTGCTGCTGATCCTGCTGAGTGTGTTCTACATGCCTGCCGGCATCGACCCCGATCGCTATCGCGCGAACGCGTGGTTCGCGGTTGCGTCGCGGCTGGTCGGCGTCGTGTTCTTCTTCGTCTTCCAGTCGCCCGACTATCGACTCCTTGGCGCGGTCGATCTCGTGTTCTTCGTTCCCGAAGTCATCCTTCTGACGGTGGCCCTACGGCGGGGGGTGAGTGCTCCGGTCGGATCGGGAGTGCGCGTATGACGCGCTGGCTGGCGCCGCGCACGTGGCTCGTGCTCGGAATCATGGCGCTGCTGCTCATCGTGGGCGGCGTCTTTGTCTACGTCCAGTTGTTCCGTGAGGAACCGGCGCCGTACTTCGCCTCGGACGAGGAGCATTTCCTGTACGGCTCGATCGGTACCGAAGGGCAGGACGGTGTGCCGTACTGGATCTGGCTCGTGCTGCCGCGGATCTTTCCCGAGTACCTGCCCGGGCCTGGTGGATGGGCGTCGATTGGCGTGCTCGCCGTCGACGGTCACGAGATGCCGATCGGTCTCTCGAAGGTGACCGTCGGGTTCCCGCGTGTCGGCATCAACTGCGCCATCTGCCACACGACGAGCGTGAGAACCAAGCCGGACGAGGTGCCGCGCATCTATCCGGCCGCACCGGCACAGCAGATGTCGCCGCAGATGTATCTGCGCTTCCTCATGAATTGCGCCGCTGATCCGCGATTCAGTGCCGACACGATCCTCGCCGAGATCGACAAGAACGTCACGCTGTCGCCGATGGAGCGCATGCTGTATCGCTTCGCGATCATTCCGCAGACACGACGCGCGCTGTTGCAGCGCCGCGAAACGGAATCATGGATGGATCGCAATCCCGACTGGGGCAAGGGGCGCATCGATCCGTTCAATCCCGTGAAGTTTCGCTATCTGGGCCAGCCGATCGATCAGACGATCGGCAACGCCGACATGGTGCCGCTGTGGAACCTTGCCGCGCACCAGGGCTACGCGCTCCACGCGGACGGGCTGACGACCTCACTGCAGGAGTCGGTGCTCTCGTCGGCGATTGGTGACGGCACGCCCGTGAAGTGGGTCGATCGCGATTTCGCGAAGTGGAACAACACCACGCCCGGAGAGATGTCCAGTCTGCGTCGCGTGCAGAACTACATCAGCAATGTTCAGGCGCCGAAGTATCCGTATCCGGTCGATGCGACGCTCGCGGCAACGGGGCGGCCGATCTACCAGGAGAAGTGCGCGTCGTGTCACGAGATCGGCGGTCAGCGAACCGGATCGGTCGTGTCGGTGGCCGAAGTCGGCACCGACCGGCATCGACTCGATATGTGGACGAAGAATGCGGCCGCGTCGTACAACGCGTACGGCGAAGGGCACGCGTGGAAGTTCTCGAAGTTCCGCACGACTGACGGCTATGTGACGACGCCGCTCGAAGGGTTGTGGCTGCGAGCACCGTATCTCCACAACGGATCCGTGCCGTCGCTGGTCGATCTGTTCGAACCAGTCGAGCGAAGACCGCAGCGATTCTGGCGGGGCTACGATCTGTACGATCCGGTCAAGGTCGGCTTCGTCAGCGACGGCCCCGAGGCGCAGCGCGTGGGCACGTTGTTCGAGATCCAGCGTTCGGGCAACAGCAACGTCGGACATACCTACGGCGTCGATCTGCCAGCCGAGAGCAAGCGTGCCCTGATCGAGTATTTGAAGACGCTGTAAGTCGGCTGAAGCCGGCGTGTGCTCTCGGGCCAGCGCGGCCGTTCTACTCGATGAGAACGATGATTCAACGGTACGCGCTCATCGAAGCCCCATCGATTCTCGGACTGAAGCCTACCGGAGTTGAGCGACTGGCCGAGGTCCTCATCGGAAATGGGTTTGCCGAGCGTGCGGTGACGGTTGCGCTCGGCCGAGTCGCTGCGCCGGCGCTCGACGGATTCTTCATCCATCTCGATGCCGATTGCCTCGACGACAGCATCATGCCGGCGGTCGACTATCGACTCGCAGGTGGGCTCAGTTGGGACGAGGTCGCCGCCATTCTGCAATCGGCGATAGCGAGCGGTCGCGTGGCAGGTCTGGAAGTGACCATCTACAACCCAGCTCTGGACGCCGACGGATCAGCGGGGCGCGATCTCACCGACATGCTCGTGCGGGCACTGGCGACTGATTCGTGAGGCTCGGCCTCGTTCAGCCGTGAGCGACCGGTCGCTCACGCCGCACGTCGCGCGGCTTCTTGTCGGCGCGGAGTCCTTGGAACGATGGGTGACGAATCTTGCCGTCCTCCGTCCACTCGGTGAACACGACTTCGCCGACGAGTTGCGGCTTGACCCAATGCGCGTGCCGGCCAACCGACCGCGGTGGCGGCGGTTCGAATGCGCATGCGTCCTGTTCGATCCGTTCGAGCTTCTGTCGCAGGTCGAGCGCGACCTTGTGAGTGAACCCGGTCCCGACTTTGCCGGAGAAGACCAGACGCGAGCCGTCGTAGTAGCCGACGAGGAGCGCGCCGATCCCGATGCGGCTGCCTTCGGGGTCGGTGAACCCACCGATGACGAACTCCTGTCGCTGCACGCACTTCGTCTTGACCCAGTCGCCATGGCGTCCGGCGCGGTACGGCTGGTCGCGTCGCTTCGAAATGATCCCTTCGAGGCCCGACTCGCACGCGCGCGCAAAGAATGTATCGCCGCTGCCTTCGACGTGTCCCGAATAGCGAATGCGCTTTTTCGTCCGTCCAAGCAGCGTGCGCAGGCGCGTCTTGCGCTCTTCGAGCGGCAATCGTTCGAGACGTTCACCGTTCACGCGCAGAAGATCGAACACGAAGTAGGCGAGCGATGATCGCGAGCCCAGGCCCGCGTTCTGCAGCGCCTGAAAACTGGTGCGCCCGTCCGGCAACACCATCGCGACCTCGCCGTCGAGCAGCGCGTCGTCGACGCCGAGCGCGGCGGCCGCCTCCACGATCTCCGGGAACGCCGCGGTCCAATCCTTTCCATTGCGACTGAGGAGGGTGACGCGTCCGCGGCGGATTCGACAGCCGATGCGATAGCCGTCGTACTTAATTTCGTGCAGCCACTCGTCGCCGGAGGGTGGTGCCTTGACGAGGGTCGCCAGCTGCGGCACGTAGTCGGACTGTGGCATCGACGCCCCGGTCGCCGGTCAACGCGCCGGCGATGTGCGCCGCAAGACGCATCGCGGTGTGAATGTCGCGAGCGCTGTACGAGCGTTCCGACTGAGAGTAACAGAGAGTCAGCGCGCCGAGCACGGAGCGGTCTCCGAGGACCGGAACCACGAGCGCGGAGCGCGGCGCCAGTCGACGATGCAGGTTGGCGACCGTCTCGCGTTCGTTGTGAGGTTGCCCGGCGTCGAGCTCGATGGCGATGTCCTTGCGCAGGATCGGCCGCGCCGTGCGGATGACCTCCGCGACAGTGCTGCCGCGATCGCTGCGTCGCAGGTGATACTCGCGAGCGAGCGCACGCAGAACGCGTGCACCGGCCGGAGTCGCGTGCGCGCAGGCAACGCAACTGATGGTCGATGCGTGCGGGACGTAGAAGAGTGAGAAATCGGCCAGCGTCGGAACCGCACCGCGCACGAGCCGTCGAATCGCACTCAGCTTGGCTGCGTGACGCCCATCGGTGAAGAAGCTCGCTGGCGACCGGAGTGGCAGTACCATCGGCGTACCCATCGCCACAATCTAGCGAGGCTGGCCTCGGACCTCGCGAGTCATTCCACTCTAGGCACATCGCTGTGCGCCCGCAAGCTCATCGCAGCTTCGGCCGGCATGAGGTAACGTAGGTCGTCTATGACAGCCGACTTGCCCGAGGTCTGGCTGCGTGGCCGCGTCGATGGCTATGCGCCACTCCTGATGCCCATCGTCCATGCCTTGCTCCAAGTTCGCGAGGACATCGACCGCCTCGTGCAGCGCGTGCCGGCTGAGCACGTCTGGATGCGTCCCGGTGGTGCCGCGTCACTTGGTTTTCACATCCGACATACGGGCGGTGCACTCGATCGATTGTTCACATACGCACGCGGTGAGGTGTTGAGCCCGGAGCAAAAGGTTGCGCTCCGTGTCGAGGAGGAACCCGGCAATCCGCCGTCGTCGTTGAAGGAGCTTGCCGACGAAGCGAACGCCGTGATCGATCGTGCGTTCGAACAGCTGCGCTCGACGCAGCCGGAGAGTCTTCTCGAGGAGCGGCGTGTGGGGCGAGCCGCGTTGCCGTCAAACGTGCTGGGACTGTTGTTTCACGCGGCAGAGCATTCGACACGACACATCGGGCAAGCGATCACGACCGCAGGTATGCTCGCGGCGCGCTGACGCGCACGCAGCTGCGCGCGCGAACTCCCAACTCCCAACTCCCAACTCCCAACTCCCAACTCCCAACTCCCAACTCCCAACTCCCAACTCCCAACTCCTAAACGGTCGTGGCCGAGAGAAGCCGCTTGGCAGGTGGAGATTGGAAGTCAGGAATTGACGTGCTGTCATCGCCTCGTCGTGGCGTTCGCATTGCACTGCGACTCGCGGCTTTGAAAACCAGAGACCGGAGGAGCATATGAAGAAAATCCTACTCGGGAGTTCGTGCGCGGCGGTTGTGCTGTCGCTGACGGCGGTCGTCGGCGCGAATCAGGCGACCACGCAGACGCCCACGCAATCGCCGGTACAGAGCGGTACGCAGGGAGTGGGCGCGCCGGGAGCGCGCACGCAGGAGCCCGCAACGACTCCATCGACAGCGGCGCGCAGCGCGGCACAGGCGAATGCGCTCACACTGACGGGCTGCATCGAGCGCGGTGTCAACGGTGAATTCATGCTGTCGACGGCATCGGCCGGGTCGACCGGAGCAACAGGAACGTCGGGAAATTCTTCCCCGAGTGTCGGCGGATCAATCTCGGCGGGCAGTCAGCCCGGCGCGCGCGCGAGCGCAAGCGCCGCCATGTATCGCCTCAGCGGTCAGGACTTCGCCAAGTACGTCGGGCAGCGCGTTGAGATCGTGGGAAGCGTGCAGCCAGGTGGAGCGAGCAGTACGGCCAGCGCGACGAGCAGCGGAAGCAGCGCGACGGCATCGGCTGATCGTCCAGCGGCCGGGGCGACCCCGGGCGCTGCGGCTGGCGCACCGACCGAGTCGCCGCGAGCTGGTGCTGGTGACCGCGCGTCCACCAGTGACTCCAGCCGTCCGGCGCCGGACGCCGCAGCTGGAGCCCCGCGTTCGCCGAGCTCGCCAGCAGTCGGCACCAGCGGTTCCGCATCAGCGACGATGCAGAACCTGACGGTGACGTCGGTGAAGGAAGTGTCCGGGAACTGCCGGTAATGTCAAAGGGCCGCCTTGGGGGCGGCCCTTTTCTTATGCGGGACGGCGCGTAATTAATGCCGCCGCCTCGCGCTGTTTGACCGCGCGCAGCTTCTGCAGCGCGCGGCTTTCGATCTGACGGACGCGCTCGCGCGTCACCGACAGACGTTTGCCAATCTCCTCGAGCGTGTACTCTCGGTCGGTGCCGAGCCCGTACCGTAGCCGCAGCACTTCCTTCTCGCGATCCGACAGCGGCGCAAGTGCGCGCTCCACCTCGTTCGACAGGTCGCTTTCGAGCGCCGTGTCTTCCGGTGATTGCACCGTGCGGTCGCGCAGGAGGTCGCCCAGCTCGGTGCCTTCCTCTTCGCCGACCTTCATCTCCAGCGAGTAGGGCGTCTTCTGCGCATCGAGCAACAGACGCACCTTGTTCACCGGCATCTTCATCTTGTCGGCGAGCTCGTCCGGGGTCGGCTCGCGACGCAGCTCGGTGCGCAGTCCTTTGCGTTCCTTCTCCAGGCGATTGAGCGATTCGATCACGTGCACGGGCAGGCGAATCGTCCGTCCGTGGTCAGCGATCGCACGCGTGATCGCCTGGCGGATCCACCACGTCGCATAGGTCGAGAACTTGAAGCCGCGGCGGAACTGGAAGCGATCGACCGCCTTCATCAGGCCGATATTGCCTTCCTGGATCAGATCGAGGAACGACAACCCGCGATTCAGATACCGCTTCGCAATCGAGACGACGAGGCGGAGGTTCGCTTCCATCAGCTCGCGCTTCGTTTCGCGAACGATGTCCTCCGCTGCTTCGGCGCGCGCGAAGCGCTTCTTGAACTCCGCGCGTGGGACACCAATGCGCGCTTCGAGCTCCTTGCACCGATCCGCACGCTCGTGTCGCGACACGTGTTCGAGGTTGCGGAATTCCTGATCGATGTGCCGCAGTTCGGCCACGACGTCGTCGATGAGCGCGGGACGGATTGGCTGTGTTGCGAGATCCTTCGCGTTGGCCGCGCGCGCCTTCGCGATCTGGTCGTCGATGTCCGCACGCGTCTTGGCGCCGAGGCGTGGATTTTCCAGCTTCGCGCGCAGACCGTCGATCAGACAGCGCCGCTTCTTGATCCGATTGAACGCGCGCAATACCGGTGCGACGTGCTCGGGTGCGAGCTCGCCACCTTCGGGAAGCAGGATCAGCTCGGCAGCGGGATCGCCTTTCGTGCGCACGCGCTCGGCCAGCGCAATCAGCGTCTGCACCGCGGACGGAATGTCACCGAGCGCAGCGACGAGATCGCGCTGTGCTTTCTCGATGCGCTCGCCGATTGCGACCTCCTCATGCGCCTTGAGCAGCTTGCGCCGCCCGATGTGCTGCAGGTAGACGCGAACGAGATCGACGTCTTCCCGTCCGATCCCTGGCGCAAGGGGACGTTCGTCCTCCTCGACGTCGGCTTCGAACTCGGCGTCCTCGTCGACGTGCTGCGTCGTGAACGCTTCGGGTTCTTCGTCCTCGAGCAGCCGTTTCGGGTCGAGATCGTAGGACGGAGCGCCGTCGACATCCTCGTGTTCCTGGACGTCCAGGCCAAACTCGTGTGCTCGATGATGCCAGTCGAGCACGTGAGCCTGACGGCTCGTGTCGTTCCACTCGATGAGCGACGCACGGCGTTTCCCGGGCTTGAACGTCAATGTCTTGGATGCGGAAGCTGTTTTAGCCACGTTAGATGGAGTTTGCAAGGGTGTTGCCTGTCAAGTTCAGCAGGAGCTCTACTGTCACCCGCCTGATCGGTTGGACGCGTACACAGCTCCGTTTGGTTTCCGTCACCCGAATCCCCAATTCTGCACCAAGTCGAACCCGGTGAGAACACGTGTTATCCTCCGGAATTCGCGACTCTCACGCGCGTCTCGGCGTGCAGCGAGACCCCCAACATTCAGCGCCCGTCGTTCGACAGGCTGCATCGACACCACCGTAGAGGTCAGGATCACGATGGATACCGAACAGAAATGCCCGTTCTCGGCCACAGCGCTCAGCGGCAGAGCCAACCGCGACTGGTGGCCGAATCAGTTGAATCTGAACGCCCTCCATACGAACCACCCGGCCGGGAATCCGTTGGGCGACGCGTTCAACTACGCCGAAGAGTTCAAGTCGCTCGACCTCGCCGCCGTGAAGAAGGACATCGAGGCCGTGATGACGAAGTCGCAGGACTGGTGGCCGGCCGACTTCGGTCACTACGGACCGCTCTTCATCCGCATGGCGTGGCACAGTGCGGGCACGTACCGCATTCACGACGGTCGCGGCGGTGCGGGCTCGGGACAGTTGCGCTTCGCGCCCCTCGGCAGCTGGCCGGACAACGCGAACCTCGATAAGGCGCGGCGACTGCTGTGGCCGGTCAAGCAGAAGTACGGCCAGAAGATCTCGTGGGCCGACCTGATGATCCTGACTGGCAACGTCGCCCTGGAGTCGATGGGATTCAAGACATTCGGCTTCGCCGGTGGCCGCGAAGATAAATGGGAACCCGAACAGGTCAACTGGGGCTCCGAGAGCACGTGGCTTGGTGACGAACGGTACAGCGGCGATCGGCAGCTGGCGAATCCCTTCGGCGCCGTGCAGATGGGTCTGATTTACGTCAATCCGGAAGGGCCGAACTCCAACCCGGATCCTGTCGCCTCGGCACGCGACATCCGCGAGACGTTCCGTCGCATGGCGATGAACGACGAGGAGACGGTGGCTCTCATTGCCGGCGGGCATACGTTCGGCAAAACGCACGGTGCCGCCGATGCCAGCAAATTCTGCGGGAAGGAACCGGAAGGCGGCAATCTCGAGGAGCAGGGGTTCGGCTGGAAGAGCAGCTACGAAACCGGCGTGGGCGCCCACGCGACGACGAGCGGTCTCGAGGTCACCTGGACCACGACGCCGACCCGCTGGAGCAACGATTACTTCAAGCATCTGTTCGAGTACGAGTGGGAGCTGACCACGAGTCCGGCGGGCGCGAAGCAGTGGAAACCGAAAAACGGCGCTGGTGAAGGAACCGTTCCGCACGCGCACGACACGTCGAAGAAGATTGCGCCGGGGATGCTGACCACCGACCTCGCGCTGCGGTTCGATCCCGCTTACGAGAAGATCGCGCGGCGCTTCGCTGAGCATCCGCAGGAGTTCGCCGCCGCGTTTGCGAAGGCGTGGTTCAAGCTGACGCACCGCGATATGGGGCCAATCACGCGGTACCTGGGACCCGAGGTGCCGAAGGAGCCGCAGTTGTGGCAGGACCCGGTGCCCGCGGTGAATCACGAACTGATCGATGCCGCAGACGTTGCTGCACTCAAGAGCACGATCCTCTCGTCGGGCCTGTCCGTCTCGCAGCTCGTCTCGACTGCCTGGGCGTCCGCCTCCTCGTTCCGCGGCACCGATAAACGCGGCGGCGCCAACGGCGCGCGCGTCCGTCTTGCGCCGCAGAAGGACTGGGCGGTCAACAATCCCCCTCAGCTCGCCAAGGTCCTGAAAACGCTGGAGGCAGTTCAGAAGGAGTTCAACGACGCGCAGGGTCAAGCGAAGAAGGTCTCGCTCGCCGACGTGATCGTTCTGGGTGGATGCGCGGCTGTCGAGAAGGCGGCGAAGGACGCCGGACACGACGTGCAGGTTCCCTTCACCCCGGGACGTACCGACGCGTCGCAGGAGCAGACCGACGTCGAGTCGTTCGCCGTGCTCGAGCCGGACGCGGACGGATTCCGCAACTATGTGGGAGAGGGACACCCAATCCCGGCCGAGCATCTGCTGATCGAACGCGCGTTCAGACTGACGTTGAGCGCGCCGGAAATGACCGCGCTCATCGGCGGTTTGCGTGCCTTGAACGCGAACACCGATCAGTCGAACGTCGGCGTGTTCACCAAACGGCCCGGGACGCTGACCAACGACTTCTTCGTGAACCTGCTCGACATGGACACCGAGTGGAAGGCGACCTCCGGCGCTGCGGATCGATTCGAGGGCCGCAGCCGCGGGAAGGGTACGCCCAAGTGGACGGCCAGTCGCGTCGACCTCGTGTTTGGCTCGAACTCCGAGCTCCGCGCGCTCGCGGAGGTCTACGCGACCAACGACGCGCAAGCCAAGTTCGTCAGCGACTTCGTGGCCGCGTGGAACAAGGTCATGAATCTCGATCGGTTCGATGTTGCCGCCGCGCGACGGTCAAGTCGATCGGTGCCCGCCGAGATGAGCGTCTCCGCCTGACGTTCCCGCCTTACATCCGTCGCTCGCCTTCGGCGAACGACGGATGGTTCGACAATTGATGACAATTGAAGCTTTGCTTCGCGGT
>Ga0081539_10003982_pt1 | contig 17059 bp, 13 predicted proteins | sample TabmetS4T2R2_FD_71023 | JGI IMG/M metagenome (GOLD analysis project Ga0081539, IMG submission 71023) | Tabebuia heterophylla rhizosphere microbial communities from the University of Puerto Rico - S4T2R2 | ecosystem: Host-associated > Plants > Roots > Rhizosphere ...
TTGGCAATCAGCCAGAGCTTTGGCATAGGCTACTTGCTCCTTGATTCTAAGCTTTCCATAGATGCGAGGTCTGGGGCAGTCGGGCGCTGTGGTATAGAACTTGCACTCCGGGTGAAGGGGAAGCCAGCAAACTGTCCAGGAACCAGTCTGCTTGCACGATATCTGCCCTCAGAAAGAAGTACTCCATGGCTGCCATAATTGCGGGTCCCATGCAGGTGATCTGTGCTACTGTATTGCCACCGCTCAGTGTATTTTGTGCCGTCGGGTTGCAAAGCCAATTTTGGCTCAATCTCGTGTTTACCCTGTTGGGCTATGTGCCGGGCGTGGTGCACGCTTTTCATGTGCTTCTGAGCTCAGACCTAGAACGGGGCTCCTAACCCCCGTCCAAACCTACGCCCGTCACTCCTGCCCCGCAGAGGCCAGAGGCAGCGCATGCGTAATAATGTATCACATAACACTGCGGATATTCCCTGACAGGGCAAAAGTCGGCAAGCCTACCCTCTCATTTTGAGAGAGCAATCCTCCATTGTGTATGTCAGTCTCCGCTGCTATCCCTAGCAATATGCGCCCAGATAGTCCTAGCATATATGGCATTTCATTTGCATTCTAGATAGGAGTACACTTTCCTCAAGAAGGAGCGGCCACATCCGATTGTGCCGTGGTCGCTGAGGTAGAACCGGGCACACAACCACCCCAGGCGGAAAAGGAGTCTCAAGACCTATGAGACACCGACGGCTTCCTCAGACGCAGTCAGATCCCCTCTGGTATAAGGACGCCATCATTTACGAACTCCATGTGCGCGCCTTTTATGACAGCAATGGCGATGGCATCGGTGATTTTCAAGGACTCATCCAAAAGCTACCCTATTTGCGTGATCTCGGCGTGACAGCTCTCTGGCTCCTGCCATTTTATCCCTCACCTCTGCGTGATGATGGCTACGATATTGCGGATTACCGCAATGTGCACCCTGACTACGGCACTTTGCACGATTTTAAGGTGTTCGTCCAAAAGGCACATGCCTATGGCCTGAAGGTCATCACTGAGTTGGTCGTGAATCACACCTCCGACCAGCATCCCTGGTTCCAGGCTGCACGACGTGCCAAGCCTGGTTCACGCAAACGGAACTACTATGTCTGGAGCGATACGGATACGAAGTATGCCGGGACCCGCATTATCTTTCTGGATACGGAAAAGTCGAACTGGGCCTGGGACCCAGTGGCAGAGGCCTACTATTGGCATCGTTTCTTCTCGCATCAACCCGATCTGAATTACGCCAATCCGCAGGTCTTGAAGGCGGTATTCCGGGTCATGCGTTTCTGGCTTGACATCGGTGTGGATGGCCTGCGCCTGGACGCCATACCCTACCTGTGCGAGCGTGAAGGCACGATCAACGAGAACCTCCCCGAGACCCACGCGGTGCTCAAAGAAATGCGGCGTCTCCTCGACCAGCACTACGAGGGGCGCATGTTTCTGGCCGAGGCGAATCAGTGGCCAGCGGACGTCCTGCCGTATTTCGGGGACGAGGACGAATGCCATATGGCCTTTCATTTTCCCCTCATGCCGCGGATCTTCATGGCGCTGCGTCAGGCTGACCGCCATCCTATTACGGAGATTCTGCGTCAGACACCCGAGATTCCTGACACCTGCCAGTGGGCGCTCTTTTTACGCAACCATGACGAACTGACCCTCGAAATGGTCACAGACGAGGAACGTGACTACATGTATCGGGAATATGCGATCGACGCACGCATGCGGCTCAATCTGGGTATCCGCCGACGCCTGGCACCGATGATGGAAGATGACCTGAACCGGGTACGCCTGCTGTACAGCCTCCTCTTTTCCCTGCAGGGCACGCCGGTGCTGTACTATGGTGACGAGATTGGCATGGGCGAAAATATCTTTCTGGGCGACCGCAATGGGGTGCGCACGCCCATGCAGTGGTCGGGGGACCGCAACGCCGGGTTTTCGCGCGCCGACCCGCAACGGCTGTACCTGCCGGTCATCATGGATCCGCTGTATGGCTACCAGACCGTCAACGTCGAGAGCCAGGAGCGTAATAGTGCCTCACTCTTATGGTGGATGAAACGCAGCATTGCCCTGCGCAAGCAGCACAAAGTGTTTGGCCATGGTCGGACGACCTTCTTGAGCCCGGCCAACCGCAAAATCCTGGCCTATGTGCGCCATGATGAGACCGATACGATTCTGATATTGGCCAACCTGTCGAACCAGGTCCAGCCAGTGGAGCTGGACCTCACGGCCTACGAAGGCCTGATGCCGCAGGAGATGTTTGGGGGCACAGAGTTCCCTGCCATTGGGACAACGCCGTATTTTCTGTCCCTGGGGCCCTATGCGTCCTATTGGTTTATCCTGCAAGCCCCTGAGCCCGTGATCATGTGGACCGAAGTGACGCCAGGCGCCCTGGAAGAGATGGAGGCGACCCTGCCGGTCCTGGTGCTCTCTGGGAGGTGGGACAGCCTGTTTGCCCCAGGAGTCCGACACCGTCTGGAAACTGACCTGTTGCCGACCTATCTGTCGCACCAGCGCTGGTTTGGCGGGAAGGCACGCACTATCGGGCGCGTGCGCCTGCTGGACTATGGCATGCTGCAAGCAGAGGCACCACCACTCTACCTGGTATTAATCGAAGTGGCCTATACACAAGGCGAGGCAGAGACCTATACGCTTCTCCTGGGCATCAGTACTGATGAGGCTGCCAAGACAGTACTCCAGACCGATCCAACCTGTGTGCTCGCCCGTGTCCGGAGCCGGCAGGGAGAGGGGCTGCTGCACGATGCTGTGGGCACCGAGGCCGCAGCCACCCTCCTGCTCGTCCAGATCCACGCACAACACCATCTCACCAGCGCCGCTGGAGAGTTTCGCGCCTTTGTCACCAGTGCTTATCCTGACGTGCGCGGTCCAGCCGAAGAGCCCCTCGCTATCCGCCGGGTGCAGGGGGAGCAGAGCAATAGTTCCGTGATCTATGGGAGTCGCCTCATTCTCAAATTCGTGCGTCGTCTTGAGATGGGCATTCATCCCGAACTCGACATGGGCCGCTATCTCACGGAAAAGGCTGCCTTGCCCTTTGTACCGCCCCTGGCGGGCGGCCTCACCTATCGCCGCCCAGGCGCTGCACCCATGACGGTAGCCTTGCTCCATGGCTATATACGCAGTGCCGGCAGCGGCTGGGACTACACCATGGACCTGTTAGGGAGATATTATGAACAGGCCCTCGGCTACACTGAGGTCCCCTTGACCCTCGATATGACCATCCAGCGCCTGCTGGCGTTGACCGATGCGGATATCCCAGAGGAGGTCCGCATCGCTGTGAGTACCTATCTGGTCCCTGCTGAAAATCTGGGGCAGCGTACAGCCGCTCTGCATCTGGCACTGGCGCAAGGCACGTCGGACGCCGCCTTTACTCCTGAGCGCATGACTACCGCTGATCTCAGCGCGCTGGCCACTGACCTGTGCCACCACGCCGACCAGGTCCTGGAGGGGCTCACGTCGCAGGCCGACGGGTTTCCCGAGCCGTTGAGTGCCCAGGCACACCAGCTCGTGGCGCAGCGTGCTGCCATCATGGAGCACCTGCAAGCGGTGGCGACACTGACCCCCGGTATGACGCGCATCCGGTGTCATGGTGACTATCATCTGGGTCAGCTCCTGTGGAACGAAAACAACTTTGTCATTCTTGACTTTGAAGGTGAGCCTATGCGCCCTCTGGCCGAACGTCGGCGCAAGCAGTCGCCCCTCAAAGACATTGCCGGTATGTTGCGGTCGTTAAGCTACGCCGCCTATGCTGCCCTGTTTGCGTTTACACGCACACGCCCAGGGGATATGGGCCGGCTCGAGCCATGGGCGGCCTATTGGCAGCACTGGATCTCAGTGCGCTTTGTGCAGAGTTATCTTACGACGGCTGCTGGTGCAAGCTTTCTGCCGCCTGAGCGCCGAGATCTGGCGACCCTGCTCGAAGCGTTCGTGCTGGACAAGGCCTTGTACGAACTCCACTATGAGCTCAACAATCGCCTCGATTGGGTGCGGATTCCGCTCCAAAGCACCCTGCGACTGCTTGAGATCCATAGTGCCTACGCATGAGGCATCAGGGGAAGGGGCCGCGTTAAACTGCGGCCCCTCCGCCAACGCAGTCGCGGGGAACGGGGCCGCGTTAAACTGCGGCCCCTCCGCCAACGCAGTCGCGAGGAAAAACGATGGCCCAGCCCTTACCGCTCTGGCAGCACCTCCAGGTCGTACTCCGACGCTTTATAGCGTCGGAGTGGTGTGCCTTGCTCCTCGATTATGATGGGACACTGACGCCTATCGTGACTGATCCGGCGACCGCCTACCTGAGTCCGGCGATGCGGCAGATATTGACCGCGCTGGTGCAGCACCCGCGCTATCAGGTGGCCATGGTGAGTGGCCGCGCTCTAGCAGATCTGCAGGAGCGAGCCAAGGGTTTGGCGCTGTATATGGCTGGGAACCATGGCTTGGAGATTGCCGGCCCAGAGATAGTGTACTCGCATCCAGAAGCAGTGCAGCTACAGCCTCAATTGCGGACACTGGCCCAGGATCTCCAACAGGAGCTGGAGACGATCCCAGGGGTATGGGTGGAAGATAAGGGCCTAACGCTGACGGTGCATACGCGTGAAGTGCCGACAGCGTATATACCGTTGGTGCAGCGCCGGGTGTTACGCCTGCTACGCTCTGCCCTCGAGGCGAGAGCCCTCGCCCTCAGAACTGGCAAGGCCGTGTTGGAGGTACGGCCGGCTATTAAGTGGGATAAAGGGGGCGCACTGCGTTGGATCGTGGACCATATGTGCCTGAGTCAGTCAGCGTCTGGCATGTTCCCCGTCTACATTGGTGACGATGAGACGGATGAGGATGCCTTCCAGGCGCTTGGGGCCGCAGGACTCGGGATTCTTGTCGGGTGTGATCGTTTGTCCTCTGCGGCGCACTATTATGTCGAGTCTGTTGAGCAGACGATGCAATTTCTGGCTATGTTGAGTGGACTCATGTGGCCGACACGGCCGTATGGATGAGTATAGCATGGGAGGCCGCAGTATCATGTGGCCTCCCATGCCGGGTTGCTTTAACGTTTGGCGAACATCTGGCGTGTGAGTACCTGGACCAGCCGCACGGCCCCAGGTGGAGAGGGGACCTTCCCGGAGAGAATCTCCTCTGGAGTCACGCGCCGACCGTAATACTCGGCATTTGCGTCGTTTCTTGTGCCAATCACTGTCCCTTCCAGAGAGACACCAGCAAACAAACCCTGGCTCCGGCTGTAGGTGTAGATTGCGGCTATTGGTGTGACCGCAGCCTCGGCAGTCCGACCTATGGGCCCGGCAGCCACACTAATGTCACCTCCCAGCGTGACGTTCACGTCCCGCGAGAAGGCTTGCACAGCGGCATCCGTGTTGAGGATCATCACGAATTCCGTCACCTTAGCACCGATCTGGAAGCCGAATCCGGCCCCGCCAGTACCAATGGCTGACGGCCCACTCCAGCCATTCGCGGTGCGTGCCACAACGACCCCTTTCCCGCCACGGCCACTAAAGCCGAACCCGGCTTTAAGCACCGTCATGATAGCCAAGCCTCTGGCATCTTTGAGCACTGCCTGCGGAATAGCCTTCTCAGGCACGGCTTGGAAGCGCTCAATAATCGTGGCCGCTTGATTGACATCTCCCTGCATATTGGCGTAGACTGGGGAGGCACCCAACCATATAACACTGCACGCCAATAAAGCGATCAATGCATAGATTGTCCGCACACTATTCTCCTACTACATGTGTTAAGTGGTTAGCAAAAACAACGTAGCGTAACCAAAGATCACACGTTGACTATTTTATAGTCAACCTACAAGCAATCTATGGTTCTTGACACTGTGTGTAGCAAACTTCATGCCACAATGTTGACAAAGCTAGTGTTAGGTTTCTTCTCCTCGAAGGCTGGTGAAGAAGACCACCGCTAGGGGAGGTACCATCAGCGTCAGGGAATAGGGCCGGCCGTGGTACGGCACCGGGGCGGCCTCTACCGCTCCCAGGTTCCCGTAGCCGCTTCCCCCGTAGGTCTTGGCATCGCTGTTGAGCATTTCGCACCACACGCCCCCGCATGGTGCTCCTACCCGATAGTTCGGACGCGGTACCGGGGTGAAGTTACAGACCACCAGCAGAGGCGCTTGGGAAGTCTTGCCCTGGCGTAGGAAACTCACCACACTGCTCTCAGCATCATTGCACTCGATCCAGGCAAAGCCCCCTGGCTCACCATCCCCCTCGTACAGCATAGGGGTTTGGCGATAGAACTCGTTCAAGTCCATGACCCACTGCTGAAGACCAGCATGCGGGGCACTCTCGAGCAGATGCCAGTCGAGGCTCGCCTCGTGGTTCCACTCCCGCCACTGGCCAAACTCCCCGCCCATGAAGAGGAGTTTTTTGCCGGGCTGGGCATACATATAGCCCAGCAGGAGGCGGAGGTTGGCGTATTGCTGTCTATCGTTACCGGGCATTTTGCTGAGGAGCGCCCCCTTGCCATAGACGACCTCATCGTGCGACAGGGGCAAAATAAAATTTTCGTTGAAGGCGTAGAGGAGGCGAAACGTCAGCGCATTATGGTGGAACTTACGATGGACAGGATCGCAGTGCATGTAGTCCAGCATATCGTGCATCCAGCCCATATCCCATTTCAGCCCGAACCCGAGACCACCGACAGCCGTAGGCCGCGACACCATCGGCCAGGCGGTTGATTCCTCGGCAATGGTGTGGACGTCCGGATGCTGCTGGTAGACTGTCTGATTGAAATGGCGCAGAAAGGCAATCGCGTCGAGGTTCTCCCGCCCACCCTGGATATTGGGAATCCAGGTGCCCGGCTGCCGGGAGTAATCGAGATAGAGCATGGAGGCCACCGCATCGACGCGCAAGCCATCGGCATGATAGACGTCCAGCCAGAACAGCGCACTGCTGAGCAGGAAGCTCTGCACCTCCTTGCGCCCATAGTTAAACACATAGGTGTGCCAATCCGGATGGACGCCCTGGCGTGGATCTGCGTGCTCATAGAGGTGCGTGCCGTCGAAGAAGCCTAAGCCATGCGCGTCATTGGGAAAGTGCGACGGCACCCAATCGAGGATCACGCCAATACCATGCTGGTGCAAGGTGTCAATGAGATACATAAAGTCTTGCGGCGTACCATAGCGCCGTGTGGGGGCAAAAAACCCCGTGACCTGGTAGCCCCAGGAACCATAGAAGGGGTGCTCCATCACAGGCAAGAATTCGACATGCGTAAATCCCAGGCGCTGCACATACTCGACCAATCTAGGGGCCAACTCGCGGTAGCTGAGGGAACGGTTATTGTCCTCAGGCACCCGTCGCCAGGAGCCCAGGTGCACCTCGTAAATCGCCATGGGGGCTGTGAGCGTGTGACGCCGGGCGCGCTCGGCCATCCACGCTTGGTCGCCCCAGTCGTACCATAACTCCCACACCACTGAGGCGGTCCTGGGTGGGGTTTCGTGGCAAAAGCCGTACGGGTCGGCTTTGTCCACGCTATAGCCTCCATGTCGAGAGCGGATATGATACTTGTACACAGCTCCCCCCTCGACCTGGGCAATAAAGCCTTCCCAGATGCCCGATTGACCTCGGGGCTGCAGTGGATGGCTGTCCTTGCGCCAGTCATTAAAATCTCCCATCACGAAGACCTGCACCGCATCGGGGGCCCAGACAGCAAAATACGTCCCGCGAGTTGCCTCAACAGTCAACGGATGCGCCCCGAGCTTTTCATACAGACGGGAGTGCGTGCCCTCGTTGAAATAGTGCAGATCACTATCACTCAAAAGCGTGATGCCAGAGGTGACTGACGGCTGTTGTGCCAAGGCCTGTGAAGGGTATTCGGGCTGTCTCGGGCGTCTACTGTTGGCCATTGCTCACTCCCTTCCCTCGGTCTAGACGCTACAGATAGTATTCAAAATCCTGCTCGGTGCGGATGCGGCGGCGCAGGCGGAAAATGTGGGCTGGTACTACCGGAGGATGCAACTCAACGTAGTGCCGTGCGCCATGCCAGATATAGCGCGCATCACTGAGTTCATCATGCATCTGGACGGGTTGTGTTGGATCAAGGCCCAGGGTATCGAACTGTAACTCGACCCAGCCGTTATGCACGTGATAAGGACTCAGGTTCACCACCACGAGCACAACATTGGACTGGTCTGCGGTACTCTTGCTGTAGCACAGGAGTTCGGGATGATCCACCGTATGGAAGTGTAGGCCCTCATTGCTCTGAAGGGCCGGATTCTCGTGCCGGATACGATTCACCCGCGCAATAAACTCCTGCAAGCTCTGACGCTGCTGCAGGTCCCAACAGCGGATCTCGTACTTTTCAGAATCAAGATATTCCTCACTGCCTTCGGAGCGCGGGCGATGCTCGCAGAGTTCGAAGGCTGGACCATAGATGCCATAGGAGGCGCCGAGCGTGGCAGCCAGCACTAGGCGTATGAGAAAGGCTGGGCGGCCACCGTGCTGCAGATACTCCGTGAGAATATCCGGTGTGTTAGGCCATAGGTGTGGGCGGAAATACTCCCGAACATTGGTCTGCGTGAGCTCGGTGAAGTAGCGTGTGAGATCCTCCTTGGTATTGCGCCAGGCAAAGTAGGTGTATGACTGTGTAAAGCCGCGCTTGGCAAGATGATGTTGGACCTTCGGTCGGGTGAAGGCCTCCGACAAAAAAATGACCTCAGGATAGGCGGCTTTGATCTCGTTAATCACCCATTCCCAGAAACGCAGCGGTTTGGTATGGGGGTTGTCGACGCGAAAGATGCGCACGCCCTGCTCGATCCAGAAGCAGAAAACGCGCTTGAGTTCCTCCCAGAGTGCCTGCCAATGCTCTGTCTCAAAGTCAAAGGGGTAAATGTCCTCATATTTCTTGGGAGGATTTTCCGCGTATTGCACGGTGCCATCAGGGCGCCACCGGAACCACTCCGGATGCTCCTGCACATAGGGATGATCGGGGGCGCATTGGAAGGCGATGTCGAGAGCTATCTCTATCCCATACTCCTGGGCTTTGGCGATCAAGCTCCGGAAATCGTCCAGAGTCCCGAGCTGTGGATGGATGGCCGTATGCCCGCCGGCGGCCGACCCAATGGCCCAGGGACTGCCTGGATCATCGAGAGTGGCCACGGTAGCATTGTTCTTGCCCTTGCGGTGCACCTCGCCAATAGGATGAATGGGAGGCAGATAGAGGACGTCAAAACCCATGCGCGCCAGGTAAGGCAGACGTGCCTCGCAATCCTTGAAGGTGCCGTGCTGGCCTGGCACCGTCGCACAGGAGCGCGGAAACATCTCATACCAGGTGCTGAAGCGGGCCTTGCCAGGGTCCACCACCACCGCGAACTTCCCTGGGGAGGTGGTCACAAAACGGCGGTCAGGATACCTGGCCATGAGCTGGCATAAGGTCTCATCCTCCAGGAGCAGGCGAGCCTGTACCAGGCTGCCTGACTCCAGCGGCATACGCAGCCGGCGCGCACGTGCTTGGAGCTCCGCAGCATGTGTGTCGGTAGCCCGCTGACTGGCGGCTTCAATGAGCTCAGCACCAATCAGTAGCTCGACCTGCACCTCTTGTTCTGCCTCCACCCGCTTGTGCAGTGCCTCATACCAGGTAGCAAAATGGTCCACCCAAGCCTGAATACTGTAGGAGTATCGTCCAAGCTGGGACACGCTAAAGCACCCCTGCCAGCGGTCATTCCCCAGGGGAGCCATAGAGACTTCCGTCCAGACCGGGTCGCGTGCCCAGCGATAGCACAGCACAGCGCTCAGCAGGTCATGACCATCAGTAAAGATGTCAGCCTCAACCACGACCTGCTCGCCGAGGGTGCGCTTAATGGGAAAACGGCCAGCGTCGATGGCTGGCTGTATGCCCTCAATAATCACTCGTCTCCGCCCCGCGTCAGGGTGCATACGGCCTCCTCTCTTTGTACCCTCTAAGCAAACGCCATGCCAAGTGTAACAAAGAGGACAGTGGAGAGCGATGGCCGGCGCATCTGTTATACCCAGGACCGCCAGCGTCTCAACTGGAATGGCCTAGAGCCCTGCATCTGTGCGATCGCTTTCCGCGCGACTCTAGCAGACACGGGTCTCTGCTGCGCCCAGAAGCCGGCGATCAGTGCATTCGTACATAGAACGTTCAAAGTCCCAGGGACGCCCTGGGCTGCTTTGATAAGGCGTGTCAGCGCCCTGGAGGTGAAGACGGTTTCGACCTGGGTAGTGGCTTGGGCCAAGCGGTGGTCAATGTAGGCTCGGCTCTCCTTTGGTGTGAAAGGCGAGAGAGTATAACGTACTACGGGCACCGGCGTCAGATGGTGCAAAGCTAATTCGTCTACCTTGGCGTCGAGCTCTGGGTGACCTGCCAGTACGATGTGGAATACAGCTCCCGCAGAGGCCGCATACTCAGCGAGAGTCCAGAGCTTTTTGAGGATCAACGTCGGCATCAGGTGCGCGTCATCAATGCCGAGAATGACCGAGTGCTGCTGACAGGCAGCGAGCAACGTGTCCAGCGTAGCTGTGGCGAAATCGAGTCCTAGGGCTTCATAGAGCACCTGCAACAGCGTCCGAAAAGCCAGATCAGTAGACGCTACATAAATACACTTGTATTGCCGCTGCTGGGCGAGCGTCAAGTACACGTGCAGGAGCTGCGTTTTTCCGAGGCCAGTATCGCCCAGCAACGCGCCCATGCCCTGATGCTTATACAGGCTGTCAATGAGGGTAGCTAAGGCATCTTCATGGTGTGGGTTTGGAAAGAAACAGGCGGGGTCCGGTGTAAGGGAGAAGGGGTTCTGCTTGAGGTTGTAAAATTGCAAGTACATAAGCGAATGGCCGTAGCCCCTCCTCGCCTCCGCCAGCCATAGGCCGTAGTAGTTCCGTCTTCGCGGGAGACATGTGCTACGGGTGCAAATTTGATACCATCTGGGCTCTGATAGCAGAGGCGTAGCCGCACGGCTGGCAGGAGATACGGGGTGCGTACAGCCTCAAAATGAGAGAGACCATATCAACATGAGAGCCTCCCAGGGATATGCCCAGATGTTGCAGCGAACAGGCCATGCCTGGCAGCACATGAGGCAACAAAAAAATTATCCCAGTTTCATTGTGCCCTCTACAACGAAAAAAGCGGTGGCTCTGGCATGCCTCTTGCTCTCCATCTTCCTTGGAGAAAACCTGCATGTCACCTCCATGCCAGCCCCCACACGCAGGAGGAGATTGCCTATGGCAAGCGTATTCGTGCATCACTCCCTGGCCCCACCCCGCGTCTGGGGTATACTCATGGACTACTGGCAAGTGCCAGCTGCCCTGGCCGTGACCTGGTGGCGGGCTCTCAGTCGCTCACATCATGCACGTGCCCTGGCCGTACGCCAGGCGGTGCTCCTCTTTGACGCCGCACCAGTAGCCGAGGCCTATCACCTGGTCTATGGCGCGTGCGTCCCGCAAGCTGTGATCGAGGTGCTCGAGGTGTTGGTCGCCGAGGGGCAGTTACCACGGAGCCACGCAACGGCGATCGAGGAGGCGGTGCTGCACAACGTCGACCGCGAAGGCGAATGGCGGTGAGCGTGATGCAGCGCTGTTTAGCCGTTGTATGGAGCGTGCTGACGCTAGTGCTGGCAGTGACGGGAGCCAATGCACAACCGACCGTAACGGTCACGATGCGCCTGGCCGAGGCGGAATGGCATGTCGTCAGACAAGAGGTACTGCCACGGTTTGAAGCGGTGTGCAACTGCCGTGTCCGGGCTATCGACGTCCCACCAGAAACGCTGGTGCAACGCCTGCGGGCGATGCAGCAGGCGGGGCGCATGGAGATTGACCTCTTTGCGCAGGACAATATGCGTCTTCAGGAACTGATCGATGCGGCCCTGGCGGCCCCGTTCACTCCTGAGGAGAGCCAGGTGGAGGAGGCCATCTACCCTTCCCTCATGGCCGTGGGCGTCAGCGCTGGGGCACGGTATTTCTTGCCCTTCCGACCCAATGTGCAGATCGCCTACTACAATGCTGAGAAGTTCGCGCAATACCACCTCCAGCCGCCGCGGACCTGGCCAGAGCTCCTCGCTGTGGCCCGCACGTTCTATGAAAAAGAGCGGACAGGTCGCATGCTGTTCACCAGTGCCGGCGGTGCGCCTACCACCACCCAGCTCTACGAGTGGATTGTCGCAGCCGGGGGCGACCCGTTTGACTTCGCACATCCGGGGACAGTGGACACCTTCCGTTTTTTAGCCGCCCTACGTCCGTACCTGTCATCGGAGTCACGCCGTGCCAAATGGAATACGACCAATGACGCCCTGGCTCAGGAAGTCGCCTATCTGGCCCAAAACTGGCCTTTTGGTGTGCCCCTCCTCATCCAGGAGTATGACAAGACGGCCATCCGCACCTACAGCGGCTGGGCTGGACCGGTGCGCGAGGCGCACGTCATCGGCGGGGATGTCCTGGGGATCCCAGTGGGAGCGCCACATCGTCAGCTCGCACTGGCCTTGATTCGACACCTGCAGAGCCAGGAGGTACAGGCGATCTTCGCCAACCGACTCGGCTGGGCCAGTGCGCGCTCTGACACCGCGGCCAGTGTCGAGGCCTGGCTGCAACCGCACGTGGCCGCTGTGGGAGAAGCCATGCGTCACGGCATCTTTCGCACCAACGTGAGCTACTGGGCCGCATACGAACGCCTTGTCGATGAGGCGGTGCAGCGTATTCTGTGGCGCCATGAAGCCCCCGAGCAGGTTCTCCCGCCTCTGGCCGCACGCTTGGCTACTTTGCGGGAGCGCCCGTGAAACATTACTCTCTTCTTGGCCTGGCGCCCCTCGCCCTGTACCTGGGGGCGTTCACCGTGGTGCCGGTGGTCTCTACTCTCGTCCTCAGTTTTCGCACGCCTAAAGGCGAGTGGGGATTTGAGGCTTTTCACGCTCTCGCGGCGCATTACCAGTTTGGCGAAGCCGTGGTGAATACGCTGGCCATTACGGGCCTCGGACTGATCATAGAGCTGAGCCTCGGGCTGGCGGCAGCCGCGGCCCTGGCCAGTCGTTTCCGCGCCCAGGGGCTAGTACGGGTCTTGCTCCTCATTCCGCTGGGGGTCCCTACCATCGTGGCGGCCTCAACCATGCGCTATGTCTTTGGCATGGTCGGCTACCTGAACGAGGTTTTGTACCGTCTGGGGATCCTGACGCTTCCCATCGACTGGACCGGGAGCCGTTGGCTGGCAGTGGTCACTGTGGCCATGGCCGATGCCTGGAAAGTGACCCCCCTCGTCATGCTCATTCTCCTCGCCGGTTTGCAAGCCATCCCGCGTGAACTCTACGAGGCAGCGCGTACCGATGGCGCCGGTCCGTGGCAACAGTTCTGGCGCATTACGCTGCCCTTGCTGCGGCCAGCCCTGACCATGGCGTTTATCATACGTGGCGTGGACGCCTTCCGCATCTTCGCCTTGCCCCTGGCGCTCGTAGGACGTCAGCTACCCGTGTTGTCGACCTTTGCCTATGTCGAGTATCTCGAGTACGGCAACCAGCATACCTCAGCGGCCAGCAGTACACTCTTGCTGGTGATGATTTTACTTACTGTGGGAGCGTATCTGCGGCTCGCTGGGCCTGAAGAGGTGGTGCGATGAAAGTGGGGCGGGAACTGTTTCTGATGGTATTGATCTTGGGTGCAGCCGGGCCACTCTATCTCCTGCTTAAAGTCTCGATAAGTCCGCCGGCCGAGATTATGACGCCGCATCCACTGCTCCTACCGCACGCCATCACCTGGCGCTTCTGGGAGCGCGTGCTGGCGAGTGGTCAGATCACCGCCCCTTTGTGGAAGAGCCTTGGGGTGGCCAGCGGCGTAGCGCTCCTGGCGCTGACCTTCGCCGGCCCCGCCGCATACAGCTTGGCACAGCTCCCAGTGCGCTGGCGCTATGGCGTCCTCCTCAGTCTCTTGCTCTGTCGCATGCTCCCGGAAGTTAGTGTGGCGCTGCCGATCGCGGTCATCTTTCTGCGCTGGGGCCTGCTTGATACGGCCCTTGGCCTCATCCTTGCCCACCTGACGATGGCCCTACCAGTGGCCGCCTGGGTACTGACGACCACCTTCAGTAGCATCCCACGCGAGGTCCAAGAGGCTGCGGCAGTGGACGGCTGCGGCGCCTGGCGCACGCTCACCTCGATCATTCTGCCCCTGGCGCTCCCAGGTCTGGCCGTGTGCGGCCTCCTCGTCTGGCTGTTATCCTGGGAAGAATTTACGCTGGCCACCTACCTCACCCTGGGGGCCAAGACCATGCCGCTCCAAGTCTACTACTATCTCTATCAGGGAAGCTGGTTTGACACGGCTGTGGCTGCGACGCTCATGACCCTCCCGGTGCTGATCCTGAGCGCCTTCTTACAGCGCTACTTGCGTGAGACGAGCCTGGCTGGCGTCATGCGCTGAAACGGTGCGTGTGCACCAGCGACCACTGCCAGACGCGATCCGCGCCGGCGCCACTCACGCTCTCCGCCACCCTTTCAGAAGCGTAAAGTCGGCCTGGCGGTCAGCGTCAGCATCACTATGTTACGGCTAAACTCGTCCACTCCTGCCACCGTGACATTGCCACCATGCAGACGGCGGGTGCGGTAGCTATAGGACAAGCCTAGTACAAGCCATTCACGGAGGTCAAAGGCCGTGCCCAGGAGTAAGCGGTGATCCGAGAGATTAGCTCGGGTATTGTCTGAATAATCGGTATATTCGTAGGCATAGGCGACCGAGGCACTCCAGGGGCGAATGATCTGATAGGTCAAACTGGGCCGAATAGACAAAAAACGCTGGCTGGAGTCACTACCACTGAGCGTCACACTCCGAGCATCAAACCATGACACGTTACCATTGAGAGCAGCCTTGAGTCTCCCGGTGAGATTGATAGAGGCAATGGCACTCACGGTGTCTTCGAGCCCCACCCCGCCTTCGCCCTGTCCGGAAGTCAAGCGTCGCGCGTAACCCAAAGACGCCTGGCCACTGCTGAAGGTTTTGATGAGCTCGAGGTTCGCAATGACGGCCTTCACGCCGTCCTTTTGCGGTACGTCGGAGCTGGTGAAGCTATAACCAAGCGCAGCATTGACGGTCAGAGTCGGCGTCAGTTCATGCCGCACACCAGTGCTGATGGCATGCACCTGGAATGACGCGTCCGCGTTCCCCTGCGGTGGTACCCCATTGTCGCGAAAGGTCTCGAAGGTCACCTGGTACGCCACAAAGACACGGCTATCCCGTAAGACATTGAGCACATACCCCAGTTCTGTCCCCACCGTATAGCGGAACTCATCGAGCTCTTGAGGTACATCCACATCCTCGATCAAGCTTGCAAAGAGCACACCGAGCGATAGACGCCCACCGAGCCGTAGGTCAGCCCTCCCCTCGGCCTCGTTGCGGATGGTGCGGGTGCGTTGCTGCTGACTAGTTGGACGCAAGCCTAAGGGGGCGCTCAGCCGCTCATCGCGTCCAGACGGGTCCTCGGACACCTGCAACAAATCACGCACGCGCACCTGCAAGGACGGCGCGAGTGGCGACACTAACGTCAAGGACAGGCGGTGGGCAACGTTGTTCTCACTCGAATGGTCGGCAAAGAATTCAACATCGGCGCGATAATCGAAATCAAACTGCGTCCCTAAGGTCGGCGCCGGGGGGAGATACTGCGCACGAATACCAGGTGAGAGGACGGTGATGAAATCATGCTGTTTGTTCGTGTGGGTTTCAAAGATGTTGTCATCATAACGCTCCCCCAGGGAGAGCGATGGCGTTAGCGTCAGCCGTTGACTGGGCTCTTGGCCATACGTGGCTGTCGCGACGAGGGTAAGCAACACCACGATGGCCCCCTGAAGCCGCCAGATGCCCGCCGTATTACGATATCCCTCTTGACCCCTCTGTTGCCTGAGGGCCAGTCGCCTCCCACGCCACCATATCGTTAGGCCACCCATCATCTCCTCCATTCCCAAGCAGGCTTAGTACGCGTAGCTCCTGCCAGTGTTTGCCATAACATCGCAGCACCAACCTGCCAGCATTGTATCCCAGTTTTACCCTTAACTATAAACCAAATCTGCGACGCCATAGTCCCTGGCAATATCGAAAGGGCCTGCTCCTGACCTATACAGTTCGTGCGGAACTACAGGTGAGGACACGAATTCAACATCAGCCCAGAGCGAGCCGATACAGATAAGGCGTTCCGACGCACGTAGCTGATCAAGCCTAGTAGGACCGCCGATCTCCGTTAGGGCGGTACGCTGTTTTCTACTGATCATGGAGATATTTCATGCTGTTACGCTCTCTGCTCGTATTGCTGGCGTGTCTCTCTCTGGCGTTTGCCGCCACACCAGCGCAGGCCCTGCAAGTGCAGCTGGCCTGGGATGCACCAGTGCAAGCCGACGGCACACCTGTCCCCAACCTGGCAGGATACAAGCTCTACTACGGCTCGCAAAGCGGCCAGTATCAGACTATAGTACCACTAGGCCTGATAACCACGTATACCGTGACGAATGTATCCGCAGGCCAGACCTATTACTTTGCTGTCAAGGCCTACGATAGTACCGGCACGGAAAGCGCGTTCTCTAACGAGGTGAGCGTGACACCTGGCACGATTCCCCAACAGCAGATGCAGGTCGTGTCTGTGGACAGCCAGGAACTGGTTGGGGAAAATGGTGCTGCGACCAATGCCATTGACAGCAACCCGGCCACCTTCTGGCATACGCAATGGTTCCAGCAGACAGCCCCCCTGCCCCATACCCTGGTCCTCGATCTGGGGAGTCAGTATCAGATCGATGGTTTCCGCTATTTGCCCCGCCAAGATGGCGGCGCCAACGGCACCATTGCCGGCTACCAATTCTACGTCAGCCCCGATGGCACCACCTGGGGGATTGCCGCGGCAGCGGGCACACTTGCCGCTGACACGACCGAGAAAACAGTGCGCTTCCCGGCCAAATCTGGGCGCTATGTGCGCCTGGTCGCCTTATCCGAGATTCACGGGCAACCCTGGACCAGTGCCGCAGAATTCAACGTCTTTGGGACCATAGGGACTCTTCCCAGCGTGACGTTCAGCGCCGCGCCAGCTTCCATTACGGCGGGCC
>Ga0081539_10003983_pt1 | contig 17058 bp, 15 predicted proteins | sample TabmetS4T2R2_FD_71023 | JGI IMG/M metagenome (GOLD analysis project Ga0081539, IMG submission 71023) | Tabebuia heterophylla rhizosphere microbial communities from the University of Puerto Rico - S4T2R2 | ecosystem: Host-associated > Plants > Roots > Rhizosphere ...
AATTGTCGTGGCGTTCGAATTACCAACGCTTACCGTACCAGCTCCGACGGTATCGAGCAGCAACGAATTAGTGCCCGCCGCCTGAATGGTCAGGTTACCACTACTGGTAGAAATCGTCCCAGACGCACCACCAAACTGCAGCGCGGTCGAACTAAAAGTGTTGGTGTTGTAGGTACCAGTGACGGTAACGTTGTTCTGTATGGCCACAGCCGAGGCATCGACATTCAAATATTTAGTGCCCCCGCCATTAGATTGAACGGTAAACAAAGCCGCGCCAATTGCCGAGGCGGCATCTTGTATAACCACCCCGCCTTTTGTAGTGTTGACTGTAATTTGTGGGCTGGATGAATTGTAGTAGGCCGATTGCAGATCGCTGGAGTATCCGCTCACTCGCCAGTAGCCCGGTGATGCGCCGGCGTCGTAAAGCAAGATGATCCCGGCTCCGGGCTGGATTGAAACGCTATTGCCGGTGCCCGTGCTGATGCGATTGCCGTTTGAACTGGCTAAATCATCGTTGGTAAGAGTAGCAGCGGTTGAACCGGTGTTAAGTAAAGTCAAACGATAACCGTCGCGACCGTTGGCGATCCCTGTGATCGTCTGGGCTGAACCGCCAGCCAGCCGCACCAAGCTGACATCGCCAAAGTTGACGTTATTTGATGTGCCGATGGTTGTAAAATCGCTGCCTCTTTTGATTGCCTCTGATTTAGTAACGTCGACTTTGCCGCCTAAGCTGGTGTCGCCGTCAGTTACGGTAAATGATTTACCACTTGCGACTGTTGTGTTACCGCTCAGGGTGTTAGTGCCGCTGCCGGTAGCAAACGTTCCGCTGCCGTTTTGAGTGAAGTTCTTGCCCGAAGCTATGGTAGTATCACCGTTCAAAGATACCGTACCAGTTCCAGTCGTGAAGGGATTGTTGCTGTCAATAGTAGTCGGGCCGTTTAAGTGAATACCCCCTGAGCCACCCTGGATCGTGGTCGTGCTCGAAGAGTTAGTCGAGCCGATAGTTACGGTTTGGATCCCCGCTGAAGAATCGGCGATATGAATTGTCGAATTAGCATTAGTTGAACCAGTGATACCAATGTTCACAGCGCTAGCCGAGGTGTCGACAGCTATATAGTTAGTGCCGCCAGAGCTTTGCACTTGAAAAGCCGTAGCAGAGGCACTGCCAGCTCGAATTATAGGAGTGTATTGGCCATTAACCGGACGTATGAAGATCGATACTGTGCCATTCGCTCCGGCTGATTTAGCCGACAGCGCAATACCGATAATACCGGTTGTGGCGTTATTGTCTACTGTGGCCCGGCCAGCAACGCTAGAAGTAACCAGCTGGTCACCTATTGCCACCGCTCCGGTCTCGACGTTTACGGTGTAATTGCCGCTGGTGGCTACCGTCGCAGTACCGCCGGAAGAAGTAGTAGTTTTGGAGACACCGAAAACTTTTGGATCCCGATCGGTTGTTGTTTGCTGAACGTTAGGGGTAGTGGTCATGATGACCACATCGTTCTGGTTCACCCCTGACGCACCGACTGTGAACCTTTTGGTTATTGAGCCGGCGCTAGCCGTGCTGCTCGAAAATGCCACGTCTCCACCAGATGTTACAGAGGCGAACGTCGCTGCTCCGGCTCCTGTTATATCCCACTCGGCATCTTGCAAGATCAAGTTCGATCCGGAAGTCGCGCCAATAGTTATAGTACCGCCACTAGTGTTGCCAATATTGGTATTAGCGGTGCCAGAAGTGTTGATATTAGTAGCGCCGGTTAAGTTAATACCGCCGCTGCCGGCCTTAATATTAGTGGTAGATGTGGAGTTGGTCGAGCCGATAGTGATAGTTTGCGCTCCAGCGCTGGAATCGGCGATATGAATTGTCGAATTAGCATTAGTTGAACCAGTGATACCGATATTTACTGTGTTGCTCGAGGTGCTGGCTGAGAAAATATCAGTGCCACTGGCTTGCAGCTGAATCAAATTACCAGTGTTGGTCTTATTAATGAAAATACTGGAGTTCGTTGAGGCATCAGTTTGCACTCCCTGAGCCAGCTGCACAAACTGCGAGCTGGTTAGACCACCTAATTGCTTGGAGTTAAGCGCGTAAGGAGCAGCTGTCAGACGCTGCATCGGCACCATCTCACCATCTGGTGAGCAGTTACTAAATGGTGTACACGAAGCATTGGTATTACCAACATTCATCGAAAGCCACAAGGTGTCTTGGTTCCAGTCAATACTCGAACCAAACGCCGTGATTGAGCCCAAATTAACAGATAAGAAGCCGTTTATAACCTGAACACCTTGGCTAGTGTTATTTAAATGATTCTCGGTCCATTTAAGCGTTCCCGAGGGGTTGCCTACGGCTTGTCCGGTGCCGTCCTGGTAGATTTTGAACTGTATATTATAGTTGCCGTCGGGGACGGTCGCACCTTGAGAATTAAGTAGCCGCCCCTGGAAATTGATTGTCTCGTTGATACCCGTGGCAGCATCAGCCGGTTTTGAGACCATTAATAACGCCAAAAAGACCCCTATAAAGAGGCCAAATAGAAGCAATCGGTTTGTCGAACCCAAACCTTTTTTCATTTTGGACTTTTAGTGTTTGTTCTTTTTTGCTAGAGATACTTTTTATTTTTTATAGGAAAGCTCTCTATGGCTTTAAGTATAAGCTCAATACACTTTTTTGCAACACTTTTTTAGTGTTATGTGTGAAATATTAAAAAGGCCTAAATTTAATAATTTAGGAAGGTTTTTGGTTATTTTGGGCTGGCGGCTGCGGTGCTCCGCCAAATGACGGGGTCTGTGGCCTGCCCGAACCCAGAATTTTCTTTTCGCGGCGCTCGCCGAACCAAAAACTTAATAAAGCCGTTGCGGCCACGGCATAGACCGGCCAAAGAACTAATAATTTGTTCACTGGAATTTTGCTGACTGCAGAGGTGGCGAGCGCTTCTGGCTTGCCGTTAACAATAGCGGCTACAGTCAAGAACGCCACTAGTTGCTTTTTATCACTGCCCTGGAGGGTAATTTTGTATGTCCCAGCTTTGGTATACTTATGTGCGGCGTTAAACGTACTGTTGTCGCTGCGGGAAATAATTTGATTATCGTTATCCCCCCACTCGACATTAATGGCAAATGGTGGGGTTCCGCCAATCACGGTTATTGGTACGTTGAGCTGCTGGTTGGGAAACGTGCCACGAAACACGCCGTCGGTGTTAAGTAGCAGCTGCAGCCCGCTAAAATCGGCAAAGCTTGCCGGATCCGGCAGCGGCAAGTTTGTATCATAGAAAACTGTTACCTTATCTGACTCAGGCCCGGCTTGATTGAGCGCGTCATAGATTTGGGCTTTAAGGATATTTTTGCCGAACAGCAGATCGATTTCTACCGAGAATTTACCGCTGTTGCAAGTTGTGGCACCGGCAAAAATATTATTTTTATATATCTCGACAACTGTATTTGATGGGCACGAACCAGAGACGGTTATCGGGGTTTTGTTAAAGCGCTGATTATTGCTTGGGGACGTAATCACCGCTGGTGTGGTCGGCGGGTCTGCCGGAACTGAGCCGGTCAAACCAATTGACCCGGCCTCCGGCCCGGTATATGGAGTCGCGGCCATAGCCGAAACAGTAAACACGGCCAGCGCCATACCAACAAGAAAGACCAGGAAAGCTAGCGGTAAATACGAAGTATGCTCGTGCGGACGGAGCTGACCTGTATGCTGGTGGTGGCTGATTTTTAGATGACGTAACATATTGTTATTTAAAGTTTCGGCTTACCATTTTCGATATATTTTTAGTGTTACAAAACACCCGGTTTAATGTCTATTTGAACGTCGCACAATATAACGATTGTAACGGCGGATGATAAAGCGAAAGATGAAGAAGCCGCCTACAAGCAAGATCAGAATAGCTGTTACTAACTTGTAAGGTATGATCCAGAAAGTCACCGTAGAAGTTTCGGTCTTATTCTCTCCTTCACCATATGCCACTGTCAGTTTTGCCGTATACTTGCCGAATAGGCGCTTATTAGCTACTAGAGTTTTATCGACTGGTTGTTCAAATTTACGAGTGCTGCCCGGCAAGATATACCTAGCGGCTGGGTTATAGCTAAATGTCGCGACATTTTTGTTGAACATATTAGTAATTACTATGCTGCCGCCGGGTCTCTCATGAACATTACCATCGTTTTTTATCCGTTCAACGAAATTGAGTGGTAAGGAATTGAAGATTTTGCCCGATTTACCGCTTTTGTTTATCGAGAATTCATCAATTGCTAAATGTTCTGTAACGTCCCCGTTCACTGACAGCAGTATTAATGAGCCCAAGCTGGCCGACAGCGAGACGCCTTGGCCTTCTAGATTAGGTGGCGTCCCCGTGAAACGGATAACGCCGTAGTGGCCTCCGGGGCTGGCATCGCTGGGAACCTTAATTGTTATGTTCATGGTCTTTATTTCTCTTGGAACCAGAGTTAATTGAGTCGGTGTGAAAATCCATTCCTTCATTGAATAAGGGCTCTTTTCTGTCTCTTCAAGCAGAACCTTTGGTGTGCCGTCCTCACCGGCGGCGACGAAGTCGTTGGCTTCGCCGCTTACCACCAGGTCGGTACGGGATACGTTGCGTATCAGCACCCGTGTTTTGACGGTTTCTCCTGGATCAGCCGTTAAAGTTAGGACCGGCGGCGAAATTTCTAATGCCTGTCCGCTGGCCTGGGCGTTGGTACTGTTTGAGGAGAGGAAGAGAATGCCTGTAAGCATCAAGGCAAATGCCAGCCAACCCACCGTTTTGTAAATCAGTTGTGGTATTTTTACCATATTGTTCAGAATGTCGGGGTACAGATATAAGTTAGGGTTGAGGTATAAGATCCCACCGGTTGAGCACCGCTAACGTTAACTATGTATGTTACGGTAAACCTTTGAGAGTCGGTGGGACCAGCGCCACCATTATCACTGGCGGCTACTTGTTGTGCGCTGCCAGCCGTAAAGGCAAAGTTATCGGCCGTTGCAAAGGGTGATTTAGCTTGGCCTTTATAGTTGGTGCCGTTTGTAGTCGGCGTAACTTCGCTGCCCGTGTCTGGAGCAGCATTATCCTTTAGATTCAGGCCGAATTGACCGCCTATTTTACCAATCTGCGATGTCTGAGCTGTGCCGCCGATTGCAGCAATTGTATTAGAGCCAGAAGTAAGTGTCGGTCCGCTGACTGTTATTGAATAGCCGGCACTGGCGTTTGTAGAAGCAGCCATTTGCGATATTGCCGATGATACAGATGTGGGTGAGAAGTCTGGTAGGCTTACGCTGCCGCTGGTTGCCGTGCTGCAATCGGGTAAGCCGCCGCCGGTGAGACTGACAGTACCGCCAGTGCAAAAGACCAACGACTCGGGCATATAACCGGTCAAGACAATCTGGGTGGCGGTGCTGGCGGCTACAGCTCCAGTGTCAACCGTGCTACCACCACCATCTACAGCGGTGGTAGTGCTAATTCGAGTGTAAAATGTCGTATTGGTTGCCGAGGGGTTAACAGCTGAGCTGAAAGTATATGTCACTGCGGTACTCGAGCTAACACTTGATGGCGAACGGTCTATGACTATGGTGTTAGTATCTGTCTGAGTACCGTCAACTACAAATCCCGTAGCACCCGTTTGGTTGCTTAGGGTTACGCTATCTACATCTAGGCCGGTTGGAGCAGTACAAGTGCCTGAGGCCGTTGTACAGTAGTCAAAGATAATCGAGCCAACGTTTCCGGTAGTGGCAATCGTGAAGCCGAACAGATGAGTTGTTGAAGCGCTAACTGCTGAGCTGCCAAGAGTTAGCGAGCGACTAGTAAGCTGGGCTGCTGACACCGGACCGCCAGAGAATAGACCAAGAGAATAAACCGCAGCTAGGGTTAGAAGGCCTAATTTAAATAATATGGAACTCTTTGTGTTCCCCCAAAGGGCCATGCAAGAATACTAGCATGAGCGTTAAGGGAAAAACAATAGTGAAAATAAGGATCTAGAAGGTTGGTGTGCAGATGTAAGTAAGAGTTGAGGTGTACGTACCAGCGGCTTGGCTACCAGATACGTTAACGATGTAAGCAACCGTAAATATTTGGGAGTCAGTTGGCCCTGCGCCGCTGCTATCGCTAGCAGCTACAGATTCACCGGTTACAAATTTGAAGGCATCGGCCGTATCATAATCACCAATCGATCGACCCTTGTAGTTGGTGCCGTTATCTGTCGGAGCGACTTCGACACCGACATTTGGTGTAGTATTGTCTTTTAGATTCAGGCCGAACTGTCCGGTGTTGAGCGTGCTAGCGAGACCGCCGGAGGTTGTAATAGCTGGAATGGTATTAGAACCCGATGTCAGAGTAGCGCCGTTAACAGTTATAACGTAGCCAAAGCCCGCATTGGTCGATGCCGCCATCTGCGAGGTTGTAAATGCGGTAGAAGTTGGAGAGAACAACTGGTTGAAGCTAACCGAGCCGGACGTAGCCGTTGAGCAATCAGGAACACCAGAAGTAGTACTGACTGATCCACCGGTACAGAAAACTAGTGATTCGGGCATTGTTCCGGTTAGGACGATCTGGGTGGCGGTGCTGGCGGCAACTACACCGGTATCTACGGTGCTACCACCGCCATCTACGGCGTCGGTAGTAGTAATGCGAGCATAAAAAGTACAGTTATTGCTGGCTGGCGGTGTTCCGCCGTAACAAGTTGTATTGTTGGGGTTAATTGCCGAAGCAAAGGTATAAGTTACAGCCGTGCCAGAGCTGATGCTGGCTGGGCTACGGTCTATAACAATTGTATTTGTATCGGTTGCAGTGCCATCAACAGCAAAGCCAGTAGCCCCTGTTTGGTTGCTTAAAGTAACGCTATCTACGTCCAGTCCGGCTGGAGCTGTACAGCTACCGGAGGCAGTTGTGCAGTAGTCGAAAATAATCGAGCCAACGTTTCCGGTAGTGGCTACACTGAAAGCAAAGAGATGCGAAGTCGTGGCCGATGGCGCCGAGCTACCTAATGTAAGTGAACGTGACGTAAGCTGAGCCGCGTGCGCACTGCGGGGAAAACTAGTCATAAAAGCCGCCCCTGCGAATACAAGAGCAATAACTATTAGTGAAGATGCCTTAGCCCGCGTTAATAGAGTACTTTTCACTTTTTTGTTTTTTGTTTTTACGTACTGAGCCGAAGATTAACAAAATTCTTATGCTGATGTCAATATAATATTGCTGCCAGATTTTTAGAACTGTGGATAAGTGTTAGTAGGTGCCTATAACAATTATCGTTTGATTGGAGGTATATTGCCCGCCTTGAGTTAAGCTTGACACGTTTGTGATGTAACTAATAGTGTAGACGGTTTTACCCGAACTCTTAGGAGCACTGGCAATTGTTTCACCACTAACAAACCGGTAGTTATTCGGTGTAGAGTAGTTGGTGCCCGCCTGGCCAAAGCCGTACGAGCTATTATCAGGATTAGCGCCCAGCGAGACCGGTGAGGTATTGGCTACTAGGTTAATTCCGAACTGTTCTGTGCCGGCTTGTGACGGGCTAGTTGAGGTCATCGCGTCGATTGTATTACCGCCATACGTGGGAGGAGAGCCATAAACTTGAACTACGTATCCATAGCTGGTGTAGTTAATAACCTCAAAGGTAGCAGTTGTGGTACTCGCTACGGCGGCCGAGAAAGCACCGAAATCGGCAATAGCATCGGTAATCGCAAACGTCAGCGTTGGATCATTGGTGGTGATGCTTCCACCGTTGAATTGAAAAGCCGTGCCGACCGTATTGCCAAGTCCCAGTACCGCTCCTCCTCCCCTCGCTTGGTAACTCGTTGAGCTGGTGTTGAGCAGACCCACGCCGCCCAAAGATGTCTCAACGAATTTATAGTTGGTGGACTCGAGCGCTTCGGCAGAAGACATTACACCTATATATAGTATGGAACAGCTAAGTACTGTACATAAACCCAAAGTCAGCTTGCTCAAACTCGTCATTTATAGAGTCAATTATAGTGCATGCGAGTCAAAGGATAAGCAGATTGCTACTTATTGCTCTTAAGCTATATAATGTCGGCTAGATATATAAATAAACAGCCGGAAGAAATATAAAGATGGATAACACGCCATCACCAGCGCCTCAACATCAGTCACCTGGTACGCCTGCAGCCGAAACCCTCAAACCGCGGGTTACTGATGATTCGGTGGATGTTACTCCAGCGTCGTCCCAGCCGACACAACCCAAGCCAATTGCTAGTCCAGCGCGTCATCGCACATACCGTCCGAGTCACAGGGCAACATTTATTGGCCTGGGTGTAGTAGGCGTCATTTTGGCTATTAACGCCGCGGTACTCGGCTTTGTTATAAAGAAGCAAGCTAAACAAGAGGACTTGTTTAATAAAGGCCAAGTAAGCATCAGTACCGAGGACTTGAATAAGCTCGGTATTAATAGAAGTGTTATTGGTGACTCGGGCGTGGAGCTTATAGTAGCACCCGATGCCCAGTTTAAGGGTGAAGTAGCGGTCGCTGGTAACACGACTATCAGCGGGTCAGTCGTGCTAAACAGCAAGCTTACTGCTCGCGAAGGCAATCTCGCGCAACTACAGGCCGGCAACACAGCACTGTCCCAGCTAAACGTTAACGGTAAAAGCACTTTGTCTGATTTAAACCTTCGCAAGAACCTAGTCGTCACCGGCCTTACTCATTTACAGGGCCCTGCTACCTTTAGCCAGGCGGTGGCTATAAATAACAGTTTGACAATAACTGGCAATTTGACTATTGGCGGCAAGCTGACAGTGGGCCAATTTAGTGTCCAGCACTTTGGCAGCAGCGGCTCTACCCCTAATGTTGGCAAGGGTTCGGATATTGGCTCTAACGGAACCGTTTCAATCAGCGGCAATGACACTGCCGGAACAGTAGCGGTTAATACGGGTGTCGGCGGTGGCAGCGGGATTTTAGCTAATGTCGCATTTCGAACTCAATACAACTCGGCTCCACGAGTTGTCATATCTCCCATAGGAGTCGGAGGCAGCTTTTACGTTGCTAACATCACCGTCGGTGGTTTCAGCATTGGCGTATCCAGCAACCTCTCCCCTGGCGGCTATCGGTTTAATTATATAGTTATCCAGTAAGCTACATATTGACGAACAGTTGCACTTCGTCGTTACGAACAGTGATAACTCCATTGCTGATATAAAAGTTAATGACATCTTTTTCGGTCTCAATATTGATCTCGCCCGGGATCATGACCGAAAAGAAATCGCTATGGCCAGGTAAAATATCAAAGTTACCTACCGAGTTAGCTGCTGATACGACTCTGGCTTTGCCTTGATAGTAAATTTTGAATGGCGCTCGGGCATCGACTGTAAGTTCGGTATTAGGAGCTATTTTTGTCATGGCTTTTTAGCCGCCGGGGCTGCGGGTTTAGTCGATGATGAGCTTAAAATCTGCTCTATTCCGGACAATGTTTGTTCACGCGTGAAGTAAGTACCGGGCCGGCCAGTAAGGTGCTCAGAGACCGAGAAGTCCTGCGAGAAAAAGTCGATTAGATTCTTAGCGTGTTGATAATCTATTTTGTCAGCCGGGGAAAGCTCGTTTTCACCAACGATGGCTATGATGTTTTTTAACGAATCATATTTTTCCATAATCGACTGGACTTTTTGAGCAAGTTTATAATGACGATCGCCGACGACCTGGGTAGTCAGCAATGAAGATGTGGTCTTGAGTATATCAACCGCCGGACGAATCCCCGCTTCGGCGATGGCACGAGATAGAACCAGTACCGAATCCAACTGTTGGCTGATGGCTTGCACCGCTGGGTCGCTTAGGTCATCGGCCGGTATGTATACTGCTTGGACTGAAGTGATTGTTCCCTTTTCAGTAGAGCTTAGCCGATCCTGCAAGCGCCGGAGCTCAGAAAATACCATCGGCGAGTAACCACCCTCTGAAGGCGTCAGACCGAGATTAGTTGAGATCTCGGTCAGCGCCTGGATATGTCGGTAGATATTGTCTACAAAGAACAGGATGTCGCGGTTCTCTTCATCGCGGAAGTACTCGGCAGCCGTAGCTGCCGCGGGTCCGACCATCGATCTAATAGTCGGCGGTGCATCCATTTGCCCAAAAAACATTACGGTACTTTTAAGCACGTCGGTGTCTTTTAGGGTTTGGTAAAGTTCGTTACCTTCCCTGATCCGTTCACCAACTCCGCAATATATTGATAGACTTTGCTTATTGGATCGAGTGACGTTATGTATTAGCTCCATTGTCAGAACTGTCTTACCGACACCAGCACCACCGACAATGCCGATTTTTCGTCCTTTGACGAATGGAGTTAGAAAGTCGATAACTTTCAATCCTGTTTCCAGAAGTTCGAGCTTTTGCGCACCACGGTAGCTTTTTGTGCCCGTTGCCTCGCTGATGGTACGACGATTTGCATCTAGCTCCGCTCCGCCGTCTAGCGGCTGACCCAAAGCATTAAATACCCGTCCAAGCGTGTCTTGGCCGACCGGTATACTGACTTTGGAGTTACGGCGGCTGACAACTTGCCCACAGCGCAGTTCCTGAGAGTTATTAAGGTTTACGCAAACTATCAAATCGCCCCTAAAGAAACTAACCTCCAAAAATATATCGGGGTAACCCTCAACACTTAACAATTCTTTCTCTTCAGGGCGTTCATGCAAAATCTCAACTTCTACCATCACGCCACGCAAAGATCGGATAACTCCAACTCTAGTATTTGAAGCCGCCGCTGTATGCTCCGTCATCGAGTTTGCTCCGCACGTTTATGTTTTTTCTTTTTAATGCCAATCAGAACCTCGCGTAACCTGCGGTCACTTTCTGAACGTTTGGCACGGTGATACTCGAGCTTATGGTACAATACCAGCTCAAACGCTAGCTTCTTTGCCGACGCCATGGCGTTGAATCGGCTGGCTGACTGAGCCAGTCCCGACTCTAATATGGCCTGGCTGAATGCCAAACTCATCATTCCCTTCTCCATTATCTCGGCAATCTCGTCAAGAGACGGCTCAAAGATGGTGTCTTGGGCAGTAATGATATCTTCCTCGGTGTCGACCGCCTGGCCCATATCTCTGATGTTTGAATACAGGTCTATGGTTTTTATTTCTTGGACTCCCAATGAAACGTATACCTCGTAATAAATCTTTATTCGGGAGTAAGGGCTTATGGCTTCAATGATTGGACTCACGTCTATGTACGTATCACTCTCCGGAACTCTAAAGAATCTTACATATGGAATCCCCATCTCCCTAAGCTGGTTAGCACCGTGTGAGCCAATAATGATCACGTCGGTTGTATTGCGATTAAAATCAAATAGCATTGTCTCTATCAAGCGCTGGTCGATATCCCCGCTTAAGCCCGCCTCTGCCGAGATAATTACAAAGACCCCTCTGTCATTTTTTTTACTATCGGTCCGATGCGTAATTCTTGAACCGGGTTCAACACGGATAGAAGTGTATCGTTTCCATAACAATTCAAAGAACTCTTCGGCTAAGGCCACTTTGTCTTTAATCTTCGCTACCTGCGTACTGGCAATTGCCTCAAAAACCGCTGTCAAATCTTCCACGGCTGTGATCTGTTCGGTTTCTTTAAGTATTAAATTAGCTCTTCGCATGAGCTGCCTCTGCTTGCTTGGGCGGAGCGGCTGCCGATACTGCCGCTACTGCGGGCGGTGCTGCCGCAACTTTTTTAGCATGCTTGTTGAAAAGATCCGTTTCTAGGCGGTCCAGCGCTTGGTCATCCTTGGCCTCAGCCGCAGCGGTTTTTACTGATTGCAAGAGGCCTACAACATCTATCTCGATTTTGCCCCCTCCGCGCAGTATAGTTTCCAGCACCAGTTGCTGCTCAATCAAAGAATGAAGCTCTTCCGGAGCTTGTTGCAAGGCCTCGTAAATCTGCTTGCCAAGCAAAAGATCGACGCTGGATTCTTTAGATAAACTCGAGCCAAAGTGCGAAAATTCTTCGGCTTGTTTATATTTAGCGAGTTTCTTAAACAGTTCACCAGTCAGCTTTTTTTGCCGAGCGTTTTGCGCTTGGCCGCCAACACGTGAAACCGAGAGCCCGGCATTGACCGCCGGTCGGATACCTTTACGGAAAACATTCAGATCGAAGATGATCTGCCCGTCAGTTATAGACATGATGTTGGTTGGCAGGTATGCCGTAATGTCATCATTGGGAGTAACTATTACCGGCAGAGCTGTTAATGTTTTTTTGTTTTTTTCGAGCTTTCCAGCCCGCTCGAGGAGCGAAGAGTGCGCGTAAAACATATCGCCCGGGTATGAATCACGGCCGGGGTCAATCTCTTGAAGCAGCGACAACTGACGATATGCTTCAGCATGGGAGCTTAGATCGTCGTAGATAATTATCGTGTCACGGCCGGCATACCAAAGATGTTCGGCCATAGCGCAAGCCGAGTAAGGAGCAAGGTAAGATTGTGTTAACGACTCAAAAATATCAGCCAGAACTACAATGGTATGATCCATCGCTCCTGATGCTTGCAGGCCGTTGAGTAGATTTTCTATATCTACCTTACGCTTACCGATTAAGACGTAGACAACTACTCTGTCTGTACCCTGCTGGCTGGCGCTAAGCTGGTTCAAGAATGTACTCTTACCAGATTTGCTATCGCCCAAGACCGCGATTCTCTGCCCGAGTACCACGGGAAAGAACATATCAACTGCCGATACTCCGCTCGGCAGCTGCTCGTTTAGCATGCTGCGAGCCATTATTCCTGGCGCCGTGTTAAATATTCCCGAGCGCTCTTTGGCTGTGATCGCGCCCTTGCCATCGACCGGTTGTCCCATAGGGGTTACAACTCTACCAATCAGCTCCTCGCCTACCGGTACCTGGAGCAAATCATTCTCAACGACTGCCAGTGTTCCCGGCTGCATTTTTTCAGAGTTAATATTAAATAATGTGGCGTGATCACCTCTTGTTTCTCGGACTATCCCACGCTGTCCATCTTCAAACAATACTTGCGCGCCCAGGCGGACCCCTTCTAAGCCCTTCACCTCGACTATGAAGCTATTACTGGCTATTACCTCACCGGTTAATTGGTCGGTCTCTACTAGCTTTTGAAACACCTGATTATCAAACATGGCGGAGTATCTCGGGAAATTTATTAATTGAAGCTTGAATTTGTCGTTTAAACGACCAGTCGTGGATATGGCTGCCATAGCGCACCACCATCCCGCCAAGCATCGTTGAGTTATAGTGAAATTCTACTAAGATTCGCGGATCAATGTTCTTGCGGCACCAGCTCACGAGTTTCTTTTTTAAACTCGCTGGCGGTAAAGCTCCTAAAGTAATAGTCATTTTAGGGGCCATCGCCGCATAATCTTCTAATGCCGTGATCAGCTCATCAAAGCTGGGCGTGCTTTTCTGATCTTCCGGCTGCCATTGCTTGATCAAACTAGAGGCCGCCGCCGAAAGAGACGGTGGTTCACTAGAGCTAGCTTTAGCGACTTTCTTTTTAACGGCCGACTGGTTCACCCATCGAGCATACGAGCGGACCTCTAATATTACTTCCTTGAAATCCTGGTGCGAGTATAAATCACTTGGCAGCTGGATTTTCATCGCTCACCTCCTTAACAAAATCTGTTTTGTGCTCTTCCAGCATGGCAATAAGATATTCAGTTTGGCTGCCTAGATCAATGTTGTGCTGCAGAGCCTCGGTCAAAAAAGAGCCCATAGCATCCGTGAGTTTTGTATCGATCTGCTTAATTAGAAGCTGCTTTTCGGCTTCGATCTCTTGAGCCAGCTTGGCTTTGAGCTCGGATTGATGCTGCGCCATTTCCTCTCTCAGTCCGCCCATTTCTTGGTCCGCTTGCTTGCGCAGTTTCTCTAGTTCTTCACGGTAGCGCTGCATCTCGCTCTCCACGATGTCGGTAGCAAACTTTTTTATTAAACTATTTATTTGTTCACCCGAAGTTGCCAAATCGTGCTGTAGCTTCTCGGCCGAATGCTTCACCACCGATTGGAACTGCGCCTGTGAATCATGCAGTAGATGCTCTTTGACTGCTGGCGATAGATAAAAATCGGGCTTTGGATTTAGCGGTTCCGGCTGCTTCTTTTCTGGCCGAAAATGCGCCCGGGCATGTCTCGCCACCACCGCGACAATCACTCCCAAAACGAAAAACTGCACGAACAAAAAGCCCACAAGAAAGCCATTGCCTGTCATATTAGAACCTCGTCAGTACCATATAAATTGACCCCACTGCTACTCCCAGTATTACTATAACTAAAGCTGATAGCTGCATTACGTTACGATAAATCGCCGCTTGTGACATAGGATTACGACCTACGGATATTATGCTGCTACGAATCATCGAGTAAACAATGCTAACAACCACTACCATTGCCACTATGAAAATTCCTAAACTAATCAAGATTGGCAACGGATTAACTTTTTTACCAGCTAAAGCGTTGGCCAAATTCTGAATTGCCGAAGGTATCAAGCTTTTTTCCGGCTCCTTGTAGTAGTAAGTCACGTTGATTAATGCAGAAACATCACCGATTTTTACAGATTGCTGTTGGCCTTTCTCGTCTTTATAGGATTGCTGCTTAGCTGTGTTATTGGGAAATGAATCTTGCGCAACTCCGACAACTTTGACATTACCCGTAGCTTTCATGCCAACACCGCTAATTGGTGAGGCGGTTATCGAATCACCGACCGAAATATCTCCGTTAATATCCGATACCAGAACCTGCTCTGTGCCATCGGTGGCCACGTGTACTTGTTTCCCCTTTTTGGATGAAATCGATATTTGCGAATGTCCGGCATCAACGATCACACCCAAGACATAGTTGACATTATCGACCGTAGAGCTCTCCACCTGATTAGTAGATCCTTTTTCTAAACTGACAATCGAGCCAAGAGGCAATTCGTTTTTGGCAATGTAGGACTGGGACAAAAGCGAGGCGGCTTGTGCGGCAGCTGGAGCCAACAAAAAGCCAAGCGCTATTACCGCGGCATAAATTGGTTGAGCTAAGCCGTTAATTCGCATTTTTACCTTTAGCGTTTCGATAACTAATTATATCAGAATTTTCTGGGGCTGGCCTCTGTTGACTGTCCTTGGCATTGAGCTTATGCTAAGAGCACTACGATGGAATCAAAACAGGATGACGGCTATACTCTGCTCGAACTGATAGTAGTTCTAGTTATCATCTTTATTTTGATCGCGATGATCCTGTGGTTCAGAACTTAACGTAAATTGTCGGCGGCTCTTTGGCTTTTAGATCTTTCACGTAACCCAATACATCTTTTAGGGGAGTTGAAATGTGCTCGGCGGTGACGGTGGTACCATCGCTTTCTACAACTTTTACAATCTCCAAGGTTGCCGGTTGCCCGGTCTGCACCGGGCTGGCTACTAGAATTCCCGAGGTCTGTCCCGGTTTAAGCCTAAATAGCATATCAACTACTTGCGGCGGCACGTTAGGGTTGGTCTTGGTAATGCCAAATCCGTAATCTTTGCCGCCGAGTTTAACAAAATCAGCTCCATTATTTAGCTGAGAGATAATCGATTGCGCTTTGGACTGAGCGTCGGTATCAAGTTTAGCGGCTAGCTTCTCGGCCAGAATTTGCGTCTTGAGTGCCCGCTTAAAGTCCGATACAGACCACCCCCAATAATCACGCAGAACGTCAGCAAAGACTTTATCATTGCTGCCTAGTCGGTTTTGGCTCCTGACAATTTCTATGCGATCATTCACTTCTCCGCCACCAACCGAAACGTCATTTTTATCTGCCAGTTTTTTAATGTAGGCATTGTTTATGACATTTTCCAGTACCTGTTCGCGGTAAGAATTAACCTGTTTTTCACCGCCAAAAAGGTCTTGTTGTTGGGTTTGGTAATAATGCACATAGTGACGAAGCTCAAAAAGATAATTTTCGTATTCAACAAAGGTGCCGCCAATTCGGGCAATCGGAAATGGCACAACTTGAGTAACGCGGTGTAAAAAGGCGTTGTACTGGTAATACTTGTATAGGCCAAGCGAGCAATAAGTCAGCAGAGCTATCACTGCCGCTATCATGAGTGTGGTGGTTATAAGTACAATACGATGCTTTGAGTGCGCTAACGGGTAGATAAATTTGCGAGCGCCCTTTAGAACGTCTTCACGATGCTCGGCAATGGTTTCATTGGTAATCCGCGGGACGTTTTCATCGGTCATCTCCGGCGGTTCGGCCTCGTTCAGAGGATTAAGCTGAGTTTTCGCCCGCTCGATGGCATTCTCCGGTACTAGTCCGCGGACTTGCTTGGCCTTTTTCTTCAACTTCTTTCGTATCACTGATGTAGTCCTCTGGCCAACCTGGTGGAGAGTGAGGAGTGGAGATTGAAGAGCAGTCTCAGCTTTAAACCGTTAACTGTAAACTGGTTTTTCATGTCTCGGTTGCTCCGGCTTCTTCACTCTGATACGGCCGCTGGGAAGGATGAATTCCCATTTCGCGTAAAGTATGGACCATTTTTTTCTGGACTCGTTCTGGATGATGCACGTCTCTAATTACCAAATCCCCCACGTAAGTTTGCACAGTTATTGTACCAAAGTGAAGAAGTGTTTGTTCGAGGCCGAGAATCTGATAGTTAATCATTTGGATTTGCTCTAAGCCAATGTCTACAAAGTTGATTTGGAGTAAGCTGCGACTCTGCTGGATAAAGCGTTGGTTGGTCATGATGTAAACGCTGAAATACCAGCGTACCCACCAGGGAAAAATCAGAATAATCGCCAGCAAAAATCCGGCACTTAACCCGCCAAAGAACCAGCTGTACTCGGGTTTTATAAGAGCTGGAATCGTTCCAACCAGCAGTCCGGCTGAAGCTAAAATTATGCCTTTCCGCATAACAATCGGGTGTTTGCGGAACACCAACTTTACTTCTTCGTCATCAAACTGCTCTTTGAAGTATTTGTGCTTAGCATGAGGCGCTTTTTTGTCTTCGGCCTTCTCGCTCATGGCTACATTATAAGGGTTGAAGGGTTATAGGGGTAGAGGGTTGTAGGTTAGAATAGGTTGGCGGCCCGGTAGCTCAGCGGATAGAGCGCCGCCGTCCTAAGGCGGGCGTCGTAGGGTCAAATCCTACCCCGGTCACCAGAAAATAAGGGTTGG
>Ga0081539_10003984_pt1 | contig 17058 bp, 11 predicted proteins | sample TabmetS4T2R2_FD_71023 | JGI IMG/M metagenome (GOLD analysis project Ga0081539, IMG submission 71023) | Tabebuia heterophylla rhizosphere microbial communities from the University of Puerto Rico - S4T2R2 | ecosystem: Host-associated > Plants > Roots > Rhizosphere ...
ACCGCCGTAACCATAGAGATAAGTCGGATTGCTGCGATCCAGCTTGAGCCCCTTCTTGTGAGTGATGAACATCGGAATCTGCGTGCCGTCTTTGCTCTGATAGAAGACCTGTTTGGTTTCGTAGTCGTTTGGGTTGAAATCGACTTTTGGTTGACGGTAGACGGTGCTTTGACCGGTCTTCAGGTCGTAACGATAGACCGTGGTCGGAGTAGTAAAGCTGGTAAAGGAGTAAAATGTCTCGGAATCTTGGCGCTTGCCGCTGAAACCGATCGCCGTGCCAATGCCGGGCAGGCTCAATTCCCGCGCGGCCTTTCCGGTCAGATCAAAGAGTTTGATTTGTGTGCGCGCGTCTTTCAGGTATGAGGCGATGAAGTGATCGCCGATCAGGCTGACGCCTTCGAGCGTTTCATCGGCTTGCGGGACGACCTCTTTCCAGTTCTTGCGATCGGGCTGGCGAGTGTCGATCGCAATGATGCGCCCGCGCGGCGCGTTCAAATCAGTGCGCAGCCAGAAGAGAGGTCCGTCATTACCGACAAAGTTATATGCTGCTTCGAGGTCGGCGATGAACTCGACGACCTTCGCGTCCTTGTCGTGCAGATCTTTGTAGAACAATCGATTGCGCGGATCGGTCCCTTGCCAAATGTTGATGATCAAATACCGGCCGTCTTCGGTGACATCGCCACTGAATCCCCACTCTTTCTGATCCTTTCGCTCATAGATCAACGCGTCTTCGCTTTGCGGCGTCCCGAGCCGATGATAGAAGAGTTTCTGAAAATAGTTGACGTCTTCAAGCTTGGTCTTCTCATTCGGTTCGTCGTAACGGCTATAGAAAAATCCTTGATTATCACCGGTCCATGAGGCGCCGGAGAACTTCACCCATTTGATGAGATCGGACGAGTCCTTTCCGCTCTCGATCTCGCGCACTCTCCATTCGGTCCAGTCCGAACCGGAAGTCGAAAGGCCATAAGCCAGATGCTTGCCGTCATGGCTGACCGCAAATCCCGATAATGCGACCGTCCCATCTTTAGAGAGAGTATTGGGATCGAGTAAGACGCGCGGAGTGTCATTGAGCGATTTGATCGTATAGAGCACGCTCTGGTTCTGCAATCCGTCATTTTTGAAATAGAAATAACGTCCGCCTTCTTTGAAGGGAGGACTGTACTTCTCGTAGTTCCAAAGCTTGGTCAACCGGTCCTTGATCTGTTCGCGCCGGGGAATCTCGTTGAGAAAACCGAAGGTCAATTTATTCTCGGTTTCGATCCACGCGCGCGTGTCATCGGAGTCCGGATTTTCGAGCCATCGATACGGATCGGCGACTTTAGTGCCGTGATAATCATCGATCTGCTCGATCTTCTTTGCTGCCGGATAAACGAAAGGTGTGTCCATCTGTTTTTGAGATTGTGTTTTAGAAGTTTGCGCGAGTGTGGCGAAATTCAACAAAAGTAAGATTGCCGTCGCCCGGCCGGCGAGCGGTGACTGCAAGAATTTCAGGGGGAGCATCGTCGTTTATCAGTAATGAGCAAAACTCAGACGAGTTTTGCCGTCAGTTTAATTTCGACCCCGGCGAGAGCCTTCGAGACCGGGCAGTTCTTTTTGGCCGTTTCCGCCAGTTCCTGGAACTTGGCGGCATCAATGCCGGGCACCTGGGCTTCAGTTTCGAGATCGATCGTCGGGATCACAAAGCCGCCCTCATTTTTAATCAAGTGAACTTTCGCCGTGGTGCGCACGCTCTGCGGTTCGAAACCTGCGCCGCCCAGCGTGGCCGCCAGTGCCATCGAAAAACATCCGGCGTGCGCCGCACCGAGCAACTCTTCCGGATTGGTTCCGGTCCCGTTCTCAAACCGCGACGAGAAAGAATATTGCCCCTCAAAAGCGCCGCTGCCCAGCGCCATGATCCCCTTTCCTGCTTGTAAATTGCCCTCCCAAACTGCTTTTGCCGTGCGTAATGCCATTATTTCCTCCGTTGATTTAATCGATTTTTTCCAATTGATACTGTTCTGAGACGCCGCCAGCTTAGCACAGACGCTCAACGTCTTTCGAGCATTGTTGCTTCGCAGATTCGAACGTGGCACTATGGATTCGCAGCTTGATCGATAATTGTGTAGAGACATGAGCAAATTTATTCAGTCAAAGAAGAGAGGAGACGAAAGGCGCAAAATCAGCGCAGATCGCGTCAGACCTCAAGCAAAAAGTTTCGCGCCCTTCACTTTTCTCTCTCCTCATGCCCAATCCAGTTAATTCCTTGAATCAACACTTTTCTTGAATTCTTCTCAGGAGTAAATAATTGTGAACTTCGAGACCTGGCTTCAAAGCATCCATCCTGAAATTCCGACGAAATCTGCCTCTGCGATCCTCACCCTTGTTGCCGAGGGTGGGACCGTCCCTTTCATCGCGCGCTATCGTAAAGAGCAGACCGGCAACCTCGACGAGGTCGCCATTCAAAAGGTGATCGACGCCGATGAGCGGTGGAACGAGATCCTCAAGCGTCAAAGCTTCATCGTCGAAGAGATCGAGCGGCAACAAAAGTTAACGCCGGAATTGAAGGAGAAGATTCTCAGTACTTTCAATTTGGAACAGCTCGAAGACCTCTACCTGCCGTACAAACAGAAACGCAAAACCAAAGCGACGGTGGCGAAGGAAGCAGGGCTCGAACCGTTCGCCAATTGGATCTGGGATTGCGGCCACGGCGCTTTGACGCCGGACGCCGGCCAGACTCTCGATTCGGTGGCGGCGAGCTATTTGAACGAAGAGAAGGGGATCAACGACGCGGCGGGGGCGATTCAAGGCGCCCAGGATATCTTGATCGAACGCTTGAGCGAGACGGCGGAGCTGCGCGAGAGAGTGCGGCGATTGACCTTTGAACGCGGCGCGGTGACGATGAAGAAGGCGGAGAAGGCCAAGCCGAACAGTAAATTCGAACGCTATTTCGATTACCACGAATCGATCCAGTCTCTCTTGCAACCGCAGAACACCCATCGTTACCTGGCGATGCGGCGCGGCTGGATGGAAGAAGAATTGACTCTCTCGTTGGGAGCGGCGCCGGACGATCCTGAGTTCGATGAGATTCTGCTCAAGGGGTTCGAGAACGCTGCCTGCGCGGTGCCGGATTCTCCGGGCGCAGAGGTCCTCTTGAAAGCGGCGAAGTCCGCGCTGCGGGTCTATGTGACGCCGAGTATCGAGACCGAAGTTCATCGCGCGTTGAAAGATGTTGCCGATGAAGCGGCAATCAAGGTATTCGCTGAAAACGTCAAGAAATTGTTGCTGGCCGCGCCGTTCGGGCCAAAGGCTGTGCTCGGCGTGGATCCGGGGATTCGCACCGGATGTAAGCTGGCGATCGTTGATGACTCGGGGAAATTCATCGCCAGCAACGTGATCTATTTGCAGTCGAAGCACGAACAGGAGCAGGCCAAAAAATTGTTGGCTGAAATTGCCGGCACCCAGGTTATTCGCGCGATTGCGGTCGGTAATGGCACGGCGGGACGAGAGACCGAGAGCTTTATCCGCGACGCTTTAAAAGAGCTGAATCTGTCGATTCCGGTGGTCATGGTCAACGAATCGGGGGCGAGCATCTACAGCGCCAGTGAAATTGCGCGCGAGGAATTTCCCGAACTCGATGTGACTGTGCGCGGCGCGATCTCGATCGCGCGGCGATTGCAAGATCCTCTGGCGGAACTGGTCAAGACCGACCCGAAGAGCATTGGCGTGGGGCAGTATCAACACGACGTCAACCAGACCTCGCTCAAGAAGAGCCTCGACCTGGTCGTCGATTCCTGCGTCAATTCGGTCGGCGTCAATCTCAACACCGCGTCTTATCACTTGCTCGCACACGTCTCGGGTATCGGGCCGTCGCTGGCGAAGAGGATCGTCGAGTACCGCGCCGAAAAAGGATTGTTCCGATCGCGCGAACAACTGCTCGAAATCCCGCGCTTCAGCAAAAAGACCTTCGAACAGGCCGGAGGTTTCCTGCGCATTCCCGGAGGCGATCATCCATTAGACAACACGGGCGTCCACCCGGAGCGTTATCCGCTGCTTGAGAGCCTGGCAAATCAACTGAACAAGAGCGTGGCTGACCTGCTTGGCAAGGGCGTTGAACAGGTTAAACAGGCCCAGGAGTTGCGGAGTGAGATCGGCGAGTTCACCTTTGATGATATCGTCAAGGAGCTTGAAAAACCGGGGCGTGATCCGCGCGAAGAGTTTGCCGCCTTTGAATACCGCGATGATATTCACACGGTGGCCGATCTGAAGCCGGGCATGATCTGTCCGGGGATCATTACCAATGTCACCAATTTTGGGGCGTTCGTTGACATCGGCGTTCACCAGGACGGTCTCGTCCATATTTCGCAACTGAGTAATCGCTTTGTTAAAGACCCGCGCGAAGTCGTCAGCCCTGGCGATCACGTCAAGGTCCGTGTGATCGATGTCAATTTGGAGAAGAATCAGATCGCGCTTTCGATGAAACCCGATGCGGAAGTGAAACGCGATAAGACGCAAGCGGCCCAGGAGGGGCGTCAGGAGAAGCGTCCAAAAGATCGCGGCAATCAATCGAAACCGCAACCACAACCTCGCCAGCCCGCGAAAAAAGCCTTCAACAATCCATTCGCGGCTCTGCTGGAAACACAGGATAAATCAAAACCCAAGTAAGATCGCTCCGACAACTACCGCAAATTTTTACTGAGCGATCAGGGCCGGGCGATTCTCTGATCCCTGATCTCTTAAGATCTATAGGATCAGGGATCAGAGATCAGCTCTTCAGGCCAGGTGGGATTGGCGAGCGATTTCGCGAACGCCTTCGATCAATCGCTCAATCTCTTCGCTCGTCGTGTAACAGGCACAGCCGGCCCTGAGCAGCCCCTGATCGTCCTTGCCCAGTCTTTCAGCCACCGTTTGGGCATAGAAATTTCCGTGTGAAGTGAAGATTCCGCGCTCGACCAGCCCGCGCGTGACCTCGACCGAGGGGATGTCTTTAACGACGAATGAAACAGTTGGAGTGCGCGGAGAGTCGGGGTCTGGTCCAAAGACGCTGACTCCATCGATCGATTGCAATCCGGTCCAGAGCTGATTGAACATTGCCAGGCTCCCCTCATGCAGCGCCGCAAAGGCGTTCTGCAACTTCTCTCTGCGCGTTGATCCGCCGGCGAGCGAGGCCAGGAAATTGACTGCGGCGGCGGCTCCGACAATGCCTTCGTGGTTCTGCGTTCCGGTCTCAAGGCGCTCGGGCGCCTCGTCCGGCGCGGGCAGGAGCTTTGGAACGTCGATCGATTGAAGCAGATCGGTTCTGCCATAGAGGACGCCGATGTGGGGGCCATAGAATTTATACGCCGAACAAGCCAGGAAATCGCATTCGAGTTCTTGCACGTTGACCAGTTCGTGCGGCGCGAAATGGACGGCGTCAACATAAACAAGCGCGCCGGCCTGGTGTGCCAGACGGGCCGCGCGCCGCACGTCATTGATTGTCCCGAGCGCATTGGATGCCGCGCCAATGGCAAGCAGTTTGGTGCGGCGGTTGACGGCGTTTTCCAGATCGTCCCAGTCGAGCTGGCCGGTTTCGGTCAGCATCCGCACGGTCCGCACCGTCAGACCGCGTTCTTTCGCCAGCTCGTGCCAGGGCGCGACATTGGCGTGATGATCGAGTTCGGTCACAACGATCTCATCGCCGGGATGAAAACCCCGCCCCAGAGCGCGCGAGACGTGAAAAGTGATGGTCGTCATGTTGGCGCCGAACGAAACTTCATGATGAGCGCAATTGAAAAAATCGGCGAATGCCTCTCGCGCTTCGGCGAGCAGTTGATCGGTTTCGGCGCTCGTCGGATAAGCCCAGTGCGTGTTTGCGTTGTGATTGAAAAGGTAGTCGCTCACCGCCTCGGCGACTGCGCGCGGCACCTGGGTGCCGCCGGGGCCGTCAAAATATGCGACCGGCAAGCCATGGTGTTTGCGTTCGAGAGCGGGGAAGTGAGAACGGATTTCAGCCGTTGAAGCGACGGAGATATTTTTTTTGGTCATACACGTTATGCGGTTGCGCTCTGGGTCAGATAGGGAATTGTCAATGGCCCTTCGGGCAAGACGGCAATTGGAGCATCCTGACCGATGCGTTTCAGCTCATCAGCAATGGTCGCCGAAAGATCGCTGACCGGTTCGAGGTGCGCGCGGCGAACTTCATCGGGTGGAAGATCGCTATAGAGGCCGATGCGGGATTTCAACCGGAGCATCGCCAGGATTTGCGCCTCCCATTGATCATACATTGAGAAACCAGGGGCGAGGATGGTGTCCAGAATTGCCTGCGGCGAATCATGCTCGAACAAGAGCTTCTTGAAGTTGCCGTGATTCGGAAAACCATCGTTGCATTTTGAAGCCGCGATGACCAGGCCACCTTGAGCGATGATCTGCGAGCCGGCGGACATCCCTTTTACCGCCTGATATAGATTTTGATCGAGTGGATAACCGCTATTGGTTGTGATCACGATCGGGAACGGCCGAGCGCAAGGAACCATGACGGTCGATTTCGAAAATTCGCAGCCCTGCTCGTGGGCGGCGATCACCTCACCGCAGAAAAATTGAGTGATCTGGCGCTGGCGGTTGAGTGTGACATTGATACAGAAGTCCACGGGCAGGAGGGCGCCATTGGCGCGAATCTGCGCCTGAGTGGGATTATCTTCAAGTATCCCCCAGGTGCTGCGCGGATGGCCGATCGCCTCGGCGCGGTGATAATGCATCACTGAATCGATGTCTGCGACGGCCGGGAAGATCCCTTTGTAACCGCCCGAGAATCCGGCCATGAAATGGGGTTCGATGAAACCAAGTACGATGCGTTTATCGGCCTCGACATATTCTTTATTCATGAATATATCGCGGCCATCCGGCGTTTTGCCGGCGAATTTGAGCGTTGCCGGATCGTGCGCGTTGTGATTGACCACCCGATAATTCGGGAGAAGATCGGCGCCGACCATCTCTGCAAGCTCTTGCTGCGTGTTGACCCGGTGAGAACCTGTGCCGTTGATAATCACGAGGTTTTTGCTCGGGACGTGTGCCAGTTCACCGAAGAGCCACGGTAATAAGCGGTTCGAGGGCAGCGGCCGCGTAATGTCGGGAATCACGACTGCCACCCGATCATTCGTGCCGATCAGATCTCGAAGAGGCTTTGAATTGATGGGTGAACGGACTGCTTGACGAAAGGCTGCCGCTTCATCAGCCAAGCCGGGGATAAAGCGGGGAGCGAGAACTGTGACATTCTCCGAGGGAATCTCAACCCCAATCCCTTCTTTGCCGTATTGAAGATGTGTAAACATGGCGTTATTTGAATTGTGCTTTCAAGTTTAGAATCTTTGATCTGACACTCTTACTCCTGATCGAGGGCGCCGTACTCGCGCAACTGCGGCGAGAGCCAGGCGACCAGAGCGACGACGACCAGCGTTCCGATTCCGCCGCTGACAACTGAAAAGATCGGGCCAAAGAAATAAGCGACCGATCCCGATTCGAATCGTCCCAGTTCATTCGAAGCGCTGATGAACATCCCATTGACCGCTGATACGCGACCACGCATTTCATCCGGAGTTAAGATTGTGACTAGTGTTTGACGAACTACCACACTGATGTTATCGAATGCTCCCGTCAAGAACAACATGATCAGTGACAACCAGAAATTTCGTGAGAGGCCGAAGATAATCGTCGCCACGCCGAAAGCGACGACTGACAGCAGCAGCGCTCTGCCGGAACGTTTAAGCGGCGGCAGATGGGTTGTCATCAATGCCATGACGACTGCTCCCAACGAGGGCGCCGCCTGCATCCAGCCCAACCCGTTGGGGCCGACTTGTAAGATGTCTTTGGCATAGACCGGGAGCAGCGCGACCGCGCCTCCGAACAAAACAGCGAAAAGATCGAGCGAAATGGCTGCCATGAGCAGTCTCGTCCGCCAGACATAATCGAAACCTGCGACGAGTGTCTTCAAATTCGGTCCGAGCGCCGGAGATGATGATCTCCTTTCGGCAACATAGCGGCGTCCGGTCAGGGTCGCCAGCATGGTGAAGTAGAAGATGCTGGCACATCCGGCGCAGACGTAGACCATCATCGCGTCCTTCTGCCAGGCGATCATGGCCCCGCCGAGCGCCGGACCGACCATCGAGCTCAGTTCGAATCCGCTGACGGCCCACCTCACCGCATTACTGAACATCGCGATGGGAATGAGTTGCGGCATGAGCGACGATCTGGCCGGACCCTGGAACGCCCGCGCCGTACCGCTTAAAAAAAGAAATGTGTAGATCAACGAAACGCTGCCGCTCCGCGCCGAGACAAGAGCCAGACCAAAAGAGCTCAAGACGGCAAGGGCGGTGGCGATCATCAGGACTTTGCGGCGATCGAAACGATCGGCGAGTTGCCCGGCGGGGAGCGCCAGTCCAATCATCGGAATGACCTGGACCAGTCCAACCATTCCGAGCGCCATGGCCGAAGAGGTCTTTTCGTAGAGCTGCCAACCGACGGCGACCGTCTGCATCTGGATGCCGAGGACCGAGATCAGATGGCCTCCGAGAAAGCGCTGAAAGTCCCGCTCGCGCAAAGCAGCATAGGCGTCAACTTTTGTGGTGATCTGTTCGGAAGGGCCGATGACTGTCGGGTCAGGGGGCATTTTGACGGTTGTCTGAAATGAAGAGAGCAGCCAGTTGCGGCTGCTCTCTAACAGTTGTAAATCAGATGCGGATGAGAGGACTCGAACCTCCACGGAATTGCTTCCACAGCGTCCTGAGCGCTGCGCGTCTACCAGTTCCGCCACATCCGCCTGTGCGGGTTGCATACTACAGACCGGGGCAGATGATTGTCAAGCTGCGTTGCCGGCGTTGCTGGACTTGAGTCCCAACTCCTCTTGGATCTCGCGCAACGCGGCGATGACAAAGGCGCAATGTTCGTCAAAACTGAGCCCTAGCTCCTCCGCGCCGCCTGTGAGGTCCTGGCGATTGACCGTCCGGGCGAATGCTTTGTCTTTGATTCGTTTTTTGACCGAAGAGACTTCAAGGGTATCAAAGCTCTTATCGGGGCGCACCAGCGCGCAGGCCACGAGAAATCCGCACAATTCGTCAGTCGCGAAGATGGCGTGCTCCATGGGACTTTCGCGTTTGATGCCGGTATAGTCCGCGTGCGAGAGGATCGCCCGCGTGATCTCTTCAGAATATCCGCGCTCTCGCAGAACTTCAGATCCCAGTTGCGGATGGCGCTGGTCAGGGTAGCGCTCGTAGTCGAAATCATGCAGCATCCCCACCAGCCCCCATTTCTCTTCATCTTCGCCATATTTGCGGGCATAAGCGCGCATGGCGTGTTCAACGGCACGGGCGTGTTTGCGTAAACTCTCGCTCTCAGTCCATTCACAAAGCAGAGCCCACGCTGCCTCGCGAGTCGGCAATCGTTCAGACATCTTTCGATTCTCCACTGCGGGATGAGCGTCGCCCCGCTCAAACCGAATGATCCGAATGATGAGGGGCGACGAGCCAAAACACCCATTTTTGTACCCCGGTTTGTTCACTAAGACAAGTGTGATAGAGTTTTATGAGAATCAGGGTGGGAAAAGCCGGATAGATTGAATCTGACTGGGAGAGATCTTTGACAAGTGTCTGATCTGCGAGCTCTTGGGCGGCGAAGCCTATGCCGTGTTAGAAGTAGCTGAAATATTGGGGATCGCCGGATGAGCTCAAAAGTAAAAAAGCTTTCAGCCATCGATGATCAGTGGCCAGCGTCAATTTCGCTGAAAGCTGAAGATCGACTACTGAAAGCTTTACCGAGCAACATCTCGTATTCGCGGCTCAGCGACGATGACCGCGAAGAAGCGGAAAGATGATTGGGCGCTGGCGCGGATGAGCCCCCTCATCTCTCTCTGAGAGGTCGCTCAAACTTTAAACGAGGCGTATTCGGTTATTTTCGGCTAATTACGCGGACCGCGCGGTCGATGAGCTTTGATCTCGTCGGAGGTAATGAAGCCGTCATTGTTGGCGTCCAACCGGCTGAAGCGTTCCGGATTGCCTTTCCACTCTTCGCGCGAGATCTTGCCGTCGTTATTGGCATCCATCTGTTTGAGGGCTTCTGCGCCGCGCTCTTGTCTGGCGACGGCCAACTCTTCGCCGGTGATAAAGCCGTCTTTGTTTTTGTCGATTTTATCGAAGATCTCCGCCTGGCCTTTCCACTCTTCGCGCGAGATCTTGCCGTCATTATTGGTATCCAGTTGTTTCAGACCGCGGCCTCCCCGACGATGTTCGCCATGTTGGCCGCGTTGATCGGTATTTTGGGCAAATGATGAGATTGTCAACGCGCTCATGAAGAGACAGATCATGATGATCGAAAAACGTGTCATGTGAAAAATTCCCTTTCGACTGTTAAGTTCTCATGTTTGTAATTGGATGTCTTTGCTTCGTGGAGTTAGAGGAGAGTTCTCAAAAGAAAGTCGGAAAAATATTTGGTAGTAATGAATGTCAACGGTAAACCATCAGGCTTCGCCATCGAAGCCCAGGATCTATTGAAGAATTATGATGATTTAATTGCCGTCAACCGGGTGAGTTTTGGCGTGCGATATGGCGAAGCATTCGGATTACTGGGTCCCAATGGCGCCGGTAAATCGACGATCATGCGGATGATCTATTGCCGCACGCCGCTCACGTCGGGGAGCTTGCGCGTGGTCGGTTTGGAAGTGATGTGCGAGCCGCGTTCGATCAAGGAGAGCGTCGGAGTCGTACCGCAAGACAACAATTTGGACCCCGATCTCAATGTGCGCGAGAACCTGCTGGTCTATGCGCGCTACTTTCGGATTCCCCGTCGCGTCGCGGAACGCCGGGCGGACGAACTGATCGAATTCGTCGAACTGAACGATAAACGCGACGCCCGCATCGACACCTTATCAGGGGGGATGAAGAGGCGGTTGATGGTGGCGCGGGCTTTGATCAACAATCCGACAATTCTGATTCTCGACGAGCCGACGACGGGCCTGGATCCTCACGTTCGCCTGGCCATCTGGGACAAGTTACGGGAGCTGCGCGAGCAAGGGCTGACGATTATCCTCTCCACGCATTATATGGATGAGGCAGAAAAATTGTGCGACCGGTTGGTGATTATCGATCATGGGCAGCTGCTGGTTGCCGGCTCGCCGCGGGAATTGATCGAACGGCATGCTCTGCATTTCGCCCTCGAGGCGCGCGGTTGCAATGGCCGGCCATTGCGGTCTTCAATTCCTCAAATCATTGCGGAACGGCGCGGATCGACCCATTTCTATTTTGCCTCCTCAGCGGAACAACTTGCGCCCTTGATGCACGACTACGAAGAATGCGAAACATATCTCCGCCCGTCGAACCTCGAAGATGTGTTTCTGCGCCTCACCGATCGTGAGCGGCTGACCTAGAAGTCCAGGATTCCCTTTGCGGACCAATTGCATTAAGTGGGAAGAAAGAAGAGAATACGAGCTAAATGGAGAGGTTCTGAGGCCAGAATCTTTTCCGTTGACCCCAATCCTCCCTCTTTGACCTGGCAAAATACCGACTTGGTGAGGCGAAGCCAAAGCTGGTAGATTAAATTTTCATGGACGATCTAAACGAGAAGAAAGAGGATTTGCAAGAGATTGCGCACGTCATGAAGCGTGATTGGGATGATCGCGCGCATCACGATGCGAGATGGTTTATCAACACCTTCAGGTTTCAACAAACTGAAGAGGAGTTCGACCGGAGCGGGATCATCGATGTCGAACGTCTGGTGCTCGCCAATCTCTCGCTGTTAACTCAAAACCGTGATCCGAAATCACTCCGGGTGCTTGATATCGGTTGCGGCATTGGCCGGATGACCAAGCATTTAGCCAAGGTCTTCGGGGAGGTTGTCGGCGTCGATGTTTCGGGCGAGATGATCAGGCAGGCGCGAGAGAGATTGGCCGGCATCGACAATGTCGAGCTCTACGAGACAAACGGGGTCGATCTTTCAATCTTCCCGGACGAATCTTTCGATCTGGTCTTGTCGGCCTACGTCTTTCAGCATGTGCCGAGCGTAGACATCATCACCTCAAACCTCTGTGAAGCCTGGCGAGTGCTCAGGCGCGGCGGCATCTTCAAGTTCCAGACCATCAGCCTGACCACTCTCGATTTTGAAGAGGTCCAAAAAGATACCTGGATCGGCGCTTCGTTTCCCGAATCGAGAATTCGTAGTTGCGTCCGCGAATGCGACGCGCAATTGATTGCGATCTACGGGGCCGGGACACGGTATTGTTGGACGACCGTCCGGAGACGGCCGGAGCAGATCGATAACATCCAGGTTGAACTCCAATCGGAGATCCGGCCGGAGATCAGGTTTTGTAGCCGGGCCGATGCTCCAGAGATCAGGAAGATTCCGGTCAGCGGAGATCAGGCCGCGATGGCCATTCTCGTCTCGGGGTTGAATAGCATGCAGCATGATTGCAACTCTATTCTCATTGAGATTGGCGATCAGCTCAGCCGCGCGCACTATGTCGGCCCGATCAATTACCGGTTCGAGGCGGCGTTAAAGTCAGAGTTCGGCGAACTGCTCAAGACCCTGACACAGATCGAAGCGAGCGTGCCGATCGGCACGCAGATGGGAAGCGGCCCGGTCCGGGTCATCATCGAGGACGGCGCCAGGTCGAATCTGGTCAATGTCGAATTTGAAGCGGTCCACCCCGTGATCCCAAGGATCAGCGCCATTATGAACGCGCACGACGACGGCGCGGTTCTCTTCACGCGCGGAGAGCGGTCGAAGTTTAAGATTCTGGTCGAAGGGTTGAACGATGCCGCGGACACCGGCAATATCCGGATTCAGGTGGGTGAGCGGATTATCAAACCACGTCGAGTGATCTTTGTCCCGAACCATGGGCTGCACGAAATCGACGCGCAATTGCCTGATAACATCAATCCCGGCGCGACTGAAATCAGCATCTATTTCGGCAATCTTCAATCGCCGGCTATGGTCGCCGAGATCAGGTCGTAAATCGCGGATGGTTGCCACAAATTGATCGGAACTCAGTGCGAAGGTCTCGATCGAACCGGCCGCATGTCTTTCGCGGGCTCTCTTCAGAATCCAGAGTTTTATGTTTGCTCTCGCTAACGTCAATTTCGGTGATCTGGTTCACGTCTGGCGGCGTAATTACGATGTTTATATTCGTCTCTGGCGAACTGAGATGGTGGCGCCTCTCTTCGAACCGGTCTTTACCGTGATCGGATTTGGCTGGGGAGTCGGATCGCTGGTCGCGGGCAATGTCATGGGCGTGCCATATCTGACGTTTGTCGGGGCGGGGCTGCTGGCATTCACCGCTCTGTTGCGATCATTGTTCGAATGCACCTACGGTTCGTATTTTCGGATGATCTATCAATCGACCTTCGATGCGGTGCTGTGCACGCCGGTTGAAGTCGAAAGCCTGGCCCTGGGCGAGATCGCGTGGGGCGCTTCAAAAGCCCTCTTTGACGGGCTTTTCGTCCTCGCCGTTCTCACCATTTTTCATGCCGTGCTTTCGCCATATAGCGTTTTGATTCCGGTCGTCCTGGCAATCGGAGCGCTGTGGGTGGCGGCATTATCGCTCCTCATCACGGCGCGGATCCGCGATATCAATCACTTCAATTTTTATCTCGCTTTTGTCTTCTCATACCTTTGGATCTCCGGAGCCTATTTTCCGCTCGACCGGATGCCGAAATTGGTTCAGATGATTGCCTGGGTCGTGCCCGTCACGAGCGCTGTCGATGTCTCGCGCAAGCTCATGATCGGAAATATCGGCTGGAGCGGATTACTTGAGTTGCTCTATCTCTTCACCGCTTTTGTGGTGACCGCCGAATTTACGTTGCGTAGCTTGCGGCGCAGGTTGGTCAGCTGAACATCCGAAGCGTCGATCTTGCGGTCTCTCGATCAAGTGCGGAGTCGATAGGCCATCAAACTGTTATTGCTCGATGTATAAAGGAATTTAGTCACTTCATCCGTCGTGAGACGATAGTCAGGGTCATCTAGCCGCACTGTTCGTTCGGTTTGACCGGTATTCAGATTGACTCCTGCCAATCCCCGCCCGCCTTCTTGCTTCAGATCGGTATAAAAATAGAGGTGACGGCCGCGGAGCACGGCGAGTTGCTTGCGCCGCCAGAGAAAGTGCGAGAGACGATCGAGCTGGCGCGACGGATCGAGCCGGTCTAAGAGGCGCTCTTCGACATCGACATTGACCGAGATCGACGGCGTCAGAGACCCGGACCTGGCGGCACGGGCGGCGCGGCTTGCCAGATCGGCGCGCGAGATCGCGCCATAAGCGGTGAACTGCGCGGTGACATATTCGCGCGCAGCGCCGGCCGCGAAATCGGTTAGATTGGGAGAGATGACGCGCGATGCCAGACCGGACCAGCGCAGCGCACTCGCGCCGCGAACGAACTGGACGCCGCGGAAGGCGGTCGTCGCCACGCCTCCGTAACGAAAATAGAGTGAAGCGGCTCGGGCCGTGATGGCCGCAATCGTCCGGAGCACGCCGCGGCCCGGAGGCGCATGACGCGCGCGCCAGACTTCGCGCGTCGCATCAAAGGCCGCGATCTCATCGCGACCACCAACGACCGCCTGCCCCGGTTCATTGATGAGCACAAATGCCGCTCGCTCGACGCCGTGTTTGATGCGCGCACGGGCTTTGCCCGACGTCGCATCGATCATGACCAGTTCATCCCGGTCGGCGATCAGGATGGTCGATCTGTCGAGCATCGCCAGGTTGGTGATGCCGCGATCGGCGCCGCGATAGCGCCACAATATCTTCCCATCGGCAGTATCGATCGCGCTGACGCCGTAAGGTCCTCGTTCAACTACCTCGCCCTTTTTCAAATGGGTGAATTGCCCGCCGGTGCGGATGTAGAGCACGCCGTCGGCAATCGTCATCTCCGGCGTGAGTCCTAAATCTTTCGCTTCCCAGATGGTGCGGCCGGTCGTGCGGGAAATCGCGCGCACTTTGCCGCGCCCGGAGATGTAGATCTTCTGCTCATCGACGACCGGATCGGATTCGGTCAATGCCAGACCTTCTTCATTGACCCGGAATCGTTCGCGGATTCGTTCCTTGCCGGTTCGTGCATCGAGTGAGAGAGCGCCCTCGTAGAAAAGGTAGATGCGGCCATCGAGAAAGAGCGGCGCACGATAATTGTCGAGCGTGTAAACAGTCTCTTTATCTTCATCCTCGCTCCACTGGGCGGGCATCATCTCGACTTCACCCTCCAGCTCGTGCCTCCAGACTTCATTGCCGCTCGAAAGATTGAGGAGATGGACCACGGGGCGCCTTTTGAGTCCTTCGCGAGCGCGGCCCCTGGCGTCTCGCACGAGTACGACGGCGATCAGATCGCTCTCCAGATCTACGGCGAACTGCATGACGCTTCCTTTGATCTTGTCGCTTTGCCAAACGGGGTTGCCGGTCAGCAGATCGACCGCCTCGAAGCGCGTCTTGCCGCCTTTTTCAAAGCTGAGCAAGAGAAGGTCCGTGCCGGTGATCGGCGCTACATCCGTCTCGTCGAGCTTGACATTCTTCCGCTTCCACAATACCTCGCCCGATTCACCATCCACCGCATAGAGCGATTTTTCCGTCCCGACAATAACCGCGCCCAATTCGGTCGTCTGGTAAAAACGGACTTTACTGTCGAGCTTGGCGGACCAACTAGGCGATGAACCTGCGTTGATGCCGAGAGATAGGACCGTGATCGTTGAGATCGAATAGAAGAGTAGCCTTAGCTTCTGCGTTTTTCTGACCATCTCGCTTTCCCTCATCAAAAAATTGGGGAGGGAGATAGTTTATCAGGAACCGGGTGATTTCCTGACCCCAGATCCCTGGTCCCTGACCCCTGATACTTTTTTATCGGTATCAGGGATTAGTATTACTGGTGCCGCAGCGCCGTGATCGGATCGACTTTCGATGCTTTACGAGCAGGGAAGTAACAGGCCAGGAACGCAATGGCGATCAGCAACCCGGCGACGCTTGCAATCGTGAGCGGATCGGTCGTACTTACCCCAAACAACAGGCTCTTCATAAAGTGCGTCAAGGCCAGCGCCCCGGCCAGACCGAGGGAGATGCCGATCATCACCAATTTCCCGCCCTGTTTGAAGATCAGCTTCAAGATCTCGCGCCGCTGAGCGCCTAGAGCCAGGCGGATGCCGAACTCGCGTGTTCGTTGGGTGGCGGCATAAGCCATCACGCCGTAAACGCCTGTCGTCGCGAGGATCAGTGCCACCGCGGCGAAGACGCTCAGGAGCAGATAATTGAAGCGCGGCTTCGCGATTGAATTGGAGAGCAATTGCGGCATGGATCTGACATTGGCCACCGGCAGGTCAGGGTCGATGGTCTGCACTTCATTGCGCAACGAGGCTGCCAAACCGGCCGGATCGGCTGTCGTCCGGATGATGATGCTCATTTCACGCTCCGGCCTCTGTCCGGCGGGCACATACATCTCGGGCTGTGACTCCGTATCGAGGCCCATATATTTCACATCGCGCACGATGCCGACAATCTCACGTATCCCGGAAGCAAGATCGAGTTGCGGCGGCCGGTCGGGAAAATATTTCATAGCTTCGAAATCGAGAGCGATGCGTTGACCGATCGCTTCGTGACCCGGCCAGTAACGGCGAGCCATCGTCTCGCTGATGATGGCGACGCGCGCCGCCGCCGAGTGATTATCCCCCGTGAATGCGCGCCCTCGAATGATGGGGATTCCCATCGTGCGAAAATAGTCCGAACTGATCGTCCGCGGATGCGTGCGCGGGCGGTCTTTCGGATCGGGCGTGGGTTTGCCGTCAATAAAAAAAGCGGTCTCGGCATCCGTCCCGCTCAACGGCAGAGACGAGATCGCTCCGACCGATTGCACGCCGGGTAATGCCAGTAATTGTGTGAAGAGCTGCTGATAGAACGCGTCGATTTTTGACCCATTGTCATACTTGAAACGCGGGAGGCTGATCTCCGCCGTCAGAACATGTTCGGGATCGAAGCCCGGATTGACCGCTTGCAGCCGCCAGAAGCTTTTGATCATGAGGCCGGCGCCGATCAGTAGCATGAGTGAAAGCGCAATTTCAGCCACAATCAGCGTCCCGCGCGTGAATCGCGTTTGA
>Ga0081539_10003985_pt1 | contig 17045 bp, 20 predicted proteins | sample TabmetS4T2R2_FD_71023 | JGI IMG/M metagenome (GOLD analysis project Ga0081539, IMG submission 71023) | Tabebuia heterophylla rhizosphere microbial communities from the University of Puerto Rico - S4T2R2 | ecosystem: Host-associated > Plants > Roots > Rhizosphere ...
GGCACGAGGAACAGCAAACCGACGCGGCCGTCGCGCACGATGTTCTTCAAACTGTCGGCGCGGTTGTTGCCATGCCGGTCCGGCATCAGAAGCGTGCCCTCATCCTTCATACGCACGAAACCGGGCAAATCGCCGCGCGGCGAGCAGTCGAGCCCTTCCGGCCCGCTGGTCGCCAGCGCCACGAAGGGCGATGCCTCGATGAAGGCAGCATATTCGGGAATGATGCGGTCAAGTTCCTTCACGAGCGAGGTCTCGCCGGGCATGCCGTAGAGCGCTTCGAGTTCTTCGACGGTGCGGATAGCTGTCATGATTGCCGCCATAAACCAGTGATGTGACGCTTCTATCAACCGCCTCTTGCGAAGGTCTGTTCGCATTGGGCCGTTATCGACGATCTTTAGGACGCTCGCGCCCTCTGCAACTGCCGGAAGACACCAAGGCGATCAACGACCTGCCAGTGCCCGGAAATTCGCTCCTCATTGTCAAAATAGTAGATCGTCACACCCGACATCGTGACGGGTTTTCCGGTTGCCGGAAAACCCTGAATGTCTCCCCGATGAGTCGCAGACCACAGCCATGTGGCGACCACGGCGTTGCCATCGGCGAACATTTCCTGGACGCGAAACTGCTGGTCCGGAAACGGCTTGCGGGACTGGCGGACCCGTTCCTCAAACGCAGCAAGATCGAGTGTCTGGCCGTCCCAGGGATCGCCGGGATCATGATGGATCGTATAGATGTCGGACAGATAGCGCCCACAACGATCAACATTGCCGTCCGACCAGATGTCGCGGAGGAAATCCTCGACCATCTTGCGGCGATCGACCTCGCGGGTCATCACGTTACCCTCCTCTGAAGGCCGGGAAATAGTCCCTAGTCCCGCGACAGTCCCTTTTCTGCCAGCTCTTCCAGATAGGCGGCCCAGCGCTCCTCCTTCTCATGACCGAGCGTGTGCAGATAGGCCCAGGTGTAGATACCGGTGTCGTGGAAATCGTCGAAGGTGATGCGCACGGCGTAGTTGCCGACGGGATCGATCTTTGTGATCGCCACGTTCCTCTTGCCGGAGACGGTGACGCGTTGCTCGGACGAATGGCCCTGTACTTCGGCGGAGGGGGAAAGAACGCGCAGGAGTTCGGCCGGAAGCTCGAACGGCGCATGGTCAGGAAAGGTCACCGTCAACGTGCGGCGATCCTTCGAGACGCGGAGCTCGTTTGGCGCAGCCATTTTGTCCATTCCCGTTTGCCGGGTCTCGACTACCCGTCTTCGGGGATGTTGGAAAGCGCTTTCCGTCCGTATGGCAAGGGTCCGGCCGACGAGCGGCCGGACCAGTATGCTGGGAAAAGCGATCAATAGAGGTTCGCGACCGACATGCCGAACGCCATGGCGCCGGCATAGCGTGCCTGCGGACCGACTTGCAGCGGGTGGAAGCGCGCGCCCTGGATATCCCTGAAGCGCCGCTCCAGGCCGTTGTCGCGGTAGAAGCTCGCGCCACCGGCGAGTTCCATCGCAAGCTCGACCGTCTCGATCGCATGGTGGGCAACCAGCGAGCGGCCGATCATGACCTCGTTGACGGTGTCAGCCGAAGGCGCATTGCGCTCGGCGGTTGCCACCATGTGGCGGTGGGCGAGCTGGGCGGCGCGCAGCGACGTGTCCATGCGCCCGGCGAGGTTCAGCTTGTCCTCGGTGGGCGGCTTGCGGCCCGCGAGGCTGACTGCGATGTCGCGCGCACTTTCGGCGACGCCGAGATACGCGGCGTAGATCAGCGGGAAGGCGATAGTGGCGATGATCTGGAAGACCGGGTGCCACTCGCCGCTCTTGCGCGAGAAGGCGACGCCGGCATCCGGAACGAAAAGTTCGTCAATCTGTACATCGTCCGAGCGCGTCCCGCGCATGCCGAGCGTCTTCCAAGTGTCCAGCACCTTCACCTCCGGCGCCTTCATCGGCACCCCGAAATGGATCACCGTGTCAGGTTGGTCTTCGGCCTGCAGCACAGCGCCGGTCATCAGGATGTCCCCTGCCCTCGCACCCGAGGTGAAGACCTTGCGGGCGGTGATCCGATAGCCGCCTTCGACCTTTTCCGCCTTGCCGGAGCCGCCGATCCAGTCCGAGCCGCCGCTCGACAAAAGGATGATGCGCTCCTTGGCGACGCGCTTCAGCAACGGCTCCACCGCCGCCACCTTCTGGTGGCGCCAGCGCCAGGCTGGAATGGCGACCTGGTGGGTGTGCATGGAGAAGGCCAGCGCCGTCGAGCTGCAGGAATGGGCAAGGCTGCGCAGCATCTCGGCCAGCTCTGCGACCTCGGCGCCGCCGCCGCCGAATTCGATCGGCACGCCTGCCTCGGTGAGCCCGGCCTCCTTCAGAGCCTGATAGTTCTCTGCGACGAAGCTATCGGTCTCGTCCACGGCCGCGGCCCGGCCGGCGAAGACGGGCCCGAGCTTGCGCGCGACGGCGACAATGTCGGGCCGCTCTTCGGCGGCAGGGACGGCCGAAAGCGATGAGAGACTTGCTTGGCTTGGCATATCATACCTCCAAAAATTAGCTACAATATGCACATGATCACACGTGGCGGCGGCCGGTTCCAGTTCTGGAACTGTACCACCAGTATGCTTGCGGCCGCCTCTATCCTCGCTAAACCGAAGTCAGGGTGCGCCTGTCTTGGCGTTCGACGGCTTGCCGCTTAATATCGAGGCGGCCATTTTTCCGGGGATTTGCATGGAAGATCGCGGAGGTTACGGCCAGTTCTGCCCTGTTTCGATGGCGTCGGAAATCCTCTGCACGCGATGGACGACGTTGATCATTCGCGAGATGCTGTGCGGCTCGACTCGCTTCAACGACCTCAGACGCGGCGTGCCGCGCATGTCGCCAGCGCTTTTATCCAAGCGGCTCAAAGATTTGCAGGCTGCGGGCGTGATCGTGGCAGCATCCAATTCCCAAGGCATCGTCGAGTACCGCCTGTCACCGGCGGGCGAAGATCTGCGAGACGTTGTCATGTCGATCGGCAACTGGGGGCAGCGCTGGGTCGAATCGCAGTTGTCGCTATCCTTGAAGAATCTCGATCCGTCGCTGCTGATGTGGGACATGCGCCGCCACCTCAGGCCAGAGCCGCTGCCGCCCAGCCGTTGTACGATTCAGTTTCAATACCCCGAACTGCCCGATTCTCGGCGGAACTGGTGGTTGGTGATCGATGAAGGGGAGGTCGACCTCTGTGGATTCGACCCGGGCTACGAGGTCAACCTGCTCGTCAGGACCCCGTTGCGGACCATGACGGCGATCTGGATGGGCATTGCGCCACTGCGTCGCGAGGTGGACGCGGGCAATATCGAGTTGGACGGCGAGCCGGCGATCGCCAAGGCCATTCAGCAATGGATTGGGCTTAGCCCCTTTGCGAGCGAACCCAGACGGGTCGCCTGAGGGTCACCACCACGCGGCAGCCAGGAAGAAGTCGTTCGTTCCCGCTCGTGGGCGAGGTCGGGGTGGGCGGCAAGTTGTCGTCCGTCAGGTCCTCCCTCGACACGAGTCACGATGGATCCGAGCCGGATCAGCATGTTGACGTAGGTTCGAGAGTCCGGTGCCGCTCGACGCCGGATCCGCCTCTCCGAAACGAGGTTCCTTTGCCTGAATGCCAACTTGCTGCGAGAGGTCGCTACCCCACCCTATTGCGCCGGCTGGCCAAAGTGTTACCAAAGGCGGAGAACGCCTGCCTTGAACCAGGGCGTCGCATATACGACATTGGGGAGAGGCCCTGATAGGGCAAAGCAGGGTATGCTGGACGCCATGGGTTTTCACAACGGCATGATGATCGATCCTTTCGGCCGCGACATCACCTATCTGCGCGTTTCGGTGACGGATCGCTGCGATTTCCGCTGCACCTATTGCATGGCGGAGGACATGACCTTCTTGCCGAAGAAGGACCTGCTGTCGCTCGAAGAGCTTGACCGGCTCTGCACGGTTTTCATCGAGAAGGGCGTCAAGAAACTCAGGCTGACCGGCGGCGAGCCGCTGGTGCGTAAGAACATCATGCACCTGGTGCGCGAGCTTTCGCGACATCTGAAGAGTGGCGCCCTTCAAGAGCTGACGCTGACCACCAACGGCTCGCAGCTTGCCCGCTACGCTGCCGAGCTCGCCGATTGCGGGGTCAGGCGCATCAACGTCTCGCTCGACACGCTGGACAAGGACAAGTTCCGTCAGGTGACACGCTGGGGCGACCTCGACAAGGTGATGGCGGGCATTGACGCCGCTCAGGCCGTCGGCCTCAAGGTGAAGCTGAATGCTGTGGCCCTCAAAGGCTTCAACCAGGACGAAATTCCGGAAATGCTGGCGTGGGCGCATGGCCGGGGCATGGATCTCACCGTTATCGAGACCATGCCGATGGGCGAGATCGATGCGGATCGCACGGACCAGTATCTGCCGCTCTCGCTGCTGCGTGCCCAGCTCGAGCATAGGTTCACGCTGACCGATATTCCGTACAAGAGCGGCGGACCGGCGCGGTATGTCGAGGTGGCCGAGACCGGTGGGCGCCTCGGTTTCATCACGCCGCTTACCCACAATTTCTGCGAAAGCTGCAATCGCGTGCGGCTCACCTGCACTGGCACTCTCTATATGTGCCTCGGCCAGAACGACGCGGCCGATCTGCGCGCACCGCTGCGCGCCTCGGAGGGCAACCAGCTCGTTTCCGACGCCATCGACGAGGCGATCGGGCGCAAGCCGAAGGGTCACGACTTCGTCATCGACCGGCGCACCAAGCGTCCGGCAGTGGCACGCCATATGAGCGTCACTGGCGGTTGAGAGCCGCCATCTCTGATCGACCCAGAAATGGTCAGCGGCAGGCGATTTACGCACCTGTTGGCCTCAAATACTATTCATACGTCGCGCCGAATCAGCGTATCTCGGGGGAAATTCATGAAAAAGCTTCTTGCTTCAGCATTGCTCGGATTGTCCATGGTCGCGCCTGCCTCGGCGCAGTCAATCGGCGGCAGCTATGCCGTCGAAGGGACCAATCTCGACGGCTCGCCCTACAACGGGACGGCCGAGATCACGCTCACCAGCTCGACCACCTGCGTGATCGAATGGAAAACCGGCAGCACGACCTCGCAAGGCATCTGCTCGCGCAACGACAGCGCCTTCGCCGCGGCCTATGTGATGGGCGATATCTTCGGCCTCGTCGTCTACAAGGTGCTCGAAGACGGCAGCCTGGACGGTCTGTGGACGATCGCCGGCAAGGAAGGCAACGGCACCGAAAGGCTGACGCCGGCCCAATAGTCAGCTTCAGCCCTTCTTGGCCACAGCTGCCCGGCCGTGGCCTACTCCATTTTCGTTGCGGTTTGGCGGCACGGTGTTACATCGCCCGGAAACATCTTCCGGGAACGTCCCTTGCCCCTGTCGACCAACGTCCGTGGCGCCATCCTATGTCGATCGCGACGGCGGCCTTCACGGCCAACGACACAATGACCAGGGTTGCATCTGCTTCCATGAACATGGGACAGGTCATGCTGATCCGCGGAATTTTCGCTACCTTGCTGATCGGGCTGCTCGCCTGGTCGCAGGGTGTGTTCGCAAGCCCGCGGCAGGCGCGGCATCCTCTGCTTTTGCTGCGCGCGGCGGCCGAGACTACAGCGACGGTGGCTTTTCTCGTGGCGCTCTCCCGCGAGCGGGTGGCGGGGCGCGGCAGGCCGGCGGCGGCAAGCACCAGCCCGGCCACGGCGCCGGACGGGCTATGACAATGATCCCTCGCCTGTCCGTCGATCAAGCGCTGCCGGCGGCGGTCGTGCTTGCCGGCGGCAGATCCACGCGCATGGGCGGTAGCGACAAGAGTTTTGCCCTGCTCGGCGGACGGCCGCTGATTGCGCACACGCTGGACAGGCTGAACTCGCAGGTCCGTATGGCCGCGATCAGCGCCAATGGCGATCCCTCGCGCTTTGCAGCGTTTGGACTGCCGGTGCTTGCAGACACGGTCGCGGGCTTTCCAGGGCCGCTGGCCGGGCTGCTTGCCGGCATGGAATGGGCAAGGCAGGCCGGAATGCGGCGGATCGTCAGCGTTCCGACCGACTCGCCTTTCATCCCGGGCGATCTGGTCGCTCGGCTTCTCGATGCCAACCGGCCGCACTCGACCCAACCGGTGCTGGCCGCTTCGGCCGGCAGACGCCATCCGGTGGTCGGGCTCTGGCCGGTGGAGCTTGCAAAGCCGCTCGGCGATTTCCTGGCGGCGGGAAAGACTTATAAAGTCTCCGTATTTGCGGATAAGCACGGCGCGACCGCCGTCGATTTTGCAATGATCAAGCTAGCCGATCGCAGTCTCGATCCCTTCTTCAACGTCAACGCGCCGGATGACCTATCTGAAGCGGAGACGCTGTTGGAGGAACTGCGATGACGCAGCGCGTTTTCGGCATCACCGGCTGGAAGAATTCAGGCAAGACGACGCTGACCGAGCGGCTCGTGGCCGAACTGACGCGCCGCGGCTATCGCGTCTCGACGATAAAGCACGCGCATCACGACTTCGACATCGACAAGGAGGGCACGGACAGCTTCCGCCACCGTGCGGCCGGTGCCCTCGAAGTAGCCATCGTTTCCGGTCGGCGGTGGGCTCTGATGCATGAGCTCGGCGGCGAGGACGAGCCGTCGATGGAGGATGTGCTGGCGCGGCTTTCGGCCTGCGATCTCGTGCTGGTTGAGGGCTACAAGCGCGAAGCTCACGCCAAGATCGAGATCCGGCGGCTCGCCGCCAAGGATACCAGGCCCCTGACGGCTGGCGATCCGAACATCAGGGCGATCGCCGCCGACCACAAGGTCGAGGGCGAAAACGTGCCAGTCTTTATGCTGGACGACGTCGCATCGATAGCCGACTTCATTGTGGCGGAAACCGGTCTTATGAGGACAGGCAAATAGGTAAGCACGGAAGCACCCGGTTTTCGGTTGATTTTTCCAAATAAAGAATGGGAGTATCGCGCACAGCGGCAGGTTCCTCGCGGGGCCCGCCGAACGTCGTGGGGATCGACAGAAGAAGCCGGGTTCCGCGGCAATCGAGACAGAGAGGAACGTCATGCGTATTCTGACGCGTATCGCCTTGGCGGCTTCCGCCACTGCGTTCGCAATCTCGCTTGGTGCCGCAAACGCACAGGACGTGCTGAGGCTCGGAACGGAAGGCGCCTACCCGCCCTTCAACAATCTCACCGCCGACGGCAAGCTCGAAGGCTTCGACATCGATATCGGCAATGCGCTTTGCGAGCAGATGAAGGTGAAGTGCGAGTGGGTGACGCAGGATTGGGACGGCATCATTCCGGCGCTGCAGGCTGGCAAGTTCGACGCCATTGTCGCCTCCATGTCGATCACCGAAGAGCGTAAGCAGAAGATCGACTTCTCGAACAAATACTACAAGCTCCCTTCCGCGCTGGGCGCGCCGAAGGACACCGACATCAAGGGCGTGACCAAGGAAGACCTCGCCGGCAAGACGATCGGTGCGCAGACCTCGACGACGCATTTCAACTATGCGGAAAAGACGTTTACCGACAGCACGATCAAAGGCTATCCAACCAGTCAGGAGGAGCAGCTCGATCTCGCCAGCGGCCGCCTCGATGCCATCCAAGATGGCATCATCGTTCTCGGCGAATGGCTGAAGACTTCGGACGGCGCCTGCTGCAAGATCCTCGGGGTTCCGCAACCGCAGCCGGCCGAGATCTTCGGAGAGGGCGCGGGTATTTCGGTGCGCAAGGGCGAAACCGAACTGGTCAACAAGCTCAACGCCGCGATTGAGGCCATCCGCGTCAACGGCAAGTACAAGGAAATCAACGACAAATATTTCAGCTTCGACGTCTACGGTGGCGATTCCTGATCGGCGAATGACATTGCCGGCGGCGAGGAATCATCGTCGCCATTCAACGACGGGGATGGACGGTGGCTGAGGGGAAGACGGCGAGCCGATGCAGAGCGCCTGGACGCTTCTGAGCTGGGGGCCCGAGGGCTGGCTCGACGACATTGCCTATGGCGTGCTCGTGACCGTAGCGCTGGCTGCGGCGACGCTGCCCGTCGGCCTGCTGATCGGGTTCTTCGTCGCGGTCGCCAAGCAGTCGGCCGAGCCGTCAATGCGGCTTGCCGGCAACATCTACACCACGACCTTTCGTGGCCTGCCGGAACTGCTGACGCTATTCCTGGTCTACTACGGAGCCCAGATCGGCATTACGAACATTGCGCGCATCTTCGATCCCGACGCTTCCGTTGAGGTCAACAGCTTCGTATCGGGCATGGTGGCGCTCGGCGTCGTGTTTTCGTCCTACTCCAGCGAAGTATTCCTTTCGGCTTTCCGTGCAATACCCAAAGGTCAATATGAGGGCGGCTATGCGGTTGGCCTCACCAAGGGCCAGACGATGCGGCTCGTCGTACTGCCGCAGTTGATCCGCATTTCGCTGCCGGGACTTGCCAATCTCTGGCTGATCCTGCTCAAGGATACGGCGCTGGTTTCAGCCATCGGGCTTTCCGACATATTGCGGCAGGTCGGCGTGGCTGCGCGCGTGACCAAGCACGCCTTCCTCTTTTTTGGCGTCGCCGGGCTTATTTATCTCGCCCTTGCGATCATCTCGTCGTTCGGCATTCATGCGATAGAACGTGCGGTCGGCCGCCAGGAGGTGCACAGGTGAGCGCGGCCGTCGACACCTCGGTCCTGGATGCCCCGCCGCCGCTTGCCCGTGGCTGGCCGCGAGCACGCATTGTCGGCTACACGCTGGTAGGCCTCTGGATTCTGGTGGGACTTGGCCTTGTCATCTATCTCGTCCTCGCCTGGAACCCGGAAAACTTCGCCAAGTACGGGCCGCTCTATATCGAAGGCCTTGGCGTCACGCTGGCGCTGGTCGCGATCTCGACCGTGATCGGCGCGCTGCTTTCGATCCCGATCGCCTATGCGCGCATGTCGAGCAACCCGATCCTGTCCAGCCTCGCTTATGCCTATGTCTATTTCTTCCGCGGCACGCCGCTGCTCGCGCAGACCTTCCTGATCTATTACGGCTTCGGCTCGTTCCGGCCGCAGCTCGAGGCGGTGGGACTCTGGGCTTTCTTCCGCGAAGCCTGGTATTGCGCGATCTTCGCCTTCTCGCTCAACACCGCTGCCTATCAGGCCGAGATCCTGCGCGGCGCGATCCAGAGCGTGCCCAAGGGCCAATGGGAGGCCGCCTCCTCTCTCGGCCTGCACAAGCTGCAGACACTCTGGAAGGTGGTCCTGCCACAGGCGCTGATAGTGGCGCTTCGCCCCTACGGCAACGAAGTGATCCTGATGATCAAGGGCTCGGCGATCGTTGCCATTATCACCGTCTACGACCTGATGGGCGTGACGCGCTTCGTCTACGCCCGCACTTTCGACTTCCAGAGCTATGTCTGGGCGGCAATCATGTACTTTGCCATGGTCGAGGCGCTGCGCAACGTCATCGAGTGGATCGAGCGCCGCTTGACGCGGCACCTGGTTCGCTAGATTTTCCGGCCGCCGGTAATTCCAGATGCTGAAAGGTGAAAGATGACGAGCGTCGCATTCATCGGGCTTGGGGTGATGGGTTATCCGATGGCGGGCCATCTCCTGAAGAAGGGCGGCCATGACGTGACCGTTTATAACCGCACCAAGACGCGCGCCGAGAAATGGGTGGCCGAATATGGCGGCGCGCTCGCCGAAACGCCGCAGACGGCGGCCGCCGACAAGGATTTCGTCTTCACCTGCGTCGGCAACGACGACGACCTGCGCGACGTGGCGATCGGCCATGACGGCGCATTCAAGGACATGAAGAAGGGCGCGGTCTTCATCGACAACACCACGGCGTCCGCCATGGTCGCTCGCGAGCTCGCCGAGAAGGCCGATGCGCGCGGCTTCGGTTTTCTCGACGCGCCGGTCTCAGGCGGCCAGGCGGGCGCAGAGAACGGCCTCCTGACCGTGATGGTCGGCGGCGCCGAAGATGATTTCGCGAAGGCCAAGCCGGTGATCGAGGCCTATGCGCGCATGGTCGGGCTGATGGGGCCGGCGGGCGCCGGCCAGCTCACCAAGATGATCAACCAGATCTGCATCGCCGGGCTGGTGCAGGGCCTCGCCGAAGGCATCCATTTCGGCAAGAAGGCCGGGCTCGATATCGAGAAGGTGATCGAGGTCATCTCCAAGGGCGCGGCCGGCTCGTGGCAGATGGAAAACCGCCACAAGACCATGAATGCCGGCAAGTATGATTTCGGCTTCGCGGTCGACTGGATGCGCAAGGACCTCGGCATCTGCCTCGACGAGGCCGACCGCAACGGCGCCAAGCTGCCCGTCACGGCGCTGGTCGACCAGTTCTACAAGGACGTGCAGGCGATGGGCGGAAAACGGTGGGACACGTCGTCACTGCTTGCAAGGCTGGAAAAGTGAGCTGGGATTGCCCTGCTTGTGATTGACGCACTCGACAGCCGGCACTTTACTGAGGCTGTCTAGCCGGAGTGCGCTTCATGAATAAAGGTCTCGGGCTCGCCTTTGCTGTAGCGCTCGCAATCCTTCCAACGGGCGGTGCCCTCGCCGCGCCGGCGGACACTTTGAAAATCGGCTGGAACGACCTGCGGCCGGCAGACGCACAGGCCGGAACGCCGATCGGCAAGACCGATCCGGCCGCCGGCGAAGAGCTGTCCTGGAACCTGCAGGGCAAGACCGTCGAGATAGCCGGATACGCATTGCCGTCCGATCGCGAGGGCGATCTCGTCTATCAGTTCCTGCTGATCCCCTGGACCGGCCTGTGCGCCCATGTCGCGCCGCCACCTCCCAATCAGGCGGTGCTCATTAACCTGAAGACGCCTTACAAGCTCAGCGAAGCCTACGCGGCCGTGTCGGTGACGGGCACATTGCAGCCGGAACTGGAGAAGACACAGCTTTTTATCCTCGACGGGGTGTCGGTAATGGAATCCGGGTACCGCATCGCCGGCGCGCAGATCGCGCCTGCCGAGGCGATCTCTCGTGGAGCGCCGCGGCAAGCGCAGAAGGCCAATCCATGGACCTTCATTCGCAAGTGAGCCGCGCCACTAAGAAGCCTCTCTCGACGACGGAGCCCTCCCCGTCCTGGACCGCCGCGGAGATCATCGCTCATCTGAAATCGATGGGGACTGAAGAAAACCGCGCCGGCATGGCGCGGTTCGGCATCAACACTGCGAGCGCGCTCGGCATCGGCAATTCGGAACTGAGGCCGCTGGCGCGCAAGGTGAAGCGCAACCACGATCGCGCGCTGGAGCTCTGGGCGAGCGGCATCCGCGAAGCACGGTTGCTCGCCGGCTTCACCGGCGAACCGAAGAAGATGACGCGCGATCAATGCCATAGCTGGGCGGCGGACTTCGATTCCTGGGAAATCGTCGACGGCGTCTCCGACCTGTTCGTCGACACGCCGTTCTGGCGCGAGCTGGTCGAGGAGTTCGCAGCCGACGACCGCGAGTTCGTGCGCCGCACTGCCTTTGCCATGCTGGCGTGGGGCGCGGTGTACCTGAAGAACGAGCCGGACAGCACCTTCGCAAGCTATCTGCCGCTGATCGAGACGCATTCCGGCGACCCGCGCAACTTCGTCAAGAAGGCGGTCAACTGGGCCTTGCGCCAGCTCGGCAAGCGCTCGGCTATGCTGCACGGGCCGGCGCTTCAACTCGCGGAAAAGCTAGCCGCCTCGTCCGAGAAGACCGCGCGCTGGATCGGCAAGGATGCGGTGAAGGAACTCACCGATGCCAAGACGCTCGAAAGGCTCGCCGCGAAACGAGGCTGACGTGCCTGACCTTCGCTTCGCCGAAGTAACGACGGCCACGCGAAAGGCTCTCCGAGACGATCTCGGCACGTGGACGAAACGCGGCTTAGCCGGATTTACTACGCAGCGTTGGAGCTCGATTCCTTGTCGAGGACCATGTAGTCGAGCGGCATCTCGGTCGTGTACTTGATCTGCTCCATCGCGAAGGACGACGACACGTCGCGGATCTCGATCTTGGAAATGAGGCGCTTGTAGAAGGCGTCATAGGCGGCAATGTCCGGCACTACGACACGCAGCAGGTAATCGACCTCGCCGCTCATGCGGTAGAATTCGACCACCTCGGGGAACTCCTGCACGACCTCGGAGAAGCGGCGCAGCCATTCGTGGCTGTGCGAGGAGGTGCGGATCGACACGAACACGTTGACACGGGCGTTGATGCGCTCGGGGTCGAGGATCGCGACACGGCGCCTGATGACGCCCTCTTCCTCGAGCTTCTGGATGCGGCGCCAGCAGGGCGTGGTGGAAAGCCCGACCTTCTTGGCTACGTCGGCCACGGCAAGTGTTGCGTCCTCCTGCAGGAGGCGAAGAATTTTGCGGTCGAGGCGATCCACGGAGAAAAACTCCCCTAAAGAAAGATTCTCTCATTCTCGCGGGTTTTTGATGCAATACAAGAACGAAATTCTCCGAATTGACTAAGCTTTGGGTATTTCGTTGCGAGCAATGCCGTCAATCCTGCTGCGAATTTCCGTTTTCAGGAAAGGCAGCAAATCCATTTCGAACCACGGATTGCGCTTCGCCCAGCCGATGTTGCGCCAAGAAGGGTGCGGCAGCGGGATGACACGCGGCGCCTGATCGCGCGCAAAGATTGCTTGCCAGTCCTTCACCGTGTCCGTCAGCGAACAGCCGCCCGATGGGCCGATATGCCACGCCTGCGCGTAGAGGCCGATCGTCAGTATCAGCTCGATCTGCGGCATCGCGACCATGAGTTCGGCTCGCCATGCCGGCGCGCATTCGCGGCGCGGCGGCAAGTCGGCGCCTTTCGCATCCTGGCCGGGAAAGCAGAAGCCCATGGGCGTGATAGCGAACAGGCGTCGATCGTAGAACTCGTCCTTGCTGACGCCCAGCCAGTCACGCAGGCGGTCGCCGGACGCGTCCGTGAAAGGCACGCCTGAAAGGTGCACCTTGGTGCCCGGCGCCTGGCTGGCGATCAGGATTTTCGCAGTTGAGGACGGCCACAGCACCGGTCGCGGCTCATGCGGCAAGGGTTTGCCGAGCGGCTGGTCGCGGCAGATGCGGCAGGCTTTTATGCGGGCTACAAGTGCCTTGAGATGGGGCGTATCGAGTGCCAAGGTCACGTCAAGCGGCAGCGCTCGGCCGGCTGGCGAGCGCCCGGTGCCAGCGTCGTACGTTCGTCAATTCCTCCGGAACCGTGATGCGCGCCGGCTTCATGAAGTCGAGCGCGATCAGGCCGGTGATGTCGGCGATCGAGAATTCGTCGCCTGCGATGAACTCACGCTCTGCAAGTTCACCGTCGATGATACGCATGAAATCCAGCGCCTTCGGCTTGTTGGCCTCGCCCCATTCGGGGACCTGCGGGATTTCCCATTCCTTCATCGCCGGATGGATATGGCGGAAGGCGGCCGATACCGGGCCGTACAGGTTGAACTCCACACGGCGCTGCCACATCTCGACCAGCGCCTTGCCGAGCGCGCCCCTGCCGAACAGCGCGGGTTCCGGCTGCAGCTCCTCGAAGTAGCGGCAGATCGCCACCGATTCGGTGATGCTCGTGCCGTCGTCGAGCTCCAGAACGGGCAGCCGCATCAAGGGGTTGCGTGAGCTGATCGTCTCCTGCTTGTGCTCCAGCGCGCCCATGTCGACCGGCACAAGGGGGACAGAGATGCCTTTTTCGGCCAGGAATATGCGTGTGCGCCGCGGGTTTGGCGCGCGGCCGCCATCGAACAGCTTCATGGCCTTCCTCCCATCTGCTTCCGGATGTGTCGAGATTCAGGTCAGGCCGGCCTCACCTGAATGCCAATACATCCTGGACCACAGCACAGGCACGTGCTCATGAAAAGCTGAAGATCGCGGCCAGCCAATTGCCGATCCTGGCAAGGAGGTCGTGCTCGGCTTCGGCCATCTCGCCATGCTGGACGCGCCAGTCGCGCGGCCGCTCGAAGGAGCCGGCCCACAGGCCGAGCTTGTTCTCGCGTGCCAAGGCCTCGGCATCGCCATAATCGCCGTAGGCAACCGCCCAGCCCTGCTCGACCTGGTGACGATTGAGTTCGACACCACCAGCCGTGCAGACTGCGAGCAGCCGTCCGTAGCGGTCGCGTTCCCAGCCCGAACATTCGAGTGCGCCGGCTCCGGCCAGTTTCTCCAGCGCCTCGCGGGATTGGCGGCCGCAAGGATAGGTGTGGCCGTCTTTCTCGCAAGTCTGCCGGTACTCCGGCGCGTCGATGCCGCGCAGCCTGATGCGCTCGCCTTTGAGCGTAATGGAGTCGCCGTCGTTGACGACCGCCTCGCCAGACAGACGCTTCGTCTCGATCCGGTCGATACGCGTCGAAGCGACGGCAAGAAGCAGAATGATCGCTGCCGTCAGGGCATAGTCGAAAAGTCGCTGCGCGAAACTTCGCGGGCGCGCCGCGTAGTGGCGCCGATAGACCCTTCCTGCCGGTCGCCAGGTCATCGGGGGAAGGCTCCATTAATCATTAACAACTAGCTTGCCGGAAATGGGGGGCCGCGCTTTTTCGCGAGGGCCGGTACACGCTGAAATAGAATACGATGGCGCTGCTACGCTCGAGTCTGACGGACAAGAACATAGTGGACCGCACCAAGGCGCATCGCAACAGCGACGTCGCCCGTGCGGTGCGCAGGACGCGTGATCGGCTGTCGCAACAGGCCGGCAACCCGGTTTTCGACCGTGAGCTCCTGAAGCTGCACGCGCGCGCCATGATCAACGGCGCCACGGCCATCCCCTTGCTCGTTCTGGTGATCGGCGCCGCCGGCCTGTTCACCGGCATGGGCGTTCACATATTGATCTGGGCGATGATCACGGTCGCCTGCTATGGCGGGCTTGCCATAATCGCCCAGCGCGCGGACAAGGCGGAAGCGGCCCACATCGACGCTTCGGCCGTGCGCCGCAACTTCCTTTTCGCGCATTTTCTGAGCGGACTGGGCTGGGCCTATTTTGCATCTCTGGGTTGCAACGGCTGCCAGCTCGGCCAGTTCTCGGTCGTCAAGGCGGTCGTCATCCTGCTTGCTATCGCGGCCACCGCGCTGATCACCTCGTCGTTGCGCGGGGCGCTTCTCGTCACCTTTGCCGTGCCGGTGGCCGTCTATGCGCTTACCGGCGTGAATCTCTGGGTCACGGTCGATGCGATCATGGTCGGCCTGCTCGTCCTGTCCCTGCCGTTCTTCTCCTATGTGGCCAGCCAGCTCAACAAATCGACGCTGATGCTGCTCTCGTTCCGTACCGAGAAGGATGCGCTGATCGCGGAATTGGAGACCGCGAAGTCGATGTCCGACGAGGCGCGGCGGCGCGCCGAGGAGGCGAACCTCGCCAAGTCGCGTTTTCTTGCCTCCATGAGCCATGAGCTCAGAACCCCTCTCAACGCCATTCTCGGCTTTTCGGAGGTGATGGCCAACGAGGTGCTGGGCCCCATGGGCAACCAGACCTATCGCGAATATGCGCGCGATGTTCACGAATCCGGCCAGCACCTGCTCGACCTCATCAACGAAATTCTCGACCTCTCCCGTGTCGAGGCCGGCCGTTACCAGCTGAATGAGGAGCCCGTGCTGCTGCTCCATCTGGTGGAGGACTGCTGCCACATGATGGAGCTCAAGGCGCGCAACAAGGATATCCGCATCATCCAGGAGTTCGAGACTTCGTTGCCGCGCCTGTTCGCCGATGAGCGCGCCGTGCGTCAGATCACGCTCAACCTGCTCTCCAACGCGGTGAAGTTCACGCCGACCGGCGGCGAGGTACGCGTGCGCGTCGGCTGGACAGCCGGCGGCGGGCAGTACCTCTCCGTGCGAGACAACGGCCCCGGCATCCCGGCCGACGAGATCCCGGTCGTGCTCTCGGCCTTCGGCCAAGGTTCGATCGCCATCAAAAGCGCCGAGCAGGGCACCGGCCTCGGCCTGCCGATCGTGCAGGGGCTGATGGCGGTGCACGGAGGCGAGTTCCAGCTCCTTTCGAAGCTGCGCGAAGGGACGGAGGCGATCGCCATCTTCCCGCCGACCAGGGTGATGGAGGCAATGCCGGCCGTGCCCCAGCGCGCCGGCGGGCGGCGGCGGTAGGAGCATTCCAGCAAAAGTGTGCAGCGGTTTTGCGTCCGGAATTGCGCAAAAAACAAAGAGCTGAAGTCTTTCAGCGATTCGAAGAATCGCTGAAAGACCTGGCTATTTCGGCAGCGCCGCGGCCATCCCTGAATGGATCAGGGCCGCTGCCTTGACGAGGCCGGCGGCAAGCGCGGCGCCGGTCCCCTCTCCTTGGCCGATGCCCAGGTCGAGCAGCGGCTTCAGGCCAAGCTTATCCGCCAGCTTGCGATGACCGGGTTCGGTCGAGACGTGCGATAGCAAGCAGTGGTCGAGCGCGGCGGGATCGATGCGATGGAGCACCGCCGCCGCGGCGGTCGTCGCAAAACCGTCGAGCAGGACCGGCGCCTTCTCCACGCGCGCGGCAAGGATTGCGCCGGCGACGGCTGCGAATTCGCGACCGCCGAAGCGGGCAAGCATTTCGAACGGGTCCTTGAGATGCGCCGCATGCAATTTGAGGCCGCGATCGACGATCTCCGCCTTGCGCCCCATCATCGCGGCGTCCGCGCCCGCATCCGGACCGATCCAGTCGGCGCCGCTGCCGCCGAACAGCGCGGCGGAAATCGCGGCCGCGGCAGTCGAGCCGCCGACGCCGACACTGCCCAGCGCGATCAGGTCGACGCCCCCGGCCACCGCCTCCATGCCGAAGGCCATGGTCGCCGCGCAGCCCCGCTCGTCGAGCGCTGCTTCCTCGGTGAAATCCGCGGTCGGCAGGTCGAGGGCGAGGTCGTAGAGCTTAAGACCTAGATCGTAGGCGATGCAGATCTGGTTGACCGCCGCGCCGCCCGCCGCGGCCAATTCGACGGAACGCTGCGTTGCATCGACGGCCTGCGGCGAGATGCCATGCCTGGCAACGCCGTGGTTGCCTGCAAAGATCGCAACGATCGGCCGTATCACGGCCGGCATCCGCCCGCTCACTCCCGCGAGCCAGGCGCCGACGTCTTCCATGCGGCCGAGCGAGCCGGCGGGCTTTTCCATGCGTGCGAAATCTTCGCGCACGCGCCGGGCAGCAGCTTCGTCAAGCCGCGG
>Ga0081539_10003986_pt1 | contig 17044 bp, 12 predicted proteins | sample TabmetS4T2R2_FD_71023 | JGI IMG/M metagenome (GOLD analysis project Ga0081539, IMG submission 71023) | Tabebuia heterophylla rhizosphere microbial communities from the University of Puerto Rico - S4T2R2 | ecosystem: Host-associated > Plants > Roots > Rhizosphere ...
CGTCGACACAGCTCCGGGTGACCGGCCCGCAGTTCGAGGACGATCAGAATGTTTTCACGCTGCACCGGGCGACTGTGGTCGACGCCTACGTCGGGCGGTCGATCGCGCGCCGGGTCACGGCATTTGTGGCGGTGGAGAATGTGTTCGATGCCGCGTACGACGTGGGCCGGACGCCGATATTGACGACCGGCTTGCCCCGCGCCGCGAGAATGGGTGCACTCGTCGTGCTGCCCTGAGTCGCATCGAACCACAGCGGACGGCGTGCCCCTCGTCCAACAGGCGGAGCACGCCGCGGTCTCTCTCGCTCTCAGAAACTGACGGTCAGATTCATCCGCACGAAGCGCGGCTGCACTATCGTCGTCGGCTGCATCCATCCCTGGGGGTTTGCCGCGGTCGGTGCGTAGTCATACGTGTTGTCGAACAGCGACCCGAAGCTGGAGTTGAACAGGTTGTAGAGGTCGACTCCAAGGTCCAGACGCCGGTCGCCGAGCCGGAGAATCTTGGCGAACCGCATGTCGACGAGCGTGATGCGATCGTCAGGATAGACCTGACCCGACACCACCAGGTTGACGAGCGTGTTGCCCGTCTCGGTGCCACCGGCGGGCAAGCGTCCCAGGCTTTGCCGCACGACGGAGTTGGGAATCGAGTAGTTCGCGGACTGCGAGATACCGTTGGACGCCGAGGAGAAGGGCACCAGACTGAGCGTCGAGCGGATCGTGGCGCTCACGAGCACGTCGACTTTCGGAACCGTGTAGCTCGAGAGCGCGCGGAACGCGGTCGCCCACCGGTCGACCTGGTGACACGCGCGCGCGTCGATGTTCGTGGAGGTGGACGTCGCGCCGAACGTATCGAACAGCTCGGGCACCTTCTCGAGAATCTCACAGCGATCGCGTACGCCGCGGCCGGTGCTGGTGCCGCCCTGGAAGATCAGGCCGTTGCGGAGGCGCGCGTTCACGGTGGCGTCGACGCCGTGCCAGTATGCCCGCCGCGCGTAGCCGTAATCGATCTCGCGCGCCACCCAGTTCTGCGCCGGCACCAGCAGATTGGCCGGCTTCAGGTTGTAGACCGTGAACTGGTATCCGCCGCCGTCCGGCAGGCGTGCATCGACCGGCGCGGTCACGGTCCACGGGTCGTAATCTCCCTTCGAACGTGTCTGGTTGTCGGTGATGGTGTAGTTCCCCCATGAGCGGCGGTTGTAGCCGACTTCGGCGGAGACGCGTGGCAGCACTTCGTGCTGCACCGAAACGCCGACCTGCCAGTCGTACGGCCGGACGCCCCACCCGTGGAGCAGGTCGGGATTGATGACCGTCGTGAGCGGCGAGGGGTTGCCGAAATTCAGGTTGTTCCAGGTTCCACAGGTATCGCCGCCCCGCGAGTGGGCCAACGGATTCAGGAGATCGCAATCGACGATCCTGTTGGCGTTGCCATCGGTCCAGTCGCGGAACGTGTTCGGGTGCGTGTTGAGACCACCGCCGGCGACGCGCAATGCGGGATTGTTGTCGTCGAAGATGCCGTCGTTGGTCGCCGCGTCCAGATACTTTCCGCCGTTCACCTTGATCGCCGTCTTCCCATTGCCGAACAGGTCGTAGGCGACGTTGAACCGTGGCGTCAGATCGTGATAGCCGGTCACGCCCTCCACCCGCTCGAACCGGATCGGCTGGGCGTTGAAGAACGTCGCCACCGGCGCGCCGTTGTGCTCCGCCGGAGACCAGCTCGACGCGCGGTCGTAGCGCAGCGCACCCGACAGCGTGAGCCGGCTCTTCGTCCACTGGTCCTGCAGATACAGCGACTGCGTCGCCGTACGATTGGCCATCTCGTATGGCGCAATTCGGAACGTGACACGGTTCGGCACCTGATTGTTGAAACGGTAATCGAGCAGGTTTTCGTTGCCGAGCGTCCGCGTGTCGGACACGTAGTAGCCACCCTGATAGCCGACCTTGAAGCCGTTCGACCCGGTGACGTAGGACGCCGACGCGCGCCAGTTGTTGGTCGCGGCAAACGGATCGCTGTAGGTCGAGATCCCGCGATAGATCCAGTTCGCCACGCCGTAGATGTTGGCCTGCTCGGTCACCGGGATCAGGTTCAAGGCGGTGTCTGGCGGCTTGTTACCGATACCCGGGATGTACGCGAGCCTGGAATACCCGCCATCGACCAGCAGCCTGTTCGAGGCGGGCATCGTCCAGGTGGTCTGCGTCACCTTGTACCAGGTGTCCATGTACCCGGAGTGTGCTTCGGGCGAGTAGTTGCCAAATAAACTCCGGTCGCCAAGCGCCACCCAGTCATCCCCTCTCTGGCGACAGGCGTCGGAGGTGGCTGCAAGTGCCGCCGAGCCGTCGCACCGCTGCTCATACTGGTACGAGAACGAGACGCGCTGTTTTTGCGTGACCTGCGACGTCAGGCGAATGGCGTAAACGTTGCGCGAGTCGGCATCTCGTGCCACCACGTTCTCGTCGCGCACGTAATCCCATCGATTCGCGTTGCCGGCGTTCGCATTGGCGACAACGCCTTCGACGGTACGCATGTTGGAGTAGTTGCGGGCCGTTCCGTAGAACCAGAGACGGTCGCGTTTGACAGGACCGCCGAACGATCCGCTGGCGTCCCACTGCTTGATGATGCCGTTCCCGTGGCGGATACCGATTGCGCGCAGCTCGTCGGTCACGTTGTCCGAGCGAAACCGATCGCCCGTTCCGCTCGCGAAGGCCGAACCCTGAAACGTGTTCCCGCCGGACCTGGGAACGATGTTGATGCTCGGACCGCCCGTTTCACTCTCACCCAGCCCGCCGGCAATCGTGACGCTGACCTCGCTCGCATTCGCGACGTCGTAGGTGACAGTCGACACGCCGCCGCCACCGAACGCGGCGGCGACGATCATCCCATCGATGTTCACGCGCCCCTCGGTGGAGGTACCGCCGTGCGCCGTGAAGAATGTCATCTGCGGCGCCGACTGTGCGCTGACGCTCTCCGAGGTCCCCGACGTCATCAGCGCCGGAATCGTCGTCAGCAGCGCTCCGTAGCCGCGCGAGATCGGCAGCGTGTTGATCGTCTCGCCTTTGATCACGAACTCGTGCCGCGCGGTCTGGACGTCGACCACGGGTGACACGGCCTGAATCACGATGCTTTCCTGGAGACTGCCGACGCTCATCTCCGCCGGGATGGTGAGCGTGGCCGACCCACCCAGGTCGATGCCGTCGCGGATCACGGTCTGAAAGCCCGTGAGCCTGAAGGTGAGCACGTAGATGCCCGGCCGCAGATCGATGATCCGGTACTGGCCCGAGCCATCGGTCACCGCTGTGCGCACACGTTCCGTCAGCGCGTCGCTGGCGGCCTCGACGCTCACACCAGGGAGCACCGCTCCCGAAGAATCACGAACGGTGCCGGTCAGCGCACCCAGCTGGGCGAACGCCTCCGACGGGAGCAGCAAGAGTGAGATCGCCAGCGCGAAGTACCGGACAGCCGTGCGCATCGTTGTCTCCTTTCTCTGCAACCAATCGAGTCGTGCGAGGTGACTTCTGTCGCCGGACTCTAGCCGCGGCGCCAGGGGTCGTCAAGTTGATCAGCGCGCACTCTCTGAAATGGGGTCCGCGTTCGCGATAGGATCCAGCCATTCTTCGTGTGCGTCTCAGGCTGATTGGCGTTCTGCTGTTGATGGCGTCGGCCGGAGCGGCGGCTGTCGCTCCGGCGCGATTCGTCCGCTTCAGCGAGGTCCGGCCGATTCTGACCGAGCTCGCGGGCAGCTCGGCGGGTCCGACAAGGGCCGCCCTCCTGCCGCCTGAGCTCAACACGCTGAACGCGCAAGATCTGGAGCGCGCGTGGCCGCGCTGGATCGAACGCCGCGATCGCGAGATCCGCGCCCGGCTCGAGCAGGGCGACGAAGACACGCTCGTCAATTGGATGCTGTTCGGCACCTCGTTCACGTCGCGGCCGCGAGCCGTGCTCGGGGCCGTCGCGTCGGACGCGAACGCGAACCAGGAGCTCGTGCTGCGGCGCACCATCGAGCTCATCTCCGGCCGGATCGAGGATCTCCTGACCGCGCTCGCCGCTCCGGGCAACGACGAGCGCCGCCTGTTCGCCCGCGCTCTGCTGGCACGCAAGGGGATTCGGTTTGCGAGCGCCGCCGACAGGGACGCGGCGCGCGAGTATCTGCGCACCGCGGTCGTGCGCGTCGCCAACGAGCAGGACGCCATCGACCAGGAATTGGGTGCGACCGGTGGCGGCGATCCCAGGACCGAGTTCGTGAAGCGCTCCCAGCTGTTCCGGACGCGCGGCCTGTCGCTCGACACCTCGCTGGCGCCCAACTACGCGCTCGAGCGGGCGCTCACGGAGATGAAGGGACGCGGCGTGCTCGGCGCGGGCAGCGTCCGGCGCGTCGCGATCGTCGGTCCGGGACTGGATTTCGCCGACAAGGACGTCGGCTTCGACTTCTACCCTCAGCAGACGCTGCAGCCATTCGCCGTTCTGGATTCGCTGATCCGGCTGGGACTGGCGCCGGCGACTCGCGATCCCCGGATCGTCCTGCTGGATATCAGCCCGCGGATCATCGATCACGTGTCACGCGCTCGAGCGCGGGCGGCGAACAACATCGGCTACACGTTGAACCTGCCATTGCCGAAGGCCACGCCATGGGTCGCCGAGGTGCGGACCTACTGGAGCTCGTTCGGCGATCAGATTGGCGCCGCGGCGCGGGCTCCGGCGTCGAAGACGGCGGCGGACCTGGCCGACGTCAGGGCCGTTCGTGCGCGGCCGTCCACGGTGCAACGCATGGAGGCGATGAACGTGAACATCGTGACCGAGCGCCTCGACGGCGAGGCGTTCGATCTCGTCATCGCGACCAACGTCTTCATCTATTACGACGCCCTCGAGCAGGCGCTGGCGATGGCCAACACCGAAGCGATGCTCAAGCCAGGAGGATTTCTGCTCGCCAACTTCTCGGCTCCGGAACTGGCGTCGCTGAAGCTCCGCCCGGTCGACACGACCACGACGCTCTACGCGCGCGCCGCCACGGAAACCATTCGCGATTTCATCGTCTGGTACCAGAAGCACGCAGAGTGATCCTCTCCGACGAGAACTATGGACGGTTTTCCCCTGACGGCAGGCAGCGCCCCGGTGGCGCCCCTGCAAGGCTATCAATATGGCGTAGCCGCCGACGGCCAGCGGTTTCTCCTCAACACGGCAGTCCCTACTCCAGTCCCGGTGACGGTGGTATCGGACTGGACATACGCGCTGAGAAGTCGGTCGAAAGATAGCCGTCCACGAGGCGGATCTCGTGGTAACCTTTTCGCCGTTTAATCCCCCGGCTTCATTCCGTTATCGCTGATCGTCCTCATTCGTGTGCCGTTGGCGTGCCTGTCTTCGCAAGCCAGTGAGGAAGAGAAGGGGTCTTCCTGAGACCCTGTTTTCGACGGCCTTGGTGTCCCTCGTCGTTTCCCAGTTGGTACCCAGGCGTACTCGCGTTCACACAGTCGTTGAGCGAAACGAACAGGTGAGGAGGATCGTGATGCTGAACCTGATCGGCCGATCCCGGGGGCCGTTGTTCGTGGCATTCGTGTTGTGGCTCATGCCGTCTGCGGCGTTCGCGCAAGCCGCAATCACCGGCGTCGTCAAGGACGCCTCCGGCGCCGTGTTACCGGGTGTGACGGTGGAAGCCGCCAGCCCAGTCCTGATTGAAAAAGTCCGGACGGCCCTGACCGATGAATCGGGCCAGTACCGGATCGTCGACCTCCGGCCCGGGACCTATTCGGTCACGATGTCGCTCACCGGCTTCACGACCGTCAAACGGGAGGGCATCGAGCTCTCGGGGACCTTCGTCGCCACCGTGAACGTCGACCTCAAGGTCGGCTCGCTCGAGGAAACAATCACCGTCAGCGGCGAGTCGCCGATCGTCGACGTGCAGAGCACGCGCTCGCAGCAGATCATCGACAAGGACGTGCTCGCGGCGATTCCATCCTCGCGCAACGTCGTCGGGATCCAGGCGATTGTGCCTGGGATGAGCACCAATGGCGATTCCGGCGGCATCAACGGCACGATGCAGGGAGGCGCTGCCGCCATCCACGGCGGGCGCGGAATGGATTCCCGGATCTATGCCGACGGCATCAACATGGGCTGGGCCGGCAGCAGCGGCGGCGGCGGGCAGATGCCGCAAGTGGCCGCCGCGCAGGAAGTGGTGATGACCATTTCGGGCGGGCTGGGCGAAGCCGAGACCAGCGGCGTCATCTTCAACGCGATCCCTCGCGACGGGTCGAACGTCTTCAGAGGACAGTTCAACTACAGCGGTTCGAACGACTCGCTGCAGGGCAGCAACTACACGCAGGCGCTGAAGGATGCCGGTCTGCGCGCGCCGTTCGAGCTGATCAAGGTCTATGACGTGAGCGGCATGTACGGCGGCCGCATCAAACGCGACAAGCTGTGGTTCTACACCGTCTACCGCCAGGTCGGAGGCGAGCGAACGGTCCCCGGCATGTTCCAGAACAAGAACGCCGGCAATCCCAATTCGTGGGTCGTCGACTTCGATCGATCCAAGCAGGCGTTCAACAACAGCCTCGAACGGCAGGCGACGGTCCGGTTGACGTGGCAGGCGACGCCGCGAAACAAGTTCAACGCCCATTGGTCCGAGCAGTACAACGATGCGAATTACGGCCCCGGTGGTGGCGCGGCGGTGCCGCCGACGACGCCGGAAGCGTCGAGCCGCGTGCTCTACATTCCCTCGCGTCAGCCGAACGCGACGTGGCAGTCGCCCATCTCGGGCAAGCTGCTCGCCGACGCCGGGTGGGGCATGTATCAGGCTCGCTACCGCTTCGGGATCCGGAATGACGGCACGCATAACCCGGCGATGATTCAGCGGCTGGAGCAGGGTGCGGCAGAAACCGGTATCCCGGGCCTCATCTCCCGAATGCCCCGTGCTCCAGGCCAGGGCGGATTCACGCATTCCCTGATCGGCAACCTGGCGAGTCTGCGCGCGTCTCTGACCTACGTGACCGGCTCGCACAACATGAAGTTCGGATATCAGGGCGGGTTCGGCAACCCGTCGCAGACGTATCAGAGCTTCACGCAGGTCGTGCAGGTGCGGACGTTGAACGGCGTACCGAATCAGCTGACGCAGACGATCATGGGCGGGCCGGATACGAAGTACGTCCGCAATCTCCTCCCGGAGAACTTCTACGCACAGGATCAGTGGACCCGCAACCGGCTGACGCTGCAGGGCGGCGTCCGGCTCGACACGCTGACCTCGACCTATCCCGATCAGCGAATCGGCGGTCCGGGCTGGCCGTTTGCGCCGACCGAGATCTTCTTCCCGAGCCGCTCGACTCCTGGTTACAAGTGGAAGGACCTCACGCCGCGCGTTGGTGTGGCCTACGACCTGTTCGGAAACGGAAAGACCGCGGTCAAGTTCAACATCGGCAGGTATCTGGAAGCCATCACCGCGTCCAACAACGATCTGGACATGAATCCGATTACCCGCCTGGTGGTGAACTCGACGCGCAATTGGAACGACGCCAACCGCGACTTCAAGCCCGATTGCGATCTCAACAACCCCGCAGCCAACGGCGAATGCGCCGCGCTGGACAACCAGAACCTCGGCAAGCCGGTGTTCACGCGCAACTTCGATCCCGACTACGTCGGTGGCTGGGGAACGCGGCCCTACAACTGGTCGATGGGTTTCGGCGTCCAGCATGAAGTGCTGCCGCGCGTGTCGGCGAGCGTCTCCTACAATCGCAACTGGTGGGGCAACTGGTACGTCGTGGACAACCGGGCGACCAACCCCCAGGACTACACGCCATACAGCATTACTGCGCCGAGCGATCCGCGGCTGCCCAATGGCGGCGGCTACACGATCAACGGGCTCTACAACCTCGTGCAGTCCAAGGTTGGACCGGTGGACGAGCTCGCACAGTCGTACAAGAACTTCGGTGAGCAGACGGAGAACTGGCAGGGGATCGACGTGTCCGTCGTTGCACGACTGAAGAATGGGCTCACGGTGCAAGGCGGCACGAGTACCGGACGACGGCTCGCCGACGGCTGCGACGTGCGCGCGAAGCTGCCGGAGCTCGGCACCGGTCCGACAGGCCTGACCAACAGCTCCGTCACGGCCAACGTCAACGCCCTCGGCGGTGGTCCCTTTGCGCTGTCGACCAACAACCCCTATTGCCGTATCGCCGAGCCCTATCGAACGGACTTCCGGGGATTGGCGACCTACGTTGTCCCGAAAGTCGACGTCCAGTTGTCGGCGACGTGGGCGAGCATCCCGGGAGACTCGTTGCGAGCCGACTACACGCTGACCCCGGCCGACCGGGCAGCCGTTGCGGCCCAGATCGGGCGAGAGCTCTCCGGAGCGTTGAATCAGGTCAATCTGATCGCGCCGGCGACGATGTGGGGCGCACGGCTGAACAACATGGATATGCGCATCGCGAAGATTGTCCGCTTCGGTGCGACGCGGGCGCAGGTCGGCGTCGACATCTTCAACCTGATGAACGCGGATACCGTGACCAACTACAACTTCGGGTTCGTCCCGCGCACGGCCGCGAACCCGAATGGCGCGTGGCTGATTCCGACGGCGATCATTCCGGCCCGCTACGCCAGGATCGCTGCACAGATCGACTTCTGATCTGACCAGACATCGGCAGTCGTGACATGACGAGGGCCGCCGGGCAGGCGGCCCTTGTCATGTACACCCGATCGCTCTCCGCTCAGACGCGCCGCCTTTAATCACTCTTCAGGGCGATATCACGCGCGAACTTCCATGCTCGAGGGTGCCACCGTGCGCACAGTGTTCGTGGCGGCTGCCTTGCTCCGCAGACCAGCTGACTCGTTGGGTCCATCTGCCAAGCTAGGAGGACATTCATGAGACGTGCAACAGCGCGATTCTCTGCTCTTGTGTGTGCCGGCGTCCTGTTGGTCGCGGTTGTTGCCAGCCCTGCCCACGCTGCGCCGATCGTCAATCAACCCGCGAACGGTCCCCTGAACCGAATCTCGCAGGACTTCACCGACTTTTCGAACTTTTCGTCGTATGAATTCGACGACTTCACGACGGCGGCGGCGTACCTCTTGACGACGCTGACGGTTTACGGCGTGGAGCAGGGTGACTCCTCGCAAAACGTCGCGGTGACCGCGCAAATCTGGAACGGGCTGCCCGGATCGGGATCCATTGTCCTGTCGGCAAACGGCGCGCAGGTAGGCAGCGACCTGCAGTTCAATTTCGGGAACCAGCTGCTCGGGCCCGGGAGCTATTGGCTGACGGCGTTCGTCACGAGGTCGTTCAGTGTCGGCGGCCAATGGTTCTGGAATGAAAATGTGCCGGTCACCGGGTCGGCAGCGTACTTCTACAACCCTGGCGGTGGGTTTGGCTGTGGAACGTCACCGGTAAACGGAAGCGTGTGCCCGTTTGGGTACGAGGCGAACATGGCGTTCGTGCTCGAGGGTAACCTCGCCCCCGTGCCGGAACCCGCCTCGTTGTCTCTGCTGGGGATGGGCCTTCTTGGTGGTTTCGCCTGGAGACGGCGCGCGGTCAAGCAGTAGACCCATTCACACGTCTCGTGACCCCGATGTGATCGGTGGCAGGGCCGTCTTCGGACGGCCCTAGACGAGCGAGGTCTGAGGCCAGCCTCGCTCGTCCTGTACGGTCGCAAGATCGCGCGGCGCCCACAGTAAGATCGCGCCGGAGGTCATCGACCATGGGCGGCATTCGACGTGAATCCGAAGTACGCGCTCGCGGAGGGTCCTGCCTGGATTGCGTCGCTGGCCCCCGGCGCAACGCACGACGTGGAGCTCCCGCTTCGCGATTTCATCTCCACCTTGAACTACTCGTCCCTCGACCCGAGCGTTGCCGGCGGCGGCCGTTTCGTGTTCGAGGGACAGCCGGCGACGAAGCAATCGAAGCCCGTGTGGACGGGGAAGATTCAGACGTGCTCGCGCGCTGCCAGGAGTAAAGGCGACAAACACCGATTGCGCTGAAGGAACATACCGCATGCGATTGCATCACGCCGCTCTTCTCGGATTACTCGTTGCGCCCGCGCTGGTCGCGGCGCAGGACAATCTCGGCACGTATGACGACCGCATCGCCGTCGAGGACGTCATGGCGCGGTATGTGTGGGCGGTCGATTCGCTCGATGCCGACGGCTACGTGGCCGTGTTCACCGAAGACGCCGTCATCGATTCGAACGGCAGCATCAGCAGGGGCCGCGCCGAGATTCGCAAGATCGTCACGAGCCTCATTCAGCGCCACGACGACAACAAAGCGAAGGGACTGCCGGCCGCCAATCTGTACCACGTGATCAGCAGCCCACGCATCACGTTCCCGAAACCAGGCGAAGCGGTGCACCAGTCGTACTGGCAGACCGTGCGTCGCGACAAGGACGGCAGGATGATCGCGGCGGCGATGGGGCGCTCCGAGGATCGGCTCGTCAAGCGCAATGGCACGTGGCTCATTCAGTTTCGCAAGCTGACCGTTTTCACGGAGTGAGCTCGCGAATCATCGTTACAGGCGCTCCCGGCACGGGCACGACCACCCTGTTGCTCGCGCTGCAGGCTCGCGGTTATCCGATCGTCGGCGACAGCGCGCGGGCGATCATCCAGGACCGCGTCGCGCGCGGACTGAGCCCGCGGCCCGACGCCGATGAATTCGTCGAAGAGACGCTGCGCCGGGACATCGAGAGCTTCGAACGTCACGCGACAACCGCAGGCTTCGTCTTCTTCGATCGAGGCGTCCTCGACGCGCTGTGCAGCCTGGATCGCCGCGCACCCATGAGCGAACGCGAGTTGAGCGCCTGGCTCTCCAAGGACCGATATTGTTCCAAAGCCTTTCTCCTGCCGCCCTGGAAAGCGATCTACGTGAACGATGCCGAACGCGACCATCCGTTCGAACACGCGGAATGGTCAACGGCATCACGCTGGAGTGGTATCGTCGATGCCGGTACGACCTGATCGAGGTCCCCAAGGTCTCCGTTGCCGAGCGATGCCGATATGTGCTCGATGCGCTGGAACACGACCAGGAGTGACGCTTGACGATCGCCGAACGGTTGCGCGAGCTCTCGATCGAACTGCCGGATCCGCTGCAATTGCCACCTGGCGTCACGCTGCCGTTTCCGTGGGTCAGGATCGTGGGGTTGCGCGCGATCGTCTCCGGACACGGTCCGACCAATCGCGATGGTTCCATGGCCCAGCCGCTGGGGAAGGTCGGACGTGAGGTGACGCTCGAGCAGGGATATCAGGCGGCCCGGCTCACGGCGCTTGCCGTTCTTGGAAGCCTGCAGCGCTCGCTCGGCGATCTCGATCGCATCTCCGCGTGGACACGCGTCTTCGGGATGGTGAACTCTGCGCCCGGATTCAATGAGCAGCCGGCCGTCATCAATGGATTCACCGATCTGATCGTCGAGATCTTCGGACGGGAGCGCGGCCAGCATGCGAGAAGCGCGGTCGGCCTCGCCGAGCTGCCGTTCAACATCCCGGTTGAAATCGAGTGTGAAGTCGAACTGCGTCCGTGATGCGGGCGGGATTCTCAGGACACGCGCGCCTCGTGTCATCATCTCCGGGTGTCGATCAGAACCGCATTCGCCCTCGCCGTCGTCTCCGCCCTGTTAACTGGCTGCTCGTCATCGTCGGGAATTCCCGTCGCTGCCGACGCGAAGAGCTCCGGCGGCAAGCACGCGACGATTGAAACCGACAAGGGCACGATCCAGCTCGAGCTCCTGGAAACCGACCAGCCCAAGGCGGTCGAGAACTTCCGGCTGCTTGCCGAGCACGGCTACTACGAGGGCGTGACGTTTCACCGCATCGTGAAGGGCTTCATGATCCAGGGTGGCGATCCGACAGCCACGGGCGCGGGAGGAGAGAGCGCGTGGGGCGGGTCGTTCCCCGATGAAATCAATCGCCAGTCGCCGTTGTACCAGGCCGGCTACAAACGCGGCCTCGTGGCGATGGCGAATGCAGGCCCGAATACCAATGGCAGCCAGTTCTTCATCATGCACATGGACTACGAGCTGCCGCCCGATTACGTGATCTTCGCGCGGGTGACGTCGGGCATGTCGACGGTCGATGCGATTGCCGAGACACCGACGACGCTGGGCGACGACGGCGGGATGAGCAAGCCGGTGACGGCGCCGGTGATCAAGAAGGTCACGATCCAGCCCTGACCGAAGGTCGGCCGGGCGCGGCTGTTTCACAGCGGGTTCAAGGACTCCATCCAGCCGATTTCCGCGGCGCTGATCGACGGCAGACGCCGGACGAACGTCACCAGCTGCCACGTCTGCCGCTCGCCGGCTTCGGTGCGCTCCATGGCGCCGAACGCCGGCATGCCCGTGAAGCGCACACCATTCTCGATGATGTAGAACAGCTCGCCGTCGGTGAGCTGCTGCGTGGTCTCGGCCCGCAGATCGGGTGGTTTCGGAAACAAGCCGTGCCCGATCGGCGTCTTCTCTGCGCTGCCGTTGTTGGCGTGGCACATCGCGCAGTACTTCGCGAAGTGTTGGAGCCCTTCATTCGCCGCCTCCCTCGAATTGGCGAACGGATTGACGCGCGACTTCTCGGCGGGCGGAACGGCGACGCTGCGGATCGCGCGCGCGACACGCGTCTCGAGTCGACCGGGCTCGGGCAGTGACTTCAGGCCCGTGACCCTGACGTAGGCAAGCAACCCACCCCCGATGACAATCGCGACCAGGATTGCGAGGCCGACAAGCTTGAGCATCACGCGCATTGGCTGCTCCTTGGGGTGATTCTTCCATAGTCGTCATACGAGGGGCTCGGTATACTGAGCCGGACCTGCCCGCCTTCGCGCTCGACGCGCTACGGCGAGGCCGGCCTACCGTCCGACGATCATCCTCAGGAGACGACCAGTTGAAAGCGTTGTGGAGTCTGTCGGTCGGCCTGATGCTGCTGGCCAGCGGCATCGGCGTCGTCGCACAACAGCCCCCGGCGACTGGAGCGGGACAACGCGCGGGCGGACCTGCACCGCAGGGGCGCGGCGGCGGCCTGGGTGGCACGCCGCTCGGCGACGGTCCCTGGGAGGGTGCCAGCGGTCCGCTGCGCTACCGGATATCGGTGGTCACCAAGGGCCTCGATCATCCGTGGGGCATCGCCTTCCTGCCCGGCGGCGACATGCTCGTCACGGAGCGTCCCGGACGGTTGCGCGTCATTCGCAACGGTGTGCTCGACCCGACACCCATCGCCGGACTGCCTGCCATCCACATCGAGCCCAGAGGCGTGGTGCTGGGCGGTCTCCTCGACGTGTCACTCCATCCCAGGTTTGCCGACAACCGGCTCGTCTACTTCGTCTACTCGAAGAGCGGTCCGCAGGGGCGCGAGGGTCCATCGACGACCGCGGTAGCGCGCGGTCGATGGGATGGCGGAGCGATGCTCACCGATGTCAAGGACGTGCTCGTTGCGGATGCCTGGCATGGCGGACCGGGCTCCGATCAAAGCGTGGGACCTGCCAGCGGCAGTTACGGCGCACGTCTCGCCTGGGATAAAGACGGTCTCCTGTACGTCTCGCTCGGCGATCGGAACTACCCGAAGATGGCGCAGGATCCCGCCTCGCACATCGGCAAGATTCTGCGCATCCGCGAAGATGGGAGCGTGCCGCCGGACAACCCGTTCGTCGGCAAGGCCGGGTGGAAGCCGGAGATCTACACGCTCGGTCATCGCAATCCGCTTGGTCTCTACTTCCATCCCGTCACCGGCGAGCTGTGGTCGTCGGAAGAGGGGCCGCAAGGCGGTGACGAGATAAACATCATCAAGGCGGGGAAGAATTACGGCTGGCCGAAGGTGTCGCTGGGACGCAACTACGACGGCACGGTGGTCGGCGAGGGTTTCTCCGCTCCTGGCATCGAGGATCCGGTCGTGTTCTGGGTTCCGGCGATCGCCATCTCGGGGTTGTCGATCTACAACGGGGACAGGTTTCCGGCGTGGAAAGGACAGGTTTTTGTCGGCGCGATGCGGGCCGGCACCGGCCAGTTCGTCGCGCGCGTGGTGTTCAACGCCAAAGGGCTGCCCACCGGTCGCGATCATTCGCTGCTGGCGGACTTGAAGCAGCGCATCCGCGAAGTCAAGCCCGGCCCCGACGGGTTCATTTACGTGCTTACCGACGAGACGGCCGGCGCGGTGCTCAGGATCGAGCCTGCGCAGCCCTGACGCCAGCCGCGGACGATCCGCACCATTCGAGACCGATCGGCCTTCGCGTAGAATTGCGCATCGTCTATACGGCGCTCCCTTTGTAGCCCGGTTGCATCTGACCAGGCCGTCGTGTCCCAACGCCTTCCGGTGAGTGGCTGTTGGAGGTGTGATGTCACTTCCTCCGTTGCCCGACGTCGACTTCGTGGTGCCTGGAGACACGGAGTTGGTGTCGTTTTCGGTGATTTGCCGCCCGGCAGGCGTGCAGTCCGTCGAGGAGTTTCGCGAGCGAGTGCTCGCCGGAGACGTCGACAGCCTGCTGCCGGACGAAGCCGTCCTCGACCGCGTGTCGGAGCAGTTGCGCGGCTACGGCTTCGAAGTGCTCGATGTCCCTGCGCATCTTCGGGCTGGCGGAATCGACGCGGCGACCCACCTCCCGGTCCCCGTCGTGTTCGCCCGCGGCACGGTCGGCCGGTTCCGGGACGTCTTCAGAGTCGAACTGACCAGGATGATCCGGCGATCGGATGACCGCGACCTTCGTCACGAGGTGAGCGCGATCGTGCTTCGCGGGCGCACGAGTCTGGAGTTACCCACCGCGATTTCCGATGCTCTGGTCGTGACGATTCCGGAGCCGCCCCTGCTCGCGATGTCGAGTGATGACGTGGTCGCCGGGAACGACGTCTGCCTTTCCCTGCCTGATGCCGTGGCGCACGTGACACGCGCCGAAGCGGTTCACAGCCGCTGGAAACCCGGCGAGCCCCGGGAACCGGTGAGGGCGGCAGTCATCGATACCGGCTTTGCGCAACACCGGTATTTCGAGCAGCGAGCGTACCGAATCACCAGGGTCGCGGCGCCGGATACGAATCAGCCCGACGTCGACCCGCGCAGTCACGGCACGTTCGTGCTCGCCAACCTGCTGGCGTGCGCGCCCGAGTGCGACGCATTCGGCGTGAAGTTTCTCAACATCGACATCGCGTTCGGGACGGCGATGCTCATCGCCGGAGTCCGGGTCATTTCAGTGAGCTGGGTGTTCGAGACCGGTTCCGAGCCGGTCCCCGATTGGGTTCTGACGTTGGAATTCCTGATTCTGGTCGCGGTGAAGAAGCTTGGCATCGTCGTTGTCGTCGGATCAGGAAACGCGACGAACGAGACAACGCCTGCCAGGCTGCCGTACGTCGTTGCGGTCGGCGGTGTCGCGGTCGACAACGCCTTTTCCCTTCGCGCGTGGCCGCAGTCGACGTCCTTCGCCAGTCGGAGGGACCCCGCGCGAGTCGTTCCTGACCTGTGCGGCGTGGCATCGCAGATCAATCTGCCGATGGCGCCGGCCGGAATGGAGTGTCGGGAAGGGGCCACGTCGTGCGCCACGCCACAGGTGGCCGGCGTTGCCGTGTTGCTGCTCCAGAAGAACCGTCGGCTGACCGCCTTCGAGGTGAAGGCGCTGCTGATGCTGGGTGCGCGCGACGTCCGATTCGGCAGCAGCTTCGGCGGTCACCAGGCGGGACCGGGACCCGACCTGGCAACCGGCTTCGGGCTGGTCGATGCGCTGACATCGTGGAACCTTGTCCCCTGAACGTTGATGGAAGACGAGCAGACGACGGACGCGCTACGCGAATCCGGTGACCTGACGGGACTGACCATCGGGCGGTTCGTGATACTGGCGCGCCTTGGCGCCGGCGGAATGGGCGAGGTGTACCGCGCCAACGATCCGCAGTTGAAGCGCACCGTGGCGATCAAGCGTCTCCTGTCGACGTCTGATGCCGGCCGTTCGAATCGTGATCTCCTCCGCGAGGCGCAGCGTGCATCGGCGTTGAACCATCCGCGCATTGCGACCGTCTACGACGTGTTCACCGTCGGCGACGAGCTCTTCCTGGTAATGGAATATGTCGACGGCATTACATTGCGCCAGCGGATGGCGACGGCGATCTCCATCGACGACTTCCACAGAATCGCGGAGCAGTGCGTCGAGGGGCTCGCCGCCGCGCACGCGCGCGACATCCTTCACGGCGACCTGAAACCCGCCAACATCATGCTGACGCATGACGGCGACGTGAAGATTTGCGACTTCGGCCTGGCTCGACGCCTGCCGCACGCCGATGGGCCGACGACGAGCGCAGGCATCGGCGTCCGCGGTCCGGCCGGTACTCCGGCCTACATACCGCCGGAAGTCGTCTACGAGCAGCAGCCCGACGGGCGGGCGGACATCTTCTCGCTGGGTGTCGTGTTTTACGAGATGCTCGCCGGTCGCAATCCATTTCTTGCGGGCAGCGCATTTGCCACGGTCGAGCGGGTTCTCAACCACTCACCCGAGCCGCTCGATCGGATCAACGCAGCGGTTACGCCGGGCCTCTCCCACACGATCGAGCGAATGCTCGCGAAAGATCCGCTGCAGCGCACGGCGACCGTGACGCAGGTTGGCGACGAGCTCGCGTCAATCCGGACGGAGCAATCGCAACAAAAACAGCGGCGCTGGCGCAAGCTGGCGATCGGACTCGGCGCGGCGGCTGCGATCGGTGTGGTCGCCTTCACCGTACCTCAGCTCGATCGCTGGCGGCAGGATGAAGTCACGGCCGAGAGACTGCCGGCGTCGATGCATCTTGCGGTGCTGCCGTTCCAGACGATTGGCGCCGATGCCGTCAGGCAGTCTTTCACGCGCGGCCTCAGCGAGGCGCTGAACAACAAGCTGTCGAGGCTCACGCTCAACAGGCCCATGCAGGTGGCGACGGCCGCGGACGTACGCAACCGTGGCGTTACGACACCGCGTGAAGCGCGCGAACAACTGGGAGCGAATCTGGCGCTCGCCGGCTCGCTGCGCTATTCCGGCAGTGTCCTGGAAATCATCTGCAGCATCGTCGACACGCGTACGGGGCGGCTGCTCCGGGCGGAAATGGTGAGTGTCGATGCGGCAAACCCGGTCGGCGTCGATGACCGCCTCGTCGAGATGACGATTCGC
>Ga0081539_10003987_pt1 | contig 17037 bp, 15 predicted proteins | sample TabmetS4T2R2_FD_71023 | JGI IMG/M metagenome (GOLD analysis project Ga0081539, IMG submission 71023) | Tabebuia heterophylla rhizosphere microbial communities from the University of Puerto Rico - S4T2R2 | ecosystem: Host-associated > Plants > Roots > Rhizosphere ...
GAAGCGTCTGAGCATCAACTCCATTCCCAAAGGCGTCAGGACAGGCGACACCTTGATTTTGCGGTACATACAGATGAAGAATTGACAAATTCACTGTTGCCCGCATATATAGATACCGCCAATCTGCTAGAAAGAATGGATCGCGACGCCCGACTGAACCATTGGTGTTTCACGCTTTCCATTGGCAACCCGTCCACAGCACATACTAGATGCCGTTAAACATATCTCGATCACTCACCTACGGGCGTCCGGGGTGGAACGTTCCTAATGCTTGCTGCGTCAAGCGAAGGTACTGACTAATTCGCGCAATCCGATGCTGCGCTCCTTGGGCTAGGCGATGCAGAACCTCTGGGTTTATCCGCGCTTGCTCTGTACACACCATCTAAGTAAGGGTTAGCCTAAGCTCCTTCCGACCTTGCTGCGCTTTGACCGTTTCCGCAAGCTGCGTATTCGCGCCATAAAGATGTTTTTTCGCCTATGCAGACGGTTCTGGTTTATGGTTTGCCCAACCCGTGATCACTGATAGTGCCTTAAGATAATTTTAAGGATTTGATAAGATTAAACCCCCAAATGGTTTTCAATTCCTTGATATTATGGGAATTTGTGAAAGAAGGAGTTGATAAAACTTTGGCAATCAACATTTTAGTGGTAGATGATGAAAAAACCGTTGCGGATTTAATTGAAGTATATCTAAAAAGTGAAAATTATAATATTCTAAAATTTTATAACGGGCATGACGCTTTGCAATGCATTGAAAGTGAGAACATAGACCTAGCAATACTGGATGTAATGCTCCCCGATATAAATGGTTTCTCAATTTGCCACCAAATTAGAGAAAAACACAATTTCCCCGTGATTATGCTGACAGCAAAGGATGAAGAAATCGACAAAATTACTGGACTTACATTAGGAGCAGATGATTATATTACGAAGCCCTTTAGACCTCTTGAAATGGTAGCGCGAGTAAAGGCACAGCTACGAAGATTTACAAAATACAATGCTGCGGAATCTATACAAGAAGAAAATACCATCGTGTTTTCCGGCTTGGTGCTCGATAAGGAAAAGCACGAATGTATGTTGAACGAAAAGTCGCTTTCTCTTACTCCAACAGAATTTTCTATTCTGTGGGTTTTAGCGTCTAACCGGGGGCGCGTCGTGAGTTCGGAAGAACTATTTCACGAAGTGTGGGGTGAAAAATATTTTACCAAAGACAATAATACGGTAATGGTTCATATCCGGCACCTCAGGGAGAAGATGCACGACAACGCGGAAAAGCCTAAATATGTTAAAACAGTATGGGGGGTTGGCTATAAAATTGAAAAATAACGAAAAGGGTAATTACACAAAATTAAAAAGCAAAGTCTTTTTGCAAATGCTTCTGATTACAGTTGCCGCCGCTGTGACTGTTTATTTATTGCGCGAAATCCTGCGTGGACAGATTGCAGATCGTATCGTCCAATTTTTAATCGACACTTTTCGTTTCGGAGACAGGGAAGCACTGACTGTCTATCAGTTGGTGATTCGCAATAATGAGGACGTAATCCTTTTTATCATAATCCTTATTTTTTTAGTTGTCCTTTTTCGATTTTCTGTTTCTGGGTTCACAAAATATTTTGATGAAATCAGCGCAGGAATGGATCAGCTTGTCGAAGAATCGGAGGAAGATATTTCCCTCTCACCGGAAATGAGCTTTATGGAGAATCGTCTAAATACGATGAAAAAAAATTTAGAGAAACGTAGAAAGGATGCCCAAGAGGCTGAACAGCGTAAAAATGATTTGGTGGTTTATTTAGCGCATGACATCAAAACGCCTCTAACTTCTGTTATAGGCTACCTTAGTTTATTAGATGAAGCTCCTGATATGCCGCCAGAACAAAAGGCAAAATATGTTGGAATTACACTGGAGAAAGCGTATCGCCTTGAGGACCTTATCGACGAGTTTTTTGAAATTACAAGGTTTAATCTGCAATCTATTGCTTTAAGTAAGGGGAACATCAATCTTTCATTTATGTTACAACAAATATCAGATGAATTTTATCCTGTGCTCACACTGCAAGGCAAAGAAATTTTTGTCGATGCACCCGATGGTTTATTCCTATACGGGGATGCAGATAAGCTCTCTCGCGTGTTCAACAATATTCTCAAAAATGCAATCGCATATAGCAATAACGATAGCACTATTTACATTAAAGCTGAACGCAAAACTGAAAATATGATCATCACCTTTACTAATGATGGTGACCCAATTCCTGCCGAAAAATTGGAAACAATCTTTGAAAAGTTTTTCCGGCTGGATGCCTCCCGCTCTTCGCAAACAGGGGGTGCGGGATTGGGTTTAGCAATTGCCAAGGAAATTGTTACCGCTCATGGAGGTACAATTACAGCACAAAGTGATAAAAGCAAGACAATATTTACGGTTACGCTACCAATTGGGGATATAGAGCTCAATGAGGAAAGGCTTGAATTTCAGCAAAAAATAAGCTCTCCATAAGGTTTTCTTCAGGTTTCAGTAAGCCAAAAATCCAACATTGCCTGTGCGATTTCGGTACGATGAAAATACCGAGACGGACAGGTTTTTTATTTGAGAACGGATGATGTGAAATTGCCCAGAAAACGAATTACGCAGATATTCCCATTTTTACTGCCGTTACGTGTTGCGCAAAGAAAAGCGTTTTTTTACACGGGTATGCGTTTAGACGGCCATATTTACGCGAAAACACTACATGATGAATTACTGCCACATAAGCTATTTTCCGCAGATAACGGACTATATAACCCTAATACGGGTTTTGACATGATTTATCAGGAAAATAAGGTTTTCAACTTGAAGCTTGTCGCTAAGACGCTGAACGGACTTTTGATAAAGCCAGGGGAAACTTTTTCGTTTTGGCAAATGGTACGGCACGCTGATAAAGATACGCCATATAAAGACGGTCTAACCATAACCGATGGGATACTTGGCACTGCCCAGAGCGGCGGAATCTGCCAAATGAGCAACCTGCTGTTTTGGGTATTCCTGCACTCTCCGCTTACGATTGTCGAAAGACATCCACACGTAGCAAAAGTTCCCACTATGCGGGATGGAGAACCGCAGGGCGTGGACGCAACAATCAACGAGGGCTGGCTCGACTTAAAAGTTAAAAATGAGACAGACGTAACGTTTCAAATCGGCATCGCGTTTGACAGTGCGAACATTACAGGAAGCCTTTTTACAGATAAAGCCATGCCGTTTATTTATGAAATTGACGGTAAAGACTTATCGTATTTCCGCAAAAACGGAAAAGTATATCAAAAAATCTCCATTTACCGCCTCGAAATGGCTTCTGATACGCGGGAAGTCTTGTCAGAAAGCCTGCTGTATGAAAACGTATGCGAGATTAATTATCAGCTTCCTGAGGGAACAAACATTGTTGACAAAGGATAGGCGATAGTATGAAAAGTGTCGGCATTACCATTTATGGATGCGAGAAGGATGAGGCTGACGTATTCAATGAACTTTCACCTCGCTTTGGTGTCATACCTATCATTACCAGCTTTGCCGTATCGAAAACCAACGTAAGGTTGGCTCATGGCAATCAATGTATCAGCGTGGGGCACAAATCTGAGATTTCCGAATCCATTCTTCTTGCGTTGAAGGAATCCGGCGTCAAATATATCTCTACCCGAAGCATCGGCTGCAATCATATAGACATAAGTGCTGCAAAAAGTATGGGGATCGCTGTTGGGAACGTGGCATATTCACCGGACAGCGTTGCCGATTATACATTGATGCTGATGCTAATGGCAATACGCAACGCAAAATCCATTGTGAGCCATGCGGAAAGATATGACTTCAGATTGGGTCATGTCCGTGGAAAAGAATTGCGTGATATGACTGTTGGAGTGCTTGGGACCGGTCAGATAGGTAAAGCGGTTATCGATCGGCTGCGAGGCTTTGGATGTCACGTGCTGGCGCATGATCGCAACCAAGAGACAGCGGCAGAATATGTACCCCTACATGAATTGTTGCAAAAAAGCGACATTCTTACCCTTCATGTGCCGCTTAGCGCGGACACGTTTCATATGATTGGTCATGAACAGATCCAAGCAATGAAACAAGGCGCATTTCTTATCAATACCGCGCGAGGCGGGCTTGTGGATACTGACGCGCTCATCAAAGCATTGGAAAAGGGAAAGTTAGGCGGTGCCGCTTTGGATGTATTGGAAGGAGAAGAGGGACTTTTCTATTTTGATTGCACACAGAAGCCGATTGACAATCAATTTTTGCTGCGACTTCAAGAGATGCCAAATGTAATCATCACACCGCATACGGCTTACTATACCGGACGGGCATTGCGAGACACTGTTGAAAATACAATATTGAACTGCCTGGATTTTGAGAGGAGAACGAGCTTTGAACAAGTTGAACATAGCCATCCTGTTTGGGGGCTGCTCAGAGGAACATGATGTGTCGGTAAAATCAGCGATAGAGATTGCCAATAACATCGACACAGAAAAATATGAACCCATATACATCGGAATAACCCGATCCGGCGTTTGGAAAATGTGCGAAAAGCCACGCACGGATTGGGACAACGACAACTGCCGTTCGGCAGTGCTTTCTCCGGATAGAAATTTGCATGGGCTACTGGTTATGCAGAATAACGGATATCAAATACAGCATATAGATGCGGCGTTTCCGGTTTTGCACGGAAAATTGGGGGAAGACGGTGCTATACAAGGTTTATTTGAATTGTCCGGCATCCCCTATGTAGGCTGTGATATTCAAAGCTCGGCGGTGTGTATGGACAAATCTCTAACATACCTTGTGGTCAAAAATGCCGGCATTGGTACTCCTGAATTTTTGATCTTGAATCCTGGCGATATACCAGATTTGAATATCCTCTCGTATCCCGTTTTTGTTAAACCAGCGCGTTCCGGCTCATCTTTCGGTGTGAGCAAAGTCAACAATGAGAGCGAATTGGATGCCGCCATTGCAATGGCAAGGCAATATGACAGTAAGGTTCTGATTGAACAAGCTGTTCCAGGAATTGAAGTCGGCTGTGCCGCGTTGGGAAACAGTCCCGACTTGATTGTTGGCGAAGTCGACCAAATTACACTTTCGCATGGTATCTTTCGCATTCACCAGGAAGAACACCCGGAAAAAGGCTCTGAGAACGCAGTTATTTCCGTCCCCGCAGACCTGCCGGCAGAAAAACGCGCCGAGATACAAGCGACTGCAAAAGCAATTTACAAGGCGCTTGGCTGTAAAGGACTTGCTCGTGTCGATATGTTTTTGCATGAGAACGGACGCATCATCCTCAATGAAGTCAATACATTACCGGGTTTCACGGCATGGAGCCGGTATCCTCGTATGATGGCTGCTGCGGGCATGACCCTTTCTTGGCTCATCGATCAGTTCATCACACTGGCACTTGAAGGCTGATAAGGATGAAAAACGGTTTCGCATTTTTAGATGAATTATTGCCGGGAGTTCGTTGGGACTCCAAATATGCCACATGGGACAATTTCACTGGAAAACCAGTAGACGGATATGAAGTTAATCGAATAGTCGTAGCTTATGCTTTGGGTGATGCGCTACTAGAGGCAAAGGAAAAAGCAAGTACTCTGGGGTACGGCTTGCTCGTTTTGGACGGTTATCGTCCTCAACGCGCGGTAAACTGTTTTTTGCATTGGTCTGCGCAGCCGGAAGATGGTCTCACAAAAGAAAAATATTATCCCAATATAGACCGAAGCGAGATGATAACAAAGGGATATGTGGCGGCAAAATCAAGCCATAGTCGTGGAAGCGCAATTGATCTTACGCTTTATCGATTAGATACGGATGCGCTTGTCCCTATGGGAACCAGCTTCGATTTTATGGATGAACGTTCACATCATACGTCAAAAGGAATCCCAAGCAATGAAGCGGAAAATCGCCGGCTATTATGTTCAATTATGGAAAACAGCGGATTTGAGTCATATGTATATGAATGGTGGCACTATGTACTAAAAAACGAACCATACCCCGACAGCTATTTTGATTTCCCCATTTCAAATGAGATACTAAGCGGTTTGGGTAGTAGCTTGGAAAAGTACAAAACATAACTCGTATATGACTACGAAGTAAAGAATGGCACTCTTTGGTTCGGGAATGCCGGATGGGAGACTCCTTCCAAGGTCGTTGAGGCATGTGTACAAGAGTAAATTTTAGCCAGAAATGAGACTCTCTAGCTTTACAATTGCTGGATAACTGCAACGGGTGAGACGCCAAAACAAAAACCAAATGGGATTTCCGCTCGGAGACGACGATAACCAGGTTCGCTTGTCTAATCTGTAGGAGTTTCTGCCACCACCGCTTGAGGAGCGGAATGAGATAGATTTTATACATAGTAGATAACGAACCCACTGTGCCGGAGTACATAATGTATACCGACTAAAATACCATCATCAAGCTGGCTTACATTGTTAAGAGCACCTTGATTTTAGATTGTGGGACAACATACAAAGATCAAGAAAAACATACATCTCTTCAGTTTACGCTACTTTTTGTCTCGCAGACTCCGAACCGCAAGATTCAGTCCGCGATCCCGTTACTTTCTTTTTGTTGCACAATTTGATCAATTCGCTGAGGGTCAAACCATCTCTATTCCAGTTGGATCAGTTTTTGTCGCTACAAGATATTTCATAGAAGATTGGAAAGAAAATATGCATAAGTTATAAAATCGGAAGTTCTAAGTCAAGTAAGGCAACATCTATGAGTAGCAGCAGATCGTTGGGAAGTTTAGCTACACGTGTGATATAACGCGATACTTTGCTGTCATGCTGAATAATTTGGGATTCGTCAATGCGTTCTAGATTATCCACATCATCGACAACCAACCCAACGGCACCCGAAAGCGTCTTCGCCACGATGATAGGAGTATTCAAGCTGTATTCGGCAGTGAGACCAAAATACAGTCGAAGATCGATTACCGGGATAACGGCTTCATGTAGACGCATAATCCCCAAAATATCAGAACGAGTGATAGGCAGTTCACTGACGAGCATGAAATGCAACACTTCGCTGACACTATTGATTTCAATTCCATACCATTCGTGCCTGAGCCGAAAGCGAAGAAAATATTGAACGTTAGCCATATATCTCTCATTCGACCCAGCTATAGACCCTGATTTGTATCTCATTTCCCGATTCGTGGAGTTCGCTGTCGGCAGCAGTTCGTTGTAGATCTTCTATGAACTCTTTTCTTCCCATTGAACTCCTTTATTGTTTGGTATAGCGAACCGCGAACTTAGCCTCACACCCTATCTCTCCATATCCTCGATGGTTTCGATTTCAATTGTAACGAGCTGATTCTGATCAAGGGCGAGAATCATCTCACCCGGTGAAGTCAACACGGTTGCCGCTTGTGCATCCAAGACTATCGACCAACGCTGCTCCGCGCCAGAGAAAAGGTCCCTTGCGTAGGGGCAACCGTCGCGGCATATGTTTTCATAGGTAGGGTACTTGTACTATAACCCTATTCCAGTAGTCCCAACGTCACTAGGGCGGATAGCAAATGCTGGATCGCAAAAACATCTTTGGGAATATAGTCGTCCGCCCCGGCTGCCAATCCTTTGAGTGCGTCTTCAGAACTATCGTTGGAAGTTAACATAATCACCGGGATATGTTTCGTGTTCTCATCACGCTTTAAGCGATAACACACCTGATAGCCGTCCATTTTCGGCAAGTTGACATCCAGAACAATCAGATCGGGTTCGACTGCATCAACACAGCGTAACCCCTGCACTCCATCTTCAGCTAAGACCACATTGATGTCGTAGGCTGATAACTGTGCGGCAGTTAATTTTGCCTGAGTGCTGCTATCTTCGATGATAAGAACTGTGGATGACTTGCTCATCAGGTTTCCTTTACAGAAAATCCTACATTTTAGCTCATCGTAAGACTTACTTTGGATTGCAAGCCATAAGGAAACGTAAAAAATTTACGAATCAATGACTTAATCTGTTACTCGCGGTAGAACTTCCTCTACGTCAGCCGCTTCGTCGTTGACATTCCCTTGATCAAGATTGATACACAAACGTCCGTTAACGGGGTGTATTTGTCCCGATCTCAACAATTGCCTGAGCAACTTTCCCTATGGGCAGAATCCTTTGGGCAGCGCCCAGGGCAATTGCTTCGGCAGGCATCCCAAAGACGACTGATGTGGCCTCGTCCTGAGCGATTGTGTAAGCATGAGCATCGTACATGGCGCGCAAACCACGTGCTCCATCATCGCCCATACCGGTGAGAACCGCCCCGATAGCCCTCGCCTCATAGCTAGCAGCAATTGATTCCAGCAGAATATTCCCAGATGGTGAATAAGGCGCTTTCGTCACGTAATCGAGTTCAAAACGCCGACGCTTCGAAAGTCGGAGATGAGCGTTCCCCGGCGCAAAGTAAATGTGTCCGGGCAATGGTTGACCACCTTCAGGCGCAATTTCGACCTTTAACGAGGTAGTTCTACCCAACCATTCCACTAGTGACGGCAGAAATTCAGAAGAAATATGCTGGACGACCACCATCGGTAACTCGAAACTGCTCGGCAGCGCTTCGAAAATTTCGCTTAAAGCAGCAGGTCCGCCAGTCGAAGCGACAATCGCTACCAGTTCTGGATGCAAAAGTTCCTTTGATGCAGAGACTTTTTCATCCAGGGATGCAGCGACTGAACTCTGTCTTCGATGATGAATTACATGCACGCCTGCCATCGCCTGGACAGTCCTGACCACCCTGGCTGACTGAACTGGATAATCGGGATGCGTGGGACCGACAGGCTTTTTGATCACGGACAGTGCACCCATGTGAATTGCCTGAAAAGCTCCATCAGTTTCATAACTCTCAAGACTGGCGCTAATCATGACAATCGGCGTCGGCGTGAAGTGCATGATCTCGCGTGTGGCTTCAAAACCGTTCATCCCTGGCATGACAATATCCATCAAGATCACATCGGGATGCAAATCATGGGCAAGTTGAACGGCTTCCTTTCCATTATGTGCTTCTCCAACAACTTGCATATTTGGCGCAGTATTAATCACATGTCCGAGCAATTGACGGGATGTCGCACTGTCGTCAGCAATCAAAACTCTCAGTATGGAATCCATTACACAACTGTCTCTAGAAATTGACGAATGGTAGTGAGCAAGGTTGCCTGGCTGAACCCACGCTTTACAATATAAGCGTCGGCTCCAGCGATCATCCCTTTTTCTCTATCTTCCGGGCTTTCCAATGAGGTCACAAGGATAATTGGTAGGTGCTTGTAATCGGCGGTTTCCCTGATCTGATGAGTTAGATCGATTCCGTCCATGTTGGGCATCTGCACGTCGGTAACAACAAGATCGATAACTTGTTCATTGAGGCGCTTCAGCGCTTCAACTCCGTCAATAGCAGTAGTTACTTGATACCCGGCTGCTTCGAGGATGTTTTTTTCCAGTGTGCGCGTCGTAATCGAATCGTCTACGACTAAAATGTGGCTGGTTGCTTGAGGTTCATTATCACCGTTTCTGTTGAGTTGCAATTCCGGGATTGATGAAGTACGCGCTGAACGAATGAGATCGCTCGGATTTAAGATCACAATGGGCTGTCCATCGCCCATCAGTGCTGCCCCTGTAACATTACGTACCCGACGGAGAGGGTGTCCCAAAGGTTTGACTGCCAGCTCTAACTCGGACAGAACTTCATCGACGAGCAGTGCGAGTCTCTGTTCGGCCACGCTTATAATCACGGCCAAAGGGGTCGAAGGCTTCCCATTCGACATTATCGGACGTTCTAGGATTGCCGCCAATGTCACCAGCGGCACCGACACCTGTCCAAGCCGGAGTATTTGCTTGCCACCAATAGAGAAGGTTTCACCAACTTCTACAATCCGCTCGACCGACAATAATGGCAGCACAAACTGCTCATGCCCAATACGCACCACCAAACCACGCGTCATCGTTAAGGAGGATGGCACAGTCAGTTCGATGGCTGCTCCCTGGCCTGGAACGCTGTTGACGGCAATGCGTCCGTGAATGTCTTCTATTCGCTGCCGCACCACATCCAAGCCGACCCCACGTCCAGAAATGGCGGTAATCTGTCGAGAGGTTGTGACGCCGGGAAGAAATGCTAACGAGATAATGTCTTCCGAGCTTCCACCGTCCTGTCCATCGGCCAAAGCCGAGTTTCCAGCCTGACTCAGGCTTTCTAGATCAAATCCACGCCCGTCGTCACTTACCGTGAGGCTAACTTCACTGCCACGTTGCCGGATCACTAACCGGACCTGACCTTCTCGTGGCTTCCCGGCGGCTTCGCGTTCTTCGGGAGCTTCGATGCCATGGCTGACCGCGTTACGGAGAAGGTGCACTAAGGGGTCTTTCAAGGTTTCCAGGACTTTTTTGTCCACTTCGATGTCTCGACCTTCAATCGAAAAAGCGACAAGTTTTCCTTCCATATGGGCAGCATCTCTTACCACCCGTTCCAGACCGAGAGACACGGTTTGAACGGGCAGCATTCTTGCTCGTCGAACATCCTCCTGTAAGTCGGTTGTGACCAGCCCTAGGTGCAGCGTGTCGTTGTTCAATGCCTGCTCGAATTGCTCAAGTGATCGAGCCAAAGCCTGCAAATAGGTATGATGCTGTAAGAGCAGTTCTTGCAACCGCTGTCGAGGTTCACCGTTGGTCTGCCCAAGTAGTGCCTTGATTTCGCGCCATGCGCGAGGCCAGCGTGCCAACTCCTGTCGGATAAGTTGTAGGTCGGTTATCCGCTGGTCGGCGTTAATTTTCGAGATCAGTAGTTCTCCAGTCTGCGCCATCAGTTCGTCTAACTTGCTGACGGGGATACGGATGGTTTCGTCGATGGATAACAGCGCAGCCTCTCTCTCAGTTTCCCGCTCGATTTTTGTGTTCGGCGGGGCGGGGCTGGAAGGCAGCGATGCGCTGCCGACCAAGACGGAAAGGCGTGCCTGGAGTAGGGCGACATCAATTTCATCCCCATCAAGACTATGTTGAATACCATCTAGCATCATGTAGAGAACATCACACACGCTAGGCTCAGGAGCAGTATCCGAATCGCGCGCTTGCTGTAAAACATTTTCGATACTGTGAGCGAGGGTCTCGATACTGCGAATATCAACGGCGCGGGCAGCGCCCTTTAAGCTGTGGGCCGCACGAAAAGCATCTTGGATAAGTTCCCGGCGATCCTCGTCGCCTGGCATCCGTTCAATCTTGAGGAATGCTTGGTTTAAGGTCTGAAGATGTTCAGCCGCCTCAATACGAAACGTTTGCAACAGTTCGCGCATGAGATCATCGGGAATATCAGGCATAAGCGGTTCCTATCTCGCTAGGACTCCAGCTTGTAGCGAGCGACGGCTCGATCCAACTGATGCGAAGTTTCGGTCAAATCGCGCGCGCTCTGCTCCGTTTGGCGCGAACTAGCTGCTGAATGCGTACTAGCCTGCTTGATCTGCTGCATCGCCGATGCCAGTTGACTCATGCCGTTGGTCTGCTGATGAGTACTGGCGGCAATCTGCACTGCCGCCTGGGTCGCTACTTCAAGCGTCGCCGCCAACTCACGGATAGCGCTCCCGGCGCGATTGACCAGTTCCATTCCACGTTCAGCGCCTTTGCTGCCTTCTTCGGTCACCATCACTGCGGTGTTGGTAGCCTGCTGGATTTCGTTGAGGATTTCGCCGATACGGGCGGTGGCTTGACGGGACTGCTCAGCCAACTGGCGCACCTCGGCGGCGACTACGGCAAAGCCACGTCCTTCCTCACCAGCGCGCGCTGCTTCAATGCTGGCGTTCAGAGCCAGCAGCTTGGACTGGTCGGCGATAGCGTTGACAGTGTTGATAATCTCGCCAATTTGCTGGGTGCGCTCAGATAAGCTCAAGATGGTCTCGGCGATATTCTCGACACGCTGCCGGATGAGCTGCATTCCTTCGATGGTCGCGGCGACAGCCTCCTCGCCACGCTTGGAGACTGCGACGGACTGCTGAGCGGCATCGGCGACGGCCTGCGCACGCTCAGCCGTTTGCTTGACCGTGGCGCGGACTTCTTCGACAGTGGCTAAAGTCTGGGTCACTGCGGTATCCTGCTCAGTAGTGCTGGCGATCTGCTGGGTTGTAGCTGCTTGGATTTCAGCGGCTGCCGACGTGATACCCCCAACCGTCTCGCGCACCTGCCGCGTAATCCCATATAGGTTCTCGACCATCATGTTCAGATTATCACCCAACTGATAGAGATCCTCGCCAACCTTTTCTTGACTCTGACCATTTGCGCTTAAGGTCAAACGTGACGTAAGTTCGCCATTGGCAATACGCTGGACAAACGCCATATAATCCGAAATGGTCAATTCAAGCAGAGCGCGTACCTGCGTCTCACGTGTGACCAGTTGTTCCAAGCTGTGTACCATCTGGTTGAACGAATCGGCTAGAAGACCTAGTTCATCGCTCCGCTGTAAAGCGAGCCTTCGCTTCAAATCACCAGCCTTTACGGCATTTGTCGCAGCATTCAGTTCGCGGAGTGGCTTTAAAATGCTGCGCGCAATCCATAGCCCCAACCCTATTGATGCTGCAATACAGATGACCCCTACTAACAAAAGCAGTTGAGTGGTCCCGTTGGCAATTAGCATGAGTTCGTCAAAAAGAGGCGTGTATTCAACGATAACAGCTCCAACAATTTGAGAACCTTCTTTTATTGGAACGACAAGCTGCTCGATTCCCTCTGTAGGAGTATCCGCACCGATTTCGACAAACGTTCTCGTATCTCCGTCTTGGAGCGTTTGACCGACCTCATTTCCCCGGTCAAAATCCACTAAGGTGCCGACTTGATCCGCATCGGCATCTGCTAACATCTGCTTGTGAGTGTCTGTGATGCCGATGTCGCGCTGCTCTATGCTGCGAAGATTCTCAACATACGACTGTAAAAGCGTTGGATTAGACAACAAACTGCCTGTTCCATCCCCTCGATCATAAACAACGTTGTCGCCAATCAGGGTAGCCAGGTGTTCCGTCTCCAGGATTGCCGCGCGTGTGGCGATTTCACGCTGCTGACCGATTGCAATCAGCGCCACCAGCGCGACCAATAGCGTAACCAAGATGAAGCCGCCAACAAGTCTTTGCTGAATACTTAGTGAAAATCGTTGGAGCCTAGACGTTTGCTCGCTCATAAAGAAGTTCCATGTTTTGTTGAACAAGATAGTGAGCGAGACAGCAATTACCTACATAATGGCTGTCTCTACAATCAATGCCTGATCGTTCAGAATCGCAGCCAGGTTTAATAATACGGGACCGTCGGTCAAAATAGCTTGCAAATAGTTCGCTTGTTCTAAGGTCGCGCCGCCTACTGGGAGCGTGTCAACACTGCTCACAGGGAAGATCAATAGCTCATCGACCCTTTCTACCTGGAGCGCGAGGCTGAATTCTCCGCTGGAGATTACGATCAGCACGGAAAGCGAGTTGCCTTTGCTGGGAGGGACGTTCAGCAGCGTCGCCAGATCGAGCACAGGCATAATCCGTCCGCGAATGTTGGCGATCCCGGCGACAAATTGGGGAGTGCAAGGGACGGGAATAACTGTCAGATTTTCGTATACCGCACGAACGAATTCCACCGGAAGCGCATAAGATTCACTACCCAGGGTACATTGCAAGGCTCGAATTTCCGTTTTCTCGACATCGTCGCGCTGGGCGGCACTCGCCGCACGCTCCGCCCGCGCCTGGAGAATCTTCAGCTCTTGCTCGGTAAAATGCTCGTGGATAGACATCACGACTCCCTAGCCTCACAGTGTGGACAGGCGCGTTGCCAAAAGCTCTACAAACATCTCAACGGTTAAGTCATCACTGTAGGGCAAAATTTCGTGTGGTGCACTTTTTTCAATTGCGCTCAACGCGAACTGCCAATGGCGTGCTGCCTCTCTATGTGCACCTTGCCGATGATACATATCCCCTAATGTATAGTGCGCCAGGGCAAAATCGGGGTCGCAGTAAATTGCTCGGCGAAGTAATTGCATAGACTGGTCAAAATTCAGGCTAGCAAGCTCAACTAATGCTCTAAGGTAATGTACTCCGGCGTGGAATGGGTTTTGCCGTTCAGCTTTGTCGAGCCACGCACGCGCCTCGTCCCATATTTCGAGGTCAGCCGCGCGCTTTGCCAACGACCAAAAATCCTCCGTATGTGGTGCACGTTCCAGTAATGTGGTTGAAACGGAGCTTAATTGACTGCGGCTTGACCCTTTAGGCACAGACGCGGGCTTAGGCTCCTCCTGAATCTGGATTGGCATATTAGGTTGAGCTGCTTCGGAGGCAACCTTTTGATATAGCACCGTGTCTTTGAAGTTGCGTGCCGTGAAACTTTGGTAGACATCTGATTGTGGCTCCGAATGTCCCACGACCAGCCAACCATTCTGGTTCAGTGCTTTGTGAAAGCGGGTGGCGATTAGACGGGTTGCTTCCCTATCAAAATAGATGGTTACGTTGCGGCAAATGATCATATCCATAGCTATGGTGTTGTTTTCAAATGCCGGATATTGATCCGATACCAGATTGAGTAATCCGAAAATGACCATATTTCGGATGATCGAATTGAGACGGTAACTATCGTGCTCTGTGCTGAACCAACGCTCACGGATTTCATCAGGAGTTTCGCTACGAAATGAGTGACGACGGTACAACCCTTTGCGCGCCCGCTCCAGATACTCAGCGTTAATGTCTGTCGCTAGAAGGGTTATGCTCCACATTTCAATATCAGGCAGCAGTTCTCGCAGCAAAATTGCCAGCGAGTAAGGCTCTTCTCCAGTGGCACAGCCAGCACACCAGAACCTAAGGTGCTTGAGTCCCATTTCGCGCCGTTGGTGAATCAGGGCTGGGAGGATATGAGAGCGGAGAGCATCGAACTGCGCTTGATTTCGGAAAAAGTAAGTTTCACCAACAGTTATTACATCAATAATCTGCTGCCACAGAGGATGCGTCAGTGGGTGCTCGGATAACTGAATGAACAAGTCACCGGAGGGTCGAGTATCGCTCGCCGTTGCCAAATCATTCAAAGCCACCGCTACATGGCTTTGTTGATGCGGATTTAGAATTAGCCCTGTGCGGGATTGAATTAGGCTGTAGAAACCTTCGAGACTACGAGATACCGAGCTTACGTCGATTTGCCTTGTCATGAACTTGCAGCTCAACTGCTCGATTCTACTGGCGACGATGTTTATGTGTAAGAGAAAACCCCTGATTTTTTACAGTCTAATGCATTCGTTGGAACAACTTCATTGAGATTTCCTGAAAGTCGTTTAGCTGTCGCCAACGGTAAGAGGTGATGGATCACGATGATGTAATCGTTATGTGTGATTAAGCAAGGACCTTAAGGACCCTGCTGGATAGATGCTGGCGCAATGATTTGCCCTTAAAGAATCATCTGCGCACGAACGCTTCTGTGTCGAAATATCTTTTAAGAATTCGGAACGAAAGTTTGTAAATTTATCCATATTTTCTTGAGGTAGTTTCGCAGAATCGACTCAAGTTTGCGCATGTTCTCAGAAAAAATCTGATCGGAATACAATTTGGAGCGATAGCGCACATATCTCATGCCTAGTGTGGAATTTTCCCGATTATGATTGCTACACAAGGGACATGACGTTTTTATCATCTATTTTGATATGACGTTGTGCCCTCTATCGAAACTCAACAACGCAATCATTTGTCAAAGGAACACCTGCATGGTATCCCTTAGTCCTCAAATTGCTGCTAGACACCTTCACACGAGTCAGAACACAAGCACGTCACAACGAACGACTAAACTCTCATTGAAATTTGCTGCCGCGATAGGGATACTTGGCGTAGCGAGCGTCGTTATCGGTGTAACCCTATGGCTGTTGTCCGGTCAACGTTATCCACAATTGCTTGCGATGGCTGGCGCGGTTAGCATCATCTCACTAGGAGCTGGGGTTTGTTTGGCTTTGGGGCGATCTCATCGAATGCAGGTCGGCGTCACGGTGATGCTGCTGCTCATTCTACTTGGCGCTTGCTTGTTGCCAGTGATTACACCCTTATTGCTGCCGATTGGTGTGGCGTTGATAGTAATCATCTCGATTGCTGGGTGGGCGTTTCTTGGGAGCTGGCAGAGGCTAGTATTTGCGGGAATCTGCATACTCGCGCTGTGGATAGACGGCTTATTCGCGCAGTCGCTTTCATCTAGTCTGTTTGGCGAGGCGCTGAATCAAGCGTTGGCACAGTCAAATATGATAGTTGTAGTGTATCTGTTTGTGACCGCTGGTCTTATCCCAGTGGGTCGCCAGATTGTATTGGGGTACGAAACGACTCTGGCAGAGGAACGTGCTGTTTTGCGCATGTTAATTGATAATCTGCCAGACAATGTCTTTGTTAAAGATCGAAACAGCCGGATCGTGATCGATAACGCGGCTCATGCTCGGCTGCTTGGCAATTCCACACCTGAGGAAGTTGTCGGCAAGAGCGACTTCGATTTCTTTCCCCCTGAGCTTGCTCAGAAATATTATGACGATGAGCAGGAGATGATTCTGAGTGGGGAGTCGAAGTTCAACTTCGAAGAGCCAACCATTGATCCGCAGGGGAAAGAGCACTGGCTTTCGACAACGAAAGTGCTGGCACGTGACTCCCGGGGAAATGTGGTGGCTGTAGTCGGAATCAATCACGATATTACTGCACTCAAAGAAGCCGAACATGCTCGCGACGAATTGCTCAATGTCGAGCGCGAACAACGCAGCAGTCTGGAACGCTTAGTTGGTCAGATACAGACAGCTGCCGCTCAACTCAATATGGCTGCTGCCGAGATTCTCGCCGCCGCCAGTCAGCAATCCGGGAGTATGGTTGAACAGGAAGCGGCGATTATGCAGACGATGAGCACCGTCGAAGAGATGCACGCAACGGTCGCGCAGACGGCTGAGCGAGCTCAAAATGTCTCTGACGCTGCACGCCAATCGGTGAATGTATCACGCATGGGACAGCAATCAATCATGGATACGATTGAAGGGATGGAGAATCTCAAAAAGAAGGTCGAAGATATTGCTGAAAATAT